>PDWJ01000025.1_pt1 | contig 184521 bp, 155 predicted proteins | sample 1430881 | NCBI WGS metagenome assembly PDWJ01 (sample SAMN01162460, study PRJNA174530) | Oral metagenome, whole genome shotgun sequencing project. | biome: Marine environment; feature: Marine mammal; material: Swab sample of the gingival sulcus; isolation source: swab sample of gingival sulcus...
TGGAAAGCAGCCTTGAATCGATTTATTATTGAGTTCGAAGACCGCTTAACTGATTATGTTTAAAACTGGCAGTTACACAGAATTATTTACAGGGTCTAAACATCAGCTTGTTCTATACCAAAGTTCAGTAGGGTGTATTCAAAAATCTGCTCAAAGTCCTCTGCGGCAAGGTTGGATAGTTTATACATTGTGTTTCTGCTTTACTTTGGCCGCGATGTCATAAAGTGATAATGAGCACTCACCACTTTGTTCACCAGCTTCAATAGCCATTTTTAGAGCAGTAGTTTGTTTTTCCTGTCTTTCGAGTAGCCGCAATGCAGAACGAACTACTTCACTTGTTGAGCCATAGCGACCAGTCGCTATGAGTTGACCGACAAATTCATCTAACTGAGAGCCAATCGTAACACTAGTTGTGCGTGACATATTTTCACCTATGTGTGTTAATATTTAACACAGCAAGAATAGATGAACTAAAAATTAAAATCAAATCACGAGTTTCCTATGACAATAAAGCATACCCTATGATCACAGATAAAAAATGGTAGTTTTTATATATTTGTCATAACTTATATGGCACACCATATTAGATCATAACTTAAATGTCACTTAGGGCAGATTATGCACATCTTTGGCTACCTTAGAGCATCAACAAGCGACCAAAATGCAAAACGAGCGCAGAGTACCTTACAGAAGTTTGTACAGGATAAAGGATTTCGTATAGCTGGATGGTATATTGAAAATGAATCAGGAGCTTCGCTGCAAAGACCTGAACTTCTTCGTTTACTTGATGATGCTGCGAAAGGCGATGCAATCATCATTGAACAGATAGACAGGCTTTCTCGTCTGGATGAGAAAAGCTGGTTCACATTAAAAAAAATGCTGTACGAGAAAGAACTGAAAGTGATTAGCCTGGATTTACCAACCAGTCATATTGCATTCTCTCCCCAAATCACCGATGAATTTACCGGATCGATGATCAAAGCGATAAATAGCATGATGATGGATATGCTAGCTGCTATCGCGAGAAAAGATTATCAAGATCGCCGCCGCCGTCAGGCTGAAGGAATAAAGAAAGCCAAAGAGGAAGGGAAGTACAGAGGGCGGCAAGCCGATTCAGATCTACACGAAAAAATCTATCAGCTACGAGTGATCAATAAGCTGAGTATTAGTGATACAGCCAAACTCACCAATGTTTCGGATCGTACAGTAATACGGGTTGCTAAGAAGTTGGCAAGTGAACGTTCGTAGCGTACGTTTTCGTTTCATTGGGCTTCAGGCCCCATATACCACTTCGTGGTCAGGATTTTTCACCAAGTGCAATGCATCTTCAAGTTGTTCATTTATGGCGACCCATACGCCGACTTTTACCGTTCCAGCGACAATTCTATGGTTTGATGAATATGCACCTGACAAATGAACTGCGATTCCTTTATTAAGCAGTGTTATTGCAAAAATTTTTGCCTCTTCCTTGTTATCAAACTCCTGAAGTAATTTAATACAAGGACAACATTCAAGACTACCATTATCGGAATTATATTCACTCATGTTTCGGCGTTCAGAAAAGATACAAAAAACTCTTTATATAATTGAAATGAAAGAAAAAATCAGCCTTAATTTGATATAATTTTATTGCGATTTAAAAAAACACCCAAAAGGCTGCTAAAGTGGATAATGACATAGAAATACCCGTAATCCCAGGGAGCGTAGGCGAATTAATTACACATGGAAATAGTGTCAGCAGCGGATCTCCCGGGGTAAGGCACCAGACTTTCATCACGTAGACGCTGGATTGATAAAACGTAACCCAATGTGCGGCTGGAGGACTGAATGGTCACGTGCCCACCGGTCCCCGTTACGTCACACCTCCTATCCAGTTTCTGTTCGTCGCCCCGTGACTTTGCGTGGGGCTTCCTCCAGACCTTACCCCTTCGCTACCCTTCGGCACTGCGGATACCTGGTGGAGGACTCTCACCTTCCTAGTCTAGTGCCATGCCCGGCACACACGCCTAAATAACCTGCCCCGCCATAAGTCAGGTTGATTGGTTTGTCAGCGATCGACCGCACAAACAGAACACCGGGCATACGGATCACACACCACGGCGTTTCAAGTTAAACAATTTCATCGTGCTGCCAACTCCGGCAAGCCCAGGCCTCTACAGTGCCGGTTTGGCAGCGCCCGGTAAAGTGCGGAGCTCGCACTGCTGTCCGCTAGATAGCCTCAATCGATAGCTTTTCGCCTAACCGTTGCCCCCGATGGAAACGATCCACAGCGAGGCGGGAACCGCAATTAAAATGCCGAGATGTTCTGGGGTGATGAGGCAGGCGTGCGAAATGATAGCCAGTATGAACTTGGTTATGCACCAAATGGGCGACAGCCCAGAATCATTGATTTAATGATAGTGGAAGGAATAGCGTTAAACTCTCGACAGGGCCACCCTGGTCGGATATAAATACCGTTATCGGATTGTTACCGATATATTGACACTAGCAAGGACTGTTTTATCCATGGCAACCATTTTAGTCATTAACGGCCCCAACTTAAATCTCCTGGGCACCCGCGAGCCGGACAAGTACGGCCATGAAACCCTGGACGACATTTGCAATCAACTGACTCGGAAAGCCTCCGGCAGCGGGCACCACCTGCTGTTTGTGCAAAGTAACGCTGAACATGAATTGATTGAACGAATCCATGATGCACGACTGGAAGGGGTTGATTTCATTATAATCAACCCGGCCGCATTCACCCACACCAGTATCGCCCTGAGGGATGCCTTGCTTGCTGTCGCCATTCCGTTTATCGAGGTGCATCTATCCAATGTGCATGCAAGAGAGCGTTTTCGGCACCACTCGTATTTTTCCGATATAGCCCGTGGCGTGATTGTCGGGCTGGGTTCTCAAGGTTACCTGTTGGCCTTGGATGCAGCGTTCCAACAGCTTGACGGTCAGACCAGGCAACCGACAAATCAACCCTAAACCGCTAATACCTGACCCCCCATATCGACAGGATCACTTATGCCCTGGATACAGCTATCCGCCATCGTCGACAAGGCGCGCACAGAAGCCATCGAAGCGCTTTTTTTAACCGAATCTGCGGTCTCCGTAACACTTATGGATGCCGCAGATACGCCGGTACTGGAGCCTGAACCGGGTACCACACCGATCTGGAACGAAACCAAAGTCATGGCTTTGTATCCAGCCGAGACAAATACCCAGGCGCTGCTGGATTCCTTGCAAGCCGCGATCGATGCCTTACCGAACCTGGTAGACCTAAGCATCAAAGCAGACCTACTGGAAGATAAAGACTGGCAACGGGAGTGGATGGCCTATTTTCATCCGATTCAATGTGGTGAGCGGCTGTGGATATGCCCAAGCTGGCGGGAACCGCCAGACCGCAATGGCATTAATTTGCTACTTGACCCGGGCCTGGCATTTGGCACAGGCACTCACCCGACCACATTTTTGTGTCTCCAGTGGCTGGACGAAATCGATACCCGGGGCAAAACTGTCATCGACTACGGCTGCGGATCGGGCATCCTGGCCATTGCCGCACTGCTACTCGGCGCCGACTCGGCTATCGGTGTCGATATCGATCCGCAAGCATTGATAGCGAGCCAAGACAACTCGAAACGCAATGGCATTCCGGAGCACAAGCTTGCTGTTTTCACTCCCAAACAATTGCAAAACACCAAAGAATACACCTTGGCACAAGCCGACATCCTGCTTGCCAACATACTCGCGCAACCACTGATTGACCTGGCCGCCGATATCGCTCGTCTCGTCAAACCGGGAGGCAGAATTGCGTTATCGGGCATCATAGCAACCCAGGCGGAATCTGTTGCCACCGCATACAAACCCTGGTTCGACCTCGATCCGGTTATAGTCAAGGATGAATGGGTCCTGATAATCGGGGAGAAACATGACAGCCAATAGCACTATCCTAATTCGATAATAGCGGTTACACTTATACTCGCCCTGCATGGTGGCACCGAGAAAACTCTGAAACCGGTGAAATTGAGAGGCTTCAAACACTTAGCCAATCAAACACTTAACCTGGCAAGAACCCGATGAGCGAGATGTACCTGACAAAATGCCCCCATTGCGGGTCAACATTCAAGATCGACAACCAACTGCTGGCAGCGGCAGGGGGGCATGTTCGCTGTGGCTCCTGTATGGCTGTATTTAACGCCAAGGAGCAGCTGTTCCCGCAGGAAGACCTTAGCTACGGGCCGCCACGAACGACAAGGCAAGAATCATCGTTTATAGATCGTTTCGGTAAACAGACGGACAAAACCGGCCAACCCGAACAAATGCCCAATCAGTCACCGGCCTGGGAAACAAACTTAATCGACGAAAAAATAATTTCCGATACCGACGACATTGTTTTTGAAGACGATCCGGAACAGGACAGACAAGACAAGAACTACTCTGGTCATGCAAAAAAAGACCCTTTAGGGGATGACCTCAGCGCTGACTTTCTCGAACTGGATAGCCGCCGAGATCAGGACACTGGCAAAAACCCGAATAAAACGATCGCGGTTACTGAAAAGACGCAGCCTGACGACGAATCCTGGGCAAGAAAAATACTCGAAGAGGAATTAGGCTCGTCCGAAATAGTCGCCGAGCCGGTTACTTACGATCAAACATCGAGCGAAGACGAACCAGGCGGCAATCACGTCCCATCGACAGATATAGCATTACCCGATGCCGCCAATGCCGCGTCAGAGACCCTGATCCACAGGCAGACCGCATTGGCCTATGCTCAGTCGGACTATACCGCGTCCGACTATACGCCACTTCGCAACAAGAGTACGAGGCATACATCAGAAACCATCACCGCGCCAGTGCACTCGATCAGCGAAAACAACTTTATCGCCGCAGACCCGTCTGCTTCCTACTCGCAATATCAAACGCTACAGTTTGACCCGATCGAAGCGCGATCAGGCAGACGTTATACCGTAGTCAAAAAACTGCTCGTCGGCCTGCTTTTTTTGTTGCTTATCGCCGCGATTATCGGCCAGTTTGCCTGGCTGCATAGGGCTAAGCTGTCATTATATCCCGAGCTGAGGCCGGCCTACACGAAAGCATGCGAATTACTTGATTGCACCCTGCCTGACATGGTGGACCTAACGAAAATAAAAAGCCAAAACCTGGTCGTTCGAAGCCATCCTGTCACAAAAAATGCGTTGTTGATCGACGCCGTGATTGTCAATAAAGCCAGCTTTGCCCAACCCTTTCCCGATCTCGAGCTGTACTTTTCTGATCTCAACAATAACGTAGTCACCAAAAGAACCTTCACGCCCGGCGAATACCTGGTCGGTGAAGCCGCAGAATATACGATGATGCCAACGATGAGACCCGTACATCTGGCAATCGAAGTAAAAGACCCGGGTTCTCAAGCGGTCAATTATTCACTCGATTTCCAGAAAGCGAACTCAGTCAGACAAGCAATCAAGCCGGACAAGTGACCAAATCAGACAGCCAGATCGTCTCTACTCACCCGTTTCGGGCATAAGCATGGCAAACCGCAAATTGCCCATTTGTCAACCATCTGCGCAAAATATAATCGAAAAATACTCCTTTTTAACCCTTTAACATGGCCCATTCTGCGAGTATTATAGGCACCCCTTGAAATTGGATCTTAGACTGAATTTCTGCGATGCCGACAATCGGTTCTTATCATTTAAAAAACAAACTGATACTGGCGCCCATGGCTGGCATAACCGATCTGCCATTCCGGCTTCTGTGCCGAAACCAGGGTGCCGCGATGGCCGTTTCCGAGATGGTGACGTCCGACCCAAAACTTTGGCAAACCCGAAAATCAAAATTCAGGCTGGATCACACCGGTGAGTCGTCACCAATTAGCGTCCAGATCGCAGGCAGCGACCCTTCTATGCTGGCGGAAGCGGCCAGACTAAATGTTGCAAATGGCGCCCAAATCATTGACATCAACATGGGCTGTCCGGCTAAAAAAGTGTGTAACAGGGCTGCCGGCTCAGCGTTAATGCGTGATGAACGACGAGTAAAAGAGATTCTGCACGCCGTTGTCAACGCGGTCGATGTTCCGGTCACCCTGAAAATACGAACCGGATGGGATCAGAAAAACCGCAACGCGCCAACCATTGCCAGGATCGCGGAAGAAGCCGGAATTCAAGCAATTGCCATTCATGGCAGAACACGTGCCTGCGGCTATAGTGGCGAAGCGGAGTACGACACCATTGCCGAAGCAAAATCGAAGCTACAGATCCCTGTTTTTGCCAATGGTGATATCGACTCTGCCGAAAAAGCCAGGAAAGTCCTGAACCACACCAGTGCAGATGGCTTGTTGATTGGCCGAGCCGCCCAGGGTAAACCCTGGATATTCCGCGAAATCGACCACTACCTGGATTCAGGACGACACTGTACGACAATTACAAATAGCGAGATAAAAAGCATTCTCCTGGCTCATATCCAGGCTCTCCATCTATTTTACGGAGAATCGATGGGCATTAGAGTCGCTCGCAAACATCTTGGATGGTATTTGAAAGCCGCCGCTATCAAAGGGCCATTCCGTAAACACTTCAATCGACTGGAAGACGCTCAACTGCAGATACAGTCGATAGAACAGCTGTTCAACCAGCCATCGCGACACACTAAAACCGAAAAAGATACCAGGTAGGGAGCGATTTTGCTCAAGAGCCCAAATCAGACCCCGCCAGAAATTTCAACCTTACACCTAACAGAAACGAAGAGGAAAAGCCGCATGACCGCTGATTTGCTTGCAGAAAACACTGCTCTCTCAAGCCAGGAAACCAACCCTCAGTCCGATGCTGCGCCCGATGTAACACTTCGTGATAGCGTAGAGAAAACCATGAACAATTATTTCAGCCAGTTGGATGGGGCACCGGTAACGGATGTCTATCAATTGGTACTATCTGAAGTCGAAGCACCATTATTGGAACAAGTGATGAAACACACCAATAACAATCAAACCAAAGCTTCCATCCTGCTTGGCCTGAATCGTGGTACCCTGCGGAAAAAATTAAAACAATACGGCTTGCTGTAGTCGGGCCGGCAACTCCCGCTGATAGCCAGAACAGGCAAAGCCTAGCCAATACTTCAGACTCACTTGCCAATCTCGCTAATCATTCTTAGAATTTCCATGTGTTACCCTTTCCCCTGTCGATTCCATCCAGGGGAGCCAACTCCTGGCTTTACCCATTTACCATAGATAATGAACATGACAGACAATCATACCGCTATTCAAATTCATCGCGCATTAATCAGTGTTTCAGACAAGAACGGCATTGTAGAGTTTGCCCAATTCCTGGCCAGAGCAGGTGTAGAGATCCTTTCTACTGGCGGCACATTCAAACTACTAAAGGAAAATCAGATCGATGCGATACAAGTGTCGGATTATACCGGTTTTCCCGAAATGATGGATGGCCGGGTCAAAACCCTGCATCCGAAGATCCATGGTGGTATTCTCGGTCGACGGGGAATTGATGACACAGTGATGTGCGAACAGGATATCCAGCCAATCGACATGATTGTCGTCAATCTCTACCCCTTCGAGGCCACGGTCGCTCGCCCTGACTGTGACCTAGCTGCCGCCATGGAAAATATCGATATTGGTGGCCCGACAATGGTGAGGTCAGCGGCAAAAAACCATCAGGATGTCGCGGTTGTGGTCAATACCTCAGACTATCAGCGCATTTTGAAAGAAATGAACGACAATAATGGCTGTCTCTCCTATCCAACCCGTTTCGAGCTGGCGGTAAAAGCTTTCGAGCATACCGCGTCTTATGACGGTGCCATCGCCAACTATTTGGGATTGCAGGTACAGACGGAAGCGACCGGGTTTCCCCGTACTCTCAACACTCAATTCAGTAAAGTCCAAGACCTGCGCTACGGCGAGAACCCCCACCAGAAAGCCGCCTATTATAGAGAAAGCAAAGCTACCGAAGCCAGTGTCGCCACCGCCAGACAAATTCAGGGCAAGCCGCTCTCTTTTAACAATGTTGCCGATACCGACGCCGCATTCGAATGTGTCAAACCTTTTGCCGACCCCGCTTGCGTCATCGTCAAGCACGCCAATCCATGCGGTGTCGCCATCGGTATCGACATCAAGCAAGCCTATGAACTGGCGTATACCACCGATCCAACCTCTGCCTTTGGCGGGATCATCGCGTTCAATCGTGAACTCGATGCAGAAACCGCGCAATTAATTCGGGATCGACAGTTTGTGGAAGTCATCATTGCTCCTGCCATTGCCGAAGATGCCCGGTCAATACTGGCAAGCAAAGCCAATGTGCGCGTGTTGGCTGCCGGAGAGATTGCCCCTTACCGCTCACCCAGCCTGGACTACAAAAAAGTGACCGGGGGGGTTCTGGTGCAAGACAAAGACCTGGGTATGGTCAATGATGATGAACTGAAAATGGTGACAGATCGTTCACCCACCGAACAGGAGCTCAATGACCTGCTGTTCGCCTGGGAAGTAGCCAAGTTTGTCAAGTCCAATGCCATCGTTTACGCAAAAAACGGCCGCACCATAGGTATAGGCGCTGGCCAGATGAGCCGGGTGTACAGCGCAAAAATTGCGGGCATCAAAGCTAAAGACGAGGGACTGGAAGTAACTGGTTCCGTTATGGCATCCGACGCATTTTTTCCCTTCAGAGACGGCATTGACGCGGCAGCCAAAGCCGGGATCAAGGCAGTGATTCAGCCCGGCGGCTCGAGGCGAGATCAAGAAGTCATCGATGCTGCCAACGAGCATGACATAGCGATGGTATTCACCGGCATGCGTCACTTCAGACACTAGCTCTAATGATTTCAAACTCACCCTTCCCCCAATGACAACGGAAATGACATGATGAAAGTACTGGTTATCGGCAGTGGCGGCAGAGAACATGCACTGGCATGGCAGGCGGCAAAATCCACCAAGGTCGAACGTGTTTACGTCGCGCCCGGTAACGCTGGAACCGGCCGGGATGACAAGCTCGAGAATATTGCCGTCGATGTCATGGACAAAGCTGGCCTGGCTGCATTCGCCAAAGCAAACCAGGTTGATCTCACCATAGTCGGCCCGGAAGCGCCTTTGGTCGATGGTATTGTCAATTATTTCCAGGATCTCGGGCTACCAATTTTTGGCCCCAGCCAGGGCGCCGCTCAGTTGGAGGGCTCCAAAGCCTTCACCAAGGATTTTCTGGCCAGACGCGCGATCCCGACGGCGGCTTATCAAAGCTTTGTCGACGTCGAACCGGCACTGGAATACCTACGAAAACAAGGAGCCCCCATCGTTGTCAAGGCAGACGGCCTGGCCGCGGGCAAAGGGGTTATCGTGGCAGAAACACTCGAACAGGCGGAAGACGCCGTGCGTGATATGTTGGCTGGCAACAAATTTGGCGACGCTGGCCACAGAGTGGTTATCGAGGATTTTCTGGAAGGAGAAGAAGCCAGTTTTATCGTCATGGTTGACGGTAAAAATGTCCTTCCAATGGCCACCAGTCAGGATCATAAACGCGCGGGTGATGGCGACACAGGCCCTAACACGGGCGGTATGGGAGCTTACTCTCCGGCCCCTGTCGTCACCCAGGCCGTGCATGACAAAATCATGCAACAAGTGATTATACCAACGGTTGCAGGTATGGCGAAAGAGGGCAATGACTATGTCGGATTTCTTTATGCGGGCCTGATGATTTCGCCTGACGGCGATCCTAAAGTCATCGAATACAATTGCCGCTTCGGTGATCCTGAAACACAACCGATTATGATGAGAATGCAGTCCGATCTGACTGAATTGTGTCTGGCGGCCATTGCAGGACGACTTGACCAATGTCAGTCACAATGGGACGAACGTGCTTCAGTCGGCGTAGTGCTGGCAGCAGGCGGTTACCCTGATGCCTATAACAAAGGTGACGAAATCACCGGCATCCCAGCTGAAACAGCCATTGCCAAGGTATTCCATGCCGGCACCGTTGAGTCGGAAGGCAAAGTATTGACCAATGGCGGGCGCGTGCTATGTGCGACTGCATTGGGCAAAAATGTCACCGAAGCGCAAAAAAATGCCTATGACATCGCTAAATCGATACAATGGCAAGGTGCCTATATGCGCACGGATATTGGCTACAGAGCCATTGCCAGAGAAACGGAACAATCAACCATCGGGAATTAGCGGATGACGTCTTTTTTGACCCGGAGGCAAACCATCGCCGCCGTTCCAGGGAAAGGGCGGCGGCAGTTTAAGTTAGTTCTGATAACAGCATCAACTAAGCATCGCTAAAGATCCGGCGAATTGCCTTGTCGACTGTTTCATCCACGTTATCCGGTTGATCGATTGTGACGTTCAGGTCGTTGACAATTCCATCATGAATACCATATACCCAACCATGCACTTTGACCGCCTGCCCTCTTGACCAGGCATCGCGCACAATAGTGGTTTGCGTGACATGATCCACCTGGGCTATCACATTTAGCTCGCACATCTTGTCTTCGCGAGCGGACTCTGGTGTCACCGAAGCGAGGTCAGCGTGATAGATTTTTTCAAGATCCTGAACATGGCGAAGCCAATTGCTAATCAAACCTGAATGTTCCTTCGCCAATGCGGAGCGAATACCGCCACAGCCATAATGGCCACACACGATGATATGCTTAACCTGCAAAACATCGACGGCAAACTGAATCACTGAAAGGCAATTAAAATCAGTGTGGACAACCAGATTCGCCACATTTCGGTGAACAAAGAGTTCACCCGGCAACAGATCTACAATTTGATTTGCCGGTACACGGCTATCCGAACATCCAATCCAAAGAAATTCAGGATTTTGCTGACAAGACAGTTTTGTAAAAAAATCCGGCTTCTCGCTATTGACTGTCTCTGCCCACCGGCGATTGTTGATCAATAGTTCTTTGACTTTCATTTCCCTTATTTACCTTATCTATCAAACTTGTCTATCAAACGCTGTGAAATAGCGGGTTGTCGCCGCTCGCTAACGAGTACCAAAAACTACCATCGTTTTACCCTTGACCTGAACCAGCCCCTGGTCTTCAAGCGTTTTCAACACCCGCCCGACCATTTCCCTGGAACAGCCGACAATTCGGCCAATTTCCTGCCGGGTTATCTTGATCTGCATACCATCCGGATGCGTCATCGCATCAGGCTCGCGACATAGATCCAACAATGCCCGGGCAACGCGACCGGTCACGTCCAAGAATGCCAGGTCACCGACTTTTCGCGTCGTTTGACGCAGGCGTGAGGCCATTTGCTCGCCGATAAAATACAGTATGCGAGGATTCTCGACAGAGATTTCCCTGAACTTGGTATAGCTGATTTCAGCTACCTCGCACTCGGTTTTCGCTTTGACCCAGGCGCTTCGCGAATCCATATTGTCGAACAACCCCATCTCGCCGAAAAAATCACCTGCGTTGAGATAGGCCATAATCATTTCGCGACCGTCATTATCCTCGATAATGACGGTGACAGAACCTTTAATTATATAAAACAGAGAATCGCTTTTATCGCCTGCATAGATAATGGTACTTTTAGCGGGATAACGCCTTCTATGGCACTGCGACAAGAAAAAGTCCAAATGCTTGGTCTTGTTTTCTGCCGATTTAGCAATTGCAACCATGTTAACTTCCCATTTTTTTATTCTGGAACCATCTGTTGCAGGAACCCCCCATCAAGCTTCATCAACGCGCGTACATTCCTGCCCAATTATTATTGACTGCACCATGAGACTCCAGACGAAGAACCTGGCTCACCTTCTTCTGCCTGTAGAATGACCCGTTTATATGGCCCAACAACAATTCGCCTGCTTTCAGCAGGTGAAATATTCTACTATAGGCCTATCACATCCACCTGTAAAATCACACAGAGATTACCGTCTGTTCTCTCGATAGAGTATAGATTAAAAATAAAACAAATGGCGCTAACCTGAACAGTAGTTTTGTGATACTCTTGCCGGCCAATCATTTCGGTATATTGAAGCGATCACCAGATAAACGACCAAAAAGAAAAAGCGGGTGGAGAGCGCATTTAAGTTATCTACCGAAAACTATTGCCGTACATCGATCATACTGGAGAAAAGCGATGTCGAAATCGGCACTGCTCTGACGTTGGCAGTGCCATTCAGTTCCGAACCAAAGGATGAAAAAGCTTACTTCAATCGCATTTTCGCATCATGTTATCGACATTATCATTGAGCTATGACATTCTGCAAACGGTCGCGCAGGCAAGTCCTGAATCAGGCGGTTTTGTTCACTTATCCGAGAAGGGGAAAATATGGATAAGAAACTGATGCTTCACGGTTTCAACAACCTGACAAAATCACTTAGTTTTAACATCTATGACATTTGCTACGCCAAGTCGCCTCAACACAAAAGCGAGTACCTTTCGTACATCAATGCCATGTACAATGCCGAACGCCTGACCCAGATACTCACCGATGTTGTCAAAATCATCGGCGCCACCATTCTCAATGTGGCTCGCCAGAACTATGAACCACATGGGGCCAGTGTCACCATGCTGATAGCGGAAGAAGAAATTCCAACCGACGCCAATGACCTCAGGGAAAGCCCCGGGCCGTTACCGGAAACGGTGGTCAGCCATCTTGACAAGAGCCACGTCACCGTGCACACCTACCCCGAAAGTCACCCGGATGATGGCATAAGTACTTTTCGCGTCGACATCGATGTTTCTACCTGTGGCTTGATTACTCCGCTAAAAGTGTTGAATTATCTGATTCATAGCTTTGATTCCGACATAGTGACAGTGGATTACCGGGTAAGAGGCTTTACCCGGGACGTGGATGGCACCAAGCATTATATTGACCACGATATCAACTCGATTCAAAACTACTTGAGCGAAGACACCAAACAGGCCTATGAAATGATAGATGTCAATGTCTATCAGGAGAACATGTTTCATACCAAAATGCTGCTGAAAGAGTTTGACCTGGACAACTACCTTTTCGGTGACAAGGAATCGCAGTTTGAAGAAGGCAACAGGAAAATAATAGCTGAACGTTTACGAAAAGAAATGATGGAAATATATTATTCCCGCAATATGTCTTGAGTCGTTCGCCAGGCAGAACATCGCAACAAATTGTTTTGTATGCCGGCATCGCTGCAATCACCGCTCGCATTCACAACCCCATTGCCGCTGCCATGACAACGGACACAGCATTCTTGAGTCAATCCGAGTGCCGGGTACAATCAAATTGTATTGATAAGACGGGGCTTTTCTATCCCGTAGCCTTGTGCGTAGTCGACTCCGAGCCACCTTATCATTTCCAGGGTTGGCTTGTCCTCGACCTGACAGGCAACCACTTCTTTACCCATCAAATGAGCCATTTCAGTCATCGACTTGACCATTACCCGGTCATCAGGACTGTTGGACAAATCTTTAACGAAACTTCCATCTATCTTAATCAGATCAACAGGCAGGGATTTCAGTAAACTATGAGAAGAAATCCCGGCCCCGAAACTGCCTAAGCTGAATAAACAACCGGTCTCCTTCAATTCACGAATAAAATCTGCCACATCATTGATATTCGAGATTTCAGAAGCATCAGTAATTTCGAAGCAGACTCTTTCAAGCGGCGACTTGCGCTTACTCAACCTATCGTAGACAACCTCCAAAAGAGAATCGTCGTTCAAAGAATGTCCGGTCAAATTGATACTGACCCCGCCCATTCGTTGAAACACCGCTTGGTTCTCGGCAATCCAGTCCATCATATGCCCGATCACCCAGCAATCGACCGTTTTCATGCGGTTGTAATGTTCAGCAGTTCGTACAAACTCACTCGCGGGTATCAGGTGGCCGTTATCATCATAAACACTCAACAAAATCTGGTAGTGGGTATTGAGTTTGCTGGACATATGCAATGGAATGATTTTCTGACATCGCAGCAATATTCTTTCTTTATCCAGATCTTTAAAACCAGCGACCTTTGCGACGATTTGCTTTTGCCGGGAGAGACTGTTTTTATCTGGGTTATGAATAGACAGTCGATTCGGACCCAATTTCTTGGCGCTGCGGCAGGCCGATTCCGCGGCGCCCAGGAGACTCTCGGTGTTGGTTAAATACTCGCTGGAAACGGCAATACCGATATTTGCCGAAACCGGATATTCCGCATCCTTCCATTGAAACTCATGTTCTTCAATGGCAGTCAAGAGTTTTCGTCCCAGCGCTTCAGCCTCTGGCTTGTCTGTCAGTACCGCAAATTCATTACCGCCCATCCGTGCCAGAATGGCTCCCTCGGGAGCACAAGACCGAATAATCCCGGCCACTTCTTTCAGCAATTGATCCCCCGCATCATAACCGGCGTGGTCGTTAATTATTCTGAATTGGCGAAGGTCGATGTATATCAGATTACAGCTTCCATCTTCAGTCCCTTTCGCCAACTTTTTCTTTATGTTCCGCTCTATTTCCTTGCGATTTACCAAGCCGGTGATTTCATCATGTGTAGTCACGAACGATAATTGTTCGTAAACACTTTTAACCATATTGTCGAGGCTTTCATCGACAATAGGTGTTTCATAAGTGGAATCATGCACTAACACACCACGATGCATCATTCCTGCCAGTTTCAACAATTCAAGCTCGATAACTTTCATGCCCTGATGGTTGACAAAAACAAATTTGGAAAAGCCCTTGCCAATCCACACCAAACGCATAAACACCGGGTCTTCCTTGTTCTTGATGTGTTTTATCCAACTTCCCACAGCCAGCTTTTGGGCTCTGTGTATCCAGCGTTGCAGCCCCCTGTACCGATCCCTGGACAGCCGCTTGTCCCGTTCCTGCTCAGCAGACGTCGTTCCAGGCATTTCAATCATTTCCGGCGGTCGCTCTTTACTACCGACTATAAACTGTTTGAGCTGATCACGAATATGACCAGATGGCATATGATTTGACGAGATTGAAGAAAGCCCCTCCTGAATCGTTTTGAGTAACTCAACCAGGTTTACATCCATATGCGGATTGTCACCATAGGCAATAAGCGTATCGATAACATTCAAATAGTCTTGCCATGCCTGACTACCCTCGCCCTGACGAATATAAGTCAGCGACAACAAGTCCCGCCAGCCCCCATTGATAAGAGTAACCACCGCTTTCGGAATATGTCGCCCTGCTGTCCGTTTCTTGATTTCCTCGGCAACCACTTTTTTGGCCAGGTCAACCTTTTGTGACCCTTCGGCTGCTGACATAACCCGTTCGACATTGCGGCGATACAGCAAATTCTGCCGGTCTATGACTTCGTCAAGCTCCGCTACGGCTTCGTCAAAAACATTGATATCCTGCTCGAACTCCTCGTTAATCCGGTAGATCACAGAATCGATCTTTTGCTGGGTCACCGGGCTGAAGCGACCGCCTTTCAACCCCAGTTGCGCAATTCTATTGAGTAACACCCTGACAGGACTGTCTTTCCGCTCCAGAAAAGCTTTGTCTTTTAACAACACCTTAAGCACAGGCACCTGCAATTTGACCAACTGCGACTTGACCTGATCCGTAATTTTCTCGCTGGACACCATACCGAGAAAGAACCGATCGACCACATCCAGGGTCTCTTTTTGCTCCCCATCCAGCACTTTCTCTTCCGCACCTTCTGTCCGCAGATCAGAAATAACGCGATCAGCTAACTTTTCATCTCTGACATCGGTGTTTACCTGTCCCCTCGCGGTCAGTTTTTGCAGCCTTTGCAAACTGTTTTGAAGTTCCGCCGGACTCCATTTAGGTAAATCTGAAACCGGAACCGAATCAGCTTTAGCGGATTTCCCTTGGCGGGTTTTATCCAAAACCGAAAACAGACCTTGGACAGATTTGAACACAGACTCTGCATTCGAGAGATTGGTCGAGAGCCGAGCTTGCAGATCCGCAACGCTGGAGTCATTCGAAAATGGCGGCACTAAAGCCTTCTGAAACTGCTCTTCCCGGTTTGGTTCCGGCGTATTTGCGATACGTCTCGATTCAGGCATCGGCGAGAACGTATCCCCGACAGAAAACGGCCCAGTCGCTGACCGACTGGAAGCTAACTGGCCGCGCTCCTGACCAAAGGCCGAAAAGTTTTCATGCTTATCAGAAAAAACCTCTGCCGCTTCTGCAGTAGGCAACGCGTTCGAGTTGCCAGCAAAACCGGCTGAGGCCTGTCGCTGACGCTGCGTCTGCAGATTCTGGACCGCATCGGCGGCCTCCTGCTGAGGGTTTTTTCCGGTACCGATTTTTGCATCATCATCCTTGGTGCGTTTATCCGTGGCGGCCGGTGCCAGCCTGTTTTTTCGCCCGGACAAATACTGATTCAGTTTCAGGTCAGGCAGAATATTCTGCCGAATCAGAATTTGATTCAATTCAGTATAAAGTGCATCGAGATGCTGCAACACCTCGGTTTCAAAGATTTTGTAATAAATTTTCTCAGGCTGCTTCAGTAAATTGAGCGGGGCACTAGCGGCCTTAAACGCATAACAAATCATGTCCGGGCCATAAGGATTCTGGTGCCCCGTCGCATTCACGATGCCCACCTTGTCGAGCCTCATTTTCAATTGCAGAAGCGTACCATGGTATTGAGCTTCCGCTTTGGTAATCATTACCTTGATGGTCAGCCAGTCCTCAAACTCGGTTCTATCGATCAGGCTCAATGAATCGTTACTCTGAGTCTTTGCGGGCGGAGTTTTGGCCGGGGAAACCAAGTTGTCCAGAAAGCTGGCGGTTATCGCCGGCTGACTGCGCGCAATCAGTGATACCGAGTCTATTAACTGATTGGCCAGTTGATCAGCTGCCGAATGATTCGCCGCGTCCCTCAGGTTCTCTTCCAGCGTATAAAAAAACGTTTCCAATAAGGGCTTCAGTCGCTGATGAAGCGTTTTGGTAAATTGCCTGGTCACAAACGCGGCTTTACTGTTTTCCGAGATAACTTGGGCAGGATCAGTATTGCGGGAACACTCAAGCAACATCGCTGCAAATGCATCAGGGTGGGCTTCAAGAAACCTCACACCCATTGCGGCGTGTGCCATACGCACTGGCTTTACAAGAATATTAAATGATCGGTCATCTACCTTGAACGCAACATTCATGGCATTGTTCGCTTGCTTGGAGTAGATGCCACTGATTTGATCCAAATTGGATTGGTCGAATCTGATAAACATCCCTTCCGCACAAAAATCTTCGATCGTGCACGGCCAGTTGACTCGCTTTTGCCAACTGAGCTCGGCCTCCAAATATATGGGTTTTCGCTGGCTGGTGCGCCGTTCCATCGTATTCCCTGTCAAACATGGTAGAAGCAATTAAGACTGTGTTTTTGTTAGTATAGACATAAATCCGGTTTTCTCGTTATTCAACACAGTTTCTGCAAGGAAAGATCGCATGGTTTGGCTTTTTCGTTGTTTTTTTCTTGCTGGCATTTTTTTTCTTGTCGCCTGTTCAGAAATGGCCTACTACCAACAGGCGGCGGTAGGGCAACTTTCACTGTTGGCGAAACGAGAGCCGATAGAAGAACTATTGAGCCGCGAGTCAACCAGCGCAAAACTAAGGGCAAAACTTGAGCTGATCCTGGCGGCCAGAAAATTTGCCGTCACTGAACTGTCATTGCCGACAGGAAACGCCTATCTCGACTACGTGGATATAAAACAGCGCTACGTTATCTGGAACGTTACCGCCGCCAAGCGATTTAGTCTCGAGGGCGAAACATGGTGTTACCCCTTTGTAGGGTGCCAGACATATCGAGGCTACTTTGCGCAATCAGAGGCGCAACAATTCGCCCAAAAGCTGTCTGATCGAGGCTTGGATGTCTATGTATCGGGTGTCACTGCCTACTCAACCCTTGGCTGGTTCGATGACCCGGTGTTAAACACATTTATCACGCGGAGTGACCCGAATCTCGCCGCTTTGGTATTTCACGAACTGGCCCACCGAGTCGTCTACATCGACGGTGATACCGCTTTTAACGAGAGCTTCGCGACAGCTGTGGAGCTTGCCGGTTTAAAACGATGGCTGGAAAAACACGACCAGGCGGATCAACTCGCTAAAATCAGGCGGAGAAAACACTACCACCAGCGGTTTACCCAGCTCGTGCTGGCCACAAACACAGAGTTGAAAAAACTCTACAAAACCCCGTTAGACAGCGAAACGATGCTGAACAGGAAGCGGGCTATTATCGAACAATTGCGCAGAAAATATGCGGCGATGTCGAAATCGTGGTCATTTCGCGGCTACGACCGCTGGTTTGCATCGGAGATCAACAATGCGAAACTGATTACCGTCGCCAACTACCAGGATTACGTTCCCGCGTTCGCCCGACTGTTACAGCAATGCAATCACGACTTCCCCCGATTCTACAAAGCAGTCGAACGATTAGGTGCGTTACCGGTAAAGCAGCGGAGACAGCAACTGAAGTCACTGGCAAGCGAATCGGCACTGGCAGCGAGCCCCTTGGAAATCACGCCAGACTAATCCATTCATCCGTACCTTGCAGATAACCTGGTAATCTGGCGGTCGAGAATCCGGCACCACTTTTTATCGATCTGCAACACACTATAGCATTTTCTGCCAGAACAATGCCTTGCCCAATGCCGGGTTCAGCTCATAACCGGAATAACCATACTTCTGATAGGCGATGCGGGCAGGCCGGTTACCTTCCAACACCTCCAGTGTCACTTTACAACAGCCTCTTTCCCGGGCGACACGTTCAACCAGAGACAACATCCTGGCACAGATGCCTTTGCCCCGGTGCGATTCGGCTACCACAACATCGTGAATATTGATCAATGGCTGGCACTTAAAGGTTGAAAACCCCTGGAGACAATTGATCAACCCGACAGGCAAATCGGCCTCGAAACAAAGCACGCTGTAAGCATACGGAATCCGGCTGAGCGCCTTGACCAGCTCTTTCTTCACCTGTTCCGACAATGGTTCACCACCACCTGCCTCTTCGGAGGCATAGCCATCCAGCAAGCGCACAATGGCGGCTCCGTGTACAGGGTCGCTATAGTCAGCGACGAATAGTCGTAAAAAGTCACTTTTATTGGAATCGTTTCGTTCTGTGGTCATCGATCTTTGTCACCTGATAATTATCACATTTTTTTAAGGGTTGACTGCCCACAAACAGAGCTCTGGCGATCGATCAAATTAAATTGTTCTGGTTGATTTAACCCATCACTGAATAGCCAATCGCAACGTAAACAATGCGCCAGGGTCTCGATTTTTAACAGTCACTTCAGCCGCCATCGCCAGCGCCAACTGATTGACCAGGGCCAGGCCAATTCCTGTACCTGACGTTTCCCGGGTCAGCTCGTTCTCCATTCGGTAAAACAGGCTGAAAATCTTTTTCATGCTTTTTCGGGGAATACCCGGCCCAAAATCCCGAATAGAAAACTCAACCCGGTTTGAGACCTGCTTGACAGAAAAATCAATGGCTTTGCGTTGTGCTTTGGCAGAAAACTTAATGGCATTATCCACAAGATTGATGATGATCTGCACAAATGCATCGGGGTCTACACGCAAAGCCAGTTTATCGCACCCGGCCTCGATATCGATCGCCAATACAAAACTGGCATTCTCACAATGGCTGTCAATTCGGGATCGCACCCTATCCGTCAATTCCCGCACAGTCATGGTTTTTAAGTCCAGTTGAATTTCATTGCGGTCAAAGCGGGCCAGCTGCAATACATTGTCAATCAACCGGGACAGACGTTCACTCTCAGCATAAATATAGGAATAGTATCGCTGCTTTTTTTCTTCGCCCGCCCAACCGGCTTTTAGAATTTCTCCATACATACGAATCGACGTGAGAGGTGTTTTGAGTTCATGGCTGACGGCGGCCACGAAATCTTGCTGTTGTCGCACCAGTTTTAGCTGGCTGACGCCCAGTCGATAAAACACCAGGCCGGCCAGACATAACACAAGCACAAAAACCGCAAAGGTATAATTGATGACACTGGCACTGTCAGAAAGCGGTAGTTCGCCCACACTGAAGATCAGTTCAAGATTCTCGAAAGGCGATAAAAGCGGCGAACGATACAGTACCTGCCCCTGCAAGTCAGACCGGCTCAACAAGTAACCCCGCGTTTGCTTGCCGGTTAAAACCGTCAACACGGCATCCTGATAAGCGACAATAAGCTGGCTGATTCGTGATAGCTGTGAACCTGAAAAGGCTTGGGCGACCACGCTATCCAAGAACGCCTTTTGCTCAAACAAGGCTCCCTGAACATAACGCTCTCCAGAGCGCCATACCTGCCTGTACAAGACGAAATGGCCACTGTTTAGCAAGCTGAACCGATACGGCTCGATCTCACTTTCAAACAAGCGAATTTTTTGCGTGATAAACACCTCGTCAGATGCGCCGGTCACCTGCTTCAGCTCGGCCAAGGCAGTCTGCTCCTTGCGACTTTCCCGTTTTTTCTGACGCAGAGGCATGTGCTTTACCGAATCGAAATCTCGTTTTCGTTGAAATGTCTTCTGCAATGGCAAGTCCTGCACTTTGCCAAGTAAATTGCCCTGGGCACTGTCCAGACGTTTTGGTGCTGAAGCGCTTCTTGAGTCAAGTTCATCGAATCCTGCCATTTTGGCAGTACTTCGACTGGCGGCCGACGATATGGCAGGGACAGGACTGCCTGAATTTGTCTGCACAGTCACAGGTTCAATTGACGGCGCCTTTTCTTTTACCGCAGGCTCGGACAAACCTAGACTAGAGCGCTTCGTGGGAAAGGTGTCTTTTCGTATGCTGTATTTCTGACCGGCACGCTTGCTGACCAATCGATTGTCTTGCAGAACACCCAGTAAAGCCTCGATACTTCGCTGACGTTCAACCAGTTGACCGGCCGTCACCCCATAGTCACTGGCCTGACTGACAGTTGCCGGCAACAGCGGCGAAGAAAAATTCCCCCCGGCATCTACCTGAAAATAACCTAAACAGCCATGTGTCGTAGCTAAAGGAAACTGCGCCAATGGAGAGGTTTCACGGTAATTGGCGGCAGGATCTCCGCTCACGACAAGAAACTGAAAATCACCGAATGACCGTTTTTCTTCAGACTCGACAAAATCGATCAGATGGCGTTGAACACTATTGATCAGTTCTTCCGCCAGGCGGCTATATTGCACATAGGTTTCCCATTTCAATTGGCTATAGGCATGCCAGACCAAAACCACGGCCGGCACCATCAGTGCAATAACGAAAGCAGACACCACCCAGCGAAGTCGCGTTATCGAAATATCCGGTTTCATATGGCTCGACCGCTAGTCATGGTTCACCTTCAGCCGATAGCCCTCCCCACGCACAGTGATCAGCAAACGCGGATCTTTGTTATCCACTTCAATTTTTCTGCGAAGTTTTGCAATATGTATATCCACGGTTCTGGTCTCGATAGCCATCTCGTTCTGGTAGCCCCACACCTTGTGCAGCAACTCGTCCCTGGAAACAGGTCGATCGCGGTTTGCCATCAGGTAAGCCAAAATATCCACTTCCCTTCGGGTAAATACCAGTTGAGTGTCGCCCCTGGAACCGGTCAAATTACGCGTATCGACAGTCACCTCACCCAATAACAACTGGCTTGACTGCTCAACCACTGACCGAGATCGTCGCAAGACCGCTGCCACCCGGAGCACTAACTGGGCAACCGAGAACGGTTTGGCGACGTAGTCGTCAGCACCCAGGGTAAGGCCAAGGATAATTTCTTCATCGGTATTCCGGGCAGTCAGCATAATAATCGGCTGTGATTGATCCTTCTCGCGGATGCGCCGGCAAATATCGAAACCATCCATACCCGGCAACATAACGTCCAACAAAATTAAATCATAGTGGCCAGTAAGCGCCTTGCGCAGACCCTCCGGGCCTTCACTGGCAAAATCCACCGCATAGCCGTGATACACCAACACATCGACCAGGCCAATGCGTATCGCCGCTTCGTCTTCGACAATCAATAGTTTCAGTTTTCTGTCCATAGTCACAATCTGGCCAACCTCAATACACCATACCCCTTCAATGTAGACAGGTTTGGTAAAAGTTTTGTAAATCATCGGTCAAACATTTTACCTGGTCGTGTCTGCTATTTTGCCTGCTGTCTGCCTAAAGTAACAGTCGTAAAGCAACCCCGGTTATGAAAAAGCGAACAAGTCGACAAAGGAGATTACCAATGAACAGCAGATTACTGGCACTGAGCGTATTCACTGCCACGGCACTGACCATCAGCCAATACCCGGCGGCCAAACCCTCTGCCGATAAAATCAGCCCTGTTATGGCCTCGCCCTCCATACAGAATACCAAGCCCACAGCACAACAGGCGATGACAAGAGCGAAAATTGAAGTTGTATTCGTTCTCGATACAACGGGCAGCATGAGCGGCATGATCCAAGCGGCGAAAGAGAAAATCTGGGCCATTGCCAGTTCAATGGCTAACGCCGACCCGGCACCGGATATAAAAATGGGACTGATCGCATTTCGTGACCGAGGCGACCAATATGTTACCCGCACAACGGATCTATCCACAGACCTTGACTCAATTTATGCTCACCTAATGGGTTTTCAAGCTGACGGCGGTGGCGATGCACCGGAGAGCGTCAATCAGGCACTGCACGAAGCAATCGAGGGAATAAAATGGAGTAACGACCAGAACAGCTACAAAGTCGTATTTCTGGTCGGCGACGCACCGGCACATATGGACTACCAGGATGATATACCCTTTGCCAAAACACTGGCTATCGCCAATATCAAAGGTATTCTGGTCAATACAATCCAGTGTGGTGACGCGATTGAAACCCGCAGGCACTGGAATCAAATAGCGCGACTCGGTGGTGGCGACTATTTTAACGTCGCCCAAAATGGTGGCGCATTGCCGACAGCCACACCCTATGATGCCGACATCGCAAAGCTTTCCGATAAACTGGATAACACGCGTATTTTCTACGGGACGGCAGAAAAAAGGCAAAAACTGGCAGCCAAGGTCGAAACCAGCGACAGGTTATATAAAATCGCAACCTCGGCAGCTTTAGCCCGACGTGCCGAATACAATGCCACCGAGAGTGGCAGAAAGAATTTCCTCGCCGACAGCGAACTGGTCGATGACGTGGCGACAGGCCGGGTCAAACTGGAAGAGATTGATCAAGCACTTTTACCGGACGAGATAAGAGCGATGACCCCCGAAAAACAGCGAGCAGTCATATTGGCAAAAGCCAAAGAGCGAAAAGAACTTCAAGCGCAACTGGCAACACTCGGCGAACGACGCAGGCGCTACCTCGAAGCCCAAGTGACGACAACCCCGGATGCGTCATCGTCACTCGATATACAACTATTCGACACCATCAAAAAGCAGGCCCAGACCAAGGGCCTGAATTACCAGGACAGCGATAGACGCTACTGACATTCGCTTGCCGACCCGCAATCGAGTGGCCAGAGTCGTTGAACTTGCCAAAGCGACATCGATCATGCCATCGGAAATATCGTGACGACCAAGCCCAATGACAGACGTTAGCCGTTACTTTTTGAACCGAGATCACTGGCGCATCTGGCCACTCCCCTGATACACGGCCTGTACCAGCTCGGCTTCCGGCTTCGACAAACCACAACTGGCGACCAGGTCTTCGATTTCCGCACCCAGACTGACCAGGCGGGAGGCTTCGTGATAAGAAACGCGGGACGGGTCGTCATGCATCATTTCATCGACTTTGGTCACCAGATTGCGGAATTCACTATCAAACTGAAGCAAGCGTTTGCCTATCCCGATAGAGGAGCTGGTCACTCCTCTTAGCTCTTTTTTTATCTCGTCTTCTTTTTGTTTCAGCTCTTTTCTCAGTTGCTGGACTGCAATGCGCTGCTGGATCAACGCAAAAACAAGAAAAGCGAAGGTCATCGCGACCATTATCATGGGCCAGTCAATTGAATTTATCATTGAAGCATTCCTTAAAAAGACCATTGCAGCAGATTACACGACGACCAGTTTGATTTTTTAGTCAAACCGTCGAAAATATGTCGTCTGTGGTATCGATAGTCTTTTTTAAGCAAATTGCTGACCAACTTAATGATCCAGCATAACGGCATTAAAAAACCGCTTATTTCAGGGTAAGGTCAAGAGGAAAAATGGGCTGATAAACAGCCCGAAAAGAAAATATCGAAATGAACTACAAAGCAACCGCGACTTACAGGCCTTCCATGTCGGCCCACTCTTCTTCAGTCAGCAATTTTTCAAACTCAACCAGAATAATCAGTTCGCCGTCTTTGTTGCACACTCCCTGAATAAATTTTGCGCTTTCCTCGTTACCTACATTCGGCGCGGTTTCAACTTCGGACTGCCGCAAATAAACCACTTCAGCGACTGAATCGACAAGTATTCCCAACACCTGTCCAGCAATCTCGATAACCACAATACGGGTATGATCCGACACATCAGCCTCGGTCAGACCAAAGCGCTTGCGAGTGTCGATGACGGTTACCACGTTACCACGCAAGTTAATGATCCCCAACACGTAGTCGGGAGCACCAGGCACAGGCGCGATTTCTGTATAACGCAGCACTTCCTGAATCTGCATGACATTGATGCCATAGGTCTCATTGTCCAGGCGAAAAGTCACGTACTGGAGAACGACATCATCCACACCCTGACCACTTTGAGCAGTATTCGCAGACATAAACAGTATCCCTCAATGAATGTTTCTATGATTTTCCTGTGGAGAATTATTATTACTATAGAACAGCTCAATCGCTACGCCAGTGAATTATATAAATAATGCGATTCAAAAGCAGATCAAAAGGAAAAAGTAACGAAAACTCTGTCAGAACACAGTTGCCCCGGAGGTATTCTGGATTTTGGCGAGCCACGACCCGCAGAGGTAATAAAGCGTGACTAATTCATACAAAAATACACACTATTTCTCTAGCACATTGGGTTATTTATCTATACTGGCTATAGGCGAAATCAATGACAGGATGCCGTACTTTGTCCGTTTTCAAACATTTGATCATACTGCTTGTTCTGCTGCCTGGACTGTGCCTCGCGCAGGATGCCCGTTTGTCACTGAGCCAGGATGTTATCAACCCCGCGACCCATACGCTCTATTTTGAAGATAAAACCAACACTATCACCATAGACAAGATACTACAAAAACCGAACTCCATCTACACACCGGCATCACCGGAGCAAAATCTGAACTTCGGTTACAGTGACTCCACCTACTGGATCAAAATACCTCTGACAAACGATACCGAAGAACCTGTCGACAGACTGATTGAGGTGGGCTATGCCATTCTGGATCATGTTGCCTTTTTCCTGGTAGTGAACGGAGTTCCCAAAGACTACTATTATACAGGCGATAACCGCCCTTTTAGCCAGCGGCCGTACCCTCACCAATCCTTTGTATTTCCAATACAGATGCCACCTGGCGAACAAGCGGAGCTGTATATCAAGGTGCATAGCTCGTCATCATTACAGGTGCCTTTGACCATCTGGAGTCCGCGAGAATTTCATCTGGCCAAACAAAATGAGTCCCTTGCCATGGGCCTGATAATCGGCTGCCTATTGGCCATGGCTTGCTTCAGTTTTTTCCTGTTTACCACACTGGGGGCGCGCTACTGTCTGTTCTATTCACTTTACTTAGGCGCAGTCAGCATGTTTTTCCTGACCGTTTCCGGTTTGGGTTACCGATTGTTTTGGCCATTTTCCGCTGCCTGGAATGACAATGCTGTCCTGTTTTTCGTTACGTCGTTTTTACTGTTTTCCGGCCTGTTTATGTACGATTTTTTGGCCGTTCGCCATATGGAACAACGAAAAAAAAAGGTGGTTCAGGCGTATCTGGCCTTTGCCGTTCTGGTCTGGTTCTCCAGTCTGTCCGCCCCTTATTTTATCAGCATCAAACTGGTGATCATTGTCATTGTTTTTACGGGCACAATCAGTCTATGGATAGGCATTTCCAAGATATTGAAAGGAGACAAAGCCGCTCGCTATTTCACCGCTGGCGGTATTGTCGTTGTCGCAGGTGGCTTGCTTTTGGTCGGCAATAAAATAGGGCTGTTTCCACGCACCGCATTCACTGAAAACACACTGTTTTTTACTACCGCAATCCAATCCGTGTTGCTTTCTCTGGCTATAGCAAAGCATCAGAACCAGGAACAAGAAAAGCGATTTTTTTCACAAAAGCAATTGTTGACCCAAGAGCGCGAATTGGTTGCGAGCCAACAGCTTGCGCTGCATAACGAGCGCAAGTCCAACCAGAAACATCGCAACTCGTTTATCAGGCAACAACAATCCAACGAAATTCTCGAACAAAAAATCCGACAACGCACCGCAGAGCTGGAGGATGCATATCAACAAATAAAAGACATGGCATCCAGAGATCCGCTGACTGGGGTAAAAAACCGTACTTATCTGGATGAACAGTTTTACTCGGCATGCAAACACACTCAGAAAAACCGGGCAACACTCTCTGTCGCTATGATTGATATCGACCACTTTAAGACTGTCAATGATAAATTCGGCCATACCATAGGAGACAAGTGCCTGATCGCTGTCACAAGACAAATCGTCAAAGCGAAAGCGCGTGCAAACAATCTAGTGGCCAGATACAGCGGTGAGACCTTTTGCATCCTGCTACCCATGACCACCCAGGCCGATGCGCTGGAAATAGCAGAAAATATCCGCCGTAATATTGAAACCATGACCTGTAACTTCAATGATATAAAAATATCCATGACAGTCAGTGTCGGTATCGCAACCGTCAGCCACTCTACCGTCGCCGGTGCGTTTAAATTACTCGACCACGCTGAGCAAGCCCTAAAACAGGCCAAAAAACTCGGCAGGAACAAAGTCTGTGTCTGGCAAGAGCAGGATCCTGTCAGCTAACCCTTTTTTACAAATCAGAACAGGCTGGCCTTCCGTTTCGTTTTCACGACATTCATCATGGCAGGCTATTTCATTTCAAACGAATAAATCACATCCAGCGAATTGTTCAAGCCGCTCATGGCTTCCAAAAACAGGCTGGAACCAAGCCGATAGCGCACCGACAAAGAGTTCACTTCATCAAACAGTTTCACACCATACCTAAGCTGCAAATCGGGGTTGATATAGCCACTCAACAAAACGCTGGTGCCCCCGGCTTCAGACTGTGCGTTGACCTGAAAATTCGATACACCGAGTTTTTCGAATAGACCCGAAGTAATCCAGTTACCGGTCAACTCACCTCCTGATATCAGCGCGTTGGTAACAAGGCCGCCGCCAATCGAATCACCGGACTGAGGTTTACGGCCGGTAAGCAAATAGTAGGCGGCATCGGTTTCATCCATTGCCGGTTCGGAGAACACCTCGACTTCAGGATGTAAGGCATCACCTGTCACGTTCAACCCGACCGTGACTGACTCATCCACTATTTTTCTACTCGCCCGAACATCGAGCTGGGGGTTTTCCAGCGAACCTTGAAATAACATCGAGGCGCGATCAATTTTTAACCTCTGCCCCCAATAAGTCAGATCACCGAATGATGAATTCACCTGGCCCATCGCAGACAACAACCCTGATTGACTCTGCACTATGCGAATCCCCCCGTTTAACAGGGAATGGACACCAAAGCCTTTGAACAAAACCCTGTCGCCCAAGCTGACATCCACGTCCAAACGATAATTCCATTCGCTATCCAATGCGGCCACGTCTGCGTCTGTGCGGGCAGATGAGAGAGGCTGACTGTCCTGAAATTCGACGTAGACGACATCAGAAGAGATGCCCCTGGCACTTTTTGGTAATGCCTGTAACACAATAGTTGCTTCGGGAATATGAACACGGCCTTGCAAATTCAGCAGACCATGCTCCACTTTCAATCGCAAATCAGGTCGTATGGTCAATGCGATACCTTTTCCCGGAACCAGACTCAATCCAGATGAAGTAAGCGTAGACACTAAATACCAGTGATCACGCCAGTTTAACTCACCTTCGAGCTGCACCAGACCTCCCCAGGCAGAGGCGGCGCCGGTATATTTCATTACAGACCCGGAAAAACTCCCGTCAATATTGACATCCTCCACCGGAACAGGCATGTCCGCGTTGAGCAGATAGCCATGGGATAGATGCCAATGCCCAGCCACCACCGGATTCTGTAAATTCCCGGAGAGAGCTACCTGGGCAGCCAGGCTACCCCTCACTTCGGCTAACTCGGGAAACAACTGGGACAGAGTGCCAAGATCCAATTCCAATAATTCTACCTTGCCGGTCACCAAGCGCTTCGTTCGAATGTTATCCACCAGCAAAGACAGCGCCAGCTGGCCCTCGGATGTGGTTTCCAGACCCATATCAATTTTCGCGGAATCACCATTGAGATTCACCACCATATCTACATCGGTAAACGGCACGCTACCGGAGGCGTCCGCCACCAGTCTGTCGGTCATCGCATAGATATTGCCCTGAATCCCGAAATCCTGTGAATCCATCAGATGGCCCCTGCCGGATATCTTGCCTCTGACGGGCATCTTCACTTTTGTAAGCTTTTCTACAAAAGACAGATCAATTTTGTGGAAAGAGACATCCAATGCAAAACCATCCGCTCTCCAATTCAAGCCATCGATACAAGCCGCTCCCAGATATCGCTCCTCGGAGGCCGAGCCGGCGACACAAGCTGAAGGTAAATCGATAACGAACGGTTGCCGATCCAAACGAAAGCTGACCGGCTCCATCAGCGTCCATCGATGGTCAAATTGATTGATTTCCAGTGACGTACAATCTACCTGCCAAAACCTGTCATGCTGTTCACCGTGACAATTCACCGATCCACTGCGCCCGTCGGACTCGACGGCCATCATTCGCCACTCATTTGATACGCTACTGCCTTCGATCGCGACGGAAGCCGACTCCAGTTGCATGCCACTATAGGTTATCGAGTTGCCATTGACTCTGACCGAGGAGTGATCGGCACCGAGCTTCAGCAGATTTATCGTGCCGTTGACGTCTTGAATCACCCCGTCATCAAAAGCCAGGCGGGTGGCTTCAAAATTACCCTGAATATCCGGCTCGGACCAGGCACCGTTAACCGTAAACTTGCCACTGATCTCGCCTTTTGTACCCGGCAACAAAGACCCCAACAATAACTGGTCAAGGGTTAGTTCGAGGTGTGAGCTCGCCTCACTCAGATATCCTGCGACAACCAGGCTGGATTTTCCTGCCCGCATTCGACCGGTCAGGCTCAATTGACGATCAGTTGAGTGCCAACGAACATCGCCACTGCCAAGTAAAGGTTCGGAGTCTAACTGCCCGGTTAATTTGTCAATCGACAAAAAAACTGAATGCGCACCATTTTCAACTGAAAAAAAACCGGAAGTATCGCCATCGGCAGCCTCTATTGATATAAGATCCAGCATGGAATGTCGATACGGTTCAGGCAGCAAAGCCCAGGTGTCGGCAGAAACAGTCATTAGCCGGTAATCCAGCTGCCAGGTCAACCGCTCTTTCAATTGCACCAGCCCAGAGACCGAAATGGCCCCCTCCTGGGAAGTGACATCCAGTTTTTCAATCGTTATTTCCGGTAACGAAACCTGGACATCCAGGTCAATTTTCTGTATCGGCAACGACTCGGAACCCACGTCCAGGTCAACCGACAATTGTTGACTGGCGGGGCTTCCCGATACTGCGACCTCGCCAGTAAACACCCCGCCGATATTTTCAAATCGGCTATCCAATCCGGATACCAGTGCGTTAAAGCTAAATTGCTCAGACTGCCAATTCCCCTCCAGCGCGATATCGCCAGCCACTTCCAGTGCCAACGGCAATGGCGAATTCTGTAGCTTTATTGCATCCAAATTTCCATCCAGCCGAAACGATAACGTCTCTCCCAACGCAATACTGCCTTTTGCTCGAGCCGAACCAAACCCGGTATGAATGGCTGTCCGGGCAAAAGTGATCGCTGACTCAGCTAACATAAACTCTGCCTCGGCCTCTACCAAACCGTATTTTTTATCCTTCACCGAGGCAGATAACTTCATTTTATCGTCACCCAGGGTTCCTTGAAGTAGTAGCGACCAACTTTCGAGTTCTTCCTGATGTTCCGATATCGCCCAAGGCACCTTGGCAACGGAATCCAATGCCAAAGAAAAGGGCGTGTTGGCGACCAGCGTATCCAGTTCGGCATGCAAATCGGAGGCAAGTTTACCCGCAAGCACCATATCCAACTTGAGAAACAGGTCTTCGCCATACAACCGGAACGTCTGAGCTGGTTCTAAATCCCATAACGCTTTTACCCGCTCATCGACGATCAAAGACGCGACACCTTGAGCACTTCCGCTCATCGACATCGACCATGGATTTCCCATACCAAAGCTGCCGTGCGAGCGAACCCTTACCTGTTGGTAGCCAAAATCCAGCCGGTCAGCGTTTATTTCACTGCCCACCCAATCAGCATCCAGCTCTACTTCGGTAAACTGTGTGATCCGAGAGCCAGTAATAATTTGAAGCTGCTCGATACGCGCGTTTGCGAGAAAAATAGCCACCGGCAAACTGACTTCAGCCAAGCCGGCGTCGCTTTCCACGGAACTGTTTTCGGAAGAATCAGAATCTGGAATCGAGACAATCAGACGATTGGCCCGAAACCGATCGACACACACCTCACCGGTCACCAAGCAGAGCAAGCGCCAATCCACCGCTGCATCGACCAGTTCAACCTGAATCGCGCGAGTCTCTGGCAGCCGGGTTTCGCGCCACCTAAAATAGCGCGCATTCACACCGGCTATCAGATTTCCCGAATCCACTTGAAGCTGAATAGATGGAACCAGATGATGCATCATTTCCGCTATCAAACGGGCACCGGATGACGTCGTAAGAACCCAGACGACCAACAATAGCGAGACAATCAAACTGACGACAAGGGATAACAAAGTAAGACGAAGCGTGAAACGGATCATAATACCTTACCGAAGGAAATATGAAGCCTGGGTTTACCCGTTTCATCACTTGCCAACGGAAAGGCTAGGTCAAAACGAACCTGACCAAACCGGGACAGCCAGCGCGCACCCGGCCCGACGCTACTGAAAAAAGGCTCATCAAAATCCGAATAGGCACGCCCGACATCGTAAAACATCCCTAAACGCCACTGCTCCATGATGCGATAGTTCAACTCAGCGCTGGCAACATTCAGATATCGCCCTCCCACCAGATCACCGTCGGCGTTCCTCGGCGCAATATTCTCGTATTGATAACCCCTGACGGATGAGTCGCCGCCCGTAAAATAACGGTAAGAAATTGGCACATCGGCAAAATGATTCGTCGCAATCGCGCCAACCTCGATTCGAGCCAGTAATAGCCAGTTATGAGAAAACAAAGGGGTAAGCCAACGAGCGGAAAAAGTACTCTTCAAAAATGAAGTATCCGCCCCCAGTAAGTGATGACTGCCCTGCACGGACAAACTGACGGAATAGCCCGAATCGGGATCGATACCCGCATCAATTTCAGAGCGGAACCAGGTGGCGCCCGGAACCAAATACAATACATGCTCCACATCCTTGTCACCTTCTTTATACCGCTCGATATCGAGTTCCACACCGTAACTGTGCTGCCAACTGCTAGGCCGCAAATAACGATAAAAAAACCCTAACGAGGTGACCACAGATTCTGTTTTATCGAGCTGTTTGGACGCCCAAACAAGGTTCCAGTCAAATGATTCAACCAAAGGTTTCCCCAATGGGATCCGATAATTGAAACTGACGTCCTGCTCGGGTTTCGACAACTCTAGCGCACCGTTCAGCGCGTTACCACTTGCATTGACCAACGGCCATCGCCACCCTAGCGACCCCTTCACACCTGAATCCGTGCTGTAACCCGCACCAACATCAAAATAGTGCGACTCTTTGTTTTTTAACTCAACCAAGACATCCACAAGATACTGCTGATTTGCTTCGTCCACACGTTTAGTGTTCCGAATATCAATACGCTCAAAATAGCCGGAACGCGACAAATTCTGACGAATTTTTTGAAACTGCGCTTTGCTGAAAAAGGCCCCTTGCCGAAATTCAGCCAACCTATCCAACAGCTTGGGGTTCAGGTTGCCTGATTTGAATTTGATTTGACCAAACCGATAACGCTCGCCTGAAGAAACTTGAAGAAACACGATAGCCCGATTTTTTTTACGATCTATGGCCAGTTGAGACCTGTCATATCGGGCATCCAGATAGCCTGTCGCCAGGCAAGCCCTCAGCAAATCTGCTTTTAAATCATCATACTGCCAATGCTGAAGACGTGCGCCCCGTTTTATCTCGGCCTGTGCAACCACACTTTTGACTTGAGGGTTATCTTTGGCCGCTCCTTGAATGTCGACGTATATTTCGTCTACCAAGACAGGGGCACCAAGCTGAACTTCCACAACCAGAGTTTCTCTGCCCGTTAAATGACTCGGCCCTTTTAATGATGGTCTCGCTTTTTTGATCGAGAAAGACCACTTGCTGTGATAAAAACCGAGTGCTTCAAGAGCGGTCTTGATGGATTGATTGAAACCCAGCCTGAATCGGGACAACTGCGAAGCAGAATCCATTTCCACTTCACCCAAGTGGGCAACGATATTACGGGTGATTTCCGCATCGACACCCTCGCCCTGCACTTGCACCGGAAACACCTCCGCCTTGGCATAATTCGACAGCCAAAACACAACTAAAGTGAGATAACAAGCGAAGCAACGCATGGTGTTCAAAAACAAATATGCAGGAATAACCAAGACTTGACTATGATACCTCAATAATAGCTATCGGCAAACGATGATTGTTTTGATGATGAGATTGATGAGATCATAGATTGATGAGATGACACCCACTATTACTCTCTACACATCACTACCACTTGACACAATTGATAATAACTGTATATTTAGACAGTGTAAAACAAATAACGTTATCAAGGATGATTGCAATGCCTAAAGCCAGAAAGCATCTGATCTCTCTCGATACTACACCCCATTATCATATCGTCACGCGCTGTGTTCGTCGCACATTTCTCTGCGGAATCGATGACAAAGGCAATAATTTTGAGCATCGGCGCCAATGGATTGAAGACAAGTTACTGGCACTCGCCCAGACCTTTGCCATTGACATCTGTGCTTATGCCATTATGTCTAACCACTATCACTTGGTATTGCACGTGGATAAAGCGTTAGCCTTGCAATGGAATCAGGATGAAGTAATTCTACGTTGGCACCAAGTAGCTAAAGGCATACCTTTAACTCACAAATATTTGCAAGACGCCAGCCTAATGACGCAAGCAGAGCTTGATATAGTTTACGAGCTTGCGGAGCAATGGCGAAAACGTCTGTATGATATCAGCTGGTTTATGCGATTTATCAATGAGTCCACCGCGCGCAGAGGAAATACCGAAGACAATTGTACCGGCAGATTCTGGGAGGGTCGGTTTAAATCACAGGCTTTATTGGATGAACAAGCCCTGGCAGCCTGCATGGCCTATGTCGACTTAAATCCGGTAAGAGCCAATATGGCAAAGACACCCGAGTCCTCCGCGCATACCAGCATCAAGCGACGTTGTATCGATGCAAAGCAAGCGTTAAACCCAAACGCACCGGAAGAGCAACCCAGGTGGCTGATACCCTTTGTCGGCAACTCAGCAAATGATACGCCCAAAGGGTTACCATTTAGGCTTACTGACTACATTGACCTGGTTGACTGGACAGGGCGATGCATTCGAACGGATAAACGAGGCTCTATCTCCCAACCTTTACCAACGGTTTTGGAACGGCTGCAAATAGAACCCCGGCACTGGCTCTATTTATCAAGGCATTTTGAAAGTCACTTCAAACGATTGGTGGGAACAGCATTTGATATCAAACGAGCCGCTTGCCAATTCGGCTACAAACGAATTCCAGGGCCTGGCAGCGCAATCCAACTGGCCTTGACCCTAAAAGTCACCTGAGCGAGAATTGAAAAACTGTTTGGCAGTTCGTCCTGATCGTCCTCCCTTTGCCAAAGCAAAGCGAATCGCTTCTTTATGAAGTGTTTCTCTTTTGTCATCAGCCACATTGGCGAATAAAGCGTCTATCATTTCCAAGTAGCTTGGCTGATCAATCGGGTAAAAAGAAAGCCAGAGTCCGAAACGATCAGATAGAGAAATCTTCTCTTCCACCGCTTCGCCATGATGTATTTCCGTTTTGTTCACCCGGCTTTGATCGTTACCCTCCATATACTCGGGTAATAAATGACGGCGATTTGATGTCGCGTAAACAAGAATATTTTTGGGTGGCAGCTCAATAGAACCTTCCATCACACTCTTCATCGCTTTATAAGCACTTTCGCCTTCATCAAAGGATAAATCATCACAATAAATGATGTAGTAATAAGGTATATTTCTAACGCTATCGACAATTTCCGGCAAATCAATCATATCGAATTTATCGACTTCGATCACTCTCAGACCATTTGCCTGATATTCGTTGAGCAGTGCCTTGATAATAGATGATTTGCCAGTTCCCCTGGATCCCCAAAGCAGTGCATTGTTCGCAGGTTGGTTGCCCAGAAATCTTTCAGTGTTCTTTTTAATCGCAGCAATTTGCGCATCTATTCCAAGTAAGTCACTAAATCTGATGGGGTCGATATTGTTAACCGGCCTCAATATCTTGGTTCGGGTGCGCCATATTGCTGCGGGAGTATGCTGCCAATCAAAGATATCATTGGATGTCATTCAAACTAGCCCTTAATTTGTTGGATGTCATTAACAGTTGTGGTTCCGGTGGATGTCTGCATAGTTGTGTGCATAGTTGTGCATGCATAGTTGTTAGTAGTTAGAAACAAAAAACCGCCATAATCGGCGGTTTTTTGTTTTTCTGAAAGAAAAACTAGAACATCGCTTCGTCAAGCTCCATCAGGCTACTTGAACCTGCTTTGATCGACTCGGCTAAAGAGAGTGTTTTAGGCAACAACTTGGCGAAAAAGAATTTCGCTGTTTGCAATTTTGCCTTATAAAAACCACTGGCATCAGAACCAGCCTGAGGTGCAGCGACCTTGACCATACGTGCCCACAGATAAGCATAGGCAGTCAAGCCAAACAAATCGAGATAGTCGACGGCAGCGGCCCCGATTGCATCAGGATCCTCAGATGCTTGTCCGATTACTGTCGAAGTCACGTCAGACAGCCTTTCAAGCGCCGCAGACAGTGACCCGAGGTAAGCCGACAAATCCTGATTGTCCCGGTTTTCTTCAATAAAAGCGCTGACTTCCTGAGCAAAAATCTCAAACAGTTTACCACCGTTAGCAACAACTTTGCGGCCCATCAAATCCAGTGCCTGTATGCCATTGGTGCCTTCATAGATTTGGGTGATTCGCGTATCCCGAACAAGTTGCTCTTGTCCCCACTCGCGAACATAGCCATGACCACCGAACACTTGCTGCCCCGCAATACAGCTCTCAAGAGCTCGGTCACTCATAAACGCTTTGGAAATCGGGGTCAGCAAAGCAACCATCGCTTCTGCGTTCTTTTTCTCTTCTGGATCATCGGAAAATTTAGCACGGTCAAGGAAGGATGCAACATAAGTGGAAAAGGCTCGACTGCCTTCAGTCAAGGCTCTGATTGTCATCAGCATGCGTCGAACATCGGCGTGTACGATAATAGGATCCGCTTCTTTGTCTTTGGCGACGGGACCGGTTGCAGCTCGACCTTGAATCCGCTCTTTCGCATACTCAACGGCATTCTGATAAGAGCGCTCCGCTGCGGCGAAGCCCTGAACCCCGACACTCAATCGCTCGTAGTTCATCATAGTGAACATAGCTGCCAGCCCCTTGTTCACTTCACCGACCAACCAGCCCTGGGCACCATCATAATTCATGACACAGGTCGCGGAAGCCTTGATACCCATTTTGTGTTCGATGGAACCGCAGGTCACATTGTTGTTTTCACCAACAACATTGTTTTCATCCACCTTATTGCGGGGAACCAGGAACAAAGATATACCGCGCGAGCCAGCAGGCGCGCCCGGCAGTTTCGCCAAAACCAAGTGAATAATATTTTCACTGAGATCCTGCTCACCACCGGTAATGAAGGTTTTGGTCCCCGTGATTGTGTAACTACCGTCACCATTGTCAACTGCTTTAGTGCGAATCAAACCCAAATCACTACCCGAATTTGGTTCAGTGAGATCCATCGCGCCAGCCCATTCGCCAGAATACATTTTAGGCAAATATTTTTGCTTGAGCTCTTCACTCGCATGCGCATCGATAGCTAGGCAGGCACCCGAGGTCAAGCACACATACAAGCCAAAGGCGATGTCAGCCGAATACAGCATTTCTTCAAATTGGGCAGCCAGCATTTTCGGCATGCCCATACCCTCGTAGTTGGCATTACCACTTAAACCGCACCAACCGCCTTCGATAAAGGTTTTATAGGCTTCTTTATAACCAGAAGCAGTATTCACGCCTTTTTCGTGCCATTTACAGGCTTCTTCGTCTCCGTTTCGGCTCAACGGGGCAATTAGTGAAGCCGTGATTTTTGCCGATTCTTCCAGAATCGCATCCGCTGTTTCAGGATCTATCGAATCACGAGTCCCAGCCAACGAAGCCCATAACTTATTCGCTTCAAAAACCTCATTCAGAACAAATCTAATATCACGTAAAGGAGCCTGGTATTCTGCCATTTAATTATTCCTCTTATTATGACCAAAAAATCAACGGGTGTCCGCCCACGATTAGTAGAGTCTTTGCATTCTACAGGATTTACCAAAAAAAAGCCCACCTAAAAGGTGAGCTTTTTCCATACAGTAGGATGATAACCCATAATGGATCAGAAACTAAAGTTTTGTTCTTCCATTGCCATGATCGAATCTGCACCCCCTGCAATCATTTGGGCGTGCGCGGCGGTACGCGGCAAAATTCTCTTGAAGTAGAAGTCGGCAGTCTGTATTTTTGCTGTGTAAAACCCTGTTTCAGTGGTTCCTTCTGCCAGTTTCTGTTGCGCAACCAATGCCATTCGAGCCCAGAAATAGGCCATGGTGACATAACCTGAATACATCAGATAATCAACCGATGCGGCACCGACTTCGTCCCGATTCTTCATGGCACCCATACCAACTCTTGTGGTCAGATCGCCCCACTCTTTATTCAGCTTTTGAAGCGGCTCGATAAACTTCTTCATATCATCATTGTCAGCTTGCTCCTTGCAGAACAGATGCACCAGCTTGGTAAATTGCTTGAGTGCCGCACCCTGTGTCATAAGAATCTTACGACCCAACAAATCCAGCGCCTGAATACCTGTGGTGCCTTCATAAAGCAATGCAATCCGGGTGTCTCGAACAATCTGTTCCATACCCCACTCGGCAACGTAACCATGACCACCAAGCACCTGAACACCATGATTGGCAGCTTCGTAACCGATTTCTGTCAAGAATGCCTTCAAAATTGGTGTCATAAAACCCATCATGTTGTCAGAAGCTTTTTTCTTCTCTTCGTCATCGGACAACTGAACAATATCAGCATGTTGCGCTGTAAAGTACACCATGGCGCGGGCGCCTTCGGCAAATGCCTTCTGGGTCAACAACATGCGACGGACATCGGGGTGCACAATAATTGGATCGGCAGGGCCATCAGGATTCTTGGGGCCGGTCAGTGAGCGCATGGCCAGTCGTTCTTTAGCATAAGCTAACGCACCCTGGAACGAGGCTTCTGCTGCACCCAGTCCCTGAAGGGCGGTTCCCAGTCGAGCCGCGTTCATAAAGGTGAACATGCAGTTCAAGCCTTTGTTCTCAGGGCCAATCAACCAGCCTTTCGAACCATCGAAATTGATCACACAGGTAGAGTTACCGTGAATACCCATCTTGTGCTCAATAGAGCCACAAGTTACATTATTACTCTCGCCCGCATCACCATTGGCATCTGGCAGAAGCTTGGGAACGATAAACAGAGAAATACCTTTCGTCCCTTCTGGAGCGCCTGGTAAACGTGCCAACACGATATGAACGATATTTTCAGTCATATCGTGTTCTCCGGCAGAGATGAAAATTTTTGAACCTGTAATACTGTAACTACCATCAGCATTGGGTTCAGCTTTGACGCGCAATATACCCAGATCAGAACCACAGTGCGCTTCGGTCAGACACATGGTGCCAGTCCACTCACCTGAAATCAGCTTGGTCAGGTAGACTTGCTTCTGTTCCTCAGTACCGTGCAACTCAATGGTATCTTTCGCACCATGGCTCAATCCGGGGTACATACCCCATGACCAGTTAGCGGTACCGACCATTTCGCTTATCGCCAGCCCGAGCGAGCTTGGCAAACCCTGCCCACCCAAATCGACAGGACCAGTCATAGACGGCCAGCCACCTTCCATATACTGGACGTAGGCTTCCTTAAATCCGGTTGGCGTTTTCACGCCATCTTCACTCCAGGTACAACCTTCGTTGTCACCTACCTGATTGAGAGGTGCCAACACCTCTTCACAGAACTTCGCACCTTCACCGATAATCGCGTCAACCATATCCGGGGTTGCGTCTTCCGCTCCAGGCAAGTTTGCGTAATGAGTTTCCATATCCAACAACTCATTCATTGTAAATTTCATGTCACGTAGTGGAGCTTTATATTCTGGCATAGACCTTTACCTCATATCAGAGTGAGTTCCGCGAATCAGTTTGTCGCCTTGGAACCGGTTTACCTTGCGATCAGATGAATCTTCCCTACAGTGCCTGAAAACACAGTTTCCAGAACTACAGCAACCCAATTCACCGCAGCAACCACCCCGGCTGACATCACTACCAACCAGTCACTGCACACCAACTAAACCTGCTTCAAACGAATCAAATAAGCGGAGACTTATTTTTACAAACAACAATAAATCAAAGAAGTGTCTGAAACATACGTTTGGTTTATAAAGTTGTCAACATTAATCAGGATAACTTCGTGGCACACCTCCCACGCTTTGTTTCAGGATAAGTGTTGATTTCCATATAAAAATGACAAATATATCAATACTTACAAGAACTTAAAGTAATTCATCTCATTTCGTACATATTCTGAATCAGAAAGCACCAAGCTGAAGAACCATACACGAAGAAGCACGCCTACAAACCATAACTTGCAACCCGAAAAGGATATTAGTTCATATTTTGGCGACAAACATTGATCTACACCAAGCGGCAGCACCTTTGTACAGCCCCGTTTACACAACCTCATCAAGTGAAAGCGTGCCAGAGGTTGAGCCGTTCTGATACTGCTGACCAAGTCGAATAAAAGTGGTATAAATAGGCATATCATTCGCTGTAGCAAGCCGATTTTCTTGACTTTTTTCTGAACGCTCAATTTCTTTCCAGGTTCGCGCCTGATCGTTCTGCACCTGCTGCTCACGCTGACGGGATCGTTCCTCACTGGTTTGACTTGCCAGGTCTCTCTGGGCTTTCAGCATAATACGAGTGGCTTCGGAAGCGACCGCCCTGTCCTGGGCAGAAGGCTCGGCTGGTGCCAGTGCCGCTGCACACACAATACGCATTTTTTCAATGGTTGCCCGAGGATCGTTTGGCACTTCACTGATGCTGATAGACACTTCACCAGCCACGGCATACTTTATACCGTCAGGCCCGGCCTGATACAAAAAGTTTGCCGACCCGGCGTATTGGCCTCCGACGGACTGATGTCGTAACTCATGCAGTCTGACTTCACGATCTCTCGACTTGAGCTGTTTGACAACCTCGATGTCTTCAGGAGTCAACGACACACCATTATACTGATGTGTCGATTGTTTTTTATCTTCCTGATTTTGATTGGGTTGCTGATTTTGACGGCTACCAGAGCGATACCGCCGCTCTGGAACCAAGGGTTCTGCACCGATCTGACTGGAAGCGTGTGACTGAGGCGACTCAAGCGCATTCCGAGGTTCGTCAGTTTCAGGACAAACAGGATGAACGATCAGCGACCGCGAAATCCCTGACTGCCCCCCCTGATCAGTCGGCATATTTTGTGATGGGTCGTTTTTTGAGGGTACAGGCGATACAGCCTGTGCAGGTGACGCTAAAGGCATCACGGGTTTTGCCAAAAAGCTGGCTACTGAGCCAGCACCCACTGCCTGCATAAACTGTTACTCCGTTTAGACCGGGAAACGCGCTTTTTGTCAAAGCACAATGGCCAGAACCTAAGCCTGAATATCCAACAAAGTTCCCAACATATTGTTTCCGGTGTCAACCACTTCGGCATTGGCCTTGGCGCTAATTTCGTCGATTTTCATATCGACCAAAGGCTTCACGCTATCCGAGCCCCCGGCGTCTTCCACCCGAGTCGACGCAGACCCGGCACCGGCGATTTTTGCGGCCGACCTGTCAATACCGGTGATCGCCTGCTGTACACCCTGAACACCTGTTTGAATTACCGAACTGATTGCCATAGATAACTGCCTGTCAAGGACACTAAACTCACTTTCAGTTAAGCATAAAGCTGTATATTTTTCAATCAGCCTCGTTATCTACCATGAGTCCAAATCAGTAAGCGTCACTCACCGCATCATAAAACAGGTGTTTGGTTTTCTGTTTCTCGAGAGCAGCCAATAGCTCGGTCTCTTGCTCACAATCGCTCATTTCAGTTTTTACTGGTTCAGGGTAAATACCCAGTTTGGCAAACAAGAGGCGATCCTTATCCGCTTTATGGTTATTGGTGGTCAGTAGTTTTTCACCGTAGAAAATGGAATTGGCTCCCGCCATAAAACACAGTGCCTGCATTTGTTCATTCATTTGCTCTCGCCCAGCCGACAAACGCACATGAGAAGTCGGCATCATAATACGGGCAACAGCGATCATTCGAATGAAATCGAATGGTTCCACATCCTTCTCATGTTCCAACGGTGTGCCTTTTACCTTAACCAGCATATTGATGGGGACACTTTCAGGTTGTTCCGGCATATTAGCCAGCTCCAACAATAGCATTGCCCTGTCAGCCGATGACTCACCCATTCCCATAATGCCCCCACAACAGACTTTCATACCAGCGTTGCGTACATTCGACAAAGTCTGCATTCTGTCCGCAAAGGTGCGCGTTGTGATGATATTGCCGTAGTACCGCTCTGATGTATCCAGGTTATGATTATAGTAGTCTAAACCGGCATCACTCAACTTATCTGCCTGATCTTCGGTTAGCATACCAAGCGTCATACAGGTTTCCATGCCGAGTGACTTCACCTGTTTTACCATGTCCAGGACATACGGCATATTTTTCTCGTTAGGGTTGCGCCAGGCGGCTCCCATACAAAAACGAGTAGCCCCTTTTGCTTTGGCTTTTTTCGCTTCGCTGACGACTTTCTCGATTTCCAAAAGCTTTTCTTTTTCCAGACCGGTATTATAATGGCCGCTTTGTGGACAGTACTTACAATCTTCAGGACAGGCACCGGTTTTGATCGACAGCAGGGTGCTGACCTGAACCGCGTTAGGGTCAAAATGGGCCCGGTGAATAGTCTGCGCGCGGAACATTAGATCGTTAAAGGAGAGCGAAAACAGTGACTGCACCTCGTCAAGGGACCAGTCATGTCGAACCGATTGATTGAATGAACTGGGCATAAGCTGTTCCTGTCTAGTAGTCATTAATAAATGACAAAATAGTCACCAAGGATGGTTTCGGAATCACATGATAACTACATCGAACAAGCTGTCAACCACTTTTAAAAAACTGGTTGACGGATTGAAGCAGGATATATTTGAAACCTGGTGTTGTCTTTGCGACGAAAAACACCATAACGCGATCGCGTTTTGCTCCGGGTGTCTGAGTGATCTCCCGTGGAGACGTTTTCACGCCACAATTACCAACAACATTACGCCTTTGCCTGACTGTCCAGTCACGACGTTATTTGACTACCAATTCCCAATCAACACTATGCTCCGTCAATTCAAATATTTTGGCAAAACTCAGTGGGGAGACGCTTTGTGCGACCTGATAAGGCCTGAAGCGGGCACCCGTTTTCCAAGCCACTTCGCTGACCTGGATATCATCGTACCGGTTCCTCTCGGCCAGAAACGCCTTAAAGCACGGGGCTTTAACCAAAGCGATGCCATAGCACAAGCCGTATCCAGTTTGCTAAAAATACCCGTCGAGCATGACTACTGTGTAAAAACAAAGGAAACCAAACCTCAAGCGGAACTGGGTCGACGGCAACGCCAGACCAACCTCGCTGGCGCATTCAAAATAACCAAAGAGGGGAAAGCGGCAATAACCGGCAAGCATTTACTTGTGGTCGACGATGTGACTACGACAGGGGCGACGTTCATGACAATTAAAAACCTGCTCGTTGACCACGGAGCCAGACAGGTTTCCGGCTTTTGCCTCGCCCACACGCCTGCTTGAAAACCGGCACAAGAATCAATTCTGATCGCCAGATTTATCAATGTAGTGTTTTATCGCCCCAAATTGCCTTTAAGCGCTGGTCTCGACCACAACGCCAACGATAATATTTATAGCGGATAGGATTGTTCTTATAGTAATTCTGGTGGTATATCTCATGACCAGCAATAGGATAAAATCTGGATGCATCCAAAACAGAAGTAACTACTTTCTGATCGGGAAACTGCTTGATCACCGATTGTCGGGACGCTTCGGCTAACTGCCTTTGCCTGTCATTGGCGACAAATATTGCGCTCCGATAGCTAAAGCCCTTGTCGCAAAACTGGCCTTCTGCATCAAAAGGGTCAATATGTACCCAGTAATAATCTAACAATTGCTGATAGGAAACCTGATCAGGATCATAGGTCACCTCAACAGCTTCATAATGACCCGCGTGATTTCCAGTATAGGTCGGATTCGGCAGTGTGCCTCCGGTAAACCCGGAAACCACTTCCGAGACACCGTCCAGCTTCTCAAAATCCGACTCCATACACCAAAAACACCCTCCGGCAAACACCGCTTTGTCCGCCAATCCATTGGCGGACAACAAGGCCATAAACAGCAACAACACAAATCTATTGATCATCAACCACAATCTCATGTTCATTACCCGTCAACAAAGATATCTTCGAAAAAATGCGTTGCAAGAATGATTATTCAGCTTCCTGAAACAACTCGACCAAATCCGCATAGCCTTCTTTTGCTAGCTGTTCTTTCGGGATAAACCGTAATGCAGCGGAGTTTATGCAGTATCTCAATCCGCCTGGTTCAGGCCCGTCATTGAATACATGCCCCAAATGAGAATCGGCATATTTACTGCGGACTTCTGTCCGAACCGTAAAAAAACTGCGGTCTTCATGCTCTATCACACTTTCATTGTCGATCGGCTTGGAAAAACTGGGCCAGCCCGTACCGGATTCAAATTTGTCTTTAGAGGAAAACAGCGGTTCACCGCTAACGACATCCACATAGATTCCTTGCCGCTTTTCATTCCAATACGCATTGTCAAAAGAACGTTCAGTAGCATCTCTTTGGGTGACGTTATACTGCATAGTACTTAACGTTTTACGTAACACATCGTCCGATGGCTTTTTATAAACGACATCACTGCCAGTCACCGCCATGGAGGAAGCGTTTTTCTTGCCATTGTTATCTGACAGACCATCGGCAAAAACCAGACTCCCGAAAAGCAAGCCAAGATTGAGCGCTAATACACCAATTTTTATTTTCACATCATTTACCTTTATCTTGAGTGAATGGCGCCAACAAAGCGAAACAGGCATTTGTACCACTGATTGGCTATTTGACAAATTCAGTTTGCCTGAAACAAACCGGTTACACCAATACCATGTTGTCACGATGAATCAGTTCTTCTTCATTGACAAACCCCAGTAACGACTCAATTTTATCTGAAGGTTTGCCCATTATCTTTTTTACATCATCAGCGTCATAGTTGACCAATCCCCGGGCCACTTGCTTACCCTTTAAATCTACACAGGAGACCATTTCACCCCGGCGGAAATGGCCTGAACACTTACGCACACCCACGGCCAGTAAACTACTGCCTCGGCTACAAATCACGTTAACCGCCCCATCATCGAGATACAGTTTTCCGGTAACCCGCAAGTGACCGGCAAGCCACTGTTTACGGGCCAACTGACGAGAATTGTCCGGCAATAGCATGGTGCCCACGTTTTCGTTGTTCCGCAGGCGGCATAGAACCGAATCGATGCGACCACCCACGATAACAGTCAAGGCGCCAGAGCGGGAAGCCAGTCTCGCTGCACGCAGCTTGGTATACATACCACCACGTCCCAATGTTCCGGATTTGCCTACCACCATCGCATCCAGACTGGCGTCATTGGCATAGGCGACGCCAATTAGTCTGGCATTCTCACACTGCCGTGGATCCCGGTCAAACAAACCCTGCTGATCGGTCAATATCAACAGTGCATCGGCATCGATCAAATTAGCGACCAGCGCGGCCAGGGTATCATTGTCACCAAATCTGATTTCATCGGTCACCACGGTATCATTTTCATTGACAATGGGAATGACACCATAGTTCAAGAGTGTAGAAAGGGTACTTCTGGCATTGAGATAGCGTTTGCGGTCGGACAGGTCATCGTGTGTCAGCAATATTTGTGCGGTATGAATGGCATGCTTTTTAAAGTGGGTTTCATAAGCCTTTATCAAGCCCATTTGCCCTACCGCCGCCGCTGCCTGCAATTCATGCACGTGCCTGGGACGAGTTTTGAGACCCAACCGGGTCATGCCCTCCGCCACCGAGCCTGACGACACCAGCACCACTTCAACACCGGATTTTCGCAACGCGACCATCTGTCCTACCCAGGCGGAAATGCCCGTCGAATCGAGTCCTTTGCCATTGTTGGTCAACAATGCACTGCCAATTTTGACAACGACTCGTCGCGCAGCACCAAGCGTTTTCCTGAATGGGGGAATTGCATTGCCAAGTCGCACGTATCCGGTTTCAACCTTTTCGTCTTTCATACTTCGCGTTTCATTTTGCGCCAGATTACTTATCCGGTGCGTATTTACCAACCCGGAGACTAGGGTGCATAGACCACTGTAACGTCTCCATCATCGTCATTTTCGTCGCTATCATCGTTTTTTTCAGCCTGTCGTCTGGCTTTACGAGCCAACTTCTGGGCCTGAATTTTGGCACGGGCTTCCTGATCGACCTGGATTCTCAGCTCAACTTCTCGTTGCGCCAGCGCCTGGTTGTCTCTTTCCTGCTCTGACTTCTTTTCCAGCCAGGCCATTATGTCACGGCAGATAGCCTGAGTGCCATCGGCTGAAATTGCCGACACCTGATACACCGGGCCTTGCCAGCTCAGTTCATCCACCACGGCCTGTAACCGAACCTCGCGTTCCGCGTTGGGCAACAGATCGCATTTATTGAGTACCAACCATCGCTCCCGTTGCGCTAAAGCTGGACTGAAATTATCCAGTTCACGGTCAATCTTGCGAATGTTTTGCACAGGTGTCGAGCCGTCATACGGGGCCATATCGACAACATGCAGTAACAACCGGGTTCTGACCAGGTGCTTGAGAAAGCGTATACCCAAACCGGCCCCTTCCGACGCGCCTTCGATCAATCCAGGAATATCGGCAACCACAAAACTCCTGTGTGACGCTACCCGAACCACACCCAAATTGGGCGCCATAGTAGTGAACGGGTAATCGGCCACCTTTGGTTTGGCCGACGAAATGGCTCGAATCAATGTCGATTTGCCGGCATTCGGCATCCCTAACAATCCGACATCAGCCAACACTTTTAGCTCAAATCGCACATTCCGGGTTTGCCCTTCTGTACCAGGAGTGGTCTGTCGTGGCGCCCGGTTTGTGCTGGATTTAAAACGGGTGTTTCCCAACCCATGGAAGCCTCCCTGGGCCAACAGCAATGATTGACCGATTTCTGTCAGGTCGCCAAGAACTGTCTCACTGTCTGTATCGATAATGGTAGTTCCGACAGGCACTTTCAGCACAATGTCCTCACCCTTTTTGCCAGAGCAATTGCGCCCCATGCCAGCCTGTCCGTTGGCCGCCTTGTAGTTTCGGGTATAACGATAATCGACCAGTGTATTCAGCGACTCATCAGCCTGGACAATGACTGACCCGCCATCACCGCCATCGCCGCCATCCGGCCCACCCTTGGGTATGTACTTTTCCCGGCGAAAACTCAGGCAACCATTGCCACCTTTACCCGCCGCCACATAGATGGTCGCTTCATCGACAAACTTCATACCATTTTCGCCCCAAACAAAAAACCCCGCACCTGGCTATTAGCTACTCCAGGGCGGGGTTCGATAAAGATAAAAGCGTTAACCTGCAGCAACGACACTCACGGTTTTTCGCTTCAAAGGACCTTTAACTTCAAATTTAATTATGCCATCCGCTTTAGCGAAGATAGTGTGATCTCTGCCACAGCCGACGTTTTGACCAGGATGGAAGCGAGTTCCACGCTGACGAACAATGATACTTCCAGCTTTGACAGTTTGACCGCCGAACAGTTTGACGCCAAGACGTTTCGATTCGGAATCGCGACCGTTACGGGTACTACCACCCGCTTTCTTGTGAGCCATTTTCCACTCCTACTATACTTTGCGGAATATAAGATTTTGTAAAATATGGGCTATGTGTAAACTATGAGCCACTTAGCCTGCATTGATTCCAGTGATTTTCACCTCGGTATACCACTGACGGTGTCCCATACGCTTCATATGATGCTTACGGCGCTTGAATTTCAAGATATTCACTTTTTTGTGGCGGCCATGAGCGACCACTTCTGCCGTCACTTTGGCTCCATCGACTACAGGCGTGCCAATTTTAACGTCATCGCCATTTGCTATCAGCAAAACACGATCGAAATCGACACGACCACCTGTTTCAACTTCAAGCTTCTCGAGTTTGAGGGTTTCACCCTCGATCACCCGATGCTGCTTGCCACCACTTACGATCACTGCGTACATTATTGTCTCCAATTACGACTCATCCTAGCTCTCAAAACCTGCTTCTAGTGGAAGCTCAACTACGCCTCGCGCCGCTCGGATGCAACCATATGGCAGGGAGCTCTAGGTGAGGATGAGTTTAAGGGGGCGTATTCTAACCAAAACCGGCTTGAATATTCAAGGGTTATTTCAATTCTCTCGCAACGAGCTTGACACACCTACCTGCAGCCAATAGCATCAGCGACCAGATTCGAATTTAACATGGAACACACAAGCAATGAGCCTGGCCAAAATATACGATCCTGTCAAAAGCGATTTTCAGGAAGTAGACCATTTAATTTCCAAGCATCTTTTCTCTCAGGTTCCTCTTGTAGAAAAAATCGGCCAGTACATCGTTCACAGTGGCGGCAAGCGACTGCGCCCACTTCTGGTATTGCTGGTCAGCAACGCACTCGGTGCAGGCCAGGCCGGCTCAGCACAAAATACAGCGAGTTCGGACACAAGCACAGCCGGACACAAGGCCAGACTGGCGACAATCATCGAATTTCTGCACACCGCGACCTTACTTCACGACGATGTCGTTGACACATCGAACCTCCGCCGAGGCAGACAAACGGCCAACACCAAATGGGGCAACGCTCCTAGCGTTCTGGTTGGTGACTTTCTCTACTCACGTGCATTTCAGTTAATGGTGGAACTTGGCAGCATGTCGGTAATGGAGATACTCTCCGAAGCCACCAATGTCATTGCCGAAGGCGAAGTGCTGCAGTTAATGAACTGCAAAAATCCGGATGTCACCGAAGCCCACTATATGGACGTAATCCGCTGTAAAACGGCAATGCTGTTCCAAGCTGCCAGCCACTCATCAGCCGTGCTTTACGGGGCAACCCGGCAAAACGCCGAAGCCATGCGCGACTATGGCTTGTATCTCGGACTTGCGTTCCAACTCGTCGATGACGTGCTGGATTATACCGGCAACGCAGATGCCATGGGCAAAAATGTCGGTGATGACCTTGCAGAAGGCAAATCCACATTGCCGCTAATTTACACCATTGACAACGGCTCTGAGCAAGAAGCGCAGCTCATTCGAAACGCCATTCGCAAGGGCGGCCTGGATGACCTGAGCACCATTCAATCTGCCGTTATGCGCTGCGGCGCGCTGGCATACACCATGGGCAAGGCTCGGCAACTCTCGGAACAGGCCATTGGCAAATTACAAAACCTGACCGAGAGTCCATATAAAGAAGCATTGATCGCGCTTGCTGATCTGGCGGTGGCCAGATCGAACTGAGCGATAAGCGTGGGCCAGTTGTCAGCTTTGCCAAACACAAGCTCGCTAGTTTATGCTAACACACTGGCCAAAAGGGGATGATTCACATGGCGCAACTTTCAGAACTGGACACGGCTTTTTTGTATCTCGAATCAGACCACACCCCCATGCACAATGGCGGCCTGTACCTGTTCGATGCGACTACCCAATCCCCCCCACTTTCCTTCGATCAGTTTAAACAGTTTATTGAAAGTAACCTGTCTGCCGCAGACTTTTTTCGCAAACGCCTGGTTGAAGCGCCACTCAAACTGGATCGTCCTCACTGGGTAGATGACCCTGAATTTAATTTAAACAGGCATCTTCACCACGCAGAGTATGGTCACCCGACATCTTTGCCAGAACTCAATCAACTGGCGGCAAAACTGTTGGCGACGCCACTGAAACGGGACAGGCCACTGTGGGAGATCACCTTTGTTGACAATCTGGCAAATATCGACACCCTGCCCGCTGCCAGTTTCGCGATAATAGTCAAGATCCATCTTGCGGCGATCAATCCATTGAGCGGCAAAGACGTGATGAGTGTTTTGCTGGACTTCTCAGCCACAGCGAAAGAACTCGGCAAGCCTGCCCCCTGGCACCCAAAATCATCACCTTCCACCGTAAAACGATGGAGCAACGCCTATGCCATCGCGCTGAACTCGCCATTTAGATTGGCCACCAGAGCCAAAGAAACCCTATCTGGGACAGTCTATACCCGATTATTGCGACAACTGACCAATCCGAATCTGCATCCAGAGCGTCTCGATGTACCCCGAACGACGATCAATCGACGCATCAACGCAGATCGATCACTGGAGTGCATCGAAATACCGCTGGCAAGACTGAAAAATATAAAGAATAAAATAGGCCATGACGTTACCATTAATGATGTTATCGTCGGCATTTGCGCCCAAACCGTGAATCGCTTTCTGGCAAGCCAAGACGAACATCCCAACATGCCGTTAACTGCGATGACTCCGATCTCTGTTCGCTCAAAGAACCTGCATCGCCCGACTGGCAATCAAATGGCGGCGATGATGATCTCTCTGGCGACAGACGAACCGAATCCAGCCTGGCGTGTTGTTCATATTCATCAGAGTGCGCTGACGTCTGCCAGTTACAGCCAGGCGGTATCGGCTACTTCACTGACCAAAGCGGTACCTTCGTCTTTGATCGGCCTGGCCGCCCGCATCTATGCCGAGTTCCAGTTGGCGCAGCGACACAGGCCACTTTTCAATTTACCTTTGACCAATATTCCCGGCCCGCAGAAACCGCTTTACCTGCAAGGCCGCCAGCTAGTCCGGCAAGCCAGCACCGCGCCCCTATTTGATGGGATCGGGCTCGGCATTGTGGCGATTAGCTACCATGGTGCGGTCACCTTCAGTGTCAACAGCTGCCCATCACGTGTGTGCGATGCCGGCTTGATAGTTGCGCTGCTAGATGAGTCCGTCACCGATATCGAAAATGCAGCCGAAGGCATCCTGGAGCAAGAACCTCCCACATACACACCCAAACCGATAACGAAGCCGAGTCCAACCGAAATCGGTTCGGCAATGATAAAAAACGTGTTTGCCCTGTTCAACAATCTGTTCCATATCGAAAAGAATCAGCACGGAAAGAATTGACGGTAAAACAAAACACCAGCCTGACTGAATCTAAAATTGCGACTTGAACGGCAAGCCGGTATCCATAAGACTGTGAGTTATCGGGCTCAAGAATCAGAAGCCTGGACGGCTCTATACCAGGGACTTTTTACCATCTCGACATAGAGGGCCTCCACCTTTGCCCTGGCCCAGGGTGTTTTGCGCAGAAATTTGAGACTGGACTGGATACTCGGGTCACTCTGGAAACAACGAATGCTGATCCGCTTACCCAGCTCCTGCCAGCCAAAATGGGCGTGTAATCGAACCAGCATTTTCTCCAGAGTGACACCGTGCAGCGGATCTCGAGATCGATTAGGCATGACTACCTTGCTCCGTCATCCAAATATCCTCTTTTTCAACAATAAAACCCGAGAGTGCTTTAGACTAATCCGAATTTTTGGTGATTGAGATAGCATGATAACGCTGACACTGCATTTTATCAGACCAAAAATCCGGGCTGAACCCGGCCTTCACTTTTAATTGGGCGACAAATTCTTGTTTATCGGGCAGTTGCTCCCAGACAGAAGGCAAGTAGGTAGCGCGGTGATTACCGCAAGTAAGAATCAGTCCATCTTCATTTGGAACCAGTTGCTCGAGTAAATCAGCTTCGGACAGAACCGTCATCTCCTGCGGCGGCGTCAGTACCGACAGGCTTATGTCAAGCTCAGTCAACTCGTTGGCCTGAACCGATGGAAACCTGGGGTCTCGCAAAGCCGAAGCGAGGGTATTTTCGGCTACGTCTTCCACCAGTGGCCGCCAGGCTTGCAAGCTGCCAATGCAGCCACGCAGCCTGCCCTGTTTGGTCAGAGTGACGAATGCCGCACCTGGCTCCACCAGACCCGATGAATAATCTGGCAACGAGATATTGAGAGCATGCCCGCTGTTCACCGCCAAAACCAGACTCTCACTCGCCACGGTAAAAAGTGTATTTTTGTCTTCGTTACTTAAATCCATAGCCGCCATACCCCACCACACGATTTTTATCACCTGCCGTATCTCCCGAATTGGCGAGTGCCAGCATTTTTCCTTTCAGCCCCTTTTTGCGGCAAACCGTCAATAAACCGTTGACGGCGTAACACCCACAGGCTTCCTCACCGGATAAATCTGCGGTTTTCGCCAGGATTTTATCTGATGTAGTCCGATCCACCCGTTGAGCCTGCGCGTAGGGTAAAAAATGACTCAAATCCGAACTCACCAGAATCAGGGTTTCATCACCACCCCACAGGGTTTGCATAACCTGTGCTACAGATTCGGGGGCGGTATAGCCGACCACCACAGGCACCAGCGTAAAGTCAGCCAACACCTCTTGCAGAAACGGTAGCTGCACTTCCAGCGAGTGTTCCCAGGCGTGCGCCTCGTCATTCAATGAAACATCGGACATTGTTAGAATTTTTTGAATGCTGTCATGATCCAGCCTGACCGGACCCAACGGGGTATTGAAAAACAAACTGGAAGGTACCGCCATCCCCGTTAACGGGACACGATGGCTCGGCCCGAACAACACGACCCGATTGATTTCAGATCGCGCCAGCAAACTGGCAAAGACCTCAGCGGCTATCGGGCCTGAATAAATATAGCCGGCATGAGGCGAGATGAGAGCTTTAAAACAAGAAGTTCGGGGCTTTACGGAGTCCAGCAGCGCCCGCACGTTAGCTGACAATTCCGTTGGATCAGCCGGATAAAACAGCCCGCTGACAGCAGGCTCTCTTACATCGGACATGACACACCTCTCATTTTGAGACAGAAATTCAGAGGGCGAAGGGGCAACCAGTGACCAGTATATTACTGAAATGCCCATCGTAGAAATGCTTTTTTCTCTTCTTTGCTTGCCTGTTGCCACATTAGTTTAAGTGCATCCAGGCGCGGCAACCCGGCCGATAAATCTTTAGGCAGGATACTGGAGGCAGCGGACGCAGCACTAGGGATGGCAGTCGGCGCAGCAAGGGCCGCCGCAGCTGCTGATACAGGCGCGACGTCTGTTCGCTGAACCGGAGGAGCTGAGGCCGGTACCGGATAAGCAGGCGTCGCCGCCTTGGTACCGGTCACGACACTGGTGACACCTGACACGAGTGAGCGTACCGGATCAGCGGTAGCCGGAGCGACTTTTTGACCTGCGGCCAATTTGTAAGGCTTGCCAGAAGCGACCCTGCCACCCGAAGCCTGGCGCAAATGTACGACAAAATTCTCACTCAGTGCTTTCGCCTGCCGGCGGTTCTCTGGTTGCACATAATCGAACACATAGGTGGCTCCCTGAACAGCAGTGAAATCCACCCGCAATAAATCAGACTCGATCAGTACCGCGGATGAAGCTGAGTCCTTGTCGCGCTTTTTGGGTGCAGCCCAGACACCGGAATAACGCAAAATCACAGTATGAGAACCCGGCAGCAAGTGATAATCGATATCCAGATCAGACACCAAATATTTTTTCATAGGCTTGCCATCGATTGCGACAACATCGATATCACCCTTTGCCTTGAGTATTGCAACCTGCTCATCCGGCAATTTGTCTCCGTCATAAGTATGGATCGTATTGCCACTGCAACCAACCAGCCATATCAAAACACTAACAGAAGCCACACCTGATAACGCACGAATTTTCGAAAATATCACCAACATCTCGATCCCTTTAGTTTTTGAATTATGTTTGGATCCGGGTAACACCACCATGGAATGACAACAAAAGTACGCCAACGCTTACCCAGACCAAACAGGTCACCTATTTTTACACTCTTCCGGCACAAGTGAAATACCCACAAATAAGAGAATAACCAGGTAAAATGGTTACCCACTTCACATTTTGGCAACGTCTTGCAAACCATAGGATTGATTAATGTGTCTGAAATTGCCACTATCAGAACTCGGACCAATTGTCAAACAATGTTACTTTTTTAAAATAATCTGTTAACATTGAAGAAGGCTTACCGGGCGTTATTCGTTGTACCATCTCGGTACCTGAGCCACCAATGGGAGGCCGTGTCAGGGTCGTTGATTGTTTTTGCTCGATAAAAACATGCAACAGCTAGTGGAGCCAGAAAAGTGGAGTTAACAGAAATGAGGGGCACAGCGGGACTGATTAACAGAACCGGCGAAAATGGCGGAGTTCCCTTCCGTAGCAGTCGGTTCTTCTGCGTAGGCAACAAATGGTACTTTTCAACCCGGGAAGGTTTTGACAGTGGCCCTTATGCAGACAAGAGCCGGGCGGAAACTGGGTTGAGACGTTTTTTACATATCGTTCAAATATTGCCTCAACATGCGGCATCACACTGAGTCGCCCGCTTAGTTGAACGAGAGCCTTTTTCCACCCTCCGGCAGGAGTGATTAGGTGTCTATACTATATGGAGCCCGCAATCCGGATGCCTGCTATCCAGATGATAGCCTGTAAGCATAGCCATGCCCAAATACCGGCCAAAACATCATCCAACATAATACCGAAACCGCCCTTGACCTTTTGATCCGCCCATTTTATTGGCCAGGGTTTCCAGATATCGAACAGTCTGAACAGCACAAACCCCAGCACTAGCCAGTACCAGCCGGCCGGCACGCCACACATGGTAATCCAGTAGCCCACAAACTCATCCCAAACGATACCGCCATGGTCGTGCACACCCAAGGCTCGGGTTGTGTAGCCGCATAACCAGACACCCAACACAAAGGCGGCGACCAACAACGCCAGGTAAATCGCCGCCGGCAAGCGTTGCATAGGCAGAAACAAAAGCACCGCAACAACCGTCCCCGCTGTACCGGGAGCCTTTGCAGATAAACCGGAACCCAGGCCCAGAGACAGAAAATGGGCGGGATTACGCAACATTGAAACGGGTATCTTTACATTTTTCGACATAGCGTCTTTGGCAATCATTGCTTATCATCGTTACGCATGAGGGCTTTCATGGCGACTATCGCTTTGGCGTCTCATCTTTTCGCAATCGCGATGCCAGCCGATCGAGAATGCCATTGACGAATTTGTGACCATCGGTACCACCAAACTTTTTGGCCAGGCTAACGGCTTCGTTGATGACGACCCGATAAGGAACATCGATTCGATGCTTCAATTCATACGTGCCAATGCGAAGCAAGGCTTTTTCAATCGGATCCAGTGTCTCGATGGGCCGGCTCAAATAGGGAGCGAACTCTGCATCGATGACGACAACCGAACCGGGAATTTCCTTGAGTAACTCTCTGAAATAAGATCCATCCGCTTTCGTCATATCATTGTCAGCATAGAATTCCGCCTCGATCTGGGACAGATTGCTGCCGGACAATTGCCATTGATAAAGCGCCTGAAGTGCCATGGTTCGCGATTTACGGCGCCTCGAGGCCATACCGTGGATCTTTCTGGCACCGGCTTTTTCAAGGGGCTGTTTTTCGGGAGATGTTTCTTCGGACTTAGGGTCATTATTTGCCAAATCGGACACTTAACTCTCCATTTTGTTGATCAGGCCAACCATTTCTAACGCCGCCAGTGCCGCTTCTGCGCCTTTGTTACCCGCTTTGGCGCCAGACCGCTCGATGGCCTGCTCTATGCTGTCCACCGTCAGCACGCCAAAAACAACCGGTAAATCAAACTTGAGCGAAACACTGCCAAGGCCACTGGAACACTCGCCGGCAACATAGTCAAAATGTGGCGTACCACCACGAATCACCGCACCTAAAGCAATAACGGCATCATACTGCCCGGATTGAACCGCTTTCTGCACAGCTAATGGAATTTCATGCGCTCCAGGCACTCGATAAAGCACAATATTGTCAGCTGCGACACCATGCCGTAGCAAGGTATCCACCGCCCCCTCGACCAGGCTTTCCACTACGAAGTGGTTAAATCGGCCAACGACAATGGCGTACTTACCCTGACCATGGGTCAGATCACCTTCAATACACTTAATATTGGATAGCAATGACATATTTGCTCCTTAGGCTTCAAATGGAATATATTCAACCACTTCAAGGTCGAACCCGGATAGTGCGGCGAATTTCATCGGCGTGCTCAACAAACGCATTTTTCTGACACCGAGGTCTCTTAGAATCTGGGAACCGGTGCCGACCATCATATGGACACCAGTGGCTGCAGCCGATGACAACGACATCTGACTGCCACCGGTATAGAAATCTTTAATCTGATTTTCGATATCCAAGGCCACTGCACCGGCATCCAGCAGCACTAGAACACCACAATCCTGATCAGCTATTTTTGCCAACGCCTTGGTTATTGGCCAACTGGTCGAGCCTTGTTTTCTGGCACCGAGCAAATCCCGAAGCGTATCGGCGATATGAACACGCACCATGACTGGCTGATCTCCAACGATATCGCCTTTTACCAGTGCCAGGTGCCTATTGCCCTGCAACGTATCGGTAAACGAAACAAATTGAAATTTACCGTATTCCGTTTCAATTTCCCGCTCCTCATCACGCTCTACCGTTTTCTCGTTGACCACTCGATACTGAATCAGATCGGCAATGGTACCAATTTTCAAACCGTATTCCTGCGCAAAAACTTCAAGGTCTGGACGACGCGCCATGGTGCCATCTTCATTCATCACTTCGACAATTGCCGCCGCCGCCTCGAACCCAGCCAGCCGAGCCAGATCACAACCAGCTTCTGTATGGCCTGCCCGACTCAATACGCCACCGGGCTCCGCCATAATCGGAAAAATATGCCCCGGCTGGACAATATCTTCAGGCTTGCTGTTTCGCCCAACCGCCACGCGAATCGTATGCGCCCTGTCAGCTGCGGAAATCCCGGTGCTAACGCCAGCAGTCGCTTCAATAGAGTTAGTGAATTTGGTTTGAAACCGGGAATGATTGGAGGCAACCATCGGCGCCAGGCCGAGAAACTGGCAGCGCTCTTCAGTCAGGGTCAAACACACCAGCCCCCTGGCATAGCTGACCATAAAGTTAACGTCCTCAGGCCGAACCAGCTCCGCAGCGATAATCAGATCACCTTCGTTTTCCCGATCCTCATCATCCATCAGAATCACCATCTTTCCCTGACGAATATCATCTATAATCTCTTCTATCGTATTCAGCTGCATTGACCTTTACCTGCTTTTTTGAATGCTGTTCAATGAATAGTGGTGAATAGCGCACGATATTATCACAACACCCGCCATTGTTATCGCAAAGTCGAGGATTTCTGCGATAAAACAGCAGGATTGTGCCGCTTTGATCGGCGATTAATACGTCCCTTTCGTCCCTGGCACATAAATAAAACGAATATCGTCACCCATCATACGCATATCTTTGAGTTCAAGCGGCCATCTGTCCGCCATTGAATTTACTGGCAACTGAAGCAGCGGTCTGGCCTCGCTGCCCATCAGAACCGGCGCCATATACAGCCACAATTCGTCGACCAGACCCGCTTGAACAAACTCGCCGGCCAGACCGGCTCCCGCCTCGACCAGTATTTCGTTACATCCTCTTTTATCAAGTTCATGCACAAATGCGTCGAGATCGACCCGTAACCTGTCACCACTGACAGAGCTTTCACTTTCAGCCACTTTTGCGACGGGAAGGGGTAACAATTCAAACTCGGCCGGCCTAACGCCAGCAAGAGCTGGCCCTTGGCTGGAGTGGGTGCTAGTTGAATGTGAACAGGTATCTATGAGATGGGCATAAGCTGAGCGGGAATCGATGCAATCGGGAATCACCAGGCAGGATTTACCTGGTTGACGAAAAATCTGCGATGAGGCCAGAATCTGCCCGGTTGCGGCAATTATGTATCTGTCCGGCTGGGCTTTTTGTTGCAATAGCTCATGCTGCCGGGCATCGATCTCGGGGTTAGAAGACAGACGAAGTAACCGAGCACGTACCGTCATTTTAGGGTCATCATACTTTACTGTACCTGAACCGGTCACGATGGCTGACGAACGCGCCCTTAGCTTCTGAACGTCAGCACGCGCTGGCGGCCCGGTAATCCATTGACTTTCGCCTGATTGCATGGCCGTGCGACCATCCACACTCATTGCCATTTTGATTCGAATATACGGCCGTCCCCGTTCAAAACGGCTAAAGAAACCCGGATTCAGCGCCTTTGCCTGTTCAGACAAAACACCGCTATCAATCTGTATCCCGGCATTGACCAATCGCTCAGCCCCTTTGCCCGCCACCAACGGGTTGGGATCGACTGTGGCGAAAACCACCCGACTGACACCGGCATCGATCAACGCATTTGCACATGGGGGAGTTTTGCCAAAGTGGGAGCAGGGTTCAAGTGTCACATAGGCGGTACAGCCCCTTGCCTCGACACCGGCAGAGTGCAATGCGTGCACTTCAGCATGCGGTTCGCCTGCAATCTGATGCCAGCCCTCACCAATGATGCTGTTCTGCTTGACCAACACGCAGCCGACACGCGGATTGGGGTCGGTCGTGAACAATCCCTGTTGCGCCAATTGAATCGCGCGCGCCATGTATTCAGTATCAAAACGCACCATGCCCACCGAATTAGCCACTCAGGCGTCTGTACCAGCCGGTTCTTTGTTTTGCCCGGATAACCGGTCAACCTCTTCCCTGAATTCGCTGATGTCCTGAAAACTGCGATACACCGAGGCGAAACGCACATAGGCAACCTGATCCAGGCGTTGCAGTTCGGCCATGACTTGCTCACCGACAACCAGCGATTTGACTTCGCGTTCGCCGGTCGCCCTGATCCGATACTTGATATTGTTCACAGCGGTATCAATCTCTTCGAGACTGACCGGACGTTTTTCCAATGCCTTGATAATGCCGGTACGCATTTTTTCTTCATCAAAGGGTTGCCGCGTACCATCTTGCTTGATAATGCCGGGCATCAACAGCTCCGCGGTTTCATAGGTGGTGAAGCGTTCCTTACAGGAGACACACTCGCGCCGCCTGCGCACCTGGTCGCCTTCTGCGACCAGTCGGGAATCGATCACTTTGGTATCACCGGTACCACAAAACGGACAATGCATCAAAGCGCTCCTGAAAAATCAGTGACGGTAAACCGGGAACTCGGCACACAAGGCCTTGACTTTTCGTTTCACTTCCTCGATGACCGATTGATTGGCGATATCATCCAGCACATCACACATCCAGCCAGCCAGTGTCGTCGCTTCCGCTTCGCCAAAACCGCGCCGGGTAATGGCGGGCGTGCCGATACGCAAGCCACTGGTCACGAAAGGGGAACGAGGATCGTTGGGTACCGCATTTTTGTTCACCGTAATATTGGCGAGACCCAAAGCGGCATCGGCATCTTTGCCGGTAACATCCTTTTTAATCAGATCGACCAGAAACAGATGATCGTCGGTGCCATTGGAAACAATATCGAAGCCACGCGTGACGAACACTCTGACCATAGCCTGCGCGTTGACCACCACCTGTTTCTGGTAGACCTTGAACTCGTCGGCCATCGCTTCTTTGAAGCAGACGGCTTTGGCCGCGATCACATGCATCAATGGGCCACCCTGGCTTTCCGGGAATACCGCAAAATTGAGTTTTTTCTCGAGCTCTGCGTTGGCCTTGGCGAGAATCAAACCACCACGGGGGCCGCCCAGCGTTTTGTGGGTCGTGGTCGTGGTCACATCGGCAATTTGCACCGGACTGGGGTAGACACCAGCGGCGACCAGGCCGGCAATATGGGCCATATCAACCAACAGATACGCGCCCACTTCGTCGGCAATAGCCCGGAATTTTTGCCAGTCAATCACCCGGGAATAAGCTGAAAAGCCCGCCACGATCATTTTTGGCTTGTGTTCACGCGCCAATTCAGCCACCTGATCGTAATCGATTTCGCCCGTTTCCGGGTTCAAACCGTACTGTACCGCATTATAGATTCGACCGGAAAAGCTGACCGATGCACCATGCGTCAGGTGGCCACCATGGGCCAGGCTCATACCCAATACGGTATCACCGGCCTTACATAAAGCCATATAGACCGCCGCGTTAGCCTGCGACCCGGAATGGGGCTGCACATTGGCGTAATCTGCTCCGAATAGCTGCTTGGCACGCTCTATCGCCAACTGCTCCACCACGTCCACATGCTCACAACCGCCGTAATAGCGTTTGCCCGGGTACCCTTCCGCGTATTTGTTGGTGAGCACCGAGCCCTGTGCTTCCATCACGCGTGGGCTGGTGTAGTTTTCCGAGGCGATCAGTTCAATATGTTCTTCCTGTCGCTGCACCTCTGCCTGCATCGCAGACCAGACTTCGTCATCAAAACCGGCAATTTTCATATCCTGGGTAAACATCTGTTATCACAACCTCTTGCAAATGCATGCGTGGCAAAGCCGCGTATTCTAACCAAATAATGAAACGTATCCTAGCCCTGAAGCGACAAATGGCTCAGGGCAGAACGAACAGGGCAAAAGTGGTTCGGCACCTAGGCCATAAGTTTCAGCGCCTCGATCAATGCCTTGTCCTCGGTAGCCATGATATCGAAAATATGTTTATGCAGACGGCGCTTGTGCTCGCCAAAAATGCCACGTGCTTTATTAAAAGTAGCGGCAAACTCCAATGCCTGGACTAACGTGGCCTCCGCATCCGCACAGGCGCTCTTGATAACATAATGCGTTTCAAGCTCGGCAGCGGTTACCCGTCTGCCTGTCAGCTTCAGATCATTCAATAGATAGTGGGGCATCGCTTTTTTAACGAATGCAATCATGCTGGGCAAAAAAGGAATGGAAATATCGACTTCCGGAAAACAGAAATAGCCTCGATCGGCACGCATAAAACGAAAATCGCAAGCACAAGCCAGCACGGCACCATTACCAAAGGCATGACCGGTGATCGCTGCAATGACCGGGAAAGGCGCCGAGAGCAGCCGCGTGAAGACATCGTTCATACCAAACATAAATGCTTTGATGTCATCATGGCGCTGTTCTTTCAGGGCCGTGCCCACACTGTTTAAATCCACTCCCTGACTCCAGTTCTTGTCGTCACTTGAAGTGATGACCATGGCCCGGATACTGCGATCCGCCTCCGCCTGATCGATCGCCGCCAGCATCGCCTGAGCGAAAGCCAGATTCTGCCGGTTTTCGCCATTGTTCAGGGTTACCAGTGCAATTTTGCCGCGTGTTTCATAATCTACTACTGCCATTTGCTTTCTCTCTTTCGTTGTTGCCTTGAAAAAAAGGCCAAGGATAGGGGGCATTACAGTCATCTTCAAGCCAAAAACGCTTCTCTCTCTTTGATTGTCTACAACTTAATCAGATTCACGATCAACATCAGGCTTAACACGACCAGCATCACCTTTTTGATGAAGCCATCACCATAGCGTATAGCCGAATGGCTGCCCAGATAAGCACCAGCGATATTGGCCATTGCCATAGGGATGGCCAGCAGCCAAAGGACTTTTCCGGCGAGAATATAAACCACAGCCGACCCGATATTCGTTGCCAGATTGAGTGGCTTGGCCAAGCCGGTTGCCCGCAACAATCGCATATGCAACCCCTTGTTTCCTGCAATCGCCATATAGGTACCTGTACCCGGCCCGATCAAGCCATCATAAAAAGCGATTGGCGTCAGTAAAGCGATGGCTCTAGCGCGTGAAGGTGATTCAGTTTGTCGGTCGTGATGTCGAGCCTGTTTGAAAAACAAGACCGCCATTGCCACAGGAACACACAAAATAATCATCCAGGCAATGATGGCATCAGAAAAATACATTACCGTTGTCGAGCCGACTCCGGCGGCAATCAAACAAGGGAGCAAGCACGCCATGACCAGACGCCAGTTAACGGCTTTGGCTTGGGTGTATTTGACGACGGCCGTCGCCGTACCGAAAAGGGAAACCATTTTATTGGTGGCCAGAGTAATTAGCGGCGGAACGCCTGCCATCAGTATACCCAGTGCCTGAATCATACCGCCGCCGCCCGCGACGGCATCGATATAACCCGCGACAAAGGCTACACCCGACAATGAAGCGATGCCCCACAAGGACAGGTCTATCTCAGTCAACAGCATAAAAAATAAACCGAAAGCACTTAATGTATCCAGCCCCTTGATTTGGCCATTTTCGCAACTTCAGCGACAGCTGTCAGCTTTTTTGCATACGCCTCTCGCTATCCTTGTGCCATAATGCGCTTTTCATTCGATAAGGTGATAACCGGCCACAAGTATGGCACGACACTCATTTTTTACAGGTTTTTACAGTTATGGCTCAGTACGTTTACAGCATGAATCGGGTCGGCAAAATTGTACCCCCAAAAAAAGAAATACTGAAAGACATCTCATTGTCATTTTTTCCGGGCGCAAAAATCGGTGTGCTCGGCCTCAATGGTGCCGGCAAATCGACGCTGTTGCGGATAATGGCAGGCATCGATCAGGATATCATTGGGGAAGCCAGACCCATGCCGGGCATCCACGTGGGTTACTTGCCTCAGGAACCGCAACTGGATGAGTCCAAGGATGTTCGTGGTAATGTGGAAGACGGCGTGCGGGAAGTCAAAGACGCGCTGGAAAAGCTGGATGCGATTTACGCCGCTTATGCCGAACCGGATGCTGACTTCGACGCGCTGGCGGCAGAGCAAGCCAGACTGGAAGGTATCGTTCAGGCCGCCGACGGACATAATATCGACCGCACCCTGGAAGTGGCGGCAGATGCACTGCGCCTGCCCCCCTGGGAAGCCGAAGTCAACCACCTGTCCGGCGGTGAAAAACGCCGGGTCGCCCTGTGCCGACTGTTGCTGTCGAAGCCCGACATGCTGCTGCTGGACGAACCGACCAACCACCTGGATGCAGAGAGTGTCGCCTGGCTGGAACGGTTCCTCCACGACTACCCGGGTACCGTCGTCGCCATTACCCACGACCGCTACTTCCTCGACAATGTTGCAGGCTGGATTCTCGAACTTGACCGGGGCCGCGGCATCCCGTTCGAAGGCAACTACAGTCACTGGCTGGAAGCAAAGGAAAAACGCCTGAGTATCGAAGAAAAACAAGAAGATGCCCGACAAAAAACCATTCAGTCAGAACTGGAATGGGTCCGCAGTAACGCCAAAGGCCGACACGCGAAAAGCAAAGCCCGACTGGCCCGCTTCGATGAACTGAACAGCCAGGATTTCCAGAAACGCAATGAAACACTGGAAATCTATATTCCACCCGGGGAAAGGCTGGGTAACAAGGTGATTGAAGTCGACGGTGTCCGCAAGAAATTTGGCGACAAACTGCTGTTCGACAACTTGAGCTTTACCGTGCCACCAGGCAGCATAGTCGGTGTTATTGGCGGTAATGGTGCCGGCAAATCAACCCTGTTCAAGTTGCTGGCCGGCAAAGAAACCCCGGATTCCGGCTCCGTGAGCCTGGGCGAAAGTGTCAAACTGGCTTTTGTCGACCAGATGCGCCAGCTCGACCCGGACAAAACCGTTTGGCAGGAAGTCAGCGATGGCCTGGATATCATCCAGGTGGGTCGCTTTCAGCTACAATCCAGGGCTTATCTGGGCCGCTTCAATTTTAAAGGCAGCGATCAGCAGAAACGGGTAGGCGATCTGTCCGGGGGGGAAAGAAACCGGCTTCATCTTGCCAAGCTGTTGAAAGAAGGCGGTAATGTACTACTCTTGGATGAGCCAACCAATGATCTGGATGTCGAAACACTGCGAGCACTGGAAGAAGCACTGCTGGCATTCCCGGGCTGCGTCATCGTTATCTCGCACGATCGCTGGTTCCTGGATCGAATCGCAACACATATTCTGGCCTTTGAAGGCGACAGTGAAGTGATCTGGCTGGAAGGCAATTTCTCTGACTATGACGAAGACTTGAAAGCCAGAAAGGGTGAACAGGCAACCACACCGACCAGAATGAACTACAAAAAACTGGCTTAATCATTTCGCCCACAATGCAGACAAAATCGGGTAATTCGGTCTATCCTGAACAGAAAGAATGCGGAACCAATAGACAATTGCCCGACCAACAACTATTCGAACCTGGAGCGACATCCCGTGAGCACTAATCATGATCGATCGTCAGACAGAAGAAATTTCAGCCGCATCGGCTTTGACGCCAACAGCACAGTGTATCAGGGCGACCACTGCTGGCCATGCAGGGTACTGGATCTTTCTCTGAAGGGAGTCTTGATCGAGGTCACTGAAGACTGGGACGGCAACACCGGCGCCCCCTTCGAAATCAAAGTTCTGTTAAGTGAAGATGAGGTGGAAGTCATCGTAATGTCGACAGTTGCCGCCTATCAGGAAAAAACGCTGATCGGAATGAAAATTCAATACATCGATCTGGACAGTATCACTCACCTCAAGAGGCTGGTCGAACTCAATATTGGCAACGATGCCCTGTTGGAAAGGGAACTGACAGCTCTTGTTGACGGTCACGGTGCGAGTTAAGCCAGCACGGCTGAGGTCAGTCGACTCAACCCATTTGATGATTCACGCGCTTCCTTTTCCTGAGTCCAGACTTATCTGAACCATTTCCGCCAAGGCCAGACAACAGGTCAGCCCTGGTGATTCAATTCCCAGCAAATTGACCAGACCGGTCACCTGGTGGGAGTCGCTGCACTGAATCACAAAATCATTCACTAGCCGGCCATCGCGCTTGATCTTCGGGCGCACCCCGCAATAGTCTGCTGTCAAACTTGCCTCCGGTAACGAAGGCCAATACTTGCGCACCTCCTGATAAAAACGCGGCAGTGACTCGGCACTCACCTGATAGTCCGGTTCGTCCAGCCACTCGACATCCGGCCCGAACCGTGCTGCCCCGGTCAGATCCAGGGTCAAGTGAACGCCGAGCCCCGTCTCCTCGGGAATCGGATAAACCAGGCAATCTGTCGGCGGGCGACCTGTTAACCTATAGTAATTGCCCTTGGCAAAACAAGGCTCCGGCAACTCAGTCAGCTCGATCCCGCTGGAACAGTTCAACCACTGAAGCGCAGACAAGCCAGCACAATTGACCACCTCGGAGGCTGTGATCAGACAAACCTCAGCTTCGGGAGTCTTCACTCCCAGCTCGATGCGATCCGATACGAAGTCGCCTCTGAGCACCTCATGTTTGAACAGAAACAGGGTGCCATCGCGTTCGGCCTCCTGCTTTAATTGCACCATCAACCGATGAGAGTCAATAATTCCGGTGGATGGCGACCAAATGGCCGAATGCGCAAATAACGCCGGATAACGACGGGCTATGGTTTCGCGACTGTACAGGCGCAAGTCTGCAACACCATTGCACAAGCCTTGCTGATATAGCTTGTCCAGTTTATCCAGTTGCCGTTTTTCAGTCGCCACTATCAACTTGCCACAACGGCGAAAGGGAACACGGTTGCGCTCACAATAATCGTAAAGCAACTGCTTGCCGCGAACACAAAGCCTGGTTTTCAAGCTGGTCTCGGGATAGTAGATACCTGCATGAATCACCTCACTGTTGCGCGAAGACGTTTCAACACCAAAGCTCGGGTGCTTTTCGACAACAAACACTTCTCGCCCCGAGCGAGCCAACCGGGCAGCGACAGCAAGACCCACCACACCGGCACCGACTATCACTGTATCTGCACTGTACTTATCCACTGACTATTCCTGATAAATGGGTGAACGACAGGTTTATCATGATATTATGGCAACATTCACATTTTTGGAACCGGTTTACCGAAGGATATCGATATCCAGCGCATGAATGTTAACCCACACCCCTATGACGCCCTTACCCCGGACGCGGTACTCAACGCAGTGGAATCGATCGGGTTATTGACAGACGCCAGAATACTTGCCCTCAACAGCTACGAAAACCGAGTCTATCAGATAGGCATTGAAGAGGACGCGCCGGTTATCACCAAATTCTATCGGCCCCAGAGATGGACACGAGAACAAATACTGGAAGAACATCAGTTTGTCCTGGAACTGGAGGCATTGGAAATACCCGTGGTCGCCCCAATGACCATCAACGGCAACACACTGTTTGATTATCAAGGCTTTATGTTCTCGGTGTACCCGCGCCGAGGCGGCAGAACACCCGAACTGGAAGATCTCGACAACCTGTTCGCGATTGGACGCTATATTGGTCGAATGCATGCCTGTGGCGCGGTTCGCCCCTTTATATATCGTCCCACGATGAATGTTGTCGACGAAGCAACCGCCAGCAGCCGTTACTTGCTCGCTAACGATTTTATTCCGAAAGACTTACGGCCCGCCTACGAAACGACCTCTGACGATTTGATCGAGCGTATGCAACAATCGCTTGCTCCGCATAAAAATCTACTGAACATCAGACTGCACGGAGATTGTCATGCCAGCAATATACTTTGGCGCGATGAGTGTCACTATTTTGTCGATTTTGATGATTGTAAGACCGGCCCGGCGATACAAGACTTATGGTTGCTGCTTTGGGGAGAACGCCCGACGCGAATCCGGCTGATAGCGGAGTTGCTGGAAGGCTACCGGGAATTCCATGATTTCAACCCGGTTGAACTGCAACTGATCGAGACCCTGCGAACATTGCGAATAATGAATTATTCCGCCTGGCTGGCAAAACGCTGGTCAGACCCGGCGTTTCCGCGTCATTTTCCGTGGTTCAATACCGAGCGCTATTGGTCTGAGCATATATTGCAACTCAGAGAACAACAATCGGCTATGCAAGAAGAACCGTTAGTTTTGCTTGGCTGAAAACCACTGTAAACTGGCGCAGAAAAACCCAAGCCCAATGGAAACAACAATGGAAAGACAGCCACAATGAACAATCAACAACCCAATCGTCCCGAGACACGGAAAAATCCGCCATTTCCAGCAAATTATCTTATCTTGACGGCGGCGTTGACAGTGATGGCAACCGTGTTTGCATTGGAGACAATGGGCAAAATCAAGCATACCGACACCCGTGACGCATTTGAAATCGCCGAGTACAAGGGCATACTGGTGGCTCCGGGACACGACCACAGGCTATCCAGCAAACCGGCGACCATTGCCGCCGAATGTGTCAATGGCCATGTCGTTTTCAAACGTCGAAACAAAAATGATATAAAGGCGCTGATTGTCGACGACAAAAACCGCCCCATACTCTGTGCAAATTTCAACCAATGAGCCAAAGAGACGACCTTTACGCCAAACCCGTCGCTCAGGTTGCCGACTTCGCATTTGACGAAGCCGTCGCCCGGGTTTTCCCGGATATGATTCGCCGGTCGGTTCCGGGTTATACCACGATCATCCCGATGATCGAACTGATTACCTCGCAATACGCCCAACCGGACACGACGACCTTCGATCTGGGCTGTTCCCTGGGCGCATCAACGCTGGCAATGCGACACGGTTTAAAATCCATCGCCAACACGCGGGTTATCGCCGTCGACAACTCTGCGGCAATGATCGAGCGATGCGACCATTATATCGAGCTGGATAATTGCCCGGTGCCGGTAGAGCTGATCGAACAGGATATTCGCGACACCCCCATTGTCAATGCATCGGTGACGACACTGAATTTCACCTTGCAATTTGTTCCCCCTGAAGACCGATTGGCGCTGCTCGAAAAAATCTATCAGGGTATGACTCCAGGTGGTTGCCTGATTGTTTCGGAAAAATTTCATAGCGAAAACCCGATTGAACAACAGGTCAATACCGCGCTGCATACCGAATTCAAAAAGGCAAATGGCTATTCTGACCTGGAAGTCAGCCAGAAACGTAGCGCCATCGAAAAGGTGTTACTGACGGAAACCCAACAGCAGCATTTGCAACGACTGTACCAGGCCGGTTTCGCTCACGCCCAGATTTGGTATCAGTGTTTTAGCTTTATCTCGATGATTGCGTTTACATCATGATCAGTCTGAATGCTATTTACGACAACCTGTTTCACTTCCTCGCGACCAACAGCCGCTTGCGTAGCTGGTCCGATCAGCTCAAAACACTGATCAGGGGAAAACTGATACAGGCGCCCCACGGAGACCTCGACCACTGGTTGACCGCGCTAAACCAGTTACCGGAAAAACCCGGTACCAGAGTCGAATTAAACTGTCCAACGATTGAAATCGGCCGGCCAAGCGACTTGAGTTCAACCGAACAAGCACAACTGGAAACGGGCCTGCGCGGCTTGATGCCCTGGCGAAAAGGCCCATTCAACTTTTTTGGCACTTATATCGACACCGAATGGCGTTCGGACTGGAAATGGCAGCGGCTGATTCCGCATATCCAACCATTGGACACGCATCTCGTGCTGGATGTCGGCTGTGGCTCAGGTTATCACTGCTGGCGTATGCTGGGCGCCGGCGCAGAGCGGGTAATTGGCATCGATCCCAGCCAGCTTTTTTTGATGCAGTTTCTGGCAGTTAAAAAGTACCTGGGCAATCAGGCAACTGCCGATTTGTTACCATTGCGCATGGAAGAGATGATGCCCAATCTGTCAGCGTTTGACAGCGTATTTTCTATGGGCGTGCTGTACCACCGCAGATCTCCGATTGACCACCTGTACGAACTGAAAGGCGCACTGAAACCTGGCGGGCAACTGATCCTGGAAACCCTTGTGATTGAAGACCAGCCGGATATTCCACCCGGCCACATACTGATGCCCGCTGACCGCTATGCAATGATGCGTAATGTCTGGTTTATCCCGACACCCGCCACATTGACACAATGGCTGCATCGGGTAGGCTTTCGGTCAGTCCGCTGTGTTGACCTCAATACCACCGGCCTGGACGAACAAAGAACGACCGACTGGATGCAGCATCGATCACTTAACGATTTTCTGGCACCTGGCGACACCAGTAAAACCATCGAGGGCTACCCGGCTCCACTGCGTGCCGTTTTGGTCGCGAAAAAGCCTTCTGCCTGATTCATGTCCCCAGCTACCAGGCGATCAGCAAATCATCTTCCTGAATATTGAGTCTGCCGGCTTCGATAGTCAAACTGCCTCGGGAAAAGTGAGGTTGTACCTGATCTACCTTGAGGGCAGTATGCATATCCGTCAACTCGTAACGCTGAAACTGGTCGGAGTCAGAGAACTGGAAGGTACGATAGACGCTTAACTTGTCGCCCGGTCGGACACCGGCACTGCTACCTGACGAAAAATGCAATATCCTGCCATCGACCCGGGAAATACGAGTGATAAAAGGCTGACAACGCAGTCTTTCGCTAATTTCATGCGCGACATTATCCAGCAAATCGCCGACACCCTGGCCATAATCGGTTTGCCAGAATGCGTCAGACCCAAAGGCAATCCGCGATTGTACGGGTTCATCCCAGCGGCGCTCAATCCGATAAAACTTCTGGAAAACAATAGATCCATTGAATCCGTCATGCACGAATATCTCCAATGCAAATGCGCGTCCCTGATCGTACCCTCCCCATCCGGTCAGACTGCCCAAAGATCGTCGCAGGGAGGCAACAGGCGAAGCGTTCATCGCATCCGGATTTTTCAATGACATATCACGAATCACACCGGACAACACAAACTGCACGCCCATTTCCTTGGCCACCGTCACTGCCTTAGTCAGTGTTCTCTGCTGAGTAAAGGCGGTCGGCGCATTCACCAGATCATCGTATAGCCGGGTACGGCTAGTTTCAAAAACAAGGGTGTTATCCAAATAATTCAATTGTTTGGCAAGGTAGGCAGGCAAAGCCCGATCTATGTTGTGCAGGTTACCATATTGCGGGTGTTGCCGATTCTGCACCGAGAAACCGACAATCGCCACCTTTTTACGGTAGTTATTGGCGGTTCCGGCATCACATTGGGCGAGCTGTTCAACTAGCGCGCTGACCAGCATGGTCACCACATCATCGTTGACCTTTTCGTCCAGAATTTTTACATCGCGAATGTAGGCATGGCTTTTTATATCAAGCTGATCCTCGGTCAAATCGCCGTTGCGCAATGACTGATGACCATAGACGCGCACACCTGCTTGCATGGCGGCCTGACGCAGCGCATCTTCCCGAGCCTGCTGCCGAGCAATATCGAGCCGACCATTTTCTATTGCGGCTTTGCCGGTAGCCTGAATCCATTTAGCCTGAACAGGAACACAGACCAACATCAGCGCAAGCAGCCAAACGCCTGCTCTCAAGCGTTTCATATTCGACAGAATGGTTTCCGACCAAGTCATCACTGAACTCTCATCACAATAGACATCACTGACACCTGTTTCTTTAACGCCCAGTCTAAAAATAGTACTGCGCACCTGAACCTGGGGTTTTACTGGGGTTTCTTGCCATTTCCTTACCGGAAGACAACATCATTCGGCACTCCTCGGTATAACGGAAATGATTGGTATGGGTCAGACATTCCCTAAACGCCGGTTCCAGCACCAACTCCAACACGGTTTCAAATGAACCACCTGACATCTCATTGACAGCGATCACTTTGGCACCCCGTATATAGCTGTCCACCCAGGTTCTTAACTGGTCATTCTGTACCGCAAAATCCTTGACTGTGGATGAACCATAGATAATGGTTCCGTAAACCCGCTCGACCAGAGATCGAAGTGCATCCAGCTTGGACGCACGCATCGCCATCAACCTTTGTGTTGCAATCGCTTTACCTTTATCAGACTTGTAGGTACCGTAACCGGTGACCCTTACCACAATCGGCTCAAGTGACGCCGGCGAGTACGGTTGCGCTGCCTGTTGATCCTGGTTTGAATCGGAGCTGTTCGTGTTGGCGCAGCCAGCAATCAGCAATATCGCCAGCGCCACCCAAAGCGGCTTGATCGTTCCCCTCGCTTGAGCACTGAAATACTCAAACCCATGAACGGATGGTATTGGTTGTTTCATAATGACAAATTCCTACTCTATTGGCCATAAAATGGTTAACTTTCGGAACCCCTATGAAATATTCATGCCTATATAAACTTAGCTTTACTTTTCAAAAAGTTAACAAGCTGCTAGTCTGGATTACCGATACTAAAACTCGCATGGCGACAAAAAACCGGCAAGGCTTTACCCTTGCCAGAAGATAACGCAAACACAACGGGGACAAAATGAAAACCTATCTGGTCGGTGGCGCAGTGCGCGATCAACTGCTCGGTCTAACCGTCAAAGACAAAGACTGGGTCGTCGTTGGCGGCAGCCCCGAAGCCATGCTGAATCAGGGTTTTAAACAGGTGGGCGCGACCTTCCCGGTATTTCTTCACCCGGATACAAAAGAAGAATACGCCCTGGCACGCACTGAACAAAAGCAGGGCACCGGCTACAAAGGCTTTCGCTGCTTTTTTTCCGCCGATGTCAGCCTGGAGCAAGACCTGAAACGGCGCGATCTGACCATCAACGCTATGGCTCGGGATCATAACGGCACTATTATCGACCCCTATGGAGGGCAAAAAGACCTCGCAGCGAAGCGGCTGCGGCATGTCTCTCCGGCATTTGCAGAAGACCCGCTGAGAATACTGCGGGTAGCACGCTTTGCCGCTCGATTCCACGATCTGGGGTTTACCATCGCCGACGAAACCATCGAAATGATGCAACGCATCGTCGCCTCCGGTGAAGTGGCACAGCTCACTCCGGAACGAGTCTGGCAGGAAACCGAACGGGCATTAGCCGAAACCCGTCCAGGCATTTACTTTCAGGTATTAAGAAGCATTGGTGCTTTAGCGGTTCTGATGCCTGAGCTGGATGTCCTGTTTGGCGTACCACAACCGGAACAATATCATCCCGAAATTGATAGCGGACGCCACTCATTGATGGCACTTGAAATTGCCTGTCAGCTAACGGCAGACACAAAAGTCCGGTTTGCCGCTCTGGTGCATGATCTGGGCAAAGGTCTGACACCCAAAGAGTGTTTACCCAAACACATAGGACATGAACGGGCAGGCGTCAAACCCATTCAAGCCATGTGTCAACGCCTGCGCATCCCGAATGAATTTAGAGATATGGCCTGCCTGGCATCCGAATACCATCTGATTATTCATCGTGCTTTCGAACTGACGCCCAAAACCATTTTGAAAGTCATCAAAAACTGCCATGCATTGCGCAGACCACGGCGATTCGGTCAATTGCTTATGGTTTGCGAAGCCGATGCCCGGGGCCGGGCAGGCATGGAAAAAAACCGCTACCCCCAATCCACCTTCTTTGCAAACATACTGGATACCCTTGCCAAAGTGACCATCCGGGACTTGATCGAGAAAGGTTTGACCGGCTCGCAACTGGGCCAGGCCATTCACGCCCGACAAATCCGCCAGATTAAAGAGGCAGTGGCCAATCAGCGCCTTACCCGATCAGGCAGCGAACACGAGACTATTGAAAACAGTGAATATAGCGAAGCCAAGCCATGATGAATCAGCCAACCAATCCGATCCATAAAACTACCAGGCGCGTTGCGTTAATCACCGGCGCGGCAAAGCGACTGGGGCGAGCCACAGCCCACCACTTGCACACACTGGGTATGGATATCGTTGTCCACCACAACAAAAGCATCGAACAGGCCCAGAAGTTTTGCCAGCAACTCAATGCGATACGGCCGGCATCCGCCGTTGCAGTGGGCTGTCAGCTGAACGACTCGGGTCAGTTTGACCAATTTGCCGATTCGGTAATGAGTTTTAAAGGACAGCTCGACCTACTGGTCAACAATGCGTCCGTTTTCGCCCCCGCATCGCTTTCGGAACTGACCGAGCGACACTGGCAAACGATGCTGGATATCAACGCCAAAGCACCGTTGTTTCTGGCTAAAGAGTTTGCAAGTTCACTGCAACGACAACAAGGCTGCATTATCAATATGCTTGATATTTATGCTGACAGGCCATTGGCTGACCACCCTGCCTACTGCGCCAGCAAAGCGGCACTCGCCATGATTACCAAAAGCCTGGCCAAAGACCTGGCACCCGATATTCGCGTCAATGGTATAGCGCCGGGGGCAATACTCTGGCCGGAAAAACCGGCTGCCGGCCAACCCGACCCCAATAACACTTCGGATGATCATCAATGCCACTTATTGGCCAAGACACCGATGCTTCGCGCCGGTAACGAGCAGGACATTGCCCAGGCCATCGCCTGGCTGGCGCTTGAGGCGCCCTATGTGACCGGGCAGATCATTGCCATCGACGGGGGCAGAACACTCACGATATAGTCTGAGATAAAACTGCAACTGACCGCTATCCGCCCTGCGCCAGAAAAGCGATCAGCACGGCTTTCGCTTCGTTAATCATATACGCCAGATAATTACTGCCACCACGATCCGGATGAAATTTCTGGATCAGCTTTCGATGTGCCTCGATCACCTGTTTTTTGGTTGCGCCCTGCTCCAGCCCCAAAATCTGCAACGCATCGTCCACGGATAACGGAGGCGCAAACCCCTGTGCCGATGAGCCTGTCCCTGCCGCCTGGTCAAAACCAAATTGTTGCCGCCAACTCGGGCCGAACTTACCGGCACAAAAAGCCTCGATCAGCGGCAAAGAATCGGGCGACTGAGCCAGTGCCAACGCAAACAAATTGTTCATGTCAGCCAGTGACAGCGTATCCAGATCCCGCCCGGCCAGTGGGCCAAGCAATACCTTACCGGAAATACGCCCGGCATCATGATCCAACTGCAACTGAACCAGGCGAGTTTTGACTGAGGAGCGATTGGCATTGCCTGCTGTCCCTTTTGCCTGTACTACCAATCTGCTTAGAAACGGTAAATACCGTAACAAGCCAATAGAGCGTCGCAGAAAAGGCAGTAGACCGGCGACTGCGGCAACCAACAAATGAATTCGCCCGGTGGCAACCAGAAATAACAGAATGGCCAGAAAGGCCGCCATCCCTCCCTTTATCAGCCAGGTTTTTTTTTGTTTCGGCGAGGCCTTTTTCCATTCGGTGAAATACCAATAGGCAATGACACCAACAATGATTAGAATAATCAGCTTGAACAAGGGGCTTCCTTTGCATCTGCGCAATAGAGAATTTGTTCTTATTCTAAAGTGAGACGATATAAATGTGGAGAACTCAATAACATGATCGCCTACCAGGGACAAAGTGGCGCCTATTCTCACCTGGCCTGTCAACATGTGTTCCCCGATAAACCAGTCTGTGCTTGCGACTCATTTGTCGATGCCATGACAAAGGTGGAAAAAGGTCGGGCAACACTTGCCATGATTCCAGTAGAAAACTCCACGGCAGGGCGGGTCGAAGAAATGTACCGGCTGATTCCGAAAATGAGCCTGCATATCGTGGGTGAACATTTCGAGCCGGTCAACCATTGCCTGCTCGCCCCGCCTGGGGTGTCGCTCGACTCGCTAACCTCTGTCGCCTCTCATCCCCAGGCTCTCGCCCAATGTGCTTCGGGAATAGAAAAACTCGGCCTCAGCACCAGAGTCGCCTTTGATACCGCCGGTGCCGCACACCAAATAGCCAAACAAAAGCAAGGGCAGGATCAAGGCTACGAAGCTGCCATCGCCTCCAGCCTGGCAGCCGAACTCTACAATCTGAATATACTGATTGATAACTTTCAAGATAGTTCCGTCAATACAACACGATTCATTATACTCAGCCACGCCCAGAACCTGCCGCCCCTGCAGGAGGGCGCGGCTTACATCACATCGTTAATCTTCAAGGTCAGAGACATCCCGGCTGCACTCTACAAAACCCTGGGCGGCTTTGCGACAAACAACGTCAACCTGGCCAAACTAGAAAGCTATATGCCTGGCGGTTCGTTGAATTCCAGTCAGTTCCATATCGATATTCACGGCCACATAGAACAACCCAACTTGAAACTGGCATTGGAAGAATTGAATTTTTTTGCCGAAGACGTTCGTGTATTGGGTACTTATCCGGCTCACCCATTTCGACTGACTCAAGCGTTTCGTGATTGATCACCAATTGGAAATGGTAGACAATGCACTGGCCACTGATTCTCGACCCCGATCGATTAGTTAACCAATTGCACAATGCAGACCTGTTAATTATCGACCTATGTCACCCCGACAACTACCGGCAGGGCCATGTTCCCGGTGCGGTTCATGTCCACCCCGAAGAAACCCGACCAAACCGGCAACCCGGCTCTGGCCTGTTACCGGAGAAAGCGCAGCTTTACCATCTGGTACAAAGATTGGGCATCACCGAAGACAAGCATATCGTGGTATACGATGACGAAGGCGGAGGCTGGGCAGGCCGGTTTATCTGGCTTTTGGACAGCATTGGCCATCACCGTCATTCCCTACTCGATGGTGGTCTGATTGCTTGGGTAAACGAGGGCTACCCCACCTGCAACGAGCCAGTGGCGCCCGCAAAAACAGCGCAGGCACCAAAGGCTATCGAGATCAATCCCGATGTATCGGTCACTTGCGAACAACTGATATCACTGTTGCAAGAAGGTAACATCCAAGTGTGGGATGCTCGTTCATACGCGGAATTCAGCGGCCAGCGTATCTTTGCAGCAAGAGGTGGCAAAATACCGGGTGCCATCCACTTCGAATGGATCCAAGCGATGGATCCAAATCGAAACTATCGCCTGAAACCCCTGGACACACTGAAAAAAACACTCGCCACTATCGGCCTGACTGAAGCCAGACCAATCGTAACCCATTGCCAGACACACCATAGATCCGGCCTTACTTATGTCATCGGTAAAGCCTTGGGATTTGACATTAAAGCCTATGCCGGTTCATGGTCTGAATGGGGCAACCGTTCAGATACCCCAGTCGAAGTCGAAACCGGCTAAAGCGGTCTACCGAGGCGCACCACCGGAATATATCTGCGTATTGGCTTTCCGGCTAAAAAACCCGCTTTTATTCACGCCGTTGTTCCAAATAGCGCCTCAAACCGGGTTTCTCGATATTGTACCCATTCTTTCGAGTCTGGCTGATCAAGCCGGCTTCCGATAGACGTTTGATAGCTCTCTGGACATTGGAAGCGACTCCTTTAACTGCTGTTTCCAGGTCGACCCTGGCCAATAACTCTTTTGAGAATGGGTTTGCACCCCGGCACAGTGCCAGAAACACGAGCTTGTCGATTGGCTTCAATCGTTTGGCTATGCCGGCAAAATCTTCGCTGGCTTCGATAAGCTGAGTCACGTATTGCAACGCTTCTTCGACTGTAGCCTTGAACGTGATTAACTGAGCGACCAGCTTCATCATCCAGTACGGTGACTGATCCAGATCCATAAATGCCGAGCGTAATGGCTGGATGGCAATGACTATCTGGTGATCTTTGGCCAGCTTACCTCTCAGATACTCGATGAATTGATCATCGAGATCGGGGAAATCATGCTGTTCAACAAAATGATAGAAAGGCGACTTCGACTCATTCAACAAAAGATCCAAATAATGTCGGGAAGAGCCGGTAAAAATGCTTTTTACCTTACCCTGCCGTTTGTCCAGCATGGTTCGGAGCGTATGAACAAGTGGGTCAAACTGGCTGGATGTGGTAAGGTGCTGAACCTCATCGATCAAAAGCAGAATGGTTTTCTTACCGACCTTTTTCTCCAGCATACTCAACAACTGATCGAGATAGGCCAGCTCTTTGTTGGTTGGTTTGCCCGGATTATCGGCAAACTCCACTTCCATTTTCCCCAGCAGCTCGTTGCTCACTGTGGTTTTTTTGATTTTAGCCTTCAACAACCGGCTGAATGTCGCTTTTTTATCGAGCGCGGCAATGGCATCTTCCAGGGCGGCGATCAGCCCCTCATGAGGAGCATTGATGTTTTGCCATAGGCTTGCATAGACCGGTATGTAGTCTTTCTTCTGTGCCAGCGGCGCAAGATCCTGAAGAATAAACAGCGTTTTGCCTTTCCGCCGGGGAGCGATGATTGCCAGACTCGAAGAAATACCAAGAGCCAACAGACCGAGATACTGCTCTGCCAAATCCGCTCGCGGATAGTGCCAACTCTCCATAAAAAGAACCTCTATATCTGTTGCGTGGCTTGATCTGTTTCGTAGTTTACGCCAAGTTATGCGAAACTTGCATAATTACGCACAATTAAGGTAACTAAGCGTAATTCAAGTGCTGTCTGCCCGGGCCGTTTTGCCTCAGGTCTAGCTGTCAGGTATTCCGGCAAATTCAAACGGCAAGGATTGTTTAAGTGATTGTTATATGCAACCATACACCGATTATTATGCAATAGAGGGTGCTTCTCTCCAGGCTCATTCACGCCTTAGTCGTTCCTGCTGTCCAATTTTGGTTCCAGCTTTGTTCAGGGCATTCCTCGCAGATTAGTCCTTGCCATTTACCGGTAATCTATCGTCTAATCACAGCTCGGTTTTCGACGGTAATTCCACGGATACGAGCGATGAAATGAATTTTGACAACCTTTTTATACTGAGCCAGCACCTCGCGCCACAACACGCGATATCCAGAGCCGTCGGGCTGGCTGCCAAATCGCAAATACCGGCACTGAAAAACGCCTGTATTAACTGGTTTATTCAGCAATATGGTGTGAATATGGCTGAGGCGGTACATGACAACGCCGAAGACTATCGCTGTTTCAATGACTTTTTTACCCGCGAACTGAAACCCGGGGCACGTCAAATCGACCCCTCACCGGCAAGTCTGGTCGCCCCGGTTGATGGCACATTCAGTCAAATTGGCAACATCGAGCAGGGCAAAATTTTTCAGGCCAAAGGGCACCGTTTCTCTCTGGTTGATTTATTAGGCGGAGCCCACGCCACCGCCGCCCCTTTCCAGGATGGCAAATTCACCACCATTTACTTATCCCCGAAAGACTACCATCGAATTCATATGCCTGTTACTGGCACGCTGACGGAAATGATTTATGTGCCCGGCGACCTGTTTTCGGTCAACCCGATCACGACCGAAAAGGTATCGAATCTATTCGCCCGAAATGAGCGGGTGGTAACCCTGTTTGATACCGATATCGGGCCAATGGCCATAGTATTGGTGGGCGCGATGATAGTCGCCAGTATCGCAACCGTCTGGGCCGGCCCGATCGCTCCTGGCAATCAGATTTATCACCGGCAATATCACACAGAACAGGCCATTACCCTGAATAAAGGCGACGAAATGGGCCGCTTTCTTTTAGGCTCCACTGTAGTCATAATATTTGGCAAAAACCGTATAAGCTGGCAAGCAGGCATTCAGCCAGATCAAAGTGTTAGATTGGGAGAAAAAATAGGAGTGCGGATATAAGCGGAATTAAAGATCGAAAAACGGGCAACTGACAGCAGCCGGCGCTCAAGCCCGCTCTTCAGGAAATGCCAACACTTCATCGATAGAGGCAACACCGGTCACCAACATCAACAGTCGGTCGACACCAACGGCGACACCGGCGCAGTCTGGCAAACCGTTGCTCAGTGCCGCACACAACCGCCGATCCGGGGGTACCGGAGACAAGCCATGACTGACGCGGCACTGATTGTCCCGGTCAAAGCGGGCAATCTGCTCATCGGCATCGGTCAATTCAAAATACCCGTTAGCCAGTTCAATGCCATCCACATAAAGTTCGAAACGACGTGCGACCGAGAGACCATCGATCACCGACACTTTAGCCAGAGCCGCTTGCGAGGCCGGGTAGTGATAAACCAGTACGGCCTTGCCAACCAGTCGAGGCTCGATGGCATGGCTCATAATCAGTTCCAGACAAGTATCCCTGCCCAAAGAGACCACATCGGTCATCCCGGTTAACGATGCGGCCAGACTCGCAATATTGGATGTCGCCGCCGATATCGGGTCAATTCCCGCATAGATGTTGAACAGCGTCTGATAAGAATAACGCTCTATTGTCAGTTTGCGATCAGACAGCCTGGCCAACATCTCGCTAACCAGCTCGCCGACTTCAGTCATTAATTGAAACTCATCAAAACCAGGACGATACCACTCCAGCATGGTAAATTCTGAATTGTGCTTTTTGCCACGCTCGCCATGCCTGAACGCCTTGCCTATCTGAAAAATGGGCCCACTTCCGGCCGCCAGTAGGCGTTTCATAGCAAATTCAGGTGAGGTTTGCAGATACCTCGAGCCGGCGTGTGCCGACTCGACCTGAATACTATGCAAGTGAGGATCTGTCGCCGAGGACGCACAAAGCAATGGCGTTTCTACCTCCATCACATTTCTTGTGCGAAAAAAAGAGCGAATTTGCGCCAACAAATCCGCTCTTTTGCGCAGTACGTCCAACGCACAGGCGGGACGCCAATCTGTTACACCGGACACCACTGACGATACGCTCCTTACCGTCTCAGCCTGTCTTAGCTTTTCACCCGGCTGACATATTCCCCAGAGCGAGTATCTATTTTCAGTACTTCACCGATATTGATAAACAACGGCACATTGACCACCGCACCGGTCGAAAGCGTGGCTGGTTTGGAACCACCTTGAGCGGTATCGCCTTTGACACCAGGGTCTGTTTCAATCACTTCAAGCTCGACAAAGTTGGCCGGCGTCACCGACAGTGGTGCGCCGTTAAACAAGGTGACTGAATAGACGTCCTGCTCCTTCAGCCACATTTTACAGTCACCCACCGCTTTGTCATCGGCGGCATACTGTTCGAAGGAGCCGTCGGTCAGCATAAAGTGCCAAAATTCACCATCGGTATACACATATTCCATATCCAGCTCGATCACATCCGCGCCTTCCAGTGATTCACCGGACTTGAAGGTGCGCTCCCAGATTCGGCCGGTATTGAGGTTTTTCAACTTGACGCGATTGAACGCCTGCCCCTTGCCAGGCTTGACATACTCGTTTTCGACAATGGAGCAAGGTTCACCATCGAGCATAACTTTAAGACCTGATTTAAATTCGTTGGTAGAATAACTGGCCATGATTCCTCACAGAAAATAAAGATTGATTGACGCACTTAAATTGCAACACCTAAAGGATAACCGGCAATGATACCGCGAAGTCATAGTTCGATTGAAGAGTCACGATGGAAGAAAATTCTCGCCGACTCGCTGAACACGCCTGAAAAACTGGCTGATTACCTGGCATTGCCTGCCGAGATGCGTTTATCACTGGATGCTATCATCGACAAACTGACCGATTTCCCGCTGCGCGTACCCAAGCCCTATGCAGACCGGATGGCAAAAGGCGATATTAACGACCCGCTGCTTCGCCAGGTACTTCCCGATGCCCGGGAGCTATCCTCATCGACAGTTTACGTAACTGATCCACTCGATGAACAAGGGGCAAACGTGATACCTGGGCTACTGCATAAATACAAAAGTCGCGCCTTGTTGATTTTAAATGGTTCCTGTCCTGTTCACTGCCGTTATTGTTTTCGTCGTCACTTTCCGTATCAGGACAACCGCAACGCCACCCGTGACTGGAGCCGTGCGATTCGCTACCTGGCATCAGACGATGCCATTAACGAAGTCATCCTCAGTGGCGGCGACCCACTCACCTGCCCCGACAATTACCTACGCTCACTCACCGATCAACTGACCACCCTGCCCAACATAAAGCGTATTCGAATACATACACGATTTCCGGTCGTGATACCCGCGAGAGTAAACCAGGCGTTGCTTGATTGGCTTTCGGACATGCCGACAAAAAAAGTGATGGTGTTGCACATCAATCACCCCAACGAACTGGACAGTAACCTGGCAAACGCGCTCTGGCGACTACGACAAACCGATACTCTGTTGTTGAACCAGGCGGTGCTATTGAAAGGGATCAACGATACAGAGGCAATTCAAACCGATCTCTGCGAAAAACTTTTCGAAGCCGGCGTGCTGCCGTATTATCTGCACCTTCCAGACAAAGTGACAGGCGCCGAACATTTCGACCTGGAAACCTTCACCGCACAAACCATCGTTCACAAGCTAAGAGCGAATCTGCCCGGTTTTCTGGTACCCAGGCTGGTTTGTGAAATACCGGGGCAACCCTCAAAAACAATTCTTTGCTGACTAATACTATTTATTTGCTATGATTGGTGTACAGGATTGAATTTTGAAATCAGCGACATAAATTGACGTAACCAATAATGGTGTACTCTGAATGGAAAGTAAGAGCCGTTCTCTGGATCTGAAAATCCCGACCCAAAGCCTGGACGCGTTGTCTTTTTGTCAAGCCAACACAAAAGCCATGCAACATTGGACTGCACAACTGCCAATGGCCAATATAGGAGAAACTGCGCGACGACTGTATCACGCAGTCATCGAGCTCAATCAACTGATCACGCCGCCGGCAAACAGATTGGCTTTGCTGGAAATAATTCGGCCGCCATTGCATTTCGTGTGTAAGGAACTGTCCAGGCATTATCTGAACCAATCTATTTCTCTACCGGAAAAACAGCGAAAAATAGCCAATCTCAGCCAGGCTTTGCAAGTTCACCTTGCAACAGGTTACAAAATCGTCATGATCGATTTTGTGGCCACCGCCGCCCCGGAAAAAAACAGAAAACCGCTGGCCATTGCCGGCCACAGAATAATCAGGGAGTTCGGCAGCACCATTCTGCGCGCGTGCCAACTCTACTGTAACAGCCCGGACAGGGTATGGTATGAACTTCACCAGGTTTTTCGCTTCGCCGACAAATTCCGCTTGCGCGACTTGAGGGTGCAGGACAAGGGAAGCGCTGGCCTCGACAATACCACAATCGACGCACCTTACAAGCAAGTCTTGTTACTGGGTTGCTGCAAGCCAAACCAGCTTAGACAAAACGACCTCAGCAAAGTATATCAGGCTTTTGAACAATGGCTAGACTTCGTCGATGTCGGCAGACTCTGCGCCAATATTTCGCTGTTTGTCGTCGACTCCAATAAAGATACACCACCGGTCTACCGCAGTCTGCTGAACGAAACCATCAATGATGATTATTTCGGGCTGGACACGAATGTGCTAGTCAACCGGATAACCGAGTACCTCGATTGCGTGCAACAAAAAAAGCCGGGGGCGGCGCAGTATTTACCGATGACGACACGCTTGCCTGATCAACTGGTGGCGCATTTGGGCCGGTCTCTCGGCATCCTGACCAAACGCGCATTCAAACGAATTGCCAGCACCGGATATCTGGATCTATGCGCCGGCATTTCAGCGGCGCACTATTTTTGTGCCAACAAAGTCGATTTCGGCACATTTTTGCTTAGTGGCAACCAGGACAACGCAGCGGCATTCCTGGATGACACCGTGACCAACCGGTTTCTCAATGAGTCGCTACAGAAGAGTGATGTATGGAGCCAGGCCTTTGACGGCGCTGCCGGCGAACCACTCAGCCCTCCAGGCGAAATGATCAACTTCGATGAGGTTGGCAATAACAGTAAAAAGGTCAACTACAAGATTTACCAGATCGCATTGGTCAACACCAGTCCCGGAGGCTACTGTTTACAATGGCGGGGAGAAATTCCAGGCAGCATTCAGGCTGGCGAAATTCTGGGCGTGCGAGAAAACGAAAACCTAGGCTGGAGTATCGCGGCCATCCGCTGGATACGCCAGATAAAACAGCAAGGCACCCATATAGGCATCGAGCTTCTTGCCCCTATGGCACTCCCGAGTGGTGTTCAGCTTTTGCAAAAAACCGGTGAAAACAGCGAATTTCTGCGCGGTTTGATGCTACCCGAGCTTTCCGCAATTGGACAGCCCGCAACCTTGATCACACCCAGACTACCATTCCAAGCTGGACAAAAGGTGATGATCAATAATGGCGAGTCTGTCTCTAAGTGTTTGTTAAAAAAGCGGATTTCAGCAACAAGCAGCTTCAACCAGTTTGAACTGAAGTATCTGGAGACGAACTCCAGTGTAGCTCAAAGTCCCGACACCAGCGACAACCAGAAACAACAAAGCCTGGAAGATGACTTTGATTCATTGTGGCCTTCCCTTTAGTGACGCCAGGCGACAAAAGGGAAACGAGACGACAAAATGCCGCACCTGAACCATTACCTGAATATAGTGAGGTAATCGACTCGCCACGATCACATGGCCAGACTCGATCTTCACGAAATTTACTCTACGCTGACTATTCGGAAAGAACTCTCAGAATGAAGAAAAGAAATGAAACGGTTCACCTGCTGATCCTCGATCAATCACAAAATGACGCGGAATCGATGGTCAGTCTGCTGCGCAATTCAGGCAGAGCGACCCGGGCCCACAGGGTAACTTCCCGAGAAGACCTGCAAGAACACCTTTCCGATCATCTGTGGGATTTGTTTCTTGCCAGAGAACAAAACGCGGAGTTCGACGCGAGAGCGGCCCTGGCTGAAATCAAGCGGCTCGACAAAGATATCCCGTTTATCGTACTTACCGAAGACTATGATAAAGAGCAGATTCCGGAACTGTTGAAACTCGGTGCCCAGGATGCCATTCCGTTTGAATACAAGAATCATCTGGTGCACGCCATCAACCGGGAGTTAAAAAACCTCAACGAGCGCCGCCTGCGTCGTTCGGCTGATATTCATCTGTATGAAGCCGAAAAACGCTGTGAATTATTACTCGACAGCTCCAAAGACGCCATCGCTTACGTCAACGATGGCATGCATGTCTATGCCAACCAATCCTATCTGGACTTTTTTGACTACGAGGATATGGATGAAATGATGTGTATCCCGATACTGGATACACTCACCAAGGATAGCCAGGAAAAATACAAAGAGCTATCCCGACGGGTGATCAACAACCATGAAGAAGCGCACTATGATGCAGTGGCCAGAAGAAGCGACGACTCCGAGCTGGATGTCACAATAAACCTGTCTCCGGCCACCTACGATGGCGAGCCATGTACCCAAATCATCGTTCGACCGCAAGAAAACGATATAGAGCTGGTCAGTAAACTCAAGGAAATGAGCAGCCAGGATCTGCTCACAGGTCTGTACAATCGTCAATACCTGATGGAGCAGCTTAACCACACCGTTGAAAGCGTCCACAAAGAACAAACCGAAGCGGCAATTCTCTACATTTCCGTTGACCAGTTCCAAACCATCAAATCTGACATAGGTATCGCAGGCACAGACCTTGTCCTAAGTGACCTGGCAACACTTCTTAGCAACTCGATCAGCGAAGAAAAATGCGTAGTTGCCAGAATGGGCGACGAATCTTTCGCCGTGCTGCTGACATCATCCGACGACAAAGCGGCGATGAAAGTCGCCGAGGCGGTTCGCAGTGCCGTTGCAGAGCACCTGTTCGAAGTTTCTGAACGCACCATCCAGTTAACGGTAAGTATTGGCATCACACTCATTAACGAGAGCTCCCCGAAACCCAACGATGTCATGGGCCGCGCACTAAAAGCAGCCAGTGATGTGAAAAAACTTGAAGGTCACGCCAAAGGCAACGGCATCAACCTGTTTGTCGTGCAACAAGAAATCAACAATAGCATGACGTCAGTCTCCATTCTCCAGAAAGCGCTCGACAGCAATCGTTTCAAAACCCTGTTTCAACCGATTATCAGCTTGCGAGGCGAAGGTGAAGAGCACTACGAAGCCTTGCTCAGAATGCTCGACAGCAATGACGAGGAAGTCTCTCCCTATGATTTTCTGCCGCCGACAGGTCCAAGCGAAATAGCCAGCAAAATTGATCGCTGGGTCACACTGCAAACAATCAAAAGCTTGAGTGCACATCGCTCCAAAGGCAATCAAACCAGGCTGTTTTTAAATGTGACGGCAGAAACTGTGGTGGATCCAACATTTTTGCAATGGCTGAGTGTCGCACTCAAAGCAGCAAGACTGCCGGGTGATTCGTTAATATTCCAAATGACAGAAAACGATGCCATCAACCACCTGAAGCAAGCGAAAGCCTTTACCAAGGCTATCAAAGAATTGCACTGCAAGATGTCAATCAGCCGATTTGGTTGTTCACTCGATCCGTTCAATACCTTGAAGCATGTTGATGCCGACTACGTTAAACTTGACGGCTCGTTCACAGAAGAAATTCAGCAAAATGAAGATACGCGCAAACAAATCAAAGAAATGATCCAGCAGCTGCAGACAATGGGCAAACTCACAATAGTGCCGCTGGTAGAAAACGCAGCCGTGCTGTCCACCCTGTGGCAGGCCGGTGTCAATTACATTCAAGGTTACTACCTGCAAGCCCCCGCATCTGAGATGAATTACGACTTTAGCGAAGAGTAGCAAAGCTTGACCGCCGGCAAAACTGCGGAAACAGAATTACGGAATCAGGGCCAACGCAGAATCAGGGTTCCAGGATTCGATATCCCGATCCCGGAACCCGATCAAATACAGTATTCCGTCCAGACCCAAAGTTGAAATAGAATGTCTGGCGGTTTCCTTTACCGACGGTTTGGCGCGAAACGCAATGCCGAGTCCTGCCTGGCTCAACATCGGTAAATCGTTGGCGCCATCGCCAACGGCAATGATCTGCTCTTTACGAATGTTTTCACGCTCCGCGATTTCATTCAGCAACTGCGCTTTCATCGCGCCATCGATCACCTGGCCGGTCACCCTCCCCGTGACCTTGCCATTTTCGATTTGTAATTCGTTGGCATAGACATAATCGATCCCCAAACGCCGCTTCAGATCATTGGCAAAATAAGTAAACCCGCCTGACAGTATCGCTGTTTTATAGCCCATTCCGCGTAGTGTACCAATCAGTTTTTCGGCACCCTCGGTCAATTTAAGACGTCCGGCCACCTGCGACAATACGGCTTGATCCAGACCTGCAAGCAACCCGACACGACGCTTGAAGCTCTCCACGAAATCGATTTCACCACGCATTGCCTGCTCGGTAATTGCAACCACCTGCGCCCCCACGCCCGCCTCTTTGGCAAGTTCGTCGATCACCTCGGCCTCTATCAGGGTTGAATCCATATCAAATACCACCAGCCGGCGATTGCGGCGAAATATGCTATCCGCCTGAAAAGCGATATCGACATTCAGCTCACCACTGATATGCAAAAATGAAGCCCTGAGCTGATCCAGATCGGGTGGCGTCCCTCTGACCGAAAACTCCAGACACGCCTGTTGTCGCTCAACGGGCTCATCGAGCGGAACCCGACTTGAAAGCCGGGTAATGTTATCAATATTCAGACCATTTTTTGCCGTCAGTTCGGAAACGCGGGCAATTTGCTCCGCTGAAATCGTTCGGCCAAGGAGTGTCACTATATATCGGTTCTTACCCTTGCCGCCAACCCAATCCTGATAGGCCTCGACACTGATAGGCTCAAACCGGATTGTCAAACCAAGCTCATGCACCCGAAACAGCAAATCCTTTAGGACGTTGGACACCTCTGTTTCATCGGGAACACGAATCAATATCCCCCAGGTCAGATGATCATGTATCACCGACTGACCAATGTCGAGAATCTCGACGCCAAACCGGGCCATAATGCCAACCAGCTCCGAAGTCAATCCAGGGGTGTCATGACCAGCCACATTGATCAGGATAATCTCATCACTCACAAGCAAAACCTCGTTTCTTGCCATTCTAGGCGAATAACTGTTTTTTCGGATCTATCCAAATCACCAGGAACGATCATTCTTTCTCTTGGCCATTCTCTTCAGGCTCTAAAGAGCTGGCCTCCGAAATCACCTCAACCCGATCCACCCTCTGCAAACCGCGCGGCAGTTTGTTGCCTCGCCGCCCGCGCTCACCACAATAATGTTTCAGGTCTGCCTTTTTCAGCTTGAGAAAGCGTTTACCTGAGTGGATCACTATAGTATCCGCTGGCCTGAATACACAGGCAGTGATCATAAATTCTTCGCGAGACTGAACCCGGGCCGCAGGAATACCAATAATTTTGTTGCCCTTGCCGCGCGCCATTTCCGGCAAATCTCGAATCGGGAAAATCAACATCCGACCTTCATTGCTAATCGCAAGCAAGTAACCATCCTCTTGCTGCCCGACAACGACCGGCGCCATCACCTCGCCACCAGCAGGCACAGTCAACACGGTTTTACCCGCTTTGTTTTTACTGAGCAAATCACCCAGCCTGGCGACAAAACCATAACCGGCATCAGTCCACATCAGTACCCGTTGTTTTTCCGGACCCGTCAATACCCCCTTGAAGACGGCGCCGGAAGGCGGACTGATCCTTCCTGTCAAAGGCTCACCCTGACCTCTGGCCGATGGCAAACTGTGTGCTTTTAGCGTATAGGCCCGCCCGGTTGAATCCAGGAATATCACATTCTGATTGCTCCGACCACGGGAGCAAAGATGAAATTTGTCGCCCGCTTTGTAACTCAAGCCTTGCGGATCGATATCGTGGCCCTTTGCCGCACGCACCCAGCCTTTTTCGGACAAGACAACAGTCACCGGCTCAGAGCTGACGATATCCGTTTCCGAATAGGCTTTGGCTTCGGCTCGGGAAACAATCGGTGAACGTCGGTCATCACCGTATTTTTCAGCGTCTGCAATTAGTTCTTTCTTTACCAGGGTTTTCATTCTGCGCTCGGAAGACAGAGTCTTCTCCAGGTAATTCCGTTCTTTGTCAAGTTCAGCCTGATCGGCCTTTATTTTCATTTCTTCAAGACGGGCCAACTGACGCAGCCGGGTTTCCAAAATATATTCGGCTTGGGCATCTGACAGATCAAAATGGGCAATCAGCACTTTTTTGGGCTGATCTTCATTGCGAATAATCCGAATCACTTCATCAAGATTCAAAAACGCGAGCAACAAGCCTTGCAGCAGGTGCAGTCGCTTATTCACTATGTCCAGGCGATGCTCCAAACGCCGGCGCACCGTGGACAAACGAAAACTCAGCCACTCTTGCAGCAATACATCGATAGCTTTGACCGCAGGCTTGCCATCGATCCCAATCATGTTCATATTGACACGATAGTGCTTTTCAAGATCGGTGGTCGCGAACAGGTGCGCCATCAAGCCTTCCGCATCAACCCGATTTGAGCGCAGCACAATGACCAGTCTGGTCGGGTTTTCGTGATCGGACTCATCTCGCAAATCCGCGACCATCGGTAACTTTTTCGCCTGCATTTGCTGGGCAATCTGCTCCAGCACTTTCGCACCGGACACCTGATGAGGCAACTCGGTTATCACGACATCACCGTTTTCCCGGTTAAAAACCGCACGCATTTTCAATGAACCTCGACCGGTGCGGTAAATTTTCACGATTTCAGCATGGGAGCTGACTATTTCAGCGGCAGTGGGATAATCTGGCCCTCTGATAAAATCGCATAAGTCTTCGACAGAGGCAGTCGGCTGCTCCAGCAAATGCACGGCAGCCGCAACAACTTCGCGCAAATTGTGCGGCGGTATGTCGGTCGCCATCCCCACCGCGATACCGGTCGTACCATTCAACACTATATTGGGCACCCGAGCCGGAAGCATAGCGGGCTCTTCCAGCGTACCGTCAAAATTGGGCACCCAGTCCACCGTGCCCTGACCCAGCTCAGACAAAAGCAGCTCGGCATAGGGCTGCAGCCGGGACTCCGTATAACGCATGGCGGCAAATGATTTAGGGTCGTCCGGTGAGCCCCAATTGCCCTGACCATCAACCAGAGGATATCGGTAGGAGAACGGCTGAGCCATCAGCACCATGGCTTCATAACAGGCTGAATCACCATGCGGGTGAAATTTACCCAGCACATCCCCGACGGTTCTGGCCGACTTTTTGAATTTGGCCGTCGCCTTCAGACCCAGTTCCGACATCGCATAAACGATACGCCGCTGAACCGGCTTCAATCCGTCAGCAAGCTGAGGTAACGCTCTGTCCAGAATCACATACATGGAATAATCCAGATAGGCTTTTTCGGTATAGGCACTCAGCGCCAATTGTTCAACTTGATCTTGATTGGTGTTGGTCGGAGCAGACATAGGTAAGGGGTACTCATATTCCGGCTATCGCTTATTTCGGCGCTAAATTTACCACACCGCTTGACAAAAACAACGAATAATCTTGGACAACACTCAGATCGCCATTCACAATACGATCTGGAACCAGCCAACGTCGGTCAAACCTGATAGCGGACTCGTATAGATGAAAGACACAGCCAGCAGATTAGTCTATTCCACCGAAACCGGTCGCCTCTGTCCGGACTGCGGGCAACCTGAAAGCTCGTGTATCTGTGCTGAGGAATCGCCACCGAACGGTGACGGCATTGTTCGCATATCACTGAGTAGCAAAGGGCGCAAAGGAGCCTCGGTAACCGTCATAACCGGAATTCCGGCTGTAGCGAGTGAGCTGAAACGTATTTGTAAGGAGTTGAAGCAAAAATGTGGTTCTGGTGGCTCAGTCAAAGCGAATACAATTGAAATACAAGGAGACAAGCGGGATATCGTGATTAAGCTACTTGGCAAGTATCCATGGCCGATAAAACGATCGGGAGGCTAGCAGTTTTTGGTCAGATAGCCGAACCGTCTCCGACAGCAAAAACGACCGGCGATTTTCTAACGACTGCGCAGCAATTCTTGAAATTGCCTGACCTGCTCGTTATCACCTATTTCTCTTATGATGCTGTCGATCAGTGACGAGGTATCATCGAGGTGCTTTTCCGAATCGAAACACTTGTCAAAAATAAACGAACCCACCGGCCCCATCACTTCATTTAGTACCGCCTGGATTTTCTGCACGTCATTCCCACCAACAATGGGCCTTTCTTCACTGACAGGGGCGCGTACCGACGTACCGCCTATTTGACGCAGAATACTGTCAAATTCAGTGATTTGATGGATACGCTCGACACCTTGCAACCTGACCGAATAAAGTACCTGATCGGTCAGTTCATTGACAAAAACAAAAATGTTTTTACTGGGTAACAGTTTCTTGGCGGCTTTGGCAATAAGAAGATATCCATCCGCCACGCGAGGAATGGCCAAGGTCGTAAACAAAAATTCTATCGGGGAATAACCTAACGGAATGTCTCCTTTCAGCATATTCAATGCGCTGAAACGATCCGTCGCCGAGACAATATCTATATCGAAAGCGTTTTTTCGTGTCAGCTCCTTAGCTTTTTTGAGAAAAGATGGATCGTTATTGACGATCAAAATTGTCTGGGACATAGTTAAATTGCTCCTTGGAACAGTAATTTGTCACTATTCACCCCGATTACCCATCAAGCAAGCTATTACATTGTTTCAAGCGAAAAAACCTGGGCAAGGCACTCTAGGCACACTGCCCGAGGAAAACGGCATAGCCAGCTGTTTTTCATTTCTGAGTTTTGAGCCTTTCAATAGCGAAATTGATACTGACGGCCATTCGTTGAACCGCTTTTGCCATCAACCCGATCTCATCGTTACGCTCTACTCCGCCAATCTCGACACCAGGTTTGCCATGGCTGATTTCATCGGCAGACTTGGCAAGTCCCACCAAAGGCTTGAGGAGCAACCGGGCCATAACTAAATACAAAACGAACGAAGTGATCAGAGCACCCAGCAAAGATGAAACAATAGAAATCAGCTTAAGCTGGTCTGTTTCAGCCATAATTTTTTCAGGATCGATCGCAACACCAACCATCAAATCTGTATCTCGGTTATTGAGTTTCAGCGAAGTAAACTTGAGCAGCACATCTTTCCCATCACCTGTTGTCTCGATAAATTCAGCAGTTATCTCTGGCCGATCGACTGCGAAAACAGTATCTATGGTTTTGCCATTCAGGGTTTTATCCGGATGACTGACCATTACCCCGTTTTCTTTGAGAAGGAAGGTGTAGCCCTTTTGGTTAAAATTCACCTCGTTGATGACATCAGCTATCGTCTGCAACTCTATATCACCACCAAAAGAACCTTTAAATTTTCCCTGATCCATAATCTTCCCGACAGCCGAAATAAGCAACCTACCTGTTGCAGAGTCATTGTAGGGAGGAGTAAACACCGCTCTTTCAGCCGAACGGGCCTGGGAATACCACGCTCGTTTGCGGCCATCCCAGGTTGCCCCAGGATTCCAACTCGGGGTATTCGATATTGGCTTGCCATCTGCCTCCAACGCACCAAAAACGAGCACAAACTCATCAGCGAGCACAGGGTTGTTCATTACATACTGTATTTGCTCAGCACTGTAATCCCTGGCGATAGCGTCCGCCATCATATCGATGACGGTCAGTTTTCCATCGAGCCACTGGCTGATATATTTGGAAATAGAATTTGATGTCTCCGTAACGTTATCGAGCCACGTTGTATAAATTGCGTCATGCACCACACGATATTGGATTGAATTCAATGTAAAAAAGAAGACAAGAATTATAACGGAAGCTACCAGGGGCACTTTAAACGTAATTTTCATTCTATTTCTCCTGAAGTTTTATCTGGCTGCATATCGTCTGGACGAACTCTTCAGAGAATTCTCCGGCAGAGGATGCAATAGCTGCAGCCATGGTGGTAGCCATATGCGGCGTTGCTTGCAAAAAAAACAATCACTAGACCGATCTTACCCATACAGAAGGTTACTTTGTCCAAATGCCAGCAACATCAATTTAACTATAGGAAGCATTGAGACCCTTTTCAACCAAAAAGCCAGTTACCAAGAGATAAAAGCACGACCAAAATAGTTGAGTTGCAGCCAACTCACAACTCTAGTTCGCGTTAGATCTGCCGATACTGGACTAACAGCTTTACCTCACCGATACAAATAGCATCGAATCTGGAGTCTGCCATGAAAGTTGCTTCTCCAATTCACTGCTAAGTCTCCGTGGTCAATCATTGGAGGCGGTCATATCGGTTTGAATGCGGCCGCCCAGGCGATGCTTCAAGGACAGGATAAATTGACTCAAAAAGATGAAACCGCCCCCAAAAGCCGTCGGTTTTCCTGGCAAAAACCCCAGTTAAATGAAAAACTAGCGGTATTGACTCGCCAGTCAATCACTTTTTGGTTGAAAAGGATGTTAACACTTCGTATCCTTCGATTATTGTTTTGCTACCTAGTCGCTTGGATGCATCACAGCCGAGGAGTGGACGGCTGCCAGTTTTCAACACTTTTTTTTAACCCAGTGGTTTGTTAAAACCGAGCTGCGTGGTACAACATGAATTTAAAAAACACGCGGGATTGTTATGGCATAGTAGCCATACTTGTACATTGGCTAACGGCGTTGGTCGTTTTTGGGTTGTTTGCGATGGGTTTATGGATGACCGATTTATCCTATTACGATCCCTGGTACCGAACAGCACCACATTATCACAAATCAGTGGGTATACTTTTGGCGTTGCTGTTCGGGTTTAGAATAATATGGCGCTTGATCAATATACAACCAGAACTACCCGCCAGTGTATCAATTTGGGAAAAACACCTGGCAACGGTGGTGCACGTGGGTATCTATGGTCTGTTCCTGCTGCTGGCAACTAGTGGTTATCTGATTTCTACAGCGGATGGGCGGTCTATAGAGGTGTTTAACTGGTTTGAGGTACCGGCGACGATAACGGCGATAGAAAACCAGGAAGACATTGCCGGCGATATTCACCGCTATATGGCTTTTGCCCTGCTTGGTCTGACGGTATTACATGCATTAGCGGCGTTGAAACATCACTTTCTGGACAGGGACAGCACCTTAAAACGAATGATCGACCCTGATTTGACTAAAATAACTAAGGATTCAATATGAAGACGTTTTCTCAACTTAAAACACTCTTGATTACCCTGGTCGCTGTGTGTGCAGCCTCATCAGCATTGGCTGCAGATAGCTACAAAATCGATACCAAGGGCGCCCACGCCTTTATCCAATTCAAAATCAAACATCTGGGTTACAGCTGGCTATATGGCCGGTTTGACAGGTTTAATGGCAGCTTGAAACTGGATGAAAAACACCCCGAGAATTCGAGCATTGAAGTGACCGTTGATGTCACGAGCGTCAATAGCAATCACGCCGAGCGTGACAAGCATTTACGTGGCTCCGACTTTTTAGATGTCAAACAATTTCCTACTGCAAGATTTGTCAGCACCAGCGTTGAAGCTACCGATAAAAACACCGCTGTGGTAACTGGCAATATGACGCTGCACGGTGTCACCAAAGCAATTCGGATCCCAGTCACTCGAATTGGTGCTGGTTCCGATCCCTGGGGCGGCTACCGTCAGGGGTTCAGCGGTTCCGTCACCCTCAAGCTGAAAGACTATGGTATAGATTACAACCTGGGCCCGGCTTCTACCGAGGTAGAACTTACCCTGGATATTGAAGCCATCAAACAACAATAGCCTACTCGCCGTTTGGCACGACATAAACTCAACAACGATGGAATAAGCAGATGAGTGATTTGTATACTCAACTGATTACCGTGTTTTTAGGATTTTTTGCCATCATGAATCCCATTGCCAATACAGCCGCTTTTGCCGGTTTGGCAGGGGATAAAAGCAAAACGGAACAAATCAAGATTGCAGCAAAAGCATTGCTGATTACTTTTTTTGTGATTTTGGCTTTTGCTTTGCTTGGAAAAGCGATATTCCACCTGTTTGGCATAACCATTGATGCATTGAGAATAACCGGCGGGATTTTGGTGTTTATTGTGGGCTATCACATGCTGAACGGCCATGGCTCACAACTGCATTCCGCCGAAAGCGCCGATGAATCTGATTTGGCAGTATCGCCGTTAGCCGTTCCGCTTCTTGCCGGCCCTGGAACCATTGCCACCGCAATGAATTACTCTGCGTCTGGTGGAGTGACAGGAATACTGATTACCGTATCGGTATTTGCTGTCTTATGCTCGATAACCTTCATCTGCTTTATTTTCAGTTCAAGGGTTTTGCTGATCATAGGCAAAAGTGGTCTTAGCATAGTCACTCGATTGATGGGCTTGATTCTTGCCGTTATTGGAACCCAAATGATCATCTCTGGCGTCACGACTCTCATCAGCAGAATGGGCTGACAGACCGTCGGGGAGCAGCCGTGTTTGTTGCTCCTTGTTCAATTTCTTTCCCTTCGACCTCGTCAATACAATTAATTCCAGTCATAATCGACGTGTTGCGGCATAACATCGATTCTTCGAACCAATCCCAGATCGTATTCCTATTCGAGAAATCGACATCATGCCGCTCCCTAGAACAGACGCTTACGCTACTAGCTACCAATTGTTCGTAACCTAGTCATTATGTCGTTTTTACGAACGACTCAAGCGGCCTAAGGGTTTGGTCGCAAAGAAAAAGCCAATACTTCAAAGAAAAGTAACTCCCCCGCCGACAAATCATTTTTTGGTTGAAAATAACCCCAATTCTTCATATCCTTACTGTAAAGGCTAACAATTCTGCGGAGCGTCTTTATTCGTATTCAAGATGCGGCGGCATATTACCTCGATGCACCGGGGTACAACTGAGAACACGGATAAAAAGCCGGACAAAATGGTGGTTTTTCGATCACGCATTGGTAGTCGCTATGTGTATTGATATTGAACTGATGGTATTTGTAACAGGACTAAAGCAGACCACTGATAATGATCACGGCAGCCGTTTCGTTTAAATCCGATCGAAAATCTTGACAAAGCCCTGGCATCAGTACCGCTAACAAAGATATACTCGGTCAATATCAGAATACTCAATATATTGCCAAGACTGACGTATTTAGATTTCAATCTGATGGAATCGAAAGAGATACTGGATGTTGGCTGGATGAAAACCTGAAATCATTGTCGTGTAAAAGTCGGATGCAAATTTAATGCAGAAGGATACATTGAGTCCTTCGAGCATTGGATTTGCCTCCAACACAGTAAACGACAAGAATTAGGGTTTTTGGTCTGCACTTAACAAAACACGAAAAACAAAGGAGCCAAAGATGAAACAAAAACGCCATCAATTATATTCACTTATGTCGACACTGTGTCTGGGCATTCTGCTCAGTGCCTGCGCCACTACACAGAACGAAGACATGAATGCAGTGGACGAAAGAATGGCCCGACTGAATGCCCAGGAGCAGGAACTTAAGCAACAAAAAGAAGATCTGAGCCTGCAGAAAAGGCAACTCAGCCAGAAAGAACAAGAGCTGAAAAAGCAGATAAATCTAGCCAAACAGGCTCAGACTACCAAATCCTCCCAGACCACCATGCAATCAGATATAAACGCACCGCTGCTGCCTGGCAATGCAAAGGCCGGTGAGTGTTATGCCCGGGTTTTTGTACCGCCGAAATACAAAACCACCACAGAAACTGTTTTGAAAAACGCAGAAAGCTACAAACTGGACATTATTCCGGCGACCTATAAAATGGTAGACCAACGGATAATGGTCAGTGACGCTTCTCAAAAGCTGATAACCATACCTGCCAAGTATAAAACCGTTACCGAAAACGTCTTGGTTCAGGATAAAGAACTGGTCTGGCGTACTTCGCTGAGCACGAAAAGTCCGGAGGCCAGCTCGCTTCTGTTGGAAACAGCCAAGAAATATGGTATCGACCTGGCTTCCGCCAAACCTGGCGACTGTTTCCGTGAACACTATCTGCCGCCTAAATACGAAACTGTTTATACGAATGAGCTGGTTTCCGAAGAAAGCTCCCGCATAGAGGTCGTTCCAGCTACATACAAGACAGTTACCGAAAAGGTACTGGTGACAGAAGCATCCACCAAACTGGTTAATGTACCTGCGACGTACAAGTACACAGAAGAAAAAATTCTGGTCAAAGAAGCCCACACCGACTGGAAAAAAGGCCGCGGCCTTATCGAAAAGGTTGACAACAGCACGGGCGAAATCATGTGTTTAGTAGAAGTTCCTGCTGAATACAAAGTTGTCCGCAAAAAAGTGGTTGATAAACCAGCTCATACAATTGTTCAGAACGTCCCTGCCGAATACAAAACCATTAAAGTACGTAAAATGGTCAGCCCGGCTTCCGAGAGGAAAGTCGCAATTCCTGCCAAGTACAAAAAAGTGGCTCAGAAAAAGCTGGTCGGAGATGGACAGATCATATGGAATGATGCCCGCGATAGGTCACTTGGCAAAAACACTCGTACCGGCAACCAAATTTGCCTGACTGAAATTCCGGCCAAATACCGTAAAGTCAGCAAAAAAGTGGTCGTGACTCCGGCAAAAACAGAAGTGCAGGAGATTCCGGCTGTGTACAAGACCGTAAAAGTTAAAACTCTTGCAACCGCCGCCCAGGAACGCAAGGTTGTCATTCCGGCTGAATATCAGCAGATCACCCGAAAAACCAAGGTCTCTGACGGGCATCTGGAATGGCGTTCGGTATTGTGTGAAACTAACACCACAGCTGGCCTGATTTCAAAATTGCAATCAGCCCTGTCTGCGAAAAACTATGAACCAGGCCCTGTCGATGGCAAGTACGGCGCCAAGACTGCAGCTGCGATAAAGAAATATCAGATGGACAAAGGCTTAGCTACAGGCGGTCTGACCATGGAAACACTCAAGAGTCTGGGCATATAAACCTGGAAGTTCTTGGAAGTTTTTCTAGCTGAAAATTTCCAGTGAACACCCATTCAAAAGCCAACGCTTCCTGAACGAAACGTTGGCTTTTTTATACCTGAACAATCCTACCCACAAGTTAAGTCGCTTTTTGCCTGACATGACCAGAATGTCATTCGTTGAGAGGGCCCGAAATCGGCGAATATCTAGGGTTTAAACCTCTTTACTATTTCACCATGTTTAAAAACCAGCATTTCACCCGGCTCCATCTGATGCCAGGTTTCGTTTTCTGTAAGAGGCTGAGTCGCGATAACACTGACCACGTCATTTGGCGTAGTCTCATCGACAAAATCAATTCGGATATCGTCATCTTTCAGTACCGCCTCTCCGAATGGTGCCGCACGACGTATCCAGAACAGCTTGGTCGAGCAATAACAGTACAGGTGTCTGGAGTCACTCAGCATCACGTTAAAAACACCTAGCTGATTGACTTCTTTAAACAACCGACGAAGTTCTTTAAACAGCTTAGTGGTACTTCGAGGGTAGCTCGGAAACTGTTCTTTTAACTGGCCTAACAAATAGCAGAGTGCATACTCGCTATCTGTAGTGCCTATGGGCAGATGAGAACTCAAGCCACATTTCTTGACCCCTTTTAACTGGCCGTTATGCACATAAACCCAAGGGAACCCCCACATTTCGCGCGAGAATGGATGGGTATTGGCCAAACAGACTTTGCCTGAATTTGCCTGCCGTATATGACTCAAAACAATATGGCTTTTGATCGGATAATTCTTCACAAATTCAGCCAGTTCAGAACTACTACTGGCACTGGCATCTTTAAACTCCCGTACACCCTTACCATTTTCAAAAAAACTGATTCCCCAACCATCCTGATGGGGGCCAGTGTCGCCGCCACGACGAATCAGCCCGGCAAAACTGAAACAAATATCCGTGGGAACATTCGCACTCATTCCCAAAAGTTCACACACTAGGAAAACTCCTTGTCGATTGATAGACAGCTGATGATTGCTGGCGCTAATTGAAAGCGACCTGTATTGCAATGCTTTTTACCGTTTTGAACTTCTCGTCGATCTAATCTCCTTTTAGAAAAGTCAACACGATTTCGTTTTGTTGATTGATCAACAAAAGACGCAATCCGTTCAATCGGTAAGCTACCACTTGCCGCATAGCCTGATTAAAAGCATTGGGTGTCTCCATCGTTTGGCACATTTTTCTCGTCGCAGCAAGGTTGCTAAAGGTGATTTGCCCATCGGCAATCCGTATTACCTTGCCGGTGTAGTCGTTACATCCATCATTGCCAAAGACTTTCATTTGCGTCAGATTGATTTCCATCGTAGGCATGCGCGATATTGACTCGACGGACTGCCCCATTATACTGACAGCCGTCCAGATATCATGTATACGCCAATCGGTTTTATTTTCCATCGCTTTTGTGTAGGACAGTATTTCATTGTTTTTTTGATCATAAAAAACAATATGGTCGTCAATCACCCGATAGCTATCAACTTCACTCAATGCGTCTAAATAATCTCGTTCGACATTTTTATCTATACAGGCCATTAGCGTGGTGGCGATATTGCCAAAAGTGATAGTTTTAGCAGTCAATCGGTTAATTTGCCCCATATAACCGTTACAACCTGCCGATCCTCCGATTTGCATACGATTTAAATCAATGACTATGTCAGGTCGACCGATACCTTTATCAAAGTGACTAGCGTAGATCGTTTGCAGTCGCCATTTGCCGCCGACTCGAATTCTGGAATCCGCTTTCTTTTCCAGGGTTTGGAGCAAAATATATTTGACGGAAGATCCGTCGGCGGTAGGATGATTCTCGACCTCTTTTTTTACTTTTACTTTTTTTAGGTAACCCTGTTGAAACTCGAAACCGTCGATATCTGCATAAAAGTTTTGCCAGTTTGCATCATCGACGTTGTCACCGGTATAGGTATTGAGGCATTGCATGGTTGCAACTCCGGCCGAACACTCGGTTTTGATGCCACTTACCCAAAACACGGTATATTGATGAGTTGAACAGGATTGGAGTAATACAACGAATATCAGCGTTGAAAACAACTTGATTGACTTCATGTTAGTTGACTGCCTGCTTACCTGGACACATATTCTATCTATTCCGGCTTGTTATTTTAGTCAAAAAACATAAACCGAAACAGGTTTTATCGGATTTAAAACCAACCTATCCAATGCCCTTGAACAAAGGATAGTTTTATACGCACTCGGCATGCTATTCATTTATTGTCCTGAGTATCTTTTAACCCTATGTTTTCCGTAGCGGCAAAGCACTTTTGGGTTGAAAAGGGCCGTAATTATTCCTATCCTTAATAACGGTCGGCTTCGTTGCAACAACCCTCTAAGCCACGCGAACAAGGCTTCCATTGTCCTGCTTGACTACGTGAATGCCGTTTATGTAAACGAGCCTGGCCGCCAGCTTTGACTTCGTGTCCGCTGCAAACTGTAATAAGCTGTGAAGCGTATTATGCTAAAAATCCTTATAAATCAAAAAGCAACGTGCAGCTCAATTTGGATCGCAGTGCTTGTGTGCCTGCTCGGCTGGAAACAAGCATGGGCTGAATCTTTCAGCTTGAACCAAGAAAAGTATCGATTCAGTGGCTTTGCCACCATAGGCGCCGCTCGCGGTGGCAACAACACTTTAGGTTTTCGACGCAATAACTCTCAGGAAGGCCATTTCAACAGTCACTGGTCATTAGAGCCGGACACCTTGCTGGGACTGCACCTGGATGCCGATTTTTCTCAAAATCTTGCGGGTGCCGTACAGCTAGTTGCACGTGACCGCACCGGTAATGATTTTAAAGATATGGTCGGATGGGCCTATTTAAGATATCACCTGAATCCTGCTTTCGCAGTTCGCGCCGGTCGCTTTGGATTAGACCTGTTTTTGCTATCCGAGTATCGTAGCCTGGGACTTGCCTATCTTTGGGTCCGTCCGCCGATGGAATTCTATGGATCGATTTCTTTTGATCACGTTGATGGTTTGGATATTGCTTATCAACGACAACTCGATGATGGTTATTTAGAAATAAAACTTTTTGCCGGCCAAACGCAAAACACGCTTGGCCACCAAAGGGATGAAGTCGATTTCATTTTGGCTCCCGTGTACGGCTTGACCGTTACCTGGGAAGATACCCATTGGCGAATCAAGCTGGGACTCTCCAATGATAGATTCGATAAAAAAATGAGTCGCGAATTTGGTGCGACACAATTGATCGACGCGTTAGAGCAAACCACCGCGGGCATTCAAGGAACACCGATCGTCTGGCCAGAAGCCCCGCGACTGGCCGATGACCTGGATATGAAAGGGACAGGTATCAATTACTACTCACTGGGCGCAGCCTATGATGCCAACCCCTGGATGGTTCAGGCCGAAGTGGCTTTGATCGCTTCCGATTATGCCATGTATCAGGACCATTACAGTAGCTATTTAAGCTTTGGTTACCGCGTCGGCCCGACAACGCTTTACGCGATGACAGCCCTCGCCGAAAGCCGAAATGACCGAAAACTCATCCCCGAACCGACGCTGGCTCTTCCGGACACTATTGGTTCTTTGCCACAGTCTGAACAAGATGCCCTGATCGAATCCTCAAACAGTCAGTTAGCGGTCTTGTCGCAGCTGCACGGGTCTCTGCAGAAATATCATGATGCAACCATCGTCGATCAGAAAACCCTTTCATTGGGCATACGCTGGGATATTCTTCACAATTTAGTTTTTAAGGTTCAGTTGGATAGAACAGAGGTGAAAGCTTACGGCAGCGCATTGTGGGACCCACCCGAAACCCTGACAAAAAACCAGACCCTGAATACCTATTCCTTAAACCTGAATTACGTGTTTTAACGATGAAACGACTGTTAGCATTGACAACAATACTGACAATACTGTTTTCAAACAGTATTGGCGCTGGTGTAGTTGTAATTGTCAATCAAGAAAACAAAGTCGATTCATTTAATCACCGCCAAATCATCGATATCTACATGGGCAGAAATCTTTACTTTCCCAATGGTAGCCGGGTGATACGTTTAGATCAGCCTCCCGACTCAATTATACGTTCGAAGTTTTATCAAGCTCTGTTAGGTAAAACCGTCGCCCAGGTCAATGCTTATTGGGCACGCTTGCTTTTCACCGGTAGAGGCAGACCACCCCATACGCTGGAAAGTACCCGCCAGGTGCTGGAAGCCGTTCGCGACAACATAAATGCCATTGGCTATATCGATGAGTCATCGCTCGACGATTCAGTCAAGGTTGTCGGGCATGTCGATTAAACTCCGCAATTCTCTGCCAATCCGCACCGGTATTTCAATCGCTATTACAGCACTGGTGATGAATGCCTCGTTAACTTTTTTCTTTTTCAAGAAAGAGTATTCTCGCGAAATAGCCATATCCGATACCCATATATCGCAGCTATTCAATACCGTTGAAAAAAGCGCCGCTGTCGCTGCCTATCTCGACAACCAGGAACTAGCCAACGAAGTTACCCAGGGTCTGAACAATAACGACATCGTCGCCAGTGCGGAACTTATCAGCTTGACGGGCATGCACATTACCAGTGGCAATATACACGATAAACGCAGCAACCAGGTCATCACTTTTCCGTTATCATCACCTTTCATCACTGGCGAAAACGCCGGTAAAATTATCATCCACCCCAATCAAGTGCTGATTGAAAAAAATGCCTGGAAATTAGCCTTTAGTCAGGCCATCACTCTTGCGGCCCACTCTTTTGTGGTCGTTATTTTTGTGATTTTTTTAGTGAATATCCAGTTAACCCGACCTTTGAAGCAACTTATTGAAGCACTGCATCGAATAGATCCCGGCAGTGACAATCGGCTTGAATGCCCGAAAAGAAATAAAGACGATGAAATCGGCCAATTAGTGTTGGATACCAATCGCCTGCTAACCGCCACCCAAAGCACCATTGCAGGCGAGCGGCGTTTACGAAGATACATGGAAACACTGGAGCGCCGATTTAGGCTTATTTTTGAAAATGCCAGCAGCGGCATCGCGTTGATCAACAGCGAGAGAAAAATTATTTTACATAACCCGTCGTTTGAAAAGCTGATAGGGAAAGAATGGCTTGAACGACTTGACGAAATCGCCTTTGAAGATTTATTCACTGATCGTTCAATTGTTTGTGACGCAATAAAAAGCGTACCATACCAGCTGTCACCAATCTATTTGGACCTTCAACTAACCGGTGCCGATACAAGTCGGTGGTTACATGTACTGCTTTCAACGGTCGCTGATGAGCAAGGCGATCAGTTGATCGAATGCATTCTTTATGACATTTCGGAACGGACACAACGCGAATTACGCATCAAATTAGAAGCCGAAAGAGACTCCCTTACCCAATTGTTAAATCGCAGAGCCGGTGAAAAACGCATCGATGAAGCCCTGGCCTATTGCAAAACGCAAAACACCCAAGCCGCAATCATGCTGCTGGATCTCAACAAATTCAAGCCAATTAACGATAACTATGGTCACGATGCCGGTGATAAGGTACTTATCTCCGTTTCCAATCGCTTGAACAACGCGTTACGAAAAACAGATACCGTGATCCGCTGGGGCGGTGATGAGTTTCTTATTCTCATTCAGCAAGGACATGAAATCCTCTATCCCGACTTCGTATGTAAAAAAGTCCTGGCATCCATCAGACAACCCATCGATATTGGTCACAGGAGTGTTCAAGTCGGTGCCAGTATTGGTGTCGCGTTGGTGCATAAACATGGCAACGATAAAGAACAACTCATCGAACTAGCCGACCAGGCGATGTATAAAATAAAACAACAGGGTCGAGATGGATTTTGCATAGCTTCTGTTGAGTAAGGCAGGAGGCAGACTGTATTTAAGCCACAAGTCTGTATCTCCAGATTCAGTCCTTGACTGCCAGCAATAATGCCTGCTCAGCGAGGTCATCCATTGACATGCCACCGTCTGGCCTGAACCAGGTGGCTGTCCAACTGAGCGCGCCGGTCAGAAACCGCCTGAGTGTAAAGGTATCGGCGACTACCGAGCCTTCCTCTTTGGCTTGATTCAAAGCATCCATCCATAACTGTTCATAAACACCACGCAGTACTAAAATCCGACGCTGACTTTCGTCACTCAGGCTGCGCCATTCGTACACAAGCACAGCCATCGCCTCACCGGTCTGCCCGGTAATCGATTCCAGCTCACATTTAATCAGTGCCAGCACCTTTTCCTTGCCTGAAGTGCAACGGGCCAGCGCACTGCGCATCAATGCCGTATTGTAGATCACCGTCTCTTCCATCACTGCCCGCAATATCGCTTCCTTGGTTTTAAAATGGTGGAAAATACTGCCGGACTGAATCCCGACTTCAGCCGCCAGATCCCTCACCGTGGTTCGCTCATAGCCGCGAACTCTAAACAGATGAGCCGCTTTCGTCAGCAACCTGCCCCGCGCAGATGAAGGGTCGGTGATGCAGCCATTTTCTATTAGATTTTGTAGCTCGTTCATTGCCGGTTTTAGCTTCCTGTGACACTTATTAATACGGGCATTTCAACCCGAATACTTACACTGTCAATGCTATTCACTCAGTGTAATCACACTATTTACACTTTACAAACCAAGCGCTTGCTTGGTATGTTTGCACGTATCGAATTTTCAGTATCAAACCATAGCGAATAGAACTATGCCCGCAATCCGATCACAAATTGATGTCCATTCAACAGAGTTTGCCGCCAACAAGGAGGCAATGCTGGCTTACATTGACGAGTTCCGAGCCATTGAAAACAAGGTGGTTGACAAGGCCAACCAGGCAAAAGAAAAATTTCACAAACGAGGCAAACTGCTACCACGCGAGCGACTAAACCTGCTGCTCGATCGGAATGCCCCTTTTCTGGAGCTTTGCTCTCTGACCGGTTACAAAATGCACGATGACAAAGACGGCTCGATGGCCGGTGGCGGTATCATCGCTGGCATTGGCTATGTCGAGGCAATACGTTGTATGGTGGTACTGAACAATAGCGCGATCAAAGGCGGCACCATCACCCCTGCGGGGCTAGACAAGTCGCTGCGTATTCAGACCATTGCCATGCAAAACAAGCTGCCGTTAATCACGCTCGCAGAAAGCGGTGGCGCCAACTTGAACTACGCTACGGATGTGTTTGTTCCGGGAGCCAGAGCATTTGCCAACCAGGCCAGAATGTCGGCCGCCGGATTGCCCCAAATCACCGTGGTACATGGTAATGCGACCGCCGGTGGCGCGTATCAACCCGGACTATCCGACTATGTCGTCACGGTACGTGGTAAGGCAAAAATGTTTCTTGCCGGGCCGCCGTTGCTGAAAGCGGCAACCGGGGAAATCGCTAACGATGAAGAACTGGGTGGAGCCGAGATGCACTCCCAGATCGCCGGAACGGCTGAGTTTCTGGCCGAGGACGACGCCGACGGTATCCGGATCGCCCGGGAAATCATGGCCAACCTGCCCTGGAATCAACAGCTGGCCGTGCTGCCGCCAAAGAACTGGCAAGCCCCGCAATACTCGACAGAAGAGCTACTGGGTGTGGTGCCAGCCGACCCCAAAAAACCCTATGACGTACGTGAAATTGTTGCGCGCATTGCGGACAACTCCGATTTTCTGGATTTCAAACCGGAATTCGATAACCAAACGGTGTGCGGGTACCTGAAAATTGAAGGCCATAGCTGTGGCATTATCGGTAACAACGGGCCTATTACGCCCCAGGGCGCCGCGAAAGCCGCGCAGTTTATCCAGCTTTGTGAACAGGCCAATATGGCTATTTTGTTTTTTCACAACACCACAGGTTTTATGGTCGGTACCGACTCCGAGCAAAACGGGATAATCAAGCATGGCGCCAAAATGATTCAGGCAGTTGCCAATGCACAAGTCGCCAAGCTCACTGTCGTAGTGGGAGGCTCCTATGGTGCAGGCAACTACGCCATGTGCGGCCGTGGATTGGATCCACGCTTTATTTTTGCCTGGCCAAACAGCAAAACGGCAGTGATGGGCGGCGCCCAGGCAGGCAAGGTATTGCGCATCGTGACCGAAGAAAAACAGGCAAAAGCAGGAGTCACAGCTGATCCCAAAATGCTCGATGCGATCGAGCAAGCCACGGCGGAAAAACTCGACAAAGGCTCAACCGCATTATTCGGCACGGCAAGGCTTTGGGATGACGGATTGATTGATCCCAGAGACACTCGAAAGCTACTGGCCTACCTGCTGGATATCTGCGCCGAAGCGAACCTGCGGCCGGTACGCGCCAGCACCTTTGGCGTGCCCAGACTATAAGTGACCAAACAAAACCCAGCAAGAACAGGCCTGCTGTCACGGACAGCCAGAAAGGTTTGACCAAGCGATAAAGAACGAGGCTACAAGACCATGTTATTCTCTCAGGAACACAAAGAAATCCGCAGAACCGTCAGGAACTTTGTCGGAAATGAAATCAATCCGTACGTGGATGAATGGGAAAAAGCCGGCGAATTTCCGATCCGCGAACTGTTCAGAAAAATGGGCGAACTGGGCCTTTTGGGCATCAGCAAACCCGAAAAATACGGCGGCATGGGGCTGGATTACAGCTACAATCTGATCGCTGCTGAAGAGTTAGGCGGGGTAGGTTGTGGCGGTGTTCCGCTGGCCATTGGAGTACAAACCGATATGTGTACTCCGGCAATTGCCCGCTTTGGCTCAGACTATCTCAAACGGGAATTTCTCGCGCCCGCCGTCCGGGGCGAGGCGATTGGCTGCATTGGAGTCAGTGAACCAGGTGCCGGTTCTGACGTGGCCGGACTAAAAACGACAGCCCAAAAAGACGGCGACGATTACCTGATCAATGGCAGCAAAATGTGGATTACCAATGCACCCCAAGCCGACTTTATCTGTTTACTCGCCAACACCTCCGACGACAAGGTGCACAAGAACAAATCGCTGATCGTGGTGCCAATGAATACGCCCGGCATCGAAGTCGCACCGCGCCTGGACAAACTCGGCATGCGCGCCTCTCAAACGGCCCAGATTTTTTTTGATGATGTACGCGTGCCTCAACGCAACCGTATCGGTGCCGAAGGCACCGGTTTTATGATGCAAATGCTGCAATTTCAGGAAGAACGTATGTGGGGCGCGGCCAACACGATAAAAGTAATGGAAAACTGCATCAACCAAACCATCGACTATTGCCGGGAACGGGAAACCTTCGGTCAACCATTGATAAACAATCAGGTCATTCACTTCCGTATGGCTGAATTGCAGACAGAAATCGAGAGTTTACGCGCTCTGATTTATCAGGCATGTGAACTATACATCAGGGGTGAAGATGCCACCCAACTGGCCTCTATGGCCAAACTGAAATCCGGTCGTCTGAGCCGCGAAGTCACCGACACTTGCCTGCAATACTGGGGCGGCATGGGGTTTATGTGGGATAACCCGGTATCACGAGCCTACCGGGATATGCGGCTGGTCTCCATTGGCGGCGGCGCCGATGAAATCATGTTGGGCATTATCTGTAAACTCATGGGCATCCTTCCCGGCAAGAAGTCTTGAGCAGGAGCCTGAAAATACGCGAACCGGTATTACCAAAGACAGATACCTTGCAGCTAGAGCACAAAAATCATGCACTATGGGTGACTCTCGACCGGCCCCAAGCAAGAAATGCAATGAGCCTGCAAATGGTACATGACTTGCTGGCCGTTTTCGAATCCGTGACAAAAGACCTGAGCGTCAGGGTTATCGTCCTGCGCGGTGCTGGAGGTCACTTTTGTGCCGGCGGCGATATCAAGGATATGACCGATGCGTGCAGTGCAGGACGAGCGCCGGGAAGGTACGCTGGCGTTTATTCAGAAACGACCGCCAGCCTGGGCCGAACTAACCAACACAGCTAACCAAAACGAATGAGCAAACCGATATGACCATTATTTCCAGCTTCAGCAAAGTCCTTATCGCCAACCGTGGCGAGATTGCCGTCAGAGTGATACGAACGGCCAAACGGATGGGTTTCAGCACCGTTGCCGTCTACAGTGAAGCAGACGCCTTGGCCCCGCATACCCAACTGGCCGATGAAGCCGTTTTTATTGGTCCGGCACCGGCTGGGGAAAGCTACTTGTGTGTCGACAAAATTATCCAGGCGGCACTAAAAACCGGAGCAGGTGCGATTCATCCCGGTTATGGCTTTTTATCGGAAAACGCTAATTTCGCCGCACGCTGTAAAGCGAACGAGATTGAATTTATCGGGCCACCCGAATCAGCCATCGAATTAATGGGCAGCAAGCGCCTGGCCAAAATTGCGATGATGGATGCCGGAGTTCCCTGTATACCGGGTTACCAAGGTGACGATCAGTCTGAAGCCACGCTGATCGAGCAGGCCACCCGAATCGGAATGCCAGTGATGCTGAAAGCATCGGCAGGAGGGGGTGGACGCGGCATGCGTTTGGTCGACGATGTCGCCGAATTGGCCGATATGATAAAAACGGCCCGCTCCGAGGCGACCAATGCGTTCGGCAGCGGCGAGCTGATTGTTGAAAAGGCAGTTATCAATCCGCGCCATATTGAAATTCAGGTTTTTTCGGATAAACACGGCAACGCCATTTACCTGGGCGAACGGGATTGCTCGATCCAGCGTCGGCATCAAAAAGTCGTTGAAGAAGCTCCATCCCCGTTCGTCGATGAACCGCTCCGGAAAAAAATGGGCAAAGCGGCGGTCCAGGCCGCCAAAGCCTGCGATTATGTCGGCGCGGGTACTGTCGAATTCCTGGTCGATGGGCAACAAAACTTTTACTTTCTGGAAATGAACACCCGGTTACAGGTAGAACACCCGGTCACCGAACTGATTACCGGCACCGATCTTGTCGCATGGCAGTTGAATGTAGCGCTGGGCTACCCGCTGCCGCTGAGTCAGGATGCAATCACTCTAAACGGACACGCCATCGAAGTCCGGCTTTACGCCGAAGATCCAGCCAATCAATTTGTCCCTCAAACAGGTAAAATCGAACAGTGGCTGGCCGCAGAAGGAGAAGGCGTACGCATTGACTGTGGCATAGCACCACAACAAAGCGTGTCACCTTTTTACGATCCGATGTTAGCCAAATTGATCGCCTATGGCGAGAACAGGGAGGAAGCCAGACGAAGACTCTGCCAGGCCCTACAGCAAAGCACACTGTTTGGCGTCACCGTCAACAGCCACTTTCTGCTTGAGGTGTTGAACAAACCGGCTTTTATTCAGGGCACAGCGACAACGACATTTGTCGAACAGCATTGCCAACACAATGCCTCCATGCAACCGCCACAGATCAACCCGGAAGCGTCCGCACTGTGTGCAATCACGCTCTACCTCAAGTCGTTCAACCAGCAACCCATGACCTCGTTGCTGAACTGGCGCAATGCCAATCCAGCCCCCTGGCCTTATGAACTGCGAACCGGTGAAACCATTACCGAGTTGTCGCTGTCTGCCAACAATAACAGTTACACCATTACCGAGACTGACAACACAACCATTATCGAGGTTGTCGCTGTCAATTCGTTAAGCGCAAAACCTGGCCATTCAGCGATACCCGATTTCGGCGAGCTCGTCTATCAAACCGGAAGCGTTCGTCGACGGTGCCGTTACGCCACGGTCGATAAGCAGGTCTATTTACACTTGGATGGCATTTATTACCGGTATACAGACCTGACTCACGAAGCAGCAGTCAACGAATCTGCTGCCGGAAGTGGCAGTATTATTGCAAGCATGGATGGCAACATTGTCGATGTTCTGGTCACTGAAGGGGATAAGGTCAGCTGTGGTCAGACACTGATCGTGCTGGAAGCGATGAAAATGGAACACCCGCTGAAAGCGGATAGTGATGGCATCCTGTCCAGCCTGAAGGTGCAAGCCGGTGACCAGGTAAAAATCAGACAACCCCTGGCCATGATCGAACCTGAAACGACTGAGCCTGGAACGACTTAACCCACAAACATCGGGCATCAAGGCCGCTCTCCCCGCGCGGGCGAGTGTAAATTGGCCCAAATAGCCTGGCCGGCAAACAGGTCTCGACGGCCAATCCGGCTTTTCTTTGCTTTCCCGAGCAAGGTTTTTTACAATGCCTCGTCCGGGTGAGCTAGACTCACAAACCAAAAATCTGATGGCAAGCCGGAAAATGCGACAATAATAACGTAACAGACTAACCATTTGTCTTTATGCAAGGCAATAACAAGGCGTTGAAAGTAATGAATAAACCTGATTCAGAAAACACTTGCACAACACAACCCCTTTCTCTAAAAGAACGTATTGCTTATTTTCCGGTCAACGGATTTGCCTCTGTCATGGGTATGTCGGGCTTATCGATTGCCTGGCAAAAGATTGCCCCGTCAAACAGTGCCACTGTGTTTATTGGCTACTTGTTGGGATGCATCACCACAGCCCTGTTTGTTTTCCTGTTAGTCAGTTATATCAGGAAGCTGCGGGCTTACCCGGAACGGGTCAAAAATGAATTCAACCACGCGCAATTGCTTAATTTTTTCCCCGCGATATCAATCAGCTTTCTGTTGGTGTCTGTGATCTGGCAATCGGCTTTACCCAGTATAGCGATCGTAATCTGGTTCGCCGGCACGCTGTTGCAGCTGGTACTGACATTGTCTGTGGTAAACCAATGGTTATTCCGGGATGGCTTCAGTCTGGAACAGATCAACCCCGCCTGGTATATCCCTGCCGTGGCGAATATCATCGTGCCGCTTAGTGGTGCCTACTTTGGTTTTATCGAAACAAGCTGGTTCTTTTTCTCGATCGGTATCTTTTTCTGGATTATCCTGTCGACACTTATTTTCAAGAGGCTGTTTTTCCGCAGCGCAAAACTGCCTGCACCACTGACGCCAACCCTGTTTATTTTTCTTGCGCCCCCGTCGATTGGATTGATCGCCTACACTGGCATGACCGGTTCTTTCGACAATATTGCCCGCTTTTTTTACTATATCGCGCTGTTTACCGGCCTGCTGCTACTGACCAATTATTACCGCTTTACGCAACTACCCTTTTATCTCTCCAGCTGGGCGTTTTCGTTCCCATCAGCAGCGCTAACCATCGCCACGATAAAAACGGCCACTATGACTGACAAGGCATTTTTCTGGTGGTTATCCTGCATCTTGCTAGTTCTGCTAACCGCTTTGCTTGGTTGGCTGGCAACGAAAACGATAAAGGCCTATATCAACCAGAAAATCTGTGTGCCGGAGTAGTTGACTGAACGACTCGGTATTTTTTACAAAGAAAGGAAGGGCAAATAATGAAGATGAAATCAGTTGTTCCAACATTGTTTTTATATTTATTGGTGGGCTTGTTTGCCACAATCAGCAACGCGGATCCTGGCAAATATCCTAAAGCCCTGGTGATATTGTCCAGCGACTCAGTACAAACCCAGGGTATGGCCATGGTGTTGAGTAACACAATGCAGGCAGAAGGAACCCGGGTTCAGGTATTGCTATGTGACAAGGCGGGTGATTTGGCACTGGCGAAAAAGGCCAACAGCTCGAAGCTGAAACCAATCAATGCGTCCCCGAAAATGTTACTTAACAAACTACGTAAGGGCGGAGCGAAAACCGATGTCTGCGCACTCTATTTACCCAATAGTGAATATACCGAAGCAGACCTGGAGGAAGGTGTCGGCGTCGCCAAACCACCGCAGATTACCGCGATTATGCTTAGCAAAGATACCCAGGTATTTACCTTTTGAACCATGCACTCCAGCGAGGAAGGACAATGATGAAAACCATCTATTTTCGGATACTGGCAATAACCTGCCTGCTTTTGGTGCAGTTAAATGCCCATAGTGACGATATGGGCATCAGTGTTCAACAGATGAATACGCTGCTACAGGAAGACCGTGCCAATATTGTATTTATTGACGTAAGAGACCCCGTAGAAATTATGTTTATCGGTTTTACCGATGAGGTCGACACCAATATTCCTTATCTAATGGTTGACAGAAACAAGTGGGATAAAGACAAAAAGCGGTTTAAGCTGTTCAAAAACCCTGCGTTTATAGCAGATATAGAAAAAGTGCTTGAAAAGAAAAAACTGAACCACGATGCACTGATTGTCACCATGTGCCGTTCAGGCAGCGAACGGGGTAAACCCAGCGCGGAGTACCTCAGAAAACATGGATTTCCTAACGCAAAATACGTGATTCATGGTTTCCAGGGCAGTAAACGCAAAGAAGGCCCGAAAAAAGGATTCCGTATCGAGAATGGCTGGCAAAACTCCGGTTTGCCCTGGCAGGCCAAGCCGAATCCGGAAAAAATATATCGAAAATCAATGTAGAACAAATTGACAATAAACCGGGCCAGTTGATAGTTCGCACAGATAAAAAGCGAACTCAATTTAACGATAGAAGGGGATCTAATTTGAACGAGCTGAAATTGATTTGTTCGCTTTTTGATCAAGAAGTGGAACACACTCTTGATTTCCTGGCTGCATTGAAACCGGAGCAGTGGCAATTTGTTTCCAGCCCGTGGGATGGGTTTTTATTCCATGGGCTGGCAACCAATGTCAGTGTCGCTGATATTACCAAACATGTCATTACCCTGGAGCACTCAATTGTTCGCATTATCAAATCTAATGACAACGATTCGGTTATCTCCCAGGAAGGAGACAGTACTCTATGTGAAAACCTTAGTGATTATAATGAAATTGTGCCTTTTTATAAGTCAGTCCATCAAGAAAATCTGGAACGTATAAAATCATTCAAGCAACAAGACCTGGATAAAACACTGACATTTGTAAACCAGAAGTATACCGGCACCGGATTGCTATGGATGATCACCGGGCACCATGCTTTACACCTTGGTCAGCTCAAGTCAATTCAATTTCCCGGTACTTGACGAATGCCAAAAGGCATTACCCAATGCTGACCTCCCTTCGCAAGTGGTTTGCGCGGGACAAGAAGGTGCAAGACAATCGAAGCGGCAAATTGATCGTGATGATTGAATGTATTCTCAATCAGAATGCCCGCGATGATGGAGCCGCCAGTTTTTCGGCCATGAACTGGCAAATAGTTCAGTTATGTCACGAATACCAGGTCGGCATCTTATCGATACCCTGTCCAGAAATGAAATTCCTGGGGTTCAATAGAAAGCGTAAAAGAGGGCAATCCATTCGTGATGCACTGGATACACCCGGGGGGCGTCAGTGTTGCAGGACCATAAGCCGTGACATTGCCGATCGCATCGACGACTATATCGCGCAGGGATATCAAGTTATCGCGATATTAGGGGGAAATCCGGAAAGCCCAGGGTGTGCGGTTCATTGTGATGCAGATGGCAAACTGCTAACCCGTTCGGGAGTGCTTATGAAAGAACTTCAGGCGGAATTACTACACCGAAGAGGCATAACAATAAAATTTATCGGGGTGCGCGACTACGACCCCGAGTTGTTGGCCGAGGACACTGAATTGTTGAAGAAAATACTTTCTCAACACGATCAGAGCGACTGACTGGTCAAACCAATTCGCAATCCTTGCGCAACGAACGGCGAGACAACACACTCGCCACGGAAAACAATAAAAATAAAACGTCAACCGTGCTCAATATCGTGTTACCGATTTCCCTTGGGCCAATCTTTCAGCCTCCAATATTTCTAACTCACGCGCACCAGAAATAACAATTTCCGGGTCGGGAGCGAAGTCAAGATTTTCGTTCAGACGATCATAATCGATGGAGTTCAAAATCACTTTTATCGCATTCAGCCTCGCCCGATACTTGTCATTGGAACGAATCACGAACCAAGGTGCAGTATTGGTGTGAGTGTGCTTGAGCATCTCGTACTTGACATCGGTGAAGTCATCCCAACGGTCTTGGGCCTGCATATCAATTTCACTCAGTTTCCACTGCCTGAGTGGGTCTGATTTGCGTCTATCGAAGCGGTTTGCCTGCTCATCCTTATCGACACTGAAATACAATTTGACCAGAATGGTCCCTTGGCGAATCAGGTCTTTTTCAAACTCGATCACTCCTTTCATAAAGTGTGAATACTCTTCCTCGGTACAAAACCCGAAAACCTTCTCGACCATTGCCCGGTTGTACCAGCTTCGGTCGAACAGGACCACTTCTCCACCTCTCGGAAAATGAGAAACGTACTTCTGAAAATACCATTGGGTTTTTTGCTCTTCAGTGGGTTTGCCGAGGGCAACGATCCGGTAGTGCTTTTCATTCATATAACGCGTCACCCGGCGAATGGTGCCGCCCTTGCCTGCCGCATCCCGCCCATCAAAAAGAATGATCATTTTTCTTTTGGTTTTTTCCAGGTGATTCTGCATTTGAATCAACTCAGCCTGGAACGGTTTCAGAGATTGCTCCTGCTTTCTGATTCTTACCGCTTTTTTCAATTCTTTCGCATACTTCTTTTCTTGATCCAGGAGTCTCTGGTAATCATTCAATAGTGCATCCAAAGGCACCTTTTTCTGACCGAACAAAACGGTCTTTGGATTGGTATTTCTGGTATTGGTTTCAGAACCGGACGGCGCCGAAACAGAGGAAGGTTTGGCTACTTCGTTTTGGGGTTGTGGAGTCTTTTCTTCGGTCATAAGACTATTCTTCTCTATTTGAGTGTGGTCCAGTGATTCAAGGCGTCAACCACATACTCGAACCCTCGGACAGGATCAAATTATCGGACAATCGAACGCGCTGACCAAATTCAAGATCAGCGCCTTATCAGCATCACGCAACAATAGCACGGCATTATTGTTCGGTACGCTGATTGTAATCAATTTTTATATCACTGCTTGCAGCCTGCAGAAATGACTCTTTGCGGTGCTGACATAGCGGCTAGACTTTGAACTGCGAAGACAGGTTACGCAGCTGCGCGGCCAGATTAGCCAGGTTATGACTGGCCTGCGCGGTTTCATTGGACAGGGCAACCGAGTTTTCGGCAATATTGTTAATGGTGCTGACATTATGATTGACCTCTTCCATAACGCTTTTTTGTTGTTCGGTTACCGTCGCAATCTGGGCATTCATATCGTTAATGTTCGCCACCTCTGCAACGATATGATTCAGCGACTCCCCGGCTTCCAGAATATGCTCAACGCCTTGTTTGGTCTGGCATTGACTTTCTTCCATCAGGGTGACGGCTTCCCGCGACAAACTTTGCAGTGATTCGATCATATTCTGGATTTCAGTAGTCGAATTCTGGGTGCGCCCGGCCAGGGTTCTAACCTCATCGGCGACAACCGCAAAACCTCGCCCCTGCTCTCCCGCCCGGGCGGCCTCGATGGCGGCATTGAGTGCAAGCAAATTGGTTTGCTCGGCAATACCTCGAATGACATCGAGCACTGACCCGATTGACTCACTATCTTTCTGTAAGCGCTGAATCGCACCGCTGGCATGGTGTACACGCTCAGAAAGCATATGAATGCTGTCAGCCGCAGACGAGACGACTTTCTGCCCTCTATTGCAGCCATCATTGGCTGCCGCGGCGATCTCAGCCCCGGAGCCGGCGTTTTTAGCCACATTGTTAACCGAGTGGACGATTTCCTCCATAGCCGAGGCAAGCAGGCGAGTTTGTTGCTGTTGCCGTTGAATATCATCGTCAGTCTTTCGGGAGGACTCAGATAACACTCCGGCAGCAACACTGAGTTGCTCGGAGGCTTGGTTAACCTCTTGCAGGGTAAACTGGAATTTTTCCATCATATAATTGAAGGCACTCCCTGCCTCACTGATTTCATCCTGACTATTGATAGTGTGACGCAACGACAGATCGTTTGTTTCAGCGACCCGAGTAATGGTATTGGATAGCTGCGAGACGGAGCCAGTGACACTCACCACGACCCAGTAAATTGCACCTAACACGATCAGCGTGAGCACAATTCCGATGATATCACTGATCACGATCAATTGATCCGTACTCCCCACTTCATCTTCGACAATGGCATGCATATCATTTGATAATTCCATCAGCACCCGCTCGGTATCAGTAAAGGTGAGTTCAAGTTTTCTAAGCAATCCACCGTGTGGGTTCAAGCCTTTGATCTGGATATTGCGTACCAGCTCATGGAAACTCTGGCTGTATTCCTCCATTAGCTGAGCAATGGAGTCGATATCCTCATCAGAATAATCACCCTGCTTCAGATTCTGCTGAAACATACTGAAATTGTCGTCAAACTCCGACTGGTGTTTTAAATCCATCCTCAACAAAAAGTCTTTCTCGTTACGTCTCAGTTGCAACATGCCGGATCTGAGCTCTTGGTCATTCATCTGTTTAATTTCATTTTCTGCTTTGTGAACCACGGCGCGCAAATCACCGTAGATTCCATCCCTTGAATGCAATCCGATTTTTTTCTGCACATTGACCAACTCGTTGAATATCTCGTGGTACTGCTGAAACTTTTGTCGGATCAGCTTGGTTTTACCCCCCTCCATACCGACATCGATGACTGCCTGGCCAAACCGATCCAGATCGGTATTGATCCGCTGAAAACGTTTGTTGAATTCATCACTGTCTTTCAGCTCAAGGTTTTGCAAAAAATCTTTTTCACTTTGCCGTAATTTAAGCAATCCCTTTTCAGCCTGGCTAATGGCTTTGTCCAGTGCGTGATGATCGATGAGATGCGTCACTGAATGCTGCATTGTTACTATCAACGCCACCATGGAAAACAAAACCAAGATGGCGACACAAAAGAGTTTATACTTGATTTTCATGAAGTCATGTCCTTTCAATTACAGCTGACACAGGGCACAAGTGCACCACGTCGATCAAAAGAGAAAAACGACGGGATTGGTTTAACCGAAGTTTAGTACGATGAATAAAGTATAGATCAGGTTGAAAAAACCCATAGCCAACATTTGAATTTTTTTACCGTGGCTAACAATCGGCAAGACTAAGCAAGCGGCCAATGCCATTGTCGTCAATTCGTTTTGTTGAACTCAGTAGAACTAATAACCTAGCTGGCCATCGGGAAATTGACCAAGTAATTGCCAGATGATTGATGCACACTGGGATCTTTTTGGTACAATCGGGCCGACTTGTAACAGTGCAACCTCAGGGGGGATACATGAAGAACACTTTTAAGCATGCTTTACCGGATGATAACGGCTATTTTGGCGAGTATGGTGGCGCTTTCGTATCTGAAGAGCTCCAAAATATCATGGATGAAATCGAGCAGGCCTATCGTGAGATTCGTGAGGATCCCAGCTTTTTAAACGAGTTGAGCAGTCTTTACCAGCACTATGTTGGTCGACCCAGTCCGATTTTTCATGCCAAAAATCTGTCGGTCAAATACGGTACGGATATTTTCCTTAAACGCGAAGACCTCAACCACACCGGTGCTCACAAGATCAATCATTGCCTCGGCGAAGTCCTGTTGGCAAAAAAAATGGGCAAGAAAAAAATCATCGCTGAAACTGGCGCCGGGCAACATGGCGTCGCTCTAGCGACAGCCGCCGCTTTGGTTGGCCTGGAATGCGATATTCATATGGGAGAAGTGGATATCGTCAAAGAGCATCCCAATGTCGTACGCATGCATATTCTCGGTGCTCATGTGATTCCGGCGACCCATGGCCGAAAAACATTGAAAGAAGCTGTCGATGCCGCCTTCGAAGCCTACGTGAAAGACCCGATTACTCAACTTTACGCCATTGGTTCAGTCGTCGGGCCACACCCATTTCCTATGATGATTCGTGATTTCCAGTCGATTATCGGTAACGAGGCCCGAGAGCAGTTCCAGCAAATGCAGGGTAAACTGCCCGATAACATCGTTGCCTGTGTCGGTGGTGGTTCCAATGCGATCGGTATGTTTACCGCATTTCTGGAAGACAAAAACGTCAAGTTGTATGGCGTTGAACCATCAGGTCGCAATATCGAAGCGGCAGGCGAACATGCCGCCACTATCACTAAAGGACAGCCAGGTGTCATGCATGGCTTCAAGTCCTATATGCTGCAGGATGAAAAAGGCGAGCCACAGGAGGTTTATTCGGTGGCCAGCGGCCTGGATTATCCGTCCGTCGGGCCTCAGCATAGTTACCTGAAAGACATCGAACGCGTCAGCTATGCCGACATCAACGACAAAGAAGCGATCGATGCGTTTTTCGAGTTATCTCGCCAAGAAGGCATTATCCCGGCCATTGAATCTTCCCATGCGGTCGCTTACGCAATCAAGCTTGCGCGCCAAGGAGAGAAAGGCACTATTCTGGTCAACCTGTCAGGACGTGGCGACAAGGATATTGACTTTGTGGTCGAGCAGTATGGTAAGGACTATGGAATTGACAACGAGCTGTAATCTGCCTGTATCCTGTCAGCCAGAATCAAATAGTATAGGCTCTGATCACCATGGTGACATCGACTGAAGCCATCGCCGCCCAACTACCGCGGGCACTATTGGTCGCCAGCGGGGGATTGAGCCTGCTCGTGTTGATTATCGCCGCCCGCCGGATAAACTGGCCTTCGTTGTTGCAGCACCACGCGGCCCAACATTTGTTTCTGGGCAGTGCCGTAGCCGTTGCTATCTTGTGGTCTATCCGCGCTGGTATTTTACCGGGCATGTACTTTCATATTCTCGGCTATACCTCGCTAATGTTAATGATGAGCTGGCCTTTAGCTTTAATGGCAGCGGCATTGGCGCAATGTCTGATACTGATCGGCGGCAAAACCGTCTGGGTAGAAGTGGGTTATCAATACCTGTTCTTCAGTGTGTTACCCATTTTATTCAGCTACGGTTTTTATTTGATGGTTTATCGTCGTCTGACCCATAACCCATTTGTCTATATCCTGGTGGCCGGCTTTCTGAACGCCGGTTTTACCCATGCGTTTTCCGACATTATCAATAGTTTTATGATGTGGCAGTTGGATATTTACCCCGTGCAATCAATCTGGCACGACTACTTACGTTATCTACCGTTAATGATGTTTCCGGAGGGGGTCGTGAACGGCATGTTTATTACCGGCATGGTGGTTTTTCACAGCCGCTGGATGAGCACTTTTGATGAGGATTCCTATTTCAGCTGACAAACAAGGCACAAAGAACCGTGGGACTTGCGGTTTTATTCGACTTGAAAGAACGTATCATTGTTGCCCTTGGCATCGGCATCGCAGAGAAATGGGTGGCGAACAGAGCGAGTGACAGAGTCATAACAGAATGAGGTCATATATGGCTACTGGATAATGAAGATGGGATCGAGCGAGGTATCCATCTTTCATTTGGGATTTGCAAATGGCCTCTGCCGCGGTATTGAAGAATAATCACATAGCCGGGAGCCCAAAGCTGACGCTCCCGGTTTTATCTGCACTCAACCCTTTGTGTTAATTCGATTTTTCTTCCAGAACCGCTACAGCAGGCAGTTTTTTACCTTCAACGAATTCGAGGAATGCGCCGCCTCCGGTCGAAATATAGGAAACCTTGTCGGCAATCTCATACTTATCGACCGCTGCCAGGGTATCACCGCCACCGGCAACCGAAAACGCATCACTTTCAGCAATGGCCAAAGACAGCGATTTTGTACCCGCGCCAAACTGGTCAAACTCAAAGACGCCAACAGGACCGTTCCAGATGATAGTACCGGCACTTTGCAAGATGGTTTCAAACTGTTTGGCGGTTTCCGGGCCAACATCGAAGATCATGTCATCATCTGCCACGTCTTGCGCTGATTTTGTTTCGGCAGCGGCATTTTCAGAGAACTCCTTGCCGGTGACAACGTCAACAGGAATCGGGATGCTGACTTTTTCCATCAATGCCTTGGCATTGTCGACCAGATCTTCCTCGTAAAGCGATTTACCGACATTTTTACCATCAGCGGCGAGGAAAGTATTGGCGATTCCTCCGCCAACGATCAACTGATCACAAATCTCTGACAATGACTCAAGTACAGTCAGTTTAGTGGATACTTTTGAGCCACCGACAATGGCCACCAGGGGGCGTTTCGGATTATCCAGACATTTTGCCAAGGCCTCCAGTTCAGCCGACAACAGTGGGCCAGCGCAGGCGACCGGCGCGAATTTGGCAACCCCGTGAGTGGAAGCTTGTGCCCGGTGCGCCGTGCCGAAGGCGTCCATCACAAAAACATCGCACAATGCGGCATACGCCCTGGCCAAAGCTTCGTCGTCTTTTTTCTCACCCTTGTTAAATCGAACGTTCTCGAACAAGGCTACATCGCCGTCTTCAAGTTCAATGCCACTGCGCCAATCAGCAACCAGTTTGACAGGTTGGCCCAGTAAACCGGTCAGATGTTCGGCAACCGGAGCCAGCGAAAATTCCTCGGCAAACTCCCCTTCGGTCGGTCTGCCCAGGTGCGACATCAGCATCACTCTCGCACCTGCCTCCACCGCCAGTTTAATCGTCGGCAATGCCGCGCGAATACGCGCATCACTGGTCACCTTGCCCTCTTTTACCGGTACATTTAAATCCTCCCGAATCAGTACGCGCTTGCCTGCCAGATCCAGGTCTGCCATTTTAATCACTGTCATAAATTACTCCCTCATTATTGATGCACATCGGGCGATTTGTACACACCGTGTGCCTGGAAAATCAAACTCGACTGTTCAACCTGTTATACACAGTTGGTACAGACTGATACTTTACCAGTTCATAGCGTACTCACTCAATCAGCCAAGTTCATCTTTCTTATCGGTATAATCCAGAATATCTTTCAAAAAAGCGAAGAATCGACTGCCCAATATGGCGACAGCCGCCTTTAATGACCAGCCGACCAATTGTGTCGAGAAGTCAACCCAGCAAATCCTCAGCGATAGCTACCACATTTTCTATAGTAAAACCGAAGGCTTCAAACAGTTGATTGGCCGGTGCCGACTCGCCAAAGGAAGACATACCGACAACACGTCCTTCAAGGCCCACATACTTGTACCAAAAATCTTCAATACCGGCTTCAATGGCAATTCGGGCAGAGACTTCAACCGGCAAAACTGACTGACGGTAGGCCGCGTCCTGGGCATCGAAGACATCCGTTGCAGGCATGGATACCACTCGCACTTTTTGCCCCTTGTCGCGTAAAACCCGGGCCGAAGCCTGGGCTAACTCAACCTCGGAACCAGTTGCGATCAGAATCAGATCAGGTTCGCCGTCACTGTCGGACAAAATATAGCCGCCTCTAGCGATATCAGCGACTTGCCGATCAGTTCGGGACTGAAACGGCAAACCCTGTCGGGAAAAGATCAGAGAAGACGGGCCATCCCGCTTTTCAAGCGCAGACTTCCATGCCACCGCCGATTCAACGGAATCACAAGGACGCCAAGTGCTCATATTGGGAGTCAGACGCAAGCTGGCCACCTGCTCGATAGGCTGATGAGTCGGGCCGTCTTCGCCCAGACCAATGGAGTCATGGGTGTAGACATAAATAACCCGTTGCTTCATCAATGCAGACATGCGCACGGCATTGCGCGCATATTCCATAAAAATCAGGAAGGTCGCGCCATAGGGGATAAAACCACCATGCAAAGCGATGCCATTCATAATCGCAGACATACCAAATTCACGTACGCCATAGTATATATAGTTACCACTGGCTTCTTCCTGAATGCCCTTGCTGCCCACCCACAAGGTCAGGTTGGAACCGGCCAGGTCAGCGGAACCACCGATAAATTCGGGCAACGCTGGCGCGAAAGCGCTAATGGTATTTTGAGATGCCTTGCGCGAAGCGATGTTCGCGGCTTCTTGCTGGCATTGCCGGATATAGTTATCCGCATTCTTGGAAAAGCTTTCCGGTAGCTCACCGGCACAGCGTCGGATCAGCTCAGCGGCCAACTCGGGATACTCAGCCTGATAACTCTCAAAGACCTTTTGCCAGGCCGCTTCCGCTTGTCTGCCCCGGTCTTTGCTGTACCAGGCTTCAGCAATATCGGCAGGTATTTCAAAAGCGGCATAAGGCCAGCCCAGACTGTCCCGTGCGGCAGCCACTTCATCGTCGCCAAGCGGTGCGCCATGGCAAGTTTCCCGGCCTTGTTTGTTGGGCGAGCCAAAACCGATCACGGTTTTACAGCAAATAAGGGAAGGTTTATCACGCTCGGATCTAGCCTGCTCGATCGCCGCCTTAATCGCTTCCGGATCATGCCCATCGACATCCGGCACGACCTGCCAGCCATAGGCTTCAAATCGTTTTGGCGTATCATCGGTAAACCAACCTTCGACCTTGCCGTCAATCGAAATGCCATTATCGTCATAGAATACAATCAACTTGCCCAGGCTCAATGTCCCTGCCAGCGAACAGGCTTCATGGGAGACCCCTTCCATCAGGCAACCATCGCCGGCAATCGCATAGGTATAATGATCAACCACGTCATGACCCTGCCGATTAAACTGAGCAGCCAGGGTCTTTTCGGCAATCGCCATGCCTACCGCATTCGCGATACCCTGACCAAGAGGGCCGGTCGTGGTTTCTACCCCGGGGCAATAACCAAACTCGGGGTGACCGGGTGTTCTGGAATGGAGTTGACGGAAATCTTTCAAATCATCGATCGAGAGATCATAGCCGGTCAAATGTAACAGTGAGTAGATCAGCATGGAACCGTGACCATTGGAGAGCACAAATCGGTCACGATTGATCCAGTTTGGATTAGCGGGATTATGCACCAGATAATCATTCCAAAGCACTTCAGCCAAATCAGCCATTCCCATTGGTGCACCAGGGTGTCCTGAGTTGGCTTTTTGTACGGCATCCATACTGAGCGCACGAATTGCATTGGCGAGGTCTTTACGAGCCGGCATTCATTTTCTCCTGACTGAATTTGATCTAAAAAACTGCTATTAAAATCAGCATCCAAAATTTAGGGCGGCCATTTTCGCTCAATAATACCTTTGTCGCAAACAGGATTCATGTATTTCACAAAATTCAACACTATATCAATTTCTTTTGATATGGTGTTGCTCAATAACCCCCTCGCTGCTATCCTTCGCAGCATGACAACGCTTTCCGATACAACAAACCCCGACTCCGCTATCGTATCAACACCTGAGCCTGATCCAGGCAATCGGAACGAGCGGCAATTGACCACTCTGGCCAACATACTCAAGGCCGGCGGCGATGGCTTACGTCTGGAAATTTTACGCGTGTTACGCAATGGCGCTTTTGGTGTACTGGAATTATCAGGCATGTTTGACATGCGCCAGCCCGGTATGAGTCACCATCTGAAAGTGCTGGTTAAAGCCGGGCTGGCCGAAACCCAGCGCGAAGGCAATCAGATTTTTTATCGCCGCCCGATCATCAATACTCGGCCTGCCGCCGGTAATGCCGAAAAGTGGTTGATTCAATCCATGTTCAAAGCCATCGACACCAGCCCGCTCTCTGACGAGATGCAGCGTAAAATCGATGCGATACAGAACTTGCGCGCCTTGCAGAGCAGAGCGTTTTTCAATAAAAATGCCGACAAATTTGTCCAGCAGCAAGAGTTGATCGCCGAGTACGCCTACTACGCCCGGCCCTGCGTCAACCTACTCAAGACAGAAAGTTTTGCTCGCCCGGCTACCGCACTGGAAATCGGCCCGGGACAAGGACAGTTTCTCGCCAAACTCAGCCCGCTGTTTGACAAGGTGTACGCGCTGGACAATGCTTGTTCGATGCTGGAGCAGTCGAAACAATTTGCCGCAGCCCATCAGTTGCCAAATATCGAATTTGTACTCGGTGACTCCGGCGTGGCTGTCGAACTGGGACTGAAAGCGGACGCCGTTATCATCAATATGGTACTGCACCATGTCGCCAACCCTTCGGGCCTGTTTCAGGATTCAGCGAAGTTACTCAACTCCGGAGGCATAGTGTTGATCACCGAACTCACCCATCACAGCCAGGCATGGGTCCAGGACAAATGTGGTGATATCTGGCTGGGATTCGAACCCGAGCAACTGGAACAGTGGGCGGCAAACGCAGGTCTAGCAGAAAAAGACTCGGTTTTTATCGGCTTGAGAAACGGGTTCCAGGTACAGGTCAGAAAGTTCACTTCCGTAGCCATTCAATAACAACAGATCGACTTTGAATGACTATCTAACAAGATTATTTAACTTTTTTAAATACTTAACAGGTAATGACGATATGAGCGAATATTCCACCTTTACATCTGAATCCGTCTCGGAAGGCCACCCGGACAAAATGGCCGATCAGATTTCCGATGCCATTGTCGATGCCATTCTTGCCGAGGACAAACACTCCCGCGTCGCTGTTGAAACCATGGTAAAAACAGGTATGGCGGTCATCGCCGGCGAAGTGCGAACTTCCACCTATATCGACCTGGAAGACCTGGTCCGCGAGGTGATTCTGAATATCGGCTATACCAGTTCCGATGTTGGCTTCGATGGCGCATCCTGTGCGGTGCTGAATGCCATCGGCAAGCAATCCAGCGATATTGCGATGGGTGTCGATGCAGCCGGTGACAAAGACCTGGGTGCTGGTGACCAGGGGCTGATGTTTGGCTACGCGACCAACGAAACAGAAGTATTGATGCCGGCACCGATTTATTACTCACACCGGCTGGTAGAACGCCAGGCGGCATTGCGTAAGCAAGGTGTTTTGCCATGGTTACGCCCGGATGCAAAATCACAGGTGACCTTGCGCTATGAAAATGGCAAGCCGGTTGCGATTGACGCCGTGGTACTATCTACCCAGCACGCACCCAGTATCAGCCAGAGCGATTTACGCGAAGCGGTATTGGAACAGATCGTCAAGCCAGTTTTACCCCCCGAATGGCTGCATGACAAAACGCAATACCATATCAACCCAACCGGCCAGTTTATCATCGGCGGCCCGGTGGGTGACTGCGGCCTGACCGGGCGCAAGATCATTGTCGACACTTACGGCGGCATGGCCCGCCACGGTGGCGGTGCGTTTTCGGGCAAAGACCCGTCAAAAGTCGACCGTTCAGCCGCTTATGCAACTCGATATGTAGCAAAAAATATCGTTGCAGCGGGCCTGGCAGAGCGTTGTGAAATTCAGGTTTCCTACGCGATCGGCGTCTCCGAACCAACATCAATCAGTTTAAATACCTTCGAAACAGGCAAAATCAGTGATGAAAAAATTGCCGGACTGGTGCGTGACCACTTCGATTTACGTCCGGCTGGCCTGATCGATATGCTTGACTTACGCCGGCCAATATATCGCGATACAGCCGCTTACGGACACTTTGGCCGAACCGAAGACACCTTTACCTGGGAAAAGACAGACAAGGCAGAGGCACTGAAGGCCGCCGCCGGAATTTAACCAATAGTTAACCAAACGGATTATAAAATGAATGCAATAGCAGGTTTTACCGATTATAAAGTCGCCGATATTTGCCTGGCCGGCTGGGGCAGAAAAGAAATTACCATCGCAGAAGGTGAAATGCCTGCGCTAATGGCCTTGCGCAGGAAATACCAGGCTGAACAGCCGTTAAAAGGTGCCAAAATACTCGGGTGTATCCATATGACGATCCAGACAGCGGTATTGATCGAAACACTGATCGATCTGGGTGCCGAAGTTCGCTGGTCTTCCTGTAATATTTTTTCTACCCAGGATCATGCCGCCGCCGCCATCGCCGCCGCCGGCATTCCGGTTTTTGCCTGGAAAGGCGAAACGGAAGAAGAATTCTGGTGGTGTATCGAGCAAACCATTGTGCAGGACGGCAAGGTCTGGGACGCCAACATGATACTGGATGACGGCGGCGACCTGACCCATATTGCACACACAAAACACCCTGAGATACTGACCCGGATTCACGGTATTTCAGAAGAGACCACCACAGGCGTCCACCGACTGCTGGAGATGTTCGAAAAGGGCGAATTAAAAGTCCCCGCGATCAACGTCAACGATTCGGTCACCAAATCCAAAAATGACAATAAGTATGGTTGCCGACACAGCCTGAACGATGCGATTAAACGTGGTACCGATCACTTGCTGTCCGGCAAGAAAGCGCTGGTTATCGGCTATGGTGATGTCGGCAAGGGTTCTGCTGCGTCGCTTCGCCAGGAAGGCATGATTGTCAAGGTCACCGAGATCGACCCGATCTGCGCGATGCAAGCCTGTATGGACGGTTTTGAAGTCGTCTCCCCCTATATCAACGGCGAAAACGATGGCACACTGGCTTGCATCAACCAGGACTTGTTGGCTAACACTGACCTGGTCGTGACCACCACGGGGAATATCAATGTCTGTGATGCGCCCATGCTGCAATCGCTGAAAAACGGTGCGGTGGTCTGCAACATCGGTCACTTCGACAGTGAAATTGATACCGCCTATATGCGCGACAACTGGGAATGGGACGAAGTAAAACCGCAAGTACACCGCATTTACCGCGACAAAGCCACTGGCGATCACCTGATTCTGTTATCCGAAGGCCGACTGGTCAACCTGGGCAACGCAACAGGTCACCCAAGCCGAATTATGGATGGCTCCTTCGCCAACCAGGTGCTGGCTCAAATGTATTTGTTTGATAACAAATTTGCCGACTTGCCAACAGATAAAAAAGCTGAAAACCTGTATGTCAAAGTGCTACCGAAAAAACTCGATGAAGAAGTGGCCAGGGATATGATCGAAGGCTTTGGCGGCGTGCTTACCCGGCTGACTATAGAACAGGCCAACTATATCAACGTCGATCAGGATGGCCCTTACAAGCCAGACAGCTACAAGTACTGATTGGCAACCAGGAACGAATTAAACCATTGTTTTCGAACCAATACAGCCCACTCTTGTTCTGCTCTGCACCGAGCACGATAAGAGTGGGCCTTTTACTGCGCTTAAACCCAATACAACAACGAAAACCAATAGCAAACCGGATCCAGGATGAAGACACAAAAACAATTTAATCGCCGTTTCAGCTTCGAATTTTTCCCGCCCAAAACGCCACCAGGCATGGAGAAGTTACAAGTTATACGTAACCAACTGGCAGAAAAGTCGCCTGACTTTTTCTCTGTCACCTACGGTGCCGGCGGCTCCACCCAGGAACGCACGGTCAGCACTGTTCTGAACTTGCATAAACAAGGCATCGATACCGCACCACACCTTTCCTGTATTGGCGCAACCCAAGACAATCTCACCGAATTACTCGATTTATACAAAAAAAACGGCATTGACCGCATTGTCGCACTCAGAGGCGACCTGCCCTCCGGAATGGGCGGCCACGGTGAACTGCGTTATGCCAACGAGCTGGTCAGTTTTATCCGCAAACACAGCGGAGACTATTTCACCATAGAAGTAGCGGCTTACCCGGAGTTTCATCCGCAGGCCGTCAATGCCGAGCAGGATTTACTTAACTTCAAGCTAAAAGTGGATGCCGGTGCAGACAGTGCAATAACCCAGTATTTTTTTAATGCCGATGCCTATTTTTATTTTATCGAACGGGTTGAACAACTCGGCCTGAACCTGCCCATCGTGCCCGGAATAATGCCGATCACCAACTACTCGAACCTGATTCGCTTCAGCGCCATGTGTGGCGCTGAAATTCCACGCTGGATTCGTAAACAGCTCGAATCTTATGGCGACGACTCAACCAGCATCCACAAGTTTGGCGAGGAAGTGGTAACCCAGATGTGCGAAAAGTTACTCGACGCCGGCTGCCCAGGTCTGCACTTTTACACTCTCAATCAGGCCACCCCCAGCCTGAATATCTGGAATAACCTCAACCTCAATAGCATGGTCTCGACATGGGTTTGACATATACCAATACAACAATACCCCCTCACACGGAAATCAGGGACAAGCTTCGCTGAAGTAGAAAAAGCGGACAGCAAGGTTTTGGTTAAGCGACAAGACATTTACGCTGTCCGTCATCAAAAGGGGGGTTGCTTGTATCCCCAGCCCTGCTGTGGCCAATAGCCTGATCAACCAAGGTTACAGCACCACCACTATGCGGATGAGCTTTGATATAACTCCCATCCATAAAGCCCCATTCCAAATCCGGCTCGACCACCAGAAAACCAACTACCTTTGCCCAAATTCCTTTGGCAGACCCTGAGTTGACTCTTTTATAAACTAAAATTCCAATGACCGAAGTATTCAGGTAACTCTCTCCAGGGTAATCCGGTTCGCAAGCGATACAGCATTCCTTCCACTGCGGTTCGAAGACTGCGCTTGTCATAAACGCCAAATTGAAGCAGGATCAACTTTAGCTTCGACCAGAGTTCATCACTGCGCCACAGTCGGGGCATAGCAGAAATTACCCCTTTCATCTACTCGTATCTCCACAGCGCTTGCTATAAACTTGACTCATCATAAATGAGGAGGTGCGCAGCATGCCAGCGATACAATTGCTTCTAACCGGGAATGAGCTGATGAACGGCGATATTGTTGACAGCAACTCGAGCATGATCGCCAAAATACTGCTTGAACAGGGCCTCCCGCTAGAGCGTAAGGTCACGCTCGGTGATGAGTTGAAAACACTCAGCAATGAAATCGAATCCATTAGCCAGCGCGCGGATGTACTTATTGTCAATGGTGGTTTAGGCCCGACTTCGGACGATTTGACCGCCGATGCGCTGGCCAGTGCCGCCGGCGTAAAAACCACCGAACACCCGGATGCAATGGCACATATTATCGCCTGGTGTAAAAAACGCGGCTTCGAGTTGAGCGAACCGAACCGAAAACAGGCACGCCTGCCTCAGGATTGCAAAGTGATTCCAAACCCGGTTGGCAGTGCGGTGGGGTTTCATCTGACCCTGAATAATTGCCAGATTATTTGTACTCCCGGCGTGCCTGGGGAACTGAAAAAAATGATGACCGAAACCATCGTCCCTCTTATCATTTCCCGCCACCCGGGCTGGACACGCTACCAGACCCGACGCTTTCAGGTTTTTGGATTGGGTGAAGCGAAAATACAAAAGCTGATCAACGAGCAGTTGCCTGATTGGCCGGTCGATATCGAAATAGGCTACCGAGCTGCGCTACCCTTTATCGACATCAAGCTCACTACCGCATCCAGGGTTGATACTGCAACAGTGACCAAATGGCTCGACAAAGCCAAAGCGGTACTTGGCCAGCATGTGATCGGCGACAGAGGTCAATCCGTAACGGAAATTGTCATTGACAGGCTGCGCAGCCAGAAAATGAAGCTAACGACGGCCGAAAGTTGCACTGGCGGACTGATCGCGTCCCAACTCACACGGATTGCCGGTGCCTCCGATGTTTTCGACGCGGGATTCGTAACCTACTCGAACGCGATGAAATCGGCAATGCTCGGGGTCAAACCAGACACCCTCGATAGCTATGGCGCGGTCAGCGCAGAGGTGGTAAAAGAAATGGCATTCGGTGCGATAAACCATAGTGGTGCAGACTTAGCCATTGCCGTTTCCGGGATTGCCGGGCCATCCGGCGGCAGCGAAGACAAACCCATAGGTACCGTATGGATAGCCTGGGGAAGTCTTCGGCAAATGAATACCTGCCAGTTACTTATTCCGGGTAATCGGGAGTTTTTCCAAAAAAGCGTCACCGCTATAGCAGTTGATCTGATACGCCGTGTTCTGTTTGATATCGACGAAACCCCACAGTATTTTCTTGACCAGGCACCAACAGCCGAAAACACCACAATCTGTCCCGCCCAAATAGAGGAAACTTAAGGAAAACGACCTGACTATGAAACACTTTACCTGTACGCTCAGCTTTTGCCTGCTTATGGTGTCGAATACCGCCGCTCTATCAGCCAAAATTACCGATAGCACAAATCTGATAAAGGTAAGCCATGCGTTTATCGAACTCATTGCCCAGGACAAAACCAGCCGGGCCTATGACACACTACGCGACTATGCGCTGGCATCAAACTCGGAATTTGCCAATATAAAAAGTGAAGCAATGGCCAAGGCCGCACAAATCAAGGCTCAGCTAGGGCCATCGACCGGTACGGCACTGGTAAAAAAAGAACGCATCGAAAACCACTTTGAAAAGCACACTTATCTAATCAAGTATGGCAAAGCCGCACTGGTGTGGGAGATGACTTTCTATCAGGCTAACAAAGGCTGGCAGGTAATGGGGGTCTCGTTCAACACCCAGATTGCCAACCTGTACCGGACAGTGAACTAAGTTGAATAAAAAATTACAGAAAACACCTTTGCAACGATGCACCTCATGTCAACGACTCAACACAATGCCGATAAAATCGCCGTGTTCGCCGATGTACAAAATATCTACTACACCACGCGCCAAACCTATCAGCGCCAATTCAACTATCGACGATTTTGGCAACAGATCGAGCAACAAGGCACCGTTGTCACCGCGCTGGCTTACGCTACTGAACGCGGTGATCCCAGCCAACAGAAATTCCAGTCCGCACTGCGTCATATCGGCTTCGATGTCAAGCTGAAACCCTTTATTCAACGTGCAGATGGCTCGACCAAAGGCGACTGGGATGTCGGTATCACTATTGACGTGATCGACGCCGCCCCCGATGTCGATACCGTAATTCTTCTCTCCGGTGATGGTGATTTCGGTTTGCTGCTCAGCCATATAAAAAACCAATATCAGGTAAAGACGCAGGTCTATGGTGTCCTGTCACTGACCGCAGACTCCCTGATATCGGCGTGTGATCAGCTTTTTCCGATTGCAGAGGAATTACTGCTTTGAGATTGGCTCGGCATTTCTGACAGTTTTTTACGTTCTTTGTTTCTGTTTTTCAGCAAAAAGTAATAAAATTGTGCACCTCGGCAGCCCTCAATACCTGACTCTTTTACTTGGTTATTGTACAATACAGCCAATTACCACTATTGAAGAACTTAATTGTGCACTTTCTGGCCAATTATCGCCCCCTTCGGCAACGCAGCGGAGACCAGCGGATGAGTAGTACCCACAAATCAGTTGATGAGCTAATCAAAAACGAATACGAGCATGGTTTTGTCACTGACATCGAGTCGGAAACCTTTGCGCCCGGGCTGAATGAAGCGGTTATTCACCGACTCTCGGCAAAAAAAAATGAACCGCAGTGGCTGCTTGAATGGCGGCTAAAAGCCTATCGACACTGGCTGACGATGACAGAACCTGAGTGGGCGCACGTCAACTATCCGAAAATAGACCCTAACTCGATTTCCTACTTTTCGGCACCCAAATCATCCAAAGATGCCCCACAAAGCCTGGATGAAGTCGATCCGGAACTACTTAAAACCTATGAAAAACTCGGCATTCCGCTGCACGAACGTGCAATGCTGGCAGGCGTTGCCGTCGATGCGGTATTTGACTCTGTCTCGGTTGCGACCACCTTTAAAAAACAACTGAATGATGCAGGCGTTATCTTCTGCCCGATATCAGAAGCCGTACATAAACACCCCGATCTGGTCAAGCGATATCTGGGTACCGTCGTTCCGCAACGTGACAACTATTACGCGGCACTCAACTCGGCCGTTTTCAGTGATGGCTCTTTTGTCTATATTCCAAAGGGGGTTCGCTGCCCTCTTGAGCTATCCACCTATTTCCGCATTAACGCTGCCAACACAGGTCAATTTGAAAGAACGCTTATCGTGGCTGAAGCAGGCAGCCATGTCAGCTATCTGGAAGGCTGTACCGCACCGATGCGGGATGAAAACCAATTACACGCCGCCGTCGTCGAGCTGGTTGCTATGGACGATGCCCGGATCAAGTACTCGACCGTACAAAACTGGTATCCCGGAGATCATGACGGCAAAGGCGGCATCTACAATTTCGTGACCAAACGGGGTGCCTGTAACGGCCGCAATGCGAAAATATCCTGGACCCAGGTCGAAACAGGTTCTGCCGTCACCTGGAAATACCCCAGTTGTGTTCTGCGCGGTGACCACAGCGTTGGCGAGTTTTACTCTGTCGCTCTGACCAACAACCATCAACAGGCCGACACGGGGACAAAAATGATTCACCTCGGCAAAAATACCAAAAGCACTATCATCTCCAAAGGTATTTCTGCCGGCAAGAGTAACAATAGTTACCGGGGCCTGGTTCGATTCGGCCCAGGCGCAGCCAAAGCCCGTAACTACACCCAATGTGACTCATTGCTAATTGGCAGCGAGTGTGGCGCTCATACCTTTCCCTATATCGAAAACAAGAACCGATCAGCCATAGTCGAGCACGAAGCCACCACGTCAAAGGTCAGTGACGAACAACTGTTTCTATGCCGACAACGAGGCATCGATCCCGAGCAGGCCGTATCCATGATAGTGAACGGATTCTGCAAGGAAGTCTTCAAGGAGTTGCCGATGGAATTTGCCGTTGAAGCCACCAAATTGCTGGAGGTCAGCCTCGAAGGAGCAGTCGGTTAACTCAACCAGCGACTAAAATCGAATACCGGCTGGTACGCTTTGCTCGACAACGCCACTGGCCCAGTTTTTGCAACACAGATAAAGCGAGGCGTGTTAATGAGCGAAACGATGCTAAGAATCCACAACCTTCAAGCAAGCGTTGACGATAAACCAATCCTGAACGGTATCGATCTGGAGGTAAAAGCCGGCGAAGTGCATGCCATCATGGGACCAAACGGCTCGGGCAAAAGCACCTTGTCACAAGTACTGGCAGGTAACGAAGATTTTGAGGTCACCGCCGGAGAGATACAACTTCAGGGTAAGGATATCAGTGAGTTAGCCACTGAAGAGCGTGCTCGTGAGGGAGTTTTCCTCGCTTTTCAATATCCGGTGGAAATTCCTGGCGTCAGCAATCTGCAATTTTTAAAAACCGCACTCAACAGTATCCGTAAACATCGCGGTGAAGCAGAGTTGGACGCGGTATCGTTTATGAAACTGGCCAAACAGAAAGCGGAGCAAGTCAACCTGGCTCAGTCCTTCCTGAAACGGGGGGTCAACGAGGGCTTTTCAGGTGGTGAGAAAAAGCGCAACGAGATCATGCAAATGCTGTTGCTTGAACCCAAGCTGGCCATTCTCGATGAAACCGATTCCGGGCTGGATATCGATGCCCTGAAAATAGTCTCGGAAGGAGTCAATGCGTTACGATCTCCTGACCGGGCGGTAGTCTTGGTCACACACTACCAGCGATTGCTGGACTACATTGTCCCCGACTATGTCCATGTTCTGGCAAATGGCAAGATCATCAAGTCTGGTGGCAAAGAGCTGGCCCTGGAGCTGGAAGAAAAAGGCTACGGCTGGCTGGGTATCGACGACGCAAAACAGGCGTAGGTGATTTGATGAGCGCAACCAAAACATTTCCAGCAACTTTTCTGACGCCAGCAACCACGGGTGAAGCGGTACTGGCCGAATTCAACGCCGAAGCGGCCAAGGCGTTAGCTGGTTTCACGCTACCGACTCGTAAAACAGAAAACTGGAAGTACTCCAGTCGCCATTTGGCGCTGGCCGAAGTGCTTGCCGAAACCAATAGCGCGGTCGAACTGCCCGACGAACGTCATCTGGTCGATGTCGGCGGCTATCGTATTGTCTTTACCAATGGCAAATATGACCGGGCCGCTTCCAGGCTACCCGAGTCAGATGAGCTAACAGTGCAACCCTTTGCCGCCATGGACAGTCTGAGTCCCACTTTAGTTCGTACCCTCCATGCCGTCACAGGAAATACCGAATTTCCTTTCGCCACGTTAAATGCGACCAAACTGGTGGATGGCGTGCTAATTCGGATTGCTTCAAACCGCCAAATAGTGGAACCTGTTCAGGTGATTTACGATCACTGCACAACGACACCGGGGTCGGCCCACGCACGCGTGGTTGTCGAGGCTGGCGACAATAGCAAAGTAACTATCATTGAAGAGTATACCGGCCCGGCGGACATTCCATTGCTGACCAGTGCAGTGACGCAATTTATTCTCGGCAAACAGGCAAAAGTCACTCATATTCGTTTATGTATGGAGCCGGAAGCGACCCAGCATATTGGTCTGACGACAGTGGCACAAAACCGTGACAGCCAGTTTCTGGCCCACAATATCGGATTTGGCGGCAAACTCCGGCGTCACGATATCAACGTTAAATTGCTGGAGCCGGGCGGATTCAGCCTGGTCAATGGCATATACCTGACACGCGACTCACAGCACTATGACAATCATACCCGCCTGGAGCATATCGCGCCTCACTGCGAAAGCTCGGAAACCTATCGAGGTATCGCCGACGATAGTTCACATGCCGTATTCAATGGCCAGATTCTGATTCAGCGTGACGCCCAAAAATCCCTGGCCAATATGAGCAACAAAAACCTGCTCCTCTCTTCGGGGGCAGAAATCGACACCAAACCTGAGCTGGAAATCTATGCTGACGACGTCAAATGCTCCCACGGAGCGACCATCGGTCAACTCGACGATGACGCGCTGTTCTATCTGGTCTCTCGCGGAATCTCGTCAGACACAGCCGCCTCGATGCTGAGCATGGGATTTATCAACGAGTTGCTGGAACAGGTCCCCAATGAGAAAGTCAGAACACTGGTCACCGAGCAACTTATCGAGTTCCTGAATCGATCATTTGCCGGCTCGCCTGAAGCAGTGGCTGAAAGGAGTTGATAGCGCGTGATGGATGTAAGCGCAATTCGCGAAGACTTTCCGATTTTGACGCAACAGGTCAATCACAAGCCATTGGTCTATCTCGACAACGCGGCTAGCGCACACAAGCCGCGCCAGGTTATCGATACCATCAGTCACTATTACATGACGATACACTCCAATGTCCATCGGGGTGCGCATACTCTGGCCGATTACGCGACCAGTGCATTTGAGAACAGCCGTAAAACGGTGCAGCGGTTTGTCAACGCACCGAGCAGTGACCAGATCGTCTGGGTAAAAGGCACAACAGAAGCGATAAACCTGATCGCCAATGGCTGCACCTCGATGCTCGGCCCGGGAGATGAAGTCATTATTTCAGCCATGGAACATCATGCCAATATTGTACCCTGGCAAATGCTATGTGAACGTACGGGAGCGCAGCTCAAAATCATCGGAATCGATGATAACGGCGAGCTGGATCTAAGCCATTTTGAGTCGTTGCTTGGCCCGCAAACAAAAATTCTGGCAATAACTCATGTATCCAACGTGCTTGGCACCCGCAACCCGGTAGAGGAGATCATGGTCAAAGCCAAAGCATATGACGTTTTGACCGTTATCGATGGAGCCCAGGCCGTACCACACAAGCCAGTGGATGTGCAGGATCTTGATTGTGATTTTTACGCTTTTTCGTCCCACAAGCTATTCGGGCCAACCGGCATCGGCGTTCTCTACGGCAAACGGGCAAAATTGGAAGCCTTGCCACCTTATCAATTCGGTGGCGAGATGATTGAACGGGTGACCTTCGAGAAAACCACATTCAATACCCTGCCCTATAAATTCGAGGCCGGCACCCCTGCCATTGCCGAAGCCATAGGGCTGGCCGCCGCCATCGACTACCTTGGCTCACTTGATAGATGTGCCATCGATGCGCACGAAAATACACTTTTGACACAGTCTATCGAGCTGAGTCAAACCATTCCCGGCATGCGATTGATCGGTACCGCAAGCGACAAAGTGCCGGTGCTGTCTTTTCTTATCGACGGCCTGCATCCGAGTGATATCGGCACCTTGCTTGACCAACAAGGTATCGCGATCAGGACGGGTCATCACTGTGCGATGCCGTTGATGCAGCGGTTAGCCATTCCAGGAACCGCACGTGCCTCCTTTGCGTTTTACAACACAATGGAAGAAGTAGAGGTATTTTTTAAGGCCCTGGCCAAAATCCAGCGGATGTTCACTTAATCATTTAGGAGGATCAGCCATGAGCGTTCAACAGTTTGTTCCCCACATTGGCCTGAAAATGACTCCTCAAGCCATTGATCACACCCGTAGACAACTGAGTAAAAACGATCAGGCACTGGGCTTGCGTATATCCCTAAAAGCCAGTGGCTGCTCTGGTTACAAATATGTCACCTCGCTGGTCATGCAAAAAGAAGATGGTGATGAAGTGCTGCATATCGCGCAAGGTATCGACGTCTACATCAATCAAAAAGATTTACCCATCCTGAATGGCATAGAAATAGACTATGTCAGCAAAGGGCTGAATAAAATGCTGGTATTCAACAACCCCAATGCCACCGGCGAGTGCGGCTGTGGTGAGAGTTTTTCGGTCAACTGAGGCATCTATGACACACGAAAGAGAAGTCGTACTGACCAAAAGAGACATCGAGGCCAGGATCATTCCAGCAGGAACGGAAATAATCATCCCGGCCGATACATTTGTCACTATCACCCAAAGCCTGGGTGGCACCTATACAGTGGTCGTCAACGGCAATCTGGCACGGATAGAAGCGAAAGATGCCGATGGCCTGGGCAAAGAGTCCGCTTATAAAGATTTCGAGCCCCCCGAGGACGGCACGGTCGATAAAAACCAGATATGGGAGGCACTCAAGTCGGTCTACGACCCGGAGATTCCGATAAACATCGTAGACTTGGGGTTAATTTACGACTGCGCCATAGTCAATGATAGCGGTCTGGGCAATAAAGTCTCCATTACCATGACACTCACATCACCGGGCTGCGGAATGGGGCCTCTGATTGCAGATGATGTGAAGCAACGGGTCGAGCATGTTCCTAACGTCGATCTGGTCGAAATCAATCTGGTATTTGATCCACCCTGGAATAATGACAGGCTGAGTGACGAAGCCAAACTTGAGCTGGGACTGCTCTGACCCTGGATACGCTGATTTTACAGAACGCACCAGCACTACAGTATGCTCAATCCGCGCAACAGCACTCCGGCCGGAACCCAAAGAAACCGGCTTAAACAATACCTTCAGGAAGCCGCATGACCAATTTGAATCTATTTACACAAAGTCCGCTAGGCACCGAAATAAAAGCCGATGAAATACTGGAAGCTTTTTCATTTTTGGACGATTGGGAAGAACGTTACTCCTACATCATTGAGCTCGGCAATAAACATCCGCCCTTCCCCGACAGCGAAAAAACCGAAGCCAACCTGGTGCATGGCTGTCAAAGTCAGGTGTGGTTGCTGCATCACTATGACACTGCGAGCAATCGGATTTACTTCCTTATCGAAAGTGACGCAATGATCGTACGCGGCCTTGCAGCGATCATCCTGACACTGCTGAATACCAAAAGCCCGCAAGAGCTGGCGACGATCGATGTGGAAAACGTATTCGGCGAACTGGATTTGTTCCGGCATATCAGTCCGACCAGAGGTAACGGTTTGAGGGCAATGCTGAAAAAAATCAAGAATCTGGCAACGTCACTGGAATAACGCAAACCAGAATTGGCGTACAGACTAGAGAAGAATAGAGCTATGTAGACCTTTCGCTAATGTCTTGCGTTAGCTATTTGACTGACAATGAAATCATCCTCGCACAAATGCTTGGGAGCCCCTGCCTTTATGACTGCAAAGATAGCCGAAAAAGCGACCGAACTACACAATACCGGAGCACTTATATCTTTTTTGCGCCTCCACGCGCCATTCAATCAGATGGAGCAAAACGAGCTGGCCTATCTGATCGAAAACTGCCAAATCGCCTTTTTTCCAAAAGGTCAACTGGTTCTATCTGAAGATGACGGGATTGTCAACGAACTCTATATCGTCAAAAAAGGCCAAATTGTGGGTGAGCGTTCGTCAGGTCGAAACGGGGAAACGCAGAATACCTTTTCCATCTCAGCCGGCGAGTGTTTTCCAATGGCAGCCTTGCTGGGTGAGCGGGCAACCCGCACCCAGCATCGCGCTGAAGAAGACTGCTTTTGTTTTGTTTTGCCCAGAAGTGCCTTTGCCAATCTTTTTTCACGATCAAATACTTTTCGGGATTTCGCGATAAGAGGCGTCAGCAGCCTGCTCGAGCAAGCCAACAAAAAGGTCAAGACACAAGCCTCCGAAGCGGCCCAGGATGGCTATTCACTGGACACAGTGCTGGGTGAAATTGCCAGTAACAACCCGATCGTCTGCGGCCCGGATTTACCACTGCGAAAAGCCGTAAAGCGCATGCACGAATATCAGGTCGGCAGCATAGTGGCAACTGACGAAACCCGAAAACCTGTCGGTATCTTCACCCTGAGGGATTTAAGGAAAGTGGTTGCCAGCGGCGAACACCAATTCGATACCCAGTTAGCTGAAGTTATGACCCGGAACCCGAAAAGCTTGCCAAATACAGCCACCGCATTCGAGGCGGCCCTATTGATGGCTGAGCACCATTTCGCTCATGTTTGTTTGACCAACGAGGCTGGCGAGCTGGCTGGCGTCATTTCAGAACGAGACATTTTCTCTTTGCAAAGAGTTAACCTGGTTCACCTCACTCGCGCTATAGCCAACGCCCCCAGCATGCAGGCTCTTATCTCTATTCGTGAAGATATTTCGGAACTGACCAACAATATGCTGGCCCATGGCGCCTCGGTTGTTCAGATCAATAAAATCGTTACCCTGCTAAATGACTACACGGTTCGGCGGGTATTGGAACTATCCATACAGGAGCACAACGGCACCCTGCCGGATTTTACTTGGCTCAGTTTTGGCAGCGAGGCGAGAATGGAGCAAACCCTGGTCACCGACCAGGACAACGGCATCGTATTCCATACCTCAGAGGACAACCAGGAAGCTGACCGTAAAACGCTGATAGCGTTCGCCAAAGGTGTCAATCAACGACTGGATCAGTGTGGCTTCACCCTGTGCAAGGGCAACATCATGGCCTCGAATCCCGACCTGTGTCTGACGCAGGCAGAATGGATCAATAAATTCTCCAGAATCGTGCAAACCACTACGCCAGAAAACCTGCTTCAATCCAGTATTCTCTTTGATATTCGAGCCATTTGGGGTGAGGAAGAATGGTTAGAAGAATTACGACAGCACATAGTAGCCAAAGTGACCAACAATACCTTGTTTCAAAAAATGCTGGCAGGCAACGCACTTTTAAACAGGCCACCGCTCACGATATTTAAAAAATTTATCACCAAAAAAGGCCCCGATAAAACAAAAACCATTGATCTGAAAACACAAGGTTTGAACCCTTTCATAGAGGGGATCCGCATTCTTGCGCTGGCCAATGGCATTATGACGACCAACACATTGAGCCGGCTGGAGGCACTGACCCACATAAAAGTCATCAACAAGCAGGATGCCGCCGCTTGGAACGAAGCCTATTGCTTTATACAAGTACTCCGAATGAAATTACATCATAAGCAAACACAATCCGGACAATCTGCAACTAACCAGTTACCAATTCATAGTTTGAACCCGCTGGATGAACGCGTACTTAAGGAGTCGTTCCGGCAAGCACAAAGGTTGCAGCAAAAGCTGGAACTCAGGTATCAACTGTAGATAAGAGAATTGATAATGATCGGTAACTGGTTTAAAGCATCCGGAAAACGGGAAAACAAAAACTATAACAAGCGCAAAAACGGCCTTGCCAGGGTTTCATTAGGCCCGGTACCGGTAGAAACCCGATTGGAACACACGCGATTTACAGTACTGGACTTTGAAACGACTGGCCTGAATATCCGCAAAGATGTACCAATCTCGATCGGCGCGATATCGATTTATCACAATAAAATTGAACTGGGAAATCAGTTCGAATATATCATTTACCAACCTCAGGTAAAGCCGGGAGAAGCGACACTGGTACATGGTGTCTCGCCTGAAGAAATTGAACAAGGCAAAGATCTGACCGATGCGTTAATTGAGTTCTATGAATATGCAGAAAATACGGTGCTGATCGCATTTCACGCACCTTTCGACAAAGCCATTCTGGATCGCGCCACAAAAGCAAAATTCAATTGTCAGGCGAAACATCATTTCCTCGATGCCTATGATGTTGGCCTCGCCTTTTTTCCAGAACAGGGCAAGCGGCTAAAGGGACTGGACAATTGGGCTAAAAGTTTTGGATTGGACGTTGAAATTGACCGGCACCACGCCTCGGCAGATGCACTGATGACAGCGGAACTGATGCTGATTTTCTTAGCCAAAGCGCAATCTCAGGGTATTCATACATTAGGCCAGTTTCTGAGGAAGATGGAACAATCCCTGCGATTGTCAAGCGTTCAACACTCCTTGTAATAGAGACGACAACCGCCGCGACACTATAGATCGCTGCGGTAGATCAACCATCGACTCAGGGATACTAAGCCGATACGGCTTTTTCTCCAATGACTTTAGCCTGAATCGAATTTTGACACAAAATATGAGCGGCGACTTCGCTTCGCTGGCCACCCTCCTCGGTCAAATAGTACACCTTTGTTTTATCTAAGGTGGGGATTCGCTGGCGGAGATCGGATAGCGGAACATGCAGACATTGGGGCAGTGGTGCAAACTCGAATTCGGAGAAAGATCGAATGTCCAGAAGCTCGAATCTGGCAGCACCGTCTGCCGTTTCAGACAAATACTCGCTCTTGGTAACATGCTTCACCAGCGGATCGTTCAACAAGCTTTGAAACGACTCTTTATCCAAACGGGCAAGCAGCCCGTCTTCGTTCATAATCACCGTGGCCGAGCGTACAGTATTCGAAATCAATGCCTCTTCGCCAAAATAGGAGCCACTGTTTAACCGGATAGGGCGAGATTCATCGCCCCCGATAATCACTCTCGCGCTGCCCTGCATAAGCAAATAAAAATAGTCGCCTTCATCCCCTTCTTGAACAATGACCTGATCCTTGCTCACCTCCACCTTGCTGAACTTGTTCAGCAGCATTTCCATATTTGATGGCGGCAAGTTAAAAAACAGAGGAAACTCCATCAAACTGGTTATCCAGGTGAAGTGATCCTCGTCAAATTCCTCTTTTTCAGAAGCTAATGCCGTATCGGCCGCCGCATTCGTTGTATCTGACGTGCCCGCTGCCATTTGCTGCGTGCTGGATATTTTGTCTTGCTCGACTTCAGACCAACCCAATGCGCGATCGAGGAACTTCTCATCAACCAGCAGCATATGGCCTTTCTCCATTGCCTTGACAGCCACCCCATCAGGCACTCTGCCGTTAATTGAGTTCAAGCAATCGGGGCTGCCAGCATCCAGTGTTTGCGAGGAAAAAAAGCCCTTTTTCACTTTAAGCTTGCCGTGCAGCAAATAGTATACAAAATCCAGACTGTGTGACTTGTTGAAAACCACTTCCCCGGGTTCAAATGTCAACACCCGGCTACCCTTCAATACCTGAGATAAGTATTTTCGTGACAATTGACTCAAAGGCGAATACTTCGCCATCAAGTCTTCGGTTATTTTAAGCTCTTTAAGTAATGACATGCCGAGATTCCATCTGTTTGAGAGTTTTTACCATTGCGCTATACAACAAATATACACGTCCAGGGTCTTCAGACCAGGCAGTCTAGCACAAAAAAGGCGCCGTATCAGGGCGCCTTAACTATGGTTATTACTCTGTCTGACTTAACTCTTGTTATCGCTATGCCTAGTGGTCGGCAACCGGCGCCGTCGCTCCACGAGGAATTCGAATGTCTTCGACCAAAGTCTGAATACGCTCTGGCGGTGCTGGCGTCACCTTGCTTACCAGGAAAGACACGATGAAGTTAAGGATCATACCAAAGGTACCGATTCCTTCCGGAGAGACTCCAAACAACCAGTTATCCGCTGTGTTGGCAGCAGGATTGACAAACTTGAAGTAAACGATATAGCCAAAGGTGAAGACCAGACCGGTCAACATGCCGGCTATCGCGCCTTCCTTGTTCATTCTCTTGCTAAAGATTCCCATCAGAATAACCGGGAAGAAGGATGCAGCGGCCAGACCGAATGCGAAGGCCACCACCTGCGCCACAAACCCAGGCGGATTGATACCGAAGTAACCGGCCACCGCGATTGCACAGGCCGCTGCGATACGTGCTGCCAGCAGCTCCTGTTTTTCCGAAATATTGGGCGCGATATTACTTTTCAACAAATCATGCGATATCGAGGTTGAAATAACTAGCAGCAATCCTGCCGCCGTGGACAGCGCCGCTGCCAGACCACCGGCCGCGATAAGCGCGATTACCCAACCAGGCAACTGGGCTATTTCCGGGTTCGCCAAGACCATGATGTCACGATCCACATACAGCTCATTGGCATTGTCTGTCGGTGCGTTCTTTAACACGCGCTGGCCACTCGAACCCAGCACATCATCCTCGAACGATGGCTTACCGACAAATGCCTTGCCTGGAAAATACTGAATCCTGCCGTCTTCATTTTTATCCTGCCAAGCGAGCAAGCCTGACTTCTCCCAGTTCTGGAACCAATCGGGCAACTCCTGATACTTGGCATCCGACACGGTTTCAATCAAATTCACACGAGCGAAAGAAGCGACCGCTGGCGCTGTGGTATATAAAATAGCGATAAACAACAAAGCCCAACCGGCCGATACCCGAGCGTCGGACACTTTAGGCACAGTGAAGAATCGAACGATAACATGAGGCAGACCGGCAGTTCCCACCATCAAAGCCACGGTAATAAAAAACACATCCACCGTGTCCTTGTGCCCGGAGGTATACTGGTTAAAACCAAGTTCCTGGGATAACCCGTTCAGTTTATCCAGCAGGTAAACACCCGATCCATCATTGACCGTACTGCCAAAGCCCAGTTGCGGGATAGGGTTGCCGGTTATCATCATTGAGATAAAGATCGCGGGGATCATATAGGCAAAAATCATCACGCAATACTGCGCCACCTGGGTGTAGGTAATGCCTTTCATACCACCTAGCACAGCGTAGAAGAAGACGATACCCATACCTATCAATACGCCCATATTGATATCGACTTCCAAATACCTGGAGAAGACGATACCGACACCTCGCATTTGTCCTGCGACATAAGTGAAGGAAATGAAGATAACGCAAACCACGGCGACCATTCGCGCCGCTTGTGAATAATAACGCTCCCCAACAAACTCAGGCACGGTAAACTTACCGAATTTACGCAAATATGGTGCTAGACACATCGCCAACAGCACATATCCGCCGGTCCAGCCCATCAAATAGACGGCTCCATCTCGACCGACAAAAGAAATAATCCCCGCCATCGAAATAAACGAAGCGGCAGACATCCAGTCCGCGCCGGTCGCCATACCATTGGCGATCGGATGGACACCTTTACTGGCAACGTAGTACTCACTGGTCGAACCGGCCCGCGACCATATCGCAATGCCGATATACAGCGCGAATGTCGCGCCGACAAATAGATAGATTAAGGTTTGCGTATCCACTCTCTTCTCTCCTTTTTATTCTTCATGCACATCGTATTTGCGATCGAGCGCCGCCATACGAACAACGTAAACAAAGATCAATATCACGAAGGCATAGATCGAGCCTTGCTGCGCAAACCAGAATCCAAGAGGGAAACCGCCAATTTTTATCGCATCCAATGCGTCTACAAATAGAATTCCAGCACCGTAGGAAACGGCGAACCAGACAATCAACAGCATACTCAATAACTTAAGATTCTCTTTCCAGTAGGCCTCGGCCGCCTGTTTTTTTTGCTCTGACATAATATCTTCACCCATTTTTTTTCAGACATGACTTATTGTCACAGGGAGGCCAAGATTAGAGTCTTTGCAAACAGTGAGATATACGACTTTGGTCAATACGCCGTTCTACTTTAGTCTGATAATTAGCTGGATAGTCAATCTATCGATACCGAGGCAACACATTGACTATTTTCCGGGGTTTACCTCACAGATTTACGATTATCCAGTCATTAAACTGATTTTCTAGTACACTTGATATAAACCGAAAAGATTGACAACCAATGGTTTCTGGCCTTCTTCTTATCTCAATATCACTGCTCTATGTTGGTTTCCTGTTCACGATTGCATATCGGGGAGACAAAAATCAAACTCGCTATAAAAACCGGCTAGGTCAGGGTGTTATTTATAGTCTGTCGCTGGCCGTCTATTGCACGTCCTGGACTTTTTATGGCGCAGTTGGCAGAGCATCCAACGAAGGTCTTGGCTTTCTCCCTATTTACCTGGGTCCTTTCCTGGCATTCTTATTCTGTGTTCCGCTCATCAAGCGCATTCTCTTTATGAGCAAAAACCAGAATATCACTTCGATAGCGGACTTTATCGCTTCCAGATACGGCAAATCCCAAATACTTGCAGTCATGGTCACCATCATCGCCACAATTGGAGTCCTGCCGTATATCGCTCTTCAGCTAAAAGCGGTCGCAATGAGCTATGCCCTGCTTACCGATGGCTATCTGAGTCAAAATATCACCCTCATACCGCTCAACCAGGATCCAGCTTGGTACGCCGCGATGTTTATGGCTGTATTCACCGTGCTCTTCGGCACCCGGCATTTAGACGCGACCGAACATCATCAAGGCATGGTCAATGCGATCGCGTTTGAGTCCATTGTCAAACTGATTGCCTTCGGTGCCGTTGGGATGATGGTGTGTTACACCATGTTTGACGGTTTTACGGACATCCTGACAAGAGTCAATGGTCATGCCGAGTTGATGAGCTTCAATCTGGCCGATTTCAACATGACCTCTTTCGTTACCCAAACCATTGTCGCCATGTTTGCCATCATTTGTTTGCCCAGGCAATTTCATGTCACTATGGTCGAAAACACCCATATCGAGGACATTCACTATGCGCGTTATGTTTTTCCGGCCTATTTGCTGCTCATCAGCATTTTTGTCTTACCTGTTGCCGCCGCAGGGCTAATTGAATTTCCTTTGGGAGCGGTCAATACGGACACCTTTGTACTAAGACTGCCAATGAGTCAAGACAACACCTGGCTTACTGTATTAGCGTTTATCGGTGGTGGCTCTGCCGCGACGGCGATGGTAATTGTCTCGACAGTTACGCTCAGCACCATGATATGCAATGAGATCGTCATTCCCGGCGTCTTGACTTTGTTCGGTCCCCAGTTGCGCAAAAGAAAAAATCTTGGTTCTCTTCTGCTCACCATTCGTCGTCTGACGATTCTGGGTATTGTCGTGGCCGCATACGGGTTCTACAAAATTGCCGGCAACACACCGAACCTGACCTCTTTTGGCCTGCTTTCATTCGTCGCAGCGGCGCAATTTGCCCCGGCACTGATCGGCGGCGCACTCTGGCGCCGAGGTAACTTTCAGGGAGCCATGATCGGCTTATTGGTTGGTTTCAGTATCTGGTGCATCGGACTGCTTTGGCCGGCCATGAGTAACTCCAGCAACGTTGTTCCACCCCTGTCCCAACCCAGCGAAGACCTATGGACGCAGATCAAAAGCAATCACAATTCTGAAATGGCGCGGATTTCTCAAGGCATCATATGGAGCCTGTCAGCCAATGTATTATGTTACGTTCTGTTTTCACTCTTCTCTCGGCAACAGCTGCGCGAAAAAATTCAGGTTGCCGCTTTTTTCCAGGAGCCGCCCAAAGAAGCGGGTATTACCCACGAAAAGGACTGGGCCGGAGTCGCCGGCATCAAGGATATTCAGGCAGTTACCGAACGCTTTCTGGGCAAGGAAAAAACCGCTTCCTTGTTTGACTGGTTTGAGCAAAGACACCACACCAGACTCAGTCCCGGCAAATCGGCCAGCCCGGAACTCCTGCGCTTCATTGAAACTCAACTCGCCAGCGTCATCGGTTCATCGACAGCGAAAGTCGTATTGGACTCCACCCTCAAAGGCAGGGAAGTGCAAATCGAAGATGTAGTCAACATTGTTGACGAAGCATCACAGGTCATGGAGTTGAATCGGGATCTACTGCAATCGGCGATCGAGAACATCAGCCTGGGAATCAGTGTTGTCGACTCCAGGCTCAGGCTGGTTGCCTGGAACCAGCGGTACCTGGATCTATTCAATTACCCAGAAGGATTTGTGCAAGCCGGCAAGCCGATAGAAGACCTGATTCGCTTCAATATGGCCTCCACTAACCTTAGCCAGGACAAAATCGAGGAGTTAGTCGAAACCCGACTCAGCCAAATGGCAAAAGGCGAGCCTCACGAATACGAAAGGGAAAAGGCCGATGGCAGTGTTTTGCTGATTCAGGGCACACTAAGTGCGAAAGGAGGCTATGTTACCACTTTTTCCGACATCACTAACATGCGGCGGACCGAAATTGCACTTAAAGAAACCAATACCTATCTGGAACAACGTGTTCAAGAAAGAACAGAAGAACTGTCAATACTGAATGAACAGCTCAGCAAAGCGACTCGGATAGCGGAAAAAGCCAGTCAGGGAAAAACCCGCTTCCTGGCCTCCGCAAGCCACGATCTGTTACAACCGATCAACGCGGCCAGACTCTTTGTATCCGCGTTGTACCCTCAAATTTCGAACCAAAAAGCACCGGCATTGCTGCTCGAGCAAATTGACAGTTCACTGACAGCAGCAGAAGAAATTCTCAGTACACTGCTGGATATCTCCAAAATGGATGCAGGAATTATCGAAGCGAACTTTTCCGTCTTTCCTTTGAAAGATGTTTTGTTGCCATTGAAAAACGAGTTCACTGCGGTCACCCTGAAAAAAGGAGTTTCTTTCAAATTTGTACCCTGCCGTCTGTTTATCAAGTCTGACATTCAACTGCTTCGCAGAGCCGTACAAAACTTTCTGGCAAACGCCACGCGTTATACCGATAACGGAAAGCTGCTACTCGGATGCAGACGAACCGGTCAGCATGTGCGCATCGAGGTCTGGGACACAGGCCCCGGCATACCGGACAATCAACTCAGCCAGATATTCGAAGAGTTTAAACGACTGACCCAAAAAGGCGGAGATAAAAATGGCCTGGGCCTGGGCCTGGCAATTGTTGACCGAATCAGTCACACACTACAACATCCTGTAGACGTGCGGTCATGGCAAGGCAGGGGGAGTGTGTTTTCGATTACAGTCCCGATCGCTTCCCGGCCCGCCGGCCACAATCATACCCCTTCGGAAAACATGCAAAGGGCACCCGGCAGTTTTGTTGGCCGAACCATACTCTGTATCGACAACGAAGCGGCGATAAGAAATGCGATGAAAGCACTGCTAGAGGGATGGGAGTGTCAGGTGATTCTCGCCGCTAATCTTGCCGAGTCCAAATCGGCCATACTGGATACCAAACCGGATCTGATACTGGCTGACTACCAACTGGACAACGACGAAAATGGTCTTGATTTAATGGATGAACTGAATTTACATCTTGACCAAACCGCACCCGGGGTATTGGTCACTGCAGTGAATGACGCGTCGCTTCGTGACGAAGCCATCAAAAGAGGCTATCAAATGCTGAACAAGCCAGTGAAGCCGGCTGCGCTGCGTGCGCTGATCACCAGAATGCTGAAAAATTAACCAAAATTTATTGTAAAACTCGCTTTTTTTCAATGCTGGCCTACAGTTATTCCATATAACACAAAAATTGATTACTTCGCCCTGACGCACCTATGAACCAAGTACAAAGACAGATCAGACTTGCCAAAATCTATCGTGACTTGAAAATACTGATTATCGATGATTTCGAAAACTTTCGACTCGCATTGAAACAGATGTTGCGTGCGTTCGGCGCACAGGATATTCATACAGCCAGCAATGGCGAGAATGCAATCAAAAAATGTGAAACCGATCGATACGACATTATCCTCTGCGATTACAATTTGGGCGACAAAAAAAACGGGCAGCAAATTCTGGAAGAGCTCCGTTTCAAAGAAACCATCAAATATGACACCATTTTTGTCATTGTTTCCGCCGAAACAGCCAAAGACATGGTCATGGGTGCCCTCGAATATCTCCCGGATGGCTACATTACCAAACCTATCAATAAAGATGTGCTGCAAAAAAGGCTGGATCTGTTATTGGAACAACGCGCCGAGCTGGCCGATGTCATTCAGGCTTTAGACCAAAAAAACTGGCAACGTGTCGTTAACCTGTGCACACAGGCAATTCAAAACCATAGCAGATATACCACATGGTGCCTGCGCACCCAGGCAAGCGCTCATTATATGCTGGAGCAGTATGAACAAGCGCAGAAAATCTACGAAGAAGTGTTGACCAAGCGCGATATTGGCTGGGCGCGCCTCGGCATGGGCAAAGTCAAACTGGCGCAAAAACAGTTTGATGAAGCGATAGACAGCTTTAGAAGCCTGCTGGACAAAAACCCCGATGAGGTAGACGCTCATGACTGGCTGGCCTCCACTTATGAACAAATGGGCCGCTTTCGGGAAGCGCAACAAACCCTGGAAAAAGCCGTAGCCATCTCACCTTTCGCTATCTTGCGGCAACAAAAACTGGCTGATGTGTGCTTAAAAAACAACAATGTGGAAAGAGCGACAGAAGCTTACCGTTCTGCGGTAAAACTGAGCAACAACTCGGTTCACGACAAACCCGAGAACTACCTGCAACTCGGGCGATGTTTGTCGGATTTGTCTGAAGGCGATAAAACCAGTGAAGGCAAAAAACGGGCAAAAGAAGCCATCACGACGCTGGATAAGGCAAATCATAAATTCAAAGAAGATGCCAGCGTCAGATTGAAGTCAATGCTTATCGAGTCTCGCGTTCATTTAGGCCAGGAAAATGCCAAAAAGTCGCAAGATGTTTTAGCCAAAGCGTCTGAACTTATGAACCAGATTGAACCGGAACCGGAAGATCACCTCGAAATGGCGAAAACACTCTATGCCCAGGGTGACACCGCCAAAGCTGAAAAAGTACTGTTTTCACTGTCTGAAAACCACGGCACAGATAGAGGCTTGATGAAAAAAATTGAGGATCTGCTGGATGAACCCGTCAGTCTGAAAAAGAAACTGGAAGCGCGTTCGCTCAACAAACAAGGTATTAACTTGTTTGAAAATGGCAAGATAAAAGAGGCCATGGCCGTGTTCGACAAAGCACTCGAAGTTACCCCCAAACACCCTGCCCTGAACCTGAACCTGGTGCAGGTTATGCTCAAAGACATAAAAACCCAAGCTACCGACAAATCCGCGATGATTGAGAAATGCCAGGCATGCTTGAATAACGTAAAACACATTCCCGAGCAACATCGACAACATAAACGTTTTTTGCATCTTTCCAAAAAAGTCGCGTCGCTTGTTAATTGATCAAAACAGTCATATGATGACTCGAAACACCTGACCAAACGCTACCGACAAGCTGGCAATCATGTCGTTCTGGATGAATGGACAGCCTGGCACGCATGGCAACCGTTCGTCATAGCTGCCAGAGGCCAGCCAGGCCGTGGCTCGTACCGGAGAGTTTATAAAACGGCACTGGTCTGACGGTTATCCCGCCGGCGGGCCTGGACAGAGGTAGACAATTGCACGGCTGACTTAATCGACACCAAGCCCGTGCTTCTTTACGATTTTATAAAAGTCGGAACGATTACGCCCCGCCAAACGGGCCGCTTCTGGAATATTGCCACCTGCAATATTGAGAATACGCAAACAGTAGTCACGCTCAAAGGCTTTCTTCGCTTCCGTCAAAGACTCTATCTGAATATCGCTTTTGGGTAAATTAAACTGCACAACCTCTTTTGAAATAACCACAGAAGAGGTCAGCGCGACAGCCTGTTCGACCATGTTATTCAGTTGCCGGATATTTCCGGGCCAGGAATACCTGAGCAATAACTCCATCGCATCCGAGGCGAACCTTTTTTTCTCTTTTTTCGTTCGCTCAGCAATGCGCTTCAAGAAGTGCTCTACCAGAAGCGGAACGTCTTCGCAGCGATCACGCAACGCAGGCAGCCCCAGATTTACCACATTCAGTCGATAGTACAAGTCTTCACGAAACTGCCCTTCTTCGACCATTGTTTCAAGATTTCTGTGTGTCGCCGATACAATCCGGACATCAACAGGCTCAGACACCGAAGAGCCGAGAGGTCTGATTTGCCTCTCTTGCAAAACCCGAAGCAACTTGACCTGCAAGTGCAACGGCATATCTCCTATCTCATCCAAAAACAGGGTACCTCCGTTAGCCGCCGAGAAAAGTCCGGCATGATCTGCCACTGCACCAGTAAACGCCCCTTTCCGGTAGCCAAACAGTTCCGCCTCCATCAGTTCTTGCGGTATCGCCCCACAATTGACTGCAATAAACGGTTTTTTCTTGCGTGTGCTCACCTGATGAATCGCTTCTGCAAGCAATTCTTTTCCGGTTCCGCTATCTCCGACTACCAGCACATTGACATCACTATCCGCCACTAAACGAGCTTGTTCCAGAACACGAAACATGGCTGAACTTCGGGTGATAATTTTTTCACTCCAGTGGCTGTCGGCATCCTTGGCCAGATCGTCGGCCATCGCACTCTCGAGAGTGGAAATCAGTTCGTCTTTTTGTACCGGCTTGGTCAGGAATGCAAAAACTCCTTTTCTGGTAGCCGCTATTGCGTCTGGAATAGAACCATGCGCTGTCAGCATGATTACCGGTAACATAGGCCAGTGTTTCTGAATATTCATCAGTAGCGACATACCGTCCATATCATCCATTTTAAGATCAGTAACGACCACCTTGGGAATCTTCTGATGAATCGCAGTCAAAGCCAACTGACCACTGGTCGCGGTCCGAACAGCATAGCCGGACGCCTCGAGACGCATACTCAAAAGCTCTAACAAACCGGGGTCGTCATCGACGATCAGCACCTCCTTTGCCGCAGAACAAGGCTTGGCAAGTGAACTCATACTCTTTCTCCTTTGCTGCCCCGGGCAGCCCTTCCGTACCAATGAATCAATCACTACCTGGCGTTAATTTCTTTTTCGATTGCCGACAAAGCGTCAATTTTCAGCTGCAGCTCCTGACGAATACCCTCTTTTTGTTTTTCCAACTGCAAAACCCGCTTGCCAAAACGAGCCAATAGGTCGAGAACCAACACCGTATCAGCGTCCAGCTTGTTCGACTCGGCCATTTGCGTGTATCGCTTCAGGAATTTTTCAGGCGACTCTGCGATAAAACAACTGCTTACAAGCAGTTTAGTCAGATCATCAACCGGTATCCGGCGCAATTCATAAGGCGCCGATTTTAGATACTTGCGTACTATGGATGCCGATAACGGCGATACCTGTTCAACCGTACGTTTAACTGTTTTCGTGTTGCTGTCGGGATTACCATCGAGAACAGGCACTGGCGCAACACGACGGCACTGTCGCTTTCTCATCGACAGAATGATCGACGACGACGAAAGCACTTTTCTCTCTACAATCTTCAATTCTTTGTGAATAATGGGTGCTTGCTTGTCTGGTTCCGGGCACGGTTCTGCGATTTGCCCGCCACTACGCAGTGCAATCGGCTGACATCCAGCCAAGAGCACCAAAAACAGCCATATCCTGACCTGACCGAAGCACTTCCGAGATGTCGGCAAATGCAAATCAAGTTTTTTCCTACTTGCCATGAAATGAGTTACCAGGCTATTACTTGCTATCATGAGTTAACTATCACTGTGTTGCGAGGGATAATAGGGTGAAACCGAATCGCCCATTTCCGGGGCTAGTTCAACGCCAAGCGGTAAATAAACGATAAAATTTGCCCCTTTACCCGGTTCACTGTCGACCACTATTCTACCATGCAAAGCCTCCACACACTCTTTAACAATGGACAACCCCAAACCACTGCCTTCAATCGCACCTTCGTGCACGGCTTCCCCCTGATAAAATGGCTGAAAAATCATATCCTGTTCAGCCTTGGAGATACCCGGCCCCTGATCCTTGACGCTGATGCTCAGCTCTTTCGAGTCGGCCTGCCAGACAATGAAAATAGTGCTGCCATGCCCGCTGTAGTTAATTGCATTGGAAATCAAATTACTCAATATCATTTCGATACGTGCCGACTCACTGACGATGGTTACATTGCCACCCTCACATTCAAATGTAATCCTTGAAGCTTCGATCAAATCACTGACCCGATCAAGTTGCCGGGCAATCAACGCCGGGATATACACTTGGCTCTGAGCGACTGTCCGTTCCGAACGAACCGTATTGTAATTCAATAACTGCTGAATCTGATCCAGCAACTTGTCCGCGTTACTGGCGAGGATCGACAGCACGTGTTGCTGCCTGGCGTTTATCGGGCCTGGAACCTGGTCGGACAACAGTGAAGCCGCCTCGATTATCGAAGAAAGAGGGGTCTTCAATTCGTGAGTGACATGGCGGAGAAACACACTTTTCTGTTTCTCCAGTGATAACAAACGCAAACGCATCCACTCCAGTCGATCACCCAAGGCCACCAAATCTTGAGAGCCACGTATCGCTATCGGTTGTTCCAGATCGCCCTGACCGAGAGATTTTATTGACAACCCCAGTTGCTTCAATGGACGCGATATCCGATAGGAAAACAACAAGATAAGCAATCCTGACAAAGGCAGAATCAGCGAGCCAATCCACCAGATGTATTGCCTTTTATCAGCATACTCCTTCTCCGCACGCTTAAGCGACTCGTCAATAAACTGTTTGGTAAGGGAAGCGAGCGCCCATACCTGCTTGTTAACATCATCAAATACAGCTTCAAGCTGATCGAGTGGCTGCTCCCTCGCCGGTTCTTCCTGGCGAGTTTGCATAACCCTATCAAAATCAACGGGCTCTGCAGGTGGCGTGCCATCGGTGACCGGAAATACCTGCGGAAATACCCGGCTGCTATCTATCAAGTTGAGCACCATCGACACAGTCTGATTTAAAGCAGGCTTACCGATCGCCTCTTCCAGTTTTTTCAACTTGCCGCGCACCATACGCTCTTTACTACGGTACAGCTCGGCAAACCGCAGATCAGCCAATACCACATATTGCTTGGCGAGCCGTTCTAACTCTTGCACTTCTTCAGCAACCTTTACCGACAACTGATTGACCAGAATCACCGTATTGACAAGCCGGTATTGGCCCTGATTTTGCTGCTCAAGAAACTGAATTGCATAACCGATAGCAACCAGCAAAGGCAATAAAGTCATCACGGCCGCCAGCGCCCATTGATGCATTAAAGGTATGCGACCGCGTAAAAATAACGATTCCAGCCTTCCCGGATTTTTATCTGACACAGTGGCCACTTGTTGCCAATTCGCAACCCATTCAGCGGTGATTTAGATAAGTAAAAATATGGCTATTCCTTTGCAGTAAACCACTACCAGATCACAAAGCAAGCAATTTTAACCAGTTTATCAGAATTCGATACAAACCTTCCCTCAACATCACGATTTCACTCATTTTTATTTTACAATACCCATCGAAACTGAAAACGGTCAGCACCAAATTCTCCGCTTATCAAACAAGCTGTCGCCGTATTGCAACACTTTATCTATCTGTTTTATATAGTTTTCACTGTAAAAGCAATCTTATTGGTTGCATTTCGGCAACTTATTCCGAAAAATACCCGGCCTAATCGACTACAGTACCGAGCTCAGCCAAAATAATTGTTTATAACCATATGTTAATAAAGGAGTATTTATATACTGGCACAATTCAGGCTTATATCCAGACAACATTCAACGACAAACCGATTATTGTTGATTAGTATGCAAAGAGTTAGGTGGGAAAGCCCTTGCTTAGGGGCGTCCCGATGCGGCTCGCCAAAGCGGTATCTATTTTGGTGGGTCGCGCCTTTTGGCAATCAGACACAGAGGTGACAACCGCAGTGAACACAAGCAGGCAAACCGCAAATAACCATGTATCAGGCGATGTATCCTGTGAAGGGAACGATCTTCATCATCCATTCACGGTTCTTGCTTTGTTTCTGGCCTTTTTGGTTCTCATCTCACTGCTGGAATATGCTGACTAACTACTACCTCCCTATTTGCAGTTGTTAGCATTTTTACCGCAGTCAGGCATGCCTCGCTCTGACTGCGGCTTTTTCTCTTTTCACGCCGCATTGTGCCAACGACTTTCGCGAGCGAACATCCGGTCTCAGTGTCTACTCGTCTATTGTTAACAACCACTCTGTCAAAACGTCTAAGCGACAGGCTTCACGACAAACAACAAATCACCCTTGTTTATCTGCTGCCCATCGACTCCTTTTACATGGGTAATACCGTATTTATTGTCTGAACAATAGAGTTCATTTTCTGTCTGATTAAAACTCGCCAATGTCAGTGGTTGAAACATTTTCATTACTTCAAGCAGGCACAGTGTTTGGTCAGTGGTAATGATATCACCCTCATCGACAAATTTTGGCTTGCCGGGTGACGGGCTTCGGTACAAAATGCAATTGAATGGAGCAATCACTTTTAGCTCATCCGAACCTTCCACTTTGATATCGGCCTCCCAATCCACTTTTTGTGCCGGAGCGGTTCTATCACCCAGATACCGAATGAGTTTTTTTTCAGCCCGGATTGCCAGCTGGGGTAAATAGGAAGTGTCGTAATCACCATCGAGAAAGACTTTATCCCGTAAAATATATGAGACAAGCGCGATATTGGTACTGATACCAGTCACTTTGACTGACGCCAAATAATCACTCATTTTATTGATCGCATCCTGCCGATTTTCGCCATAAGCGATAATTTGAGCCACCAGGTTATCGTAGTAAGGCGGGACAGGTTTGTCGCTTGCGATCGAAACAATACCAGAAATACCTTCTTTTTCAGGAAAGTCACAGAGTTCGACTTGCCCGGGCGTCGGCTCCACAATCACCTCGGACTTATGCACAGTGACCCGTTCCGCATTGATTCGCACCTCCAGGGCGTAGCCTTTTTCCTCGAAAGCAAGAGCTTCAATCGACTCTCCAGCGGCAATTTTCAATTGTTGGGCCACGATATTGATTCCACTTACCAACTCGGTCACCGGGTGTTCGACCTGAAGACGGGTATTCATCTCCATAAAATACAAATCGTTTCGATCCAGATCAAAAATAAACTCGACCGTGCCAGCCCCGACATAGTGGCAGGCGTTTGCCAGACTGACAGCGCATTCTCGTGCTTGCACATCTTTATCAGGAGGCAATAAAGCCGACCCGGACTCTTCAACAATTTTCTGCTTATTTCGCTGAACGCTGCAGTCCCGAATACCCAGTGCAAAACAATGCCCAAATCGGTCTCTAAGTAACTGTACTTCAATATGGCGGAAACGAGTGACAAACCGCTCAAGATAAATATCATCCTGGCCAAAGCTGCTTCGTGCCTCCGCCTTGATGGTCAAAAACTTGGCAACCAGAGAGCCTTCATCTTCAACGACGACAATCCCCTTGCCACCACCGCCGTGTGCCGCTTTCAGAATAACAGGAAAGCCGATTTCCTTAGCGACCTGCAATGCATGATGCTCATCATCGAGCACACCGTGGCTGCCGGGGACAACAGGCACCCCCAAACTCATAGCCGTTTTAATAGCTTGTGATTTATCGCCCATCATTGCCATACTTTTCGGGCTCGGGCCAATAAAGTTCACCCCTTGCAACAGGCACTGCCTGGCGAAGGATGGGGTTTCCGACAAAAAGCCAATCCCGGGATGAAGGGCTTGTACATCCTGCAATTTTGCGATACGAAGTACACTATCACCATTTAGATAGCTTTCATCGGACGTGTAGCCACCAAGACAAATCAACTCATCGGATTCTCTCAGTTTATCTGCTGCCACCGAGTCCATATCAGGATCGGATTGCACCAATATCACTTTCAAGCCCGCTTTCTGCACCTGATCGACCAGCTTCACGGCGGTACAGCCCCTGGCATGGATCAGCACTTTATCAAACGGCTCGAAAATCTGTTCCACCTCATCGAGGGGTTGTTCATCCGACAGATCGTCTAACGGGCTGCTGCCACTCAACCAATGGTCGATCACCTCGTTGACTCCCCGCGCAGCAAGAATAATCTCACTGTCAATGGCAGCTAACTTAGCGTCCAGATCAGGAATAAAAGGATGCCGAACCAACCCCTGCATACTGCCTTCCCGTTTAACCAGGTAGTTAGACAACGTTGAGGTCACGGGCAAAAAGTCAGGCACGACAATACGGCCGGCAAAGGGCATGTTGGTGCCGGAGAAATACCAGGTCTGCACCAGTGGGTGGGTCACCAGGCTGGCTTGCGCGCCACCAGTACAGTCACCATAACCAAAAAACAAAATAGGTTGCCCCACCTCCGTAACAAACCGGTTTATTTGCTCATTGACCACTGCCATTGAAAACAACGAAGCGGCTCCCTCTTTCGTTTGCATTCCTCCTGAACACAAAAAACCAACAACAGGCAAATGATGAGTCGCACAATGAGTCAGTAAACGGCAGAATCGCTCGGCGCTGGACATATCAAATGCCCCAGCCTGAAACGCATGATTCGAGACAACAACGCCGACTTCCTGCACAGGTAAATGACTCGCTTTTTCCGAAGAATCGTCAGCCTTGTTTGCGACACCCGACTTCAAAGGCTTTCCAGGGAAATACTTGGCCACCCCGGTAACCACCCCGGAAGCGCTAGATCCCGATTTGGCCTGTTTCGCTATGGCAAGATCAAACCCAGGGAAAGCACAAGGGTTGGACGTGGTCAGCTCCGCATCAAACTCAATAAAATCCTGGAAGAAATGTTCGATTAAATCAATGGGCCGGAGTTTTCTGGTCGGCTTGACATCATTCAATACGGCCTGAATACGAAGATCCTTCTCAGCTTCGACCAGACGGTTCCAGAAATCTTTACGCCGACCGATCGATACCGGAGTAAACTGGCCACCGAAGTGTTTGCCTTCTTGTATGGAGGTAAAATAATCAGGGAACAGCCGATCGAAAAAATAGCTTACGACAACAAACAGCACCTCAGACATACGGGGGTGCTGGGTTCGCTTCCACTGTTCAGCCGACCGCATATAACGACTCAGATTTCCGGTTTGCTTAACCTGATTCAGCCAGCTCAGAAATTCATGGCGACTCCCGTCCGAAATAGCGGCAAAGCCCAGCAGCGACTCGATCAACCTGGCAGACAATCGCTGATTTTCAGCCAATTCAGTCACGATATCGGTCATATGATCCAAAACCACATCATATAAACCATCGAGAAGAATCAGGTGCTGCAAACAGGCAATGTTAAACTCAGAAAAGATTTTATCACGGACCACATCCAGCAGAGTTAAACGTTCTTCGACAAACTGATCTGCCGAGTACTCAGACGTGTCGCCACGAAGATAGTCCACCAGACTATGCAAATGATGGACGGCGTCGCTCTGCCAGCGATTATAGAGATAGAAGCACACTTCAAAACACAGCTCGCGATAGGCATCTTCGTATTCGTCTTCGGGATCTCCCAGAAACAGCGCAGCCACATAGCTCCGCTTCTCTCCACGATGCTCCTGTGTCTCCTGAAAACGCTTCCAGGCTTTGTGCAAGATATCTTCATAAACAATCCGTTCCTTGGTTTTTAGCCAGCCAGCAAAACGTTCGGTCAGGATCGTTTCTATCACCTCGTCATCATCGTTGTCCTCTGGTTGAATCGACGAACCTTCAGGCACTTTTTGCGTCGACACTTGCCCGACTGTCGACGTTTTCAGTCTGCCTCGCAAAACAATAGAACGCTGGAGCTTTAGACCATAGTCAATAACCGAAGGGTAGTTGTCCGCTGGATAACGATGCAACACCTGTTCCTGGACACTGCCACGACAAAAGCCGAGACTACCCTCCAGATAGGCAGGCCCGGCATTGTCGATTTCGATAACGGATTGCCGTGCGGTAGCGACAGTCCATGCAACGGCCTCCAGTATCGCCTGCGTCAGGTTTTCTATGGACACCGAGCCATTTTCCGGAGAGTAATCCACCACTGCATCGATGATACCATCTCTGCATAGCTCAGCGGCAGACACCCCTACCTTTTGGGCACACGCAAACCACGAGAGACGCTGCTTGCGGGCGATTGCGGCAAGCCCCTTGGGCTGAATCGTGTTGAACAATGCATCTTTGACCGACAGCAATACGTTTCCGGTTGCCAACGGAATCGCCCCACCCGAGTACCCCATGCCCAGCACCACACCGACGACAGGTACGGTCACATCCGCAATCACCGCAATAAGTCGCGATATCGAATGAGCCTGATTTTCGGAGTTAGCCTTATCACCGGCGTCTGCACCTGGCGTATCCATCAGAGTGATAATCGGGCGGCCAAGACATTCCATTTCACGCACCCACTCAGCAGCGATAGTGTGGTGCTCAGCGCCCCAGACACCGTTATCTACCTTGCGGCTTTGCCCGATAAAGGCGACTGTTTTCATTCCGTCCTGGCCACGCATCTCACCTTGAGCCAGATACAATGCGCCATGTTTGCGCTCATCAAACACCTTCTCACACAAGTGCTTGATAACTCGGGGGGCGGGCCAGCGATCAGGGCTTTCAACCGGACTGATCACGATATCCCGGTACTGATCACTGGTCAGACTTTTGAGCTGATGCACTTTGGCATCGATGTGCTCCGTTTTCCAAAAGCACCGACTCTGACTGCCAAACCGAAAGCCAGTTCCATCTGCGTAACAACTTGGACCCAACGAGTTTTTCAGGGAACCCCGCAGTCGCTTGGACGCGCAAGACCTGTTCGGAAGATCCAGAACTATCCTTTCCAATTCCGCAAATAAGCTTTTAGAGGCCAACCTCTTGTTTTTGTAAATTTTCTGCATAGAATTTTACTTGATAACCTAGAGCGTTGAATAACAATATGTTACCCATTACCATGCCCATAAAAACAATAAAAACAAAAACCAGCAACGTGATTATAACCAGACATCAAAAAGCTGAGAGTTTTCAACTAGCGGGTAATATAACACGGCTATATGCTTATTCAGCACAAAAATATTTCCATTTCATGAATAGCGAAAAGCATTCGTCTTTGAATAAGGAGAATCACCGGCAATGTCGCCGAACGACCTGCAACAACCATGGCTGGATGAGTTTGAAAACATAAGGAGCTTCAACGACGACGAAGTGAAGCGGCAAGTTGCGCTATTGGTTGACTCGGATCAGTTTAATCTGCAAATGATGCAGCTTTTTTCTGACGTATCTCCAGACCACAATGAAACAGCGGCTCAGGTAATTGAAGAACTCAGAGAGTCACTGAAACAAGCTGACACGATTGAACAATTTCAACAAATCGAGCTGCACTTCCTGTCCAGCGCCTTGTCTGGCATGTTAAGACAACTGACTGTCCAGGGTTTGAACGACCTGCTCCAACAACAAAACCATCTGTTTATTTCCAATCATCGAGACATAGTGCTTGACCCTCTGGTACTCAACTGGACACTACTTAAGACCGGGCTTCCAACCTGCCATTGCGCTATCGGAGACAACCTGCTAGCTGAAGAATCAGGCAAGCGTCTGGCCCGGTTGAACAAATGCTTTGCGGTGATGCGCTCTATTCGATCACCCAGGGCAATGGTCGCGGCGATGAAAGTCCAATCCGCCTACATTCGCCATCTTCAGTTCAACAAAACCGAGTCCGTGTGGCTTGCTCAGCGAGAAGGCCGGTCAAAAAACAATACAGATAAGACCAACCCCGCCCTTCTAAAGATGCTTGCATTAGCCAAGCCGAAGGCCGTCTCGTTCGCGGACTATATGCGTCAACTCAACATTGTACCGGTAAGCTTGAGTTACGAATGGGACCCTTGCGACATCCAAAAAGCCGAACAGGTTTGTGCAGAACAACGTGGCCGCTATATAAAATCGAGCGACGAGGATTTACAAGCGGTAAAAACCGGAGTCACCGGAGACAAAGGCCAAATACACTGCGAATTCAACACGCAATTCAACCGTCAGATAGACGAAGAGATGGATCACCTGGAAATAGCCAATCGCTTAGACCAATGCATTCATCAGGGCTACAAGCTGTTTCCCGTCAATGTTGCCGCATGCGAGCTGATTGGCAAGCCACTGCCGGCAACGCTAGGCCACGGCTTTGGCAACGCGCAAATTACTCGCGCAAAAGCCGAGTTGGAGGCGCGGATCAACAACCAGCCTGACGTGATACAAACCCAGGTTAAAACCAGTTACGCGCAACCGGCATTGAACTTCGCCGGATTGGACTGAACCGGTGAGCAGCCGAGCAGGCACTCCTATGAACCCGTCAGCTAACCGAATAGTATACACTTTTAAATAAACGACAACTTACTGAAATAGCCAAAGGGATCAACCGTTGATAACGCCGAGTTGAGGCCGATTATGAAAAAAATAGCCTGGATAACCCTATTTACCACTGTTCTCGTGTGGTCTGCCATCTCACCTGCAGACTACCTGACCTGGTTGCTAGAAGCCGCACCAGCGATCATCGGCTTTATCGTTCTGGCCATTACAGCAAAACGATTTCCACTCACACCGCTGAGCTACACGTTAATACTCGCACACTGCATTATTCTTATGGTAGGCGCACACTACACTTATGCCGAAGTACCGCTATTTGACCTGATCAGGGATTGGCTGGCCCAGGACAGAAATAACTACGACAAGCTGGGTCATTTCGTTCAGGGATTTGTTCCAGCGATCATCTGCCGAGAAATCCTGCTACGCAAACAAGTATTCAGATCACACGCCTGGCAAAACTTCTTTATTGTCTGTTTTTGCCTTGCCTTTAGCGCTTTTTACGAACTAATCGAATGGTGGGTTGCGCTTGCGGCGGGTATATCGGCGGAAGCCTTCCTCGGCACCCAGGGTGACCCATGGGATACGCAATCGGACATGGCACTCGCCTTGATCGGTGCGGTTTTGTCTTTAGTCACACTAACCAACTATCACGATAAACAACTCGCCGCGCTGGCTTCGAAAAAGCCAATAGAGGCGTAAAACGGTTATACCATGTCTGGCGCTAACGCGAATGGCCGGCTGCTTTCAGCTCGTTACTCGCCGTTCGCGTCACAACTTGGCTCGCCGTTATCGCTGCCCGTTTTTTCCGTCTTTGTCATATTCCTTTATTTGCTGCATTCGGCGTTGAATTTTTCCATAAACAGAGTTTACCGGGTATGTATTCGGCCTCGCTCGCTTGACCGAAATCTTAGGTTTGCCAACCGGCATATCCAATAGCAATGCCACCGCCTGCTCGACATGGGATACCGCGTACACGGCAAAATCGCCTTTTTTGCACGCCTCAAGAACCCCGGCTTTCAACATCAGGTTTTGTACGTTTGTGGAAGGAATAACCACTCCCTGGGCGCCAGTCAACCCCAGTGTTTTGCAAGTATCAAAAAAACCTTCAATTTTTTCATTCAGCCCACCCACAGGCTGAACCTCTCCTTTTTGATTCATCGAACCCGTGATCGCCAGGTTTTGCAGAACCGGCACACCAGACAAGGTCGACACCAGGGCGCAATACTCGGCAAGCGTAGCACTATCTCCGTCCACTTCACCATAAGACTGCTCAAATGTCATGCTCGCCGACACTAGCATGGGTTCAAATTGACCCAATAGACTGGCCAGGTAGGAAGATAGAATCATCACACCTTTGGAATGAACCGTGCCGCCCAGTTTGACATCTCGCTCAATATCGACCACCTCGCCATCACCGTAGCGGCTTGTCGCAGTGACTCGACTCACCACCCCAAACTCACTTTCTCCTACCATATAAACCGACAATGCATTGACCTGACCAATTTCTCTGCCAGTCACGGCAAGTAATGTCGAACCATCCGCAACCGACTCATAGAAACGATCCCGCACTCGGCTGGCACGATAATCGGCACTCACTAACGCGCGCTCTATGTGTTCCTTGCGTATCAATTTACTCTTCTCTTGCCCTGCCCAGTAGTTCGACTCCCGCAGCAAGTTGGCAATATTCGCCGCATGCAATGAAAGCTTTTTCTGATTCTCAGCAACGCGGGAACTCTGCTCAACCAATCTCAGCACGGCTTTTTTATCGCAATGCAATAGCTGTTTCTCGTGGATCAGGCTGGAAATGAACCGGGCGTATTGATATTCGGTTTCCGCATTGCGCGACATTTCACTGTCAAAATCGGCCGCCACTTTGAACAGCTCCATAAATTCGGGGTCATACTGCTGCAACAATAGATACGTTTCCCGATCACCAAACAAAATAATCTTGACATCGAGCGGAATCGGCTCCGGTTCCAGAGAAATGGTACCTGATAAGGTCAGCTCTCTCTCCAATGAGTTTATGCTGATTGCCTTGGATCGCAACGCCCGCTTGATACCGTCCCAAACAAAAGGTTGCTCCAACACCTTGATCGCATCCATCAACAAATAACCACCATTGGCACGATGCAGACTACCGGCGCGAATCAGCGCATAGTCGGTAAATACCGTGCCCTTGAAAGTAATGTTTTCGACATAACCAAACAGATTGTGATAATTCGGATTATCCTCAACCACGATAGGAGCGGAATCGTCCTCACGTTGAACCAACGCATTTACCTGATATCTGCGTGGCATTTTTTTGTTCAGCGACGCGCAGGCAATCGATGCCTGCTCTTCGGTGTCTTCGAGAAAAACGTCGACATTGGCGATAATGTCTTTCCTCATCGCGGAAAAGTACTCGACAACTTGAGACCAATCCCGATATTTTTCCTGCAACACCTCAAGATGATGACCGATCACTGCCGTTGTCACTTCATCGTTCAACTCTTGCTGCTTGTCGGTGTATTCCTGCTCCCATGCGGCCAGCTTTCTAAGCGTCCCACGCAACTTTTTCTCAAGCTTGCCAATGACTTCCTCAAAACGGCGTCGCTGCTGCTCGGTCAACTCGGCAAAGGATTCTGCAGAATGCGGTTCCTTGCCATTCATTGCAACCAGGCGATAACCTCCGGGAGTGGTAATCGTCAAACTGACCTTTTTACGTTTTGCCGAGCTTGCCAATTGCGTCAGGGCAGCCTCCTGCTTCGTTGCCAATTCGTTTTTTAACTGTTCTGAACGCTCATAGTATGAGTCATTATCAAATGCCTGGGGAATCGCCTTAACCAATCTTGCCATAAGCGATTCGACATCGTTTTTCAGCTTTGGCCCAAGCCCGGCGGATAACTGAATTACTTTTGGAGTTCTGGTATCGGCAAAGTTATTGACGTAGCACCAGTCATTTGAGCCACCGCCATCACCGGCATGCTTGTTGAGATAACGCAGCATCATGGTTCTTTTACCCAAACCGCTGCTGCCAACCGCATAAATGTTATAACCACTGCGGGGCATAGCCATCGCGAATCGAATCGCCTCCCGGGCTCTCGATTGGCCAATAATATCGTCCAGTGGCTCTAATTGCTTGGTTGAATGGAAGCGAAACTGGCTGGCAGTACAGTGGTGGTAAAGTTGTTTAGTCGGCAGTGCTGAATACTTCAAGGCAAATTTCCTGAATCAATGGACGCTTTCGTTGCATTTTCCCAGTATGAATCAACACAGGCAAATAATCTGCACGAATAACTTAACCTGTTGTTCAGCTGGTGTTTTTACTCTTGAGAATAGTAAAGATGGAATGGGCCGCGATGCAGTGTCTGCCACCTTCAAATTGGCCGACCTGCTCGGCACACTTGCACTCAAAAGAGCACCTGCGAGAAAAGCAAAGTGTTTTGCTATATTGGCACTCTTTTGGTAGCGGGCTCGATCTCTTTGGTAGCGAGAACTAACGATACAATACCGCTGTAAAGCCAACTACGTGCAATCTGGCAAAACTTACAGTTTGGTTCCTTGATCATCGTCTGGCGGTAAGTCGTCTTTTTCCGGCGGAGTGACATAAAAACGCTTCTGATCCAACTCTTTCACTTCCGGAGCTGAAACATCACGGACACTTTTACCTCGCTTTAGCCAGAGAATAAAACCGCCCGCCACCACTATACCCAACAACCACTTCAGCATAAAGCCCCCTCTAAAATCATTTAACCGTTCTACTGATCACCCTGAACACGCCATCAAAGAACCGCTCCTAACTGCCTATTCTAAACCGCACTGTTATCCAACTTCTATTACAGTACCCCACAATAGACATTAGCAGCAATATGGTTTCGGCAACAACAAAAAACCCGGAGTGGAGATGGGTCGGGAAACCGCCGGAGTGAATGCCACGATATTGAACTGAACCACCATTCGCTTGATCACCCCATTGCTGCCCATCGCAAAACCCCGACTGGCATATCGACATATTGAGCCGGCTTTGAATAGAAATTAGTATAAAAAATAACAGCCTATAGAAATTTTGCACTTAGATGTCAATTTTTTTTACAAACAAAAAGGAATAACAAAAAAACAATAGAAGCCGTGATCGAGCAGTTTTTTCCCGAAAGCTGCATGCCATCGATTGCCAAGCTAGGTCGTGATTTCTTAGTTTTTCAATAAAAACAATCAAATAGCCTATTGCTCATGTTTTAGTATTTTAAATCTTCAAGGTAACCACACAGCTCAAGAACGCGCTCAACCTCGATATGGCGATAAAACCAATAGTCAAACTATTTTACAGTTACTGAATATATTTAATTTTCTACTTATAACATACTGATTATATTGATAAAATAAAAATTGGTAAGGTATGTGCAAATTTTTTTCCGCCAACTGAATCAATGATTGGAGCTGGTAACGTCTGCTCAATTGAGCTTTTATCGGAATGAACGAAACGCTGAAACCAAAAAAAGGTTTGCGGTTTAGTGCGGCAAGAATTATTCAACAAGGAAATTATAGGGATACCAGAATGAATAAAAAAAGTATGCGCTTTGGTACGCTAGGAATGACCCAAAAATGGGAGGACACGTCTATCAACACGAAAAAGAAATCCATTGCACTCAATGGCAAAGCGTTGGCCATCCTGGCCGCCGGGTTACTGGCTACCGAGGCCAGTGCCGTTCCCGTAACGGAGTGGGGCTTTACCCTCGACTCAGGCTTCACCAGTACAACCTATACTTCGGGCATAAATTTGGTACAGGAAACCAACACCAATACCTATTGGAATGCCCCCAGCACGCTCTCTTGGGGGGGATTCTTTAGCGGCAATCGAAGCAGCATCGATGTCGGTGGCGCAACTAACGGCCAATATAGCGGCACGGTCACTACCGATGGCGGCGCGGTAAATACCATAACCTTTACTCACACTAACAACACCATTCCACTCACCAACCGCTCTCTTCTGTCGGCGCAACTGAGCGACAGAATCGTTCTGAATCCATTGTTACCAAATTCGTCATATGACCCTAATGCCGAATTGAACCTCCCTTCTCTAAAATTTAATATCAATTTCACCGAAACATTGAATATTTTCGGCACATGCGCTACAACATCGCCTACCCCTTGCAATGATATTTTCGTGCTGGATATCGAGGGAGCGGGATTCAACCCGGCCAACAATTCGATCAACCAGAACTTTTCCTTCCAAGATCCCACCAGTCTCGAGACGCATGACTACAATGCGCGCATCTTTATCGACGGACTGGGCATATTGGAAGACTCTGCATGTACTGCAGCCGGTGTCGGCCCAGGCTGTATCGGATTGACCACAGTGGAGAATCAGACAAACGCTTTCCAGGTATCCCTGGATATCACGACCAAGCAGTTCTTCGTGCCAGAGCCGGGAATTCTCGCTTTACTGGGAGTCGGTCTCGTCGGCATGGGCTACCGACGTAGTAAAAAAGCCTGATAAGCTCACTGTTTTTGATTCAACGAACCCGCCGCAATCTTCGCGGCGGTGTAACACCAAACCCAATACACCTCTTGTTTCATTCCATTACACCTTCTGTCGGAAAAAGCTTACCCTTTGGGGTGACTGAAAGGGCGCCTACGACTTAAGTCGAATACGAAAACCAGGTTCAGAGGCTGCCGTAGCCTTTCTTTACCCAGACTAAAAGGACTACAATCAAAGGCACGGACAACACGAAGCATAGATACAGTCGGGGTACGCTATGATATTTTCCAGTACCAAGAAATTTGAAAAACAGATGGCGCAGGCCGAAAGTTACGCGGAATGGTCAAAAGCTGCAAAAAATTATGACGCCGCAGCGGGGTATGATCGATGGAAAATCATGGATCAGTCGCGGCGCTTCGACTATGTTTCCATTCGCGTTCGCCTCGATCGCCTGCGCGCCCTGCGCGCCCGCCATGACAATCATGGCCTGTTACTGAACCTCAACGAAGGTATCCACGGTAATGTGGATGGTATGGGCAAGCGGGAACTATACCAAAAAGCGAAGTTCGGGACTAAACAACTGGTTTGCGATTACGTCGACGAAATTGTTTCGGCGCTGGAGCACCTTGCCGACCCCAAAGTGAACGATATCAGCTTTGAGGAAAAACTCGACTTTTTCCGGCGCGCCCATCATTGTTTTGGCAGCACCGCACTGATGATGAGCGGTTCAGGCTCACTGTTGTATTTCCATGTCGGCGTGATCAGAACCCTGTTCAAAGAGCGATTGCTGCCAAATATCTTCTCAGGTTCCAGTGGTGGTTCGATTGTCGGCAGTGCCGTCTGCACCAAGTCGGATGATGAAATTGAATCGACATTTGATATCGAAAACATTCTTTTCGAACGGGAAAGTCGCACAGGTCTGTTCAGTCTTCTCGACAACATCGCCCCCAAACCTCTGGATCAGGAACAAATCAAGGAACAGATCAAAAAACTGATTCCCGATCTGACCTTCCAGGAGGCGCATGCCAAGACCGGACGACATATGAATATTCCGATCGCACCGGCAGAACACCACCAAACATCTCGACTGCTGAACGCGTTCACCTCACCCAATGTTATGATGCGCGAATCCATCCTCGCATCATCGGCCGTGCCTGGTGTCTATCCACCCGTAACCCTGATGGCAAGAAGCCCGCAAGGAGAGCGGATCGCCTACCTGCCATCCCGCAAATGGGTAGACGGTTCGGTCAGCGACGACCTGCCTGCGAAACGACTGGCTCGATTATATGGCGCCAACCACTATATTGTCAGTCAGACCAACCCGCACGTCGTTCCATTTGTCAATGACAACAAGCGTAATTCGGATGTATCGGCCATTCTCAGACACGCAACTCAAAACACCATTCGCGAATGGATCAATGCCGGTGCGGAAATACTGCGGCGGCCAATAAAACACAATCACACCATGAACCGCCTGATCAACATGACCATATCGGTCATCAATCAGGATTATATTGGCGATATCAATATTCTGCCGCCAACCGGCGTCGTCAACCCATTCAAGGTACTGGCAACCCGTACCGAAAAAGAAATAAAGAAGATGATTCTGCTTGGCGAGCGATCCACCTGGCCGAAAATCGAAATGATCCGCGTACAGACCAAGATCGGACGCACCCTGGATCGCATTCTTTCCGACTATGAAGAGCACTATATCGACCTAATCGAAAAACGCAGCACCAACACCAAAGAAATGTCAGCCAAAGTCAGCTCCAAAAAATCCGGGTTAAAGGCGGTCTGACGTTGAACCGCACCCGAAAGGGACGAGGCTCCGCACGAACTATCTCAGTCGGGGCCTTTTTTTCGGTCAGCGAGCCGGTCAAGGCATTTTCAGTATCCGGTCACCCAAAAAAGAACCAAGATAAAGTGTCTAGCCATCAGGCAGCGACTCCACCTCTTCCGGACTCTGCCAGCCACATAATGAAACGCTGTCTGCAATCGATTCACAGCCGGAAATCAGTCGGGATTCATCGACACAACCAGCTAACAAAACCACCAGTAACAGATAACCTTTCAATTTAGTTCCTCTTTAGTCCCTCTTTGAAGTGTACTTTGCGTCAGGGCTTTATGCCATATTGCTGTAAAAATTAGTATTTTTATCATCAATTCAAATAGACCCATATAGTTTTTTGTATCAATTTGTTATAGTTTGTAACCAAACCATTCGATAGTGAGGAAATTGATCTATGAAAGTAAAACCAAACGTAACATCATTTATCGCTGCCGCTGCTTTTTGCATGCTCGGAACGTCTGCACTGGCCCACCAACTATGGATTGTTGGCAAAAGTGAGGGTGTTTTAAAGGCGGATACAGTGTATGGACACAATTTCCCGAATCCTGAGGAAATTAAAGAGTCACGACTAGTCCTTTTTGAACCCGTTCAGGTTTATGGTGAAAATTATCACGAAGTTTTGACCCAAAAAGGTGCTAACTATCATTTTGAAACCCAAAAGGCGCTGCCTGAGGGCACCTATATCCTGGAAAACTACTATAAGCCAACTGCCTGGAGTGAAAAAGCCGACGGTGAGTGGGAAATGGGAAAAACAAGAAAAGATATTGACGGTGAAGTCAAGTCTTGCGGCATTTACGATATGCATGGCAAGGCCATTGTGACCGTTGGAAATGATGACGGCGCTTTTGCAATGAAGCCTTTGGATACGCATCTCGAAATCACCCCTATGGCTAAGGCCAGTGATATAGTAGTCGATAAGTTATTGAAATTTAAAATCACCAAAGATGGAAAACCTGCAAAAATGGTCGAAATCACCGGTTTTTATGAAGGTTATTCCGACAATGCCCGGATGAGCACTCCTTTTTATGCCAAGAGTGATTTTAAAGGCGAATTTCAGTTTCGTCCGCTGCATGCGGGATTATGGTATCTCTACTCTATCGTAAAAACCGAAGGAACTGCTGACTGCGAGGTGAGACAGCAAGAAGCAAGCCTCAGCTTTTATGTAAAAGACAAGTGATACCGTTTCATTGCCATAGCATTGCAGCCGTTGTAATGCTGTGATTTTGGTAGCCAACGGGCAACTGTCCTTGAAACCGGCTTGAAACGCCGGAGTACCAAACAAGATATTTTTTTGACTTTGGCTTTTCTGTCTTATTTAATATATCGAAAAAACGCTATTAGGGGTGCTTAAAAACTGATTTTTAGGCTGAGATGATACCCTGAGTACCTGAAATGTTTAATGGCATCGTAGGGAAATAGCTTTATGTAGAAAAACTGTAAACATAGGCTGCTTCGTTACTGCGATGCAGCCTTTTTTGCTTTTTTGCCGCAAGAGGAATCAAATGGAACACGCTTTAGACAAGAAAATCCTGTTTGACAACCATGCCGAAGCCTATGATGCCTGGTTTTTTAACAATACCAATTTACTTACTTCAGAGGTGAAGCTAGCGATTGGAGCCTCACCGGCCATGCCCCATGCATCCCAAGAGGTGGGGGAAAGGGTTTCTTTCGCATCTGCGATTGTTGGCCCAAAAGGCCCCGACTGGCTGCGCAACGTTTAAAAAAGATCGTGACAGGGGTACGCAACCAAGCGGTATGAAACTAAAAGAGATCGGAGAATTCGGGTTTATTGACCGATTCGCATCCAAGTTCAAACCTTTGATCAAGCCGGGTGATATAGGGATTGGTGATGATTGTGCCATTATTTCGGTAAACCCGCATGAAAATCAGGTAGTCACCACCGACCTGTTAGTCGAAGATATCCACTTTTTAAAACAGAAGATCGAACCTGAGCACCTTGGCCATAAAGCGCTTGCGGTAAATTTAAGCGACATTGCGGCGATGGGTGCGACCCCACAGGCTTCCTTTTTATCCATTGCCATGCCCCAGGATACCGACATAGCCTGGCTGGATAGCTTTATGCAAGGCTATCACTCACTGTCCCAACAATATCAGGTGCCATTAATGGGCGGCGATACAACGAAATCGCAGCAACACCTGGCCATTAACGTCGTCGTAACCGGTTTGCTTGACAAGACAAAAGCCCGTTTGCGTTGCATGGCACAAACCGGCGATATTGTTTGTGTAACCGGCACTATCGGCGACTCCGCAGCAGGCTTACAAGTTTTGCTTGATAATTTGGCGCAGACAGCTCTAACCAAAAGACTCGTGGCGGCGCATCACTTGCCGCAACCTCAAATAAAGCAGGGACAATGGCTGGCGGAACAAAGCAGTGTACATGCCATGATGGATATCTCGGATGGCATCGCCTCGGATTTACAACATATTCTCGATGCTTCAAAAAAATCGGCCAAAGTCGAATTAAATCAGCTCCCTATCAGCAATGACCTTGTCGCTGCAGCACGAACCTATGGTTGGAACCGGTACCGACTGGCGGCCGGTGGCGGTGAGGATTATCAATTGCTCATTACGGTTAGATCCGACGCAATGAAACAACTGAACACGGGGTTTATTGAAGTATTCAATAGCCCGCTTTACCCAATAGGCACCATTCATCCCGGCCCTGGAAAGATAACCTGGCAAAAAAAGGGTCATAAAATAAAAAACCTGATCGAAGGATTCAATCACTTCAAATGAAAACATATAAACGAGTATTGACAATAGCCGGAAGCGACTCTGGCGGGGGCGCCGGTATTCAGGCGGATATAAAAACGATTTCAGCCAATGGCTGCTTCGCTACATCTGCCATTACCGCCATTACCGCGCAAAATACACTGGGCGTTACCGATATACATGCCTTACCCATCAGCAATTTAAAAGCACAGATTGAAGCGGTTTTACAAGATATTGGCACCGACAGCATCAAAATTGGCATGCTACATAACGCTGAAACGATAAATGCGGTTCATCAATGCCTTAAACCGTACAAGATAAAAAATATTGTGCTTGATCCGGTTATGGTTGCGACTTCCGGCAATAAACTGTTGCAGGATGAAGCCATTGATACCTTAAAAAATGTCTTGATTCCGGTTTCCCGGGTGATCACGCCCAATATCCCCGAAGCAGAAATTCTGTTAAACAAGACGATAACCAAACAGGAAGAATTACCCGGGTTGGCCAAAGCACTATCTGAAAAAAGTGCCGGTGTTTCAGTTTTTTTAAAGGCCGGGCACTTATCTGACGACAGACTTGTCGATGTATTCTACAACGCGGAAAAAGATGAAACCATCGAGTTAGTCTCCCAGCGCGTTCATTCCAATAATACTCATGGAACCGGCTGTACACTTTCCTCGGCTTTAGCTGCCAACCTGGCTCAGAACATAGAATTAACCCAGGCGGCCGAAGCGGCGAAAAAATATGTCAACGAGGCCATAATACAGGGTGCAGAGTACCAAATTGGTGCTGGCCATGGGCCGGTTAAACATTTTTACAATTTATGGAAATAGATATTCAGAAAAGGATTGTTGCCCATTGTATAAAATCGACGAACCGCGACAGTTTTCGTGTATTGCACTCTGACCCCGATCAAGGAAGCCCATGAGCGCCCAGCTATTGAATACCATTTTACTGCCCATGGCTCTAGCATCCATGATGCTGGCGCTGGGTTTGTCTCTGCAACCCGGTAACTTTGCCAAAGTATTCAACAGTCCCCGAGCCATAGCGATGGGCCTGCTGTTGCAACTGATCGGCCTGCCGCTGATGGCCTGGCTGATCATTGCCCTGACAAGCCCGTCACTGGAACTCGCCGCAGCGCTGATTCTGATAGCGTTGGCCCCGGGCGGCGCCACTTCCAACGCTATCACTTATCTGAGTCGCGGTGATACCGCGTTATCAATATCTCTCACCGCAATTACCTCGTTGGTCACGCCCTTTACCCTACCCGTTCTATTGAGCTTGCAGTACCAGTGGCTGGGCATAGATTCCGAAGAGTTACGTCTGCCAATACTGCCGACCATGGCAAAACTCGTCGTGGTGACACTGATCCCGGTGGTAACAGGTATGGCACTGCGCCATCGCTTTCCAAGTCTCATTCAGTCCATTCAGCAGCCCATCCAAAAGGTTGTCGGTCTACTGTTTATTGCGCTGATTGTCGCATTGAGCTGGGTCAATCACCAGCGACTGCCGGAAATCCTGTCCAGCACCAGCCTGTCTGTTCTAAGTCTGTCTGTACTCGCAATGCTGGTGGCCAATCAACTGTCCCGCGCAGCACGGCTGAGTCCTGAACAGGAGATTACCCTGACTATAGAAACCGGCATCCAGAACGCAGGCACAGCAATAATGATCGCCGCTTCACTGATGGGGCAGCCAGCGCTGGCAATGATTGCACTGTACTATGGTATAGCCATGAACCTTCCTGCACTGATGATTATCGGCTGGCGATGCCGGTCTGCCACTGAAACGCATTGCCACTCCGGCTGTTGATCGGGATCTGACAGCGAGTTTCCGCGACCAATAGGCTGACTGATTGCGGTGTCCAGGTGTTGACACCGTTCTTGAATTAAGGCAGCGTAACACTGAAGCCTGTATGCGAAAATGACAGAATTGAATAGGCAGAAAACGCTGGTTCACAAGCTGACAACAGCCGCTCAGGTGACCGACTGGATTGCAAGGCCAACCAAGTAGGTACCTCATGCAATTCACCACAGGTAAACACAAACACTAAATTCATATGAGGGCGAAATAATGGAATTAATTGAAACTTTGGTAAGCCAGCTGGGTATTGACAATGATCAGGCTAAAGGTGGTGCAGGCCTGCTATTCAAGATGGCGAAAGATAAACTAGCCGGCGGCGAGTTTTCACAGATTATCGATAAAGTTCCCGGAGTGGAGGATATGATTAGCGCGGCTCCCGATGCGGAGGGTGGCGCTGGCGGCCTGATGGGAAGTATTGGCGGTATGCTGGGCAGTTTAGGTGGCAATGCCGGAGCGCTAGGTAATCTGGCCAGTCTTGCCGGCGGCTTCGACAAGCTCGGCCTCGATAAAGGCATGGTAAGCAAGTTTATTCCTGTCGTTATCCAATTTGTGCAGGAAAAGGGTGGCGATGACTTGATGGCCCTGGTGCAAAAGGTATTCTCTGGCGATAGCTAGGGCATTTTTTCCGCAATAAGCAAAGCGAGCCGCCCAGTTGAAAGTGGCTCGCGTTGTTATAAAAACGGCGAGTGAAAGACTTCTTTTTCATTCAATCGAGCCTGTCGTGACGAAAACATGCGATTTGTGACGACTGATTACTTTTATTTCAGGCATTCTATGAATATTGTGCAAAGTTGCTTACCGGTTGTCTGCCTGCGCCAAATAGCTCACCCTTCGCTGATCATGTCCTATACTAAAGATCGAAAAGTTGTGGTGCAAAACCAGGTAAAAACGATCAGTGTCCGAGTCATCACCGGCCATCCAAGACGTCCAAATCAATGCCTATCCTGAATAGGCCGTTTTTTCACAACTCTGCAGGGCTGGATGGATTGGTCGTCAAGATATAAAGTTATTTTTTCCACGTTGCATACTTAGGTATAAAATGATGGAATGGGCGCATATCTTTATATATCTTAGATAAATGAAAAGATTACACCATAATTTCAAAACCAAAGACCGATTTCTCAGGGAACTTCACGACGCTCAGATACCATTGACCCATCCCCATATCCTGATTCAGATTTTTGATGGCGGTGGCGATATTGAACGCATCCAGCCTTTGCTGGCATTCATAAGAAAAACTCTGCCTCACTGCGTTCTTATCGGTGCAACCACAGACGGCGGAATTCTGGATGACCAGGTATTGGAAAACAGCCTGTTAATTTCTGTGCTCTGCTTTGAAAAGACCAGATTACAGATTGAAAAATCAGACAATCATTCCAATAACTGTTTTGATAAAGGGGTTCGTCTGGGCCAAAACCTGAAAAAAAAGGACTTAAAGGCGGTGATTCTTTTTGGTGAGGGGTTGTCTGTAAATGGCGAGGATCTGTTGACAGGTTTTGAAAGTCAGGTGGGCGATATCGTTATTGCCGGTGGTCTTGCTGCGGACAATTACGCCTTTCGTCAAACCTATCTGTTTTATCAGGATCAGATTCTGGACAAGGGTGCCGTGGCTGTAGGCTTATATTCCGAAACCCTGCGGGCAGAAACCCGCTGGGCCTTTGATTGTGATATTATCGGCGAAGAGTTTGTCGTAACGGAATCAGAAGGAAATATTGTCAAAAAAATCAATGGCATACCCCCTGAAACCCTGTACAAAGAGTATTTAGGGATTCATATGACCCCCCAGCTTATTCAAATCTGCGCACAAATCCCTATGGTGGTGAACCGGGATGGCGGCATCCTCGCCAGGTCAGTCGTGAAACTTTATTCAGATGGCGTTATGGGCTTTGCCGGAAATCTTATGGAAGGCGAAAAAGTCCGACTCGGCATTGTGAATGTGGAAAAAATTCTGCTCAATGGTGTTGAAATCTACAGTGAAATAAACAGCCAATGGGATGCGATCCATATGTTTTCCTGCACCGGCAGAAAATCAATTCTTGGTGACAAGTTGACCCAGGATATCCAGCATTTTCCCACCATTGCTCCAGTCACCGGATTTTTTTCCTACGGCGAATTCGTCAAGGCGAAAGGGGGAAAAGCCCAATTCTGCAATCAAACCATGGTGCTGCTGTTATTGAGTGAATCGAAGAATCTTCCCATCGCCAAACCCCTACCCCAATCAGTTGAGGAAATAGATTCCCAAGAAAATAGATTCAGATTGACAAATGACCAACAGGAAAAAGAAACAGAAGGAGAATCACTCAATAAGCTGCTGCAGGATCAGCTTTTACTGGTCGAACATAAAAACAAAATCAAAGAACAGCTTCTGCTGGTCGAGTATAAAAATAAAATCATGGGAGAAATGCTCTATAAGGACTCTCTGACTGAACTCGGAAACAGAACCTTTCTGTTGAAGCAAATTGAAGACAAAAAAACCAGAGGGGTGTTGCTCATCGATATCCGGAATTTTCATACCATTAATGATTTATACGGAGAGTCTGTGGGCAATTTAGTTCTAAAGTCCTTTGCTGACTTTTTGAGAAGACATTTCGAATCTCCGAACATATATCGGCTCTCAGGAAATACTTTTGCGATTTTGAATGTCCATCATCGGCTTCCAGAAGAGTGTCTGGCCATCGCCAGAAAAATTGTCAGGGATGTGCAAGCTGAAAATTTTTATTTCAAAAAGGAGGATACGATCCTGGAATGCGACATATCGGTCGCCATTGGCATATCCAACGAAATAGGAGGGAAAGACCATCTGGAACACGCTGATATGGCGCTGAATTACGCGAAAAAAAATCATAAGAGCATTGTTCTGTACAGCGATTCTCTAAATATAAAACAGGTATACGAACAAGATTTAGCCATTGTAAAAATGGTAAAAAAAGCCCTGGATGATGACAGAATCGTACCGTTTTTTCAGCCGGTATTTAAAGGGGAAACGGTATCCTATTACGAATCTCTGATCCGGATTCGTGCAGAAGACGGCACGATCCTGTCACCGGATCGCTTTTTGGATGTCATCAAACACACCACCTACTATTCCTACCTTACCAAAAGAATCATCAAAAAATCGTTTGCGCTTTTCCAACAACTCGACAGCAAGCTGGCCATCAACCTGTCATTTCTGGATTTTTTAAATACAGGTACCGTGGAATATCTGCTCAGAATGATCAAAAAATATGATATGGGCAGAAAACTCATTGTGGAAATTTTGGAAAGCGAGATTTTTCAGGACTACGAATCCACCATTGAGCATATCCGACGATTCAGAGCCCTTGGCGCCAAAATCGCCATTGACGACTTTGGCAGTGGGTATTCCAATTTTGTACATTTAACCATCATTGATCCGGATTATATAAAAATCGACGGCTCCTTGATCAAAAATATTGACACGGATGTCAAAAGTCTGGCCATTTGCAAAGCCATTATTAGTTTTGCCAGGGATTTGAATATGAAAACCGTTGCCGAGTTTATTCATTCCAAAGAGATATATGACATCACAACCCGCCTGAAAGTGGACAAGCACCAAGGATTCTACCTGGGAGAACCGAAAAGCGCCGAGGATTGGTTTCAAGATGTTTTGTCACCCGAGAAAAAACATTGAAGCCCTTTTCAACCCAAAAATCATTTAACGGCGAGTCAAATACACTTTTCCAATCCATTAAGCCTTCGCTCAGGAAACTTGTCGTTTGCAGCGGCCGACTAGCTTTATTTTTCACGCGTTCTATCGACATTCTGTGAAACGGCCTATGGAACACACTCTGGAACAAATCCTACCGCGGATTTTAGGTTCAGTTAAAATTAACCGTCAAGTTTTCGGTTGCCGCACTTTAGATAAAACCGTTATTGTAACCAGCACTTTACTACAGGCGCGAAAAAACGATGAAGATTGTAGAAAAAGCCGTTATTGACCAATACTACCAGGCGCTGCTGGACAAAAACCCTGATTATCTGGGCGTATTCTTTGTGGCGGTAAAAACCACAGGAGTATTCTGCATACCCACCTGTCATGCCAAAAAACCGAAAAAACACAACATCGAATTCTATCATACCGTTAAAGAGGCATTAGAAGCGGGCTATCGTCCCTGTAAAATTTGTAAACCGGCAGAAAATGCGTATAAACCGCCGCAAGCTGTCAGGCAAGCCTTACAAATGGTTACCGACAAACCAAAATGCAAAATTACCGATGATAACCTGAAACAACAGGACATCAGCCCTCATACCGTCCGGCGCTGGTTTAAGTCGCACTACGGTATGACCTACCATGCTTTTCAACGCATGTACCGGATCACCAACGCTTATCAGGAGCTGCAACAAGGCGGCACGGCTACCGAAACAGCTTTTGATTCAGGCTATAGCTCGCTCAGCGGTTTTGGCTACACCTACAAAAAACTCACCGGCCACCCGCCCTCACACTCGGACCATCAAAGCCTCATACAAATTGGCCGTTTAACCACACCGATCGGACCAATGGTTATCGGCGCAACCAATCTGGGCATTTGTCTATTGGAATTTATCAACCGCAAATCCCTGGAGACCGAATTACAGGATTTGCAACAAAGGCGCAACGCGCGAATATTGCTAGGCGAAAATACCCATATCAAACAGGCCGGAGAGGAATTGGACGAATATTTTGCGGGAAAGCGACAACAATTTGATGTCGCGCTGGATCCTATTGGTACCGATTTCAGACAACTGGTTTGGCGATCTCTGTTGACCATCCCCTACGGCACGACGATCAGCTACCTTGACCAGGCAAAACGCCTGGGCCGTGAAAAGAGCCTGCGTGCCGTCGCCTCGGCAAACGGTTACAACAAAATTTCCATTATTATTCCCTGTCACCGCGTGATCGGCAGTGATGGCAGCTTGACAGGATACGGCGGCGGTTTGGAACGAAAAAAATGGCTTCTGGATCTGGAGAAAAGTCATCGCTAAAGGTACCAAATCGAATAATTGGAACTACTGCCGCACTGATTGTTTTTCTTTTTTCAGTGGTCTACAGTCCCGGTTCCGGAAACCTGTTTTATGCTGCAAATAGTGCAGGATTTGGCTAAGCAACCTTCTCTGCTTGTCAGAAAAGCAGGTATAGTTACAAATATTTTCTGATACCACTCCAGACCTTATACTTTTCTTGATAACTCATGGTGGCCATCGCCGGACTGGTAGATGGCATCCTGATCATTTCAATACGTTTTTCGATACCTCCAAGTTTTGGCAGTATTCGCTTTTTAAACTCTGTTTCAGCTCTGCTGCCATTAAAAACAATCAGACGCAGCTGAGAATAGCAATCAAAAAAATGGATAAAATCATTAGGCACTATGGTTGCCGTTTCAATTTTTGAATCCAGACTGCCATAACGGCGACAACTTTGCAGCACATCCCAGATACCAATTCGGTGGCTGTTTACTATCGCAATTCGTTCCCGATAATCGATCTCGCAATCAAAACTGAACGCTTCCCCCATTATCCGCCAGAATACATTTCTGGGATGGGCATAATACTGCCCTTTTTGAAGTGAGTACTGACCAGGAAATGACCCAAGAATGAGAATACGCATATCCGCCGGGGCAGCGGGCGGAAAACAAAGCCGTTTTTTCTCTGATCGTTCCATCTTTCTTTTTTACAAATCTCTTATGCTGCACCGACACGCAGATGCAGCATACGGGAGGCATTGCGGAACTTTTTGACATAACGCAGAAGGCGCGGGAACCAATGATAGTCACCCATCTGCCACATAATGCTTTCCGAGGAAATCAATTCCAAACCCGGATGCCACTTGACAAGCTCCTGATCATCGTCAAGTCCCCATTTAAAGCTGGCCTGCATATTTCGTAGTGTATCGTGATGTTTTGTATTTTTGCTGGACCAGACATTGAGAAGATCAAAGCAAATTTCCGAACCAGGAAAAGTGTCGGCCAGAGCGCATAAAAAAGAGCGAACCTCTGCGCCTTCAAAATACATCAGCACCCCTTCAATGATAAACAAGAAATTCCCATCGGGATGCGCAGTCTTGATCTTTTCCATCCATGTTGGGTCAAATATCGAGTATCCCAAATAGTGATTGTTTTCGGTTTCCGGCAAGAGCTTTTTCCTGAAAGCGATGACCTCGGCGAGATCAAGTTCATAAAAAACCGCCTTACGCGCATCACCGAGACGCTGGTATCGCGTATCCAGACCGCATCCGAGTAAACCGACTATTGGCTGATCATGGTCGGCAATAAATTTTTTGGCACAGTTATCAAAATATTTCAACCGTACATTGCTGCCCAGTCGGCTCATCATAGAACCTTTAGTAAAGCGTTCAAAGTCATAGTCTATCTGCTGCATGAGCTCGACACTCTTCTCGTCGCCCAGAACTGGCTGCTTTTGCCGGGCATCGAAGGCCCTCAGGGCAACGGTGAGAAGCAAGGTCTCGGCAATTGGATCTTGGGTAAAACCGGGTTTGATCTTTTCCATTTGACTTATGATGATTTCTGCGGTTCGAATTAAAAGAAGAGACATTGTGCCCTGTTGGTTAATCCGAAAAAATGATTAACCATACAACCAGAAGAAATTGAACACTTCGGCAACCGAATAGAAGGAAGCGCCTCCCGAAAAATAGCTTCGGGAGGCGTTATGTGCCGAATTGCCATTCGGCCCGACAACAATGTCTGACGTCACTTACAACAGAAGGTTTCTCATATCGCCTAGCAATGTACCAAGCATGGTTGTGAAACGCGCCGCATCAGCACCGTTGACTGCTCGGTGATCGTAGGAAAGTGACAAAGGCAGCATCAGCCTGGGCACAAACTCGGCACCATTCCAGATTGGTTTCATCGCCGCTTTTGAGACACCCAGTATGGCAACTTCCGGCGTATTGACAATAGGCGTAAACGCTGTACCGCCAATACCACCCAGACTGGAAATAGTGAAGCAGGCACCCTGCATTTCTCCCGGCATCAGCTTCTTGCTTTTCGCTTTCTGGGTCAAAGTAGCCATGTCACTCGCTATTTCCCAGATGCCTTTCTTGTCGACATCCCGAAGTACCGGCACCAGCAGTCCGTCGGGCGTATCCACCGCCATACCAATATTGATATAGGACTTCTCGATGACCTGCTTTTTCTCCATATCCACCGAAACATTGAACTGCGGCAATGCCTGGATAACATAAGCACAGGCTTTCAGCAAAAACGGCATGGGCGTCAATTTCAGGCCACGGCTTTCTGCATTTGCCTTGTTGGCCTTTCTGAATGACTCCATATCCGTGATATCAGCCTCGTCGAACTGAGTCACATGGGGCACATTCAACCAGGAGCGATGCATGCCTTCCGCAGTTAATTGATGAATCTTGGTCATAGGACTTTGAGTCACCGCACCAAACTGACTGAAATCCGGCAAAACAACCGGAGCAATGCCGTGTCCGCCACCCGCCGAACTTCCGGATGAGGTCAATGCAGACTTAACAAACTTGTGCACATCCTCTTTCAGAACCCGCTGTTTAGGACCACTACCTTTCACCCTGGCCAGGCTTACCCCCAACTCTCTGGCCAACCGTCTAACTGCGGGCCCGGCGTGCACCTCAGCGTCACTATCGGTGACTTCGGCTGCTGCAGCAACCGCTGGTTTATTTGGTGTCGGCGTTTCAGCCACGGCCTGAACGGGAGCAGGAGCCTTTTGGCTACCCGTGTCGGCTTGTTCGGGCGCAGATGATGCTTGCGCCTGTTCCGATGATCCGTCAGCTTGTGCCGGTTCACCCGAAGGGGACTCAGCCGTACCACCCTCACCGTCCGGCTCGATCAACAGGATTAAACTATCTTCACTTACCAGATCACCAACCGCCACCTTCATTTCCAGCACGGTACCTGCTTCCGGGGTAGGCACTTCCATGGTCGCTTTATCCGACTCAAGGACAATGACCGGATCATCCACCGCAATTTTGTCGCCCACCGAGACACATAGCTCAATGATCTCGACATCGGTGAAATTGCCAATATCAGGAACTCTGATTTCTTTGCTACTCATTTTAAGCTCCTCACATTAACAGGTTACAGGGTTAGGTTTATTGCGATCAATATCATATTTTCGCAATGCTTCAACTACCACTGAAGATTCCAGCACACCCCGAGCTGCCAGTGCTTCCAGTGCCGCCACTACCACATGGTAACGATCAACCTCAAAGAAGCTGCGCAATTTCTCTCTGGTATCACTGCGGCCAAACCCGTCTGTTCCCAGTACAGTATAATCTGTCGGTACATATGCCCTGACCTGCTCACCATAGAGCTTGACATAGTCGGTAGACGCAATCACAGGACCGGGTCGGGACTTCAGACACTGAGTAATGTAAGCTTCTTTTGCCGGCTCTTCTGGATTCAACCGATTCCAGCGCCGGATATGCTGACCATTCCGGGCCAACTCATTGAAGCTGGTGACACTCCAGACATCAGAAGAAATCGTGAAATCATTTTTTAACAACTCGGCCGCGGCTCGAACTTCGTTCAAAATAGCACCACTACCAAGCAGCTGAACATGCAACTTGTCATCCGGTTTCTCGGTACGAATCTGATCCAGTTCATACATACCTTTCAGGATACCATCGGCGACACCTTCAGGCATTGCCGGCTGCACATAGTTCTCATTCATAACGGTAATGTAATAGTAAACATTCTCGTTTTCCTGATACATACGTCGCATACCGTCCTGCACCACCACAGCAATTTCGTACCCGTAAGCAGGATCGTAAGCGACACAGTTGGGCACCGTACTTGCCACGACATGGCTTTGGCCATCCTGATGCTGCAAGCCTTCGCCGTTTAGCGTGGTTCTGCCTGAGGTTCCACCAATCAAAAAGCCTCTGGCCTGGATGTCACCGGCGGCCCAGGCCAGATCACCAATACGCTGAAAACCGAACATGGAGTAGAACACATAAAACGGGATCATCGGGTAGTTATTGGTACTGTAGGAGGTGGCACAGGCTATCCAGGCAGACATGGCACCCGCTTCGGTAATCCCTTCTTCCAGTATCTGTCCCCTCTTGTCTTCCCGATAATACATCATCTGATTGTGGTCGTTGGGCACATACTTCTGACCTTCAGATGTATAGATACCCAGCTGGCGGAACATGCCCTCCATACCGAATGTTCTCGCCTCATCAGGCACGATGGGCACGATGCGCCTGCCGATCTCCTTATCTTTGGTCATCGCAGAAAGCAACCGGACAAATGCCATGGTGGTTGAAATCTGCCTTTCGCCGGAACCCTGAAGCTGGGTTTCAAACGCCGATAACCCGGGTATTTGCAATGGCTGACTATGTGTTCGCCGCTTGGGATAAAAGCCACCCAGCATTTCCCGTTTTTTCTTCATGTAAATAGCTTCGGGGCTATCCGGGGCCGGACGATAGTAGGGTATCTCTTCCAGCTCTTGATCATTGAGTGGTATACCGAACCTGTCTCTGAAAGACTTCAATGTATCGAAGTCGAGCTTTTTAAGCGCGTGAGTACTGTTTTGCGCCTCACCCGCTGCACCAAACCCGTACCCCTTGGTAGTATGCGCCAATATGACGGTCGGCTGATCGGCATGACTCACTGCTTCGTGGAAAGCCGCGTACACTTTATAAGGATCATGACCTCCCGGATTTAACCCGGCGATGTCATCGTCGGTAAGATGCTCTGCCATTTTGGCAAGCTCTGGATGTTTGCCAAAGAAATGCTCACGCGTGTAAGCCGAGCCGTTGCTCTTGAAATTCTGCATCTCGCCATCGACAAGCTCATCCATAGTTCGCTGCATAACACCCGAAGTATCTTCTTCAAAAAGCGGATCCCACATGCGACCCCAAACAACCTTGATCACATTCCAACCTGCTCCCCGAAATACCCCTTCCAGCTCCTGAATAACCTTGCCATTGCCGCGCACCGGCCCATCCAGTCTCTGCAAATTACAGTTGACGACAAATATCAGGTTATCGAGTTTTTCCCGCCCTGCCAGAGCGATCGAGCCGAGCGTCTCCGGCTCATCGGTTTCACCGTCACCGACAAAGCACCAGACTTTTCGCTTACCCATATCGATAAGCTCACGGCTGTGCAAGTATTTCATTACATGCGCCTGGTAAATTGCCTGTATCGGACCCAGCCCCATGGAAACCGTCGGGAACTGCCAATACTCCGGCATCAACCACGGGTGTGGATAGGAGGACAAGCCATTGCCGTCCACTTCGTTACGGAAGTTGTCGAGTTGCTCTTCACTCAGACGACCTTCCACAAAAGAACGGGCGTAAATGCCAGGGGCGGAGTGGCCTTGAAAATAAACCAGATCGGACTCGGCGCCTTCCTGAGTGGCCTTAAAAAAGTAGTTAAACCCGACATCGACGATAGTTGCGAGGGACGCAAAGGAGGAAATATGACCGCCCAAATCGCCCGGCCGCTTGTTTGCCCGCAACACCATCGCCATCGCATTCCAGCGAATCAGAGACCGGATTCGACGCTCCATGAACAGGTCACCAGGCATTCTGGCCTCCTTGATCAACGGAATCGTATTCCTAAACGGGGTGGTAACCGAATACGGCAACTCGGTACGATCCCGGGTCGCCCGCTCGGACAGGCGATTTAACAAAAAGGCTGCTCTTTCAACACCTTCATGCTTGATCACTGATTCAATTGCTTCCAACCATTCCTGGGTTTCAATAGGGTCTACATCTTCATGCATTTCACTCTCCTCTAAGTTTCAAACCAATTAGATAAGCTTGCGATACAGGTAAACTAGCACCCATACTCTGGCAACCAACGCACCACATCGATACTTACCTCCAAGGGTAAGGCATCTCGTGGCCTGTCTCGAAGCGAATCGTAAGATTATTTGAGATGGACTTCATATTTTGAGCAAGTCAAAACCGCGTGCTTTCGCTACCCCGAACCCTACCACTGATCGAACAATCACCAAAACTCGATGATGCGTGTTCAATCCAGTGATTTATCGGGAAACTTGCCGTTTATTACACCCCCCGCCATTCAATAGCAGGTTATTTTTATCATTTTCCGTAGAGTCTAGCACGGCTAGCCCCAAAAACACTATGCTCCTTTAGGACTAGAGTATGTTCAAGCTTTGAATAGATTGCAACGGTGACCAGATTACAGTTGCGATCGACAAGAACACACCGCTATTGCTTCGGCAAGTAAAAAATTTGAAAAAGCACAAAAAAAGCGCACAAGAAAGCCTATAAACCCTGAGCCAGCGCACATTTCCTGTGGCACTGCTCTTTTCAAGTTGAAATAATCTTTGTAGTATTCAACACCAATGCCGATTACTGATGTTGAGGCAAGCGAAAACTCGTCGTGGCAATGCAAATCGGTAAAAACACAAATAATAACGATTGGTTATACCGATATATCGGGTTCAGTCTGTATATTGGGGTAAAAACCACACTCAATGATAAAATGGATGCTTAACGATGAAGAAAATGAAAAAAACATTACTGGGGCTCACTGCTTCGATTGCGCTAGTGAGTGGTGCAGCCACGGTCAATGCCGAGGATATCAAGATTGCATTGGCCGGCCCGGTAACAGGTCCGGTCGCCCAATATGGTGATATGCAAGTGATTGGCGCTGAAATGGCGATCGAGAAAATCAATGAAGCAGGTGGCGTCAATGGCAAAAAATTGAAAGGCATTCTTTATGACGATGCCTGCGACCCAAAACAAGCCGTCGCTGTTGCCAACAAAATTGTAAACGATGGAGTCAAGTTCGTGGTCGGCCACCTGTGTTCGAGCTCCACTCAACCTGCCTCCGATATCTACGAGGATGAAGGCATCATCATGATTACCTCTGCCTCGACCAGCCCGGAGATTACAACGCGGGGTTACAAAATGATCTTCCGCACCATCGGTCTGGACAGTCACCAGGGACCTACCGCCGGTAACTATATCGCGGATGTAGTGAAACCGAAAAATCTGGCAGTCATTCACGACAAACAGCAATACGGCGAAGGTATTGCCAGCTCGGTCAAGAAAACGGCTGAAGAAAAAGGCATCAATGTCGTCATGTTCGAGGGCATCACAGCCGGTGACAAAGACTTCTCGTCACTCATCGCCAAGATGAAAAAAGCAAACGTTGATTTCGTTTATTACGGCGGTTACCACCCTGAACTGGGCCTGATTCTTCGCCAATCAGCAGAAAAAGGTCTGAAAGCCGGATTCATGGGACCAGAAGGTGTCGGCAATACCGACATCAGCACCATTGCCGGAGAAGCGTCAGAAGGTTTGATGGTGACCCTGCCACCAAGCTTCGACAAGCTGCCCAAGAACAAAGAGCTGGTAGACGCATTTAAAGCCAAGAACCAGGATCCTTCCGGCGCATTCGTGATGACTGCCTACTCGGCCGTCAAGGTTATGGCAGACGCCATGAAAGCGACAGGCGGCACAGATACAGATGCGATACAGAAAGTGATGCGTACCATGGAATTTGACACCCCTACCGGTAAAATCGGATTCGATAACAAGGGTGACCTGAAATCCTTTAATTTTGTCGTCTACGAATGGCATTCCGATGGCAGCAAAACGGCTGTAAAATGACGATGTGACTGTCATATCCCAAACACCTGCTCACCCTCGAGCGGGTGTTTTTCTTTTTAGGTACACCCGAACGGAGAAGATACATGGTCGAAGGTACTCTCTACTTTGTACAACAGCTGATGAACGGACTCACCATTGGCAGTACCTATGCGTTGATCGCTATTGGTTACACCATGGTTTACGGCATCATCGGCATGATCAACTTTGCCCATGGCGAAATATATATGATAGGCATGTATGCCGCATTTATTGCCATTACCGGTCTGATGATGGGAGGCGTGACTTACTTACCTATTGTCATTCTGGTGGCGTTGATGGTTGCAATGTTTGTTTCAAGTACCTTCGGGTGGGCTGTGGAGCGCGTCGCTTACCGACCGCTACGAGGCGGCAATCGACTGATACCTCTTATTTCCGCAATCGGCATGTCAATTTTCTTACAAAACTTTGTTCGACTGGCACAAGGTTCAAGAGATGTTGCCATTCCCACATTGATCGAGGGAAACTGGTCCTTTGGCCCACCAGAAGGCTTTCAGGCCACCTTGTCACTGATGCAGATTTTTATTTGGATTACCACTTTGGTGTCGATGACAGCACTATCGCTATATATAGCCAAATCCCGCACAGGGCGGGCCTGTCGCGCTGTGTCTGAAGATATGAAGATGGCCAGCCTGCTCGGCATCGACACCAACCGAATCATTGCCACCACCTTTGTCATTGGTGCCGCTTTGGCCGCCGTTGCAGGGCTATTACTTGGCCTCTACTACGGTACCGCCAATCCATTTGTCGGATTTATCGCCGGGTTGAAGGCATTTACCGCAGCCGTGCTTGGTGGCATCGGCAGTATCCCCGGCGCCATGCTGGGTGGCCTGGTACTTGGCGTTACCGAGAGTATGACTGCCGCCTATTTCAGTTCGGAATACAAGGATGTCGTATCCTTTGGTTTGCTGGTCATCATATTACTCTTTCGACCCACTGGACTGCTGGGCAAGCCGGAGGTTGAAAAAATATAATGAACAAGCAAAATTTCAATCAGGCGCTCATCGCCGGTGTCGTCACCTTTATCCTCGCCTTCCCTCTGCTCGGCGTCAATTTAGTTCCAGAGGGGATTAATACAACACTGAAAAGTGCTTCAGGACAAACCATACTTTATATTTTTATCGCCAGCCTGACCGTATTCCTCTTTCAATTGTTCAGAAACGATATTGCCGGCAGGCTTTCATCACTGCCTTTACCCAAAGCGCCAACACTCAAAAATATTTCAACCACCAGCCGAGTTCGGCTGGAGAAAACAGCACTTTTCATCGTGATCGCCGGCGCACTGGCCTGGCCATTCATTGCATCCAGAGGTTCCATTGATTTGGCGACCCTGGTGCTGATTTACGTCATGCTCGGTCTTGGGTTGAATATCGTCGTTGGCCTGGCAGGACTACTCGATCTTGGTTATGTCGCTTTTTATGCCGTTGGCGCTTATAGCTATGCGTTGTTTTCACAGTATTTCGGGTTGGGCTTTTGGCAATGCTTACCCTTGTCTGGCTTACTCGCCGCGACCTTTGGCTTCCTTTTGGGCTTCCCGGTGTTGCGGCTCAGAGGTGATTATCTGGCCATCGTCACGCTCGGATTCGGTGAAATAATTCGTATTCTACTAAACAATCTCACCTCGCTCACCGGCGGCCCAAATGGTATCGGTGGCATACCCAAGCCATCACTACCGGCAATTCAAACTGATCCGCAAGTTGCCGTTGTCGGTCTGGAATTCACCCGGAGAGCCAAGACAGAAGGTAACATTCCGTTTCACGAATACTTTGGCATCGCCTATGACAGTTCCTACAAAGTGATATTCCTCTACATTCTGGCGGTTATTCTGGTTTTCGTTACATTGTTCGTAATTCGCAGACTAATGCGCATGCCGGTTGGCCGGGCCTGGGAGGCATTACGCGAAGACGAAATTGCCTGCCGATCGCTCGGCTTGAACCGCACTATTATCAAGCTCTCCGCATTCACCATTGGCGCCACTTTTGCCGGCTTTGCCGGTTCGTTTTTCGCGGCCCGCCAGGGCTTTATCTCTCCGGAGTCTTTTACCTTCATTGAATCCGCAATCATTCTGGCAATCGTTGTACTGGGCGGGATGGGCTCGCAACTTGGCATCATCCTCGCCGCCGCAGCGATGACTATCCTTCCAGAACTGGCCCGCGAATTTCAGGAATACCGGATGCTGATGTTCGGACTTATGATGGTATTGATGATGATCTGGCGGCCTCAAGGCCTGTTACCAATGAAACGGCCTCATCTGGAGTTGAAAAATGTCTGATAAAATCCTTGACGTATCAGACCTGTCCATGCGTTTTGGTGGTCTTTTGGCGGTAGACGGTGTCTCTCTTGATATTGCAGACAAACAGATCGTATCGATAATCGGGCCGAATGGGGCAGGCAAAACTACGGTATTCAATTGCATCAGCGGGTTTTATAGGCCCACTAGCGGGCAAATTAGTTTCAAGGGCTCACCTATTCAAGGTTTGCCTGACTTCAAAATTTCCAGGCTGGGAATGGTTCGAACCTTTCAACACGTCAGGCTTTTCAACCATATGACCGTGATAGAAAACCTGCTGGTGGCGCAACACCGGCATGTCAATACCAATTTGTTCGCCGGATTGTTCAATACAGGTTCATATCGGAGACTGGAAAACGAAGCGATGGATTATGCTGCCTACTGGCTGGACAAGGTAGGGCTGACAGATGTTGCCAACCGTGAAGCGGGCAACCTTGCCTATGGTCAACAGCGTCGTCTCGAAATTGCTCGCTGCATGGTCACAAAACCGACACTGTTAATGCTCGACGAACCGGCTGCCGGCCTCAACCCAAATGAAACACAAGACCTCGATGCGCTTATCGTCAGCCTCAAAAACCACTACAACGTATCCATTCTATTGATCGAACATGATATGAGCCTGGTCATGGGTATATCCGACGAAATTGTGGTTATCAACCAAGGCAGGCCCTTGGCCTCAGGAACACCGGATGAAGTCAAAGCCAATCCGGATGTCATCAAAGCTTACCTGGGGGAAGAGTAATGCTGGTATTGGATAACGTACATACACATTACGGCAAAATCGAAGCATTGCGCGGCGTATCGCTCGAAGTCAATCAGGGAGAAATCGTTTCGTTAATTGGTGCCAATGGCGCAGGAAAATCGACATTGCTGATGACTATTTGTGGCGACCCCAAAGCGACCAAAGGCCGCATTTCCTTTGAAAACAAAGATATTACCGAAGCTGAAACATCCACTATTATGCGAAGTGGAATTGCGATAGTACCCGAAGGTCGACGGATTTTTCCAGGACTGACCGTTGAAGAAAACCTACATATGGGCGGTTTCTTCACCAACAAAGCAGAATTCGACCCGTTGCTTGAAAAGGTCTATTCGCTGTTTCCGAGGCTCAAAGAACGAGAACTGCAACGCAGTGGTACCATGTCTGGCGGAGAGCAACAAATGCTGGCGATCGGACGCGCGCTTATGAGCAAGCCCCGATTGCTGTTTCTCGACGAACCATCCTTGGGCCTGGCCCCCATCGTTATCGCCCAGATATTTGAAATCATCGAGCATTTGCGAGAAGAAGGGATGACCATTTTTCTGGTAGAGCAAAATGCAAACCAGGCATTGAGACTATCTGATAGAGGCTACGTACTGGAAAACGGAGAAATCGTTCTTCACGATACAGGTCGCAATCTTCTCGTTAACGAAGAGGTCAGAAAAGCCTATTTAGTCGCCCCTGAAAAACACCCAACCTTATGAATTTTATTAAAAATCTTCCATTTCAGGGAGATAAATTCGACCAAAAACAGTATACTGACTCCTTCA
>PDWJ01000952.1_pt1 | contig 184426 bp, 171 predicted proteins | sample 1430881 | NCBI WGS metagenome assembly PDWJ01 (sample SAMN01162460, study PRJNA174530) | Oral metagenome, whole genome shotgun sequencing project. | biome: Marine environment; feature: Marine mammal; material: Swab sample of the gingival sulcus; isolation source: swab sample of gingival sulcus...
AATTCTCGGCCATCATAACTCCGCTCTTTTGCTGGACTCACTATGGTCGCAAAGTGATTAACAGCCGATTAACCCTGCTACATTTTTTTGCCCGGATTCAAAAAAATCGCAAATTACCGCGTTTTCCCGGGATGGGCCGGCACATATTATTATTTTGAAGCATGATTTTTGCCGTTGGTTACCGCTGGCCGGATCGGTTTGATTTTGGCAATTCGCGCTCGATCCGGGTGGCATAACGCTTTAAATGCCGTGCGGCGAAACGTCGGGGTAAAGGTGGCGGGGCTGTTTTGGGCTCAGCTTTGAACCTTGGCTATAGGATGCGTGGCTTACAATGTCATATGCTTGGATCCGAGCTGGGATCCAATCAGGACAACCCCTCAAAAAACGCCGGTTTCGCGCCCCCTTGCAGCAGCCAGTGATAGGCCTGCACAACCTGTTCGGCCTTTTTATCCCATGTGAAATAATCCTCAACCCGCTGGCGGGCGGCGCGGCTGGTGTTGGTTAGCATCTCGGGTGATTGCACGATCTGGTGCAGCAGATCGGAAAACGCCGCGATGATTTGCGCCCGGTCGCCAATCGGCACCTTGAAGCCCACGCTCTCTGTCACCAGCTCGCCCGGCCCGGCGTAATCGACGATTACCGGAGTCAGCCCCAGCGCCATCGCCTCTAACACCACGCCCCCGCCAAATTCGCGGATCGAGGGGAAGCTGAGCAGCTGGCAATTCACCGCAATATCCTGCACCTTTTCATGGGCGCACCAGCCATGAAACCGCACCGCGCCGGGGCAATCGGCCACCATGGCTTTGAGCTGATCCAGCATCGGCCCATCGCCGATCATGTCAATCTGCAACTGCCCCGATTGCAGCAACGGCATGGCCGCGTTCAGCAACATATCCGGCCCCTTATAAGGCACCATCCGGCCAATAAAGCAGGCCCGCAGCGGCCCCGATTGAGGTTTGGCACGTTTGGAGAACCGGGCCGGGTCGATGGCGTTTTCCGGCAGGTAGATGCATTTGTGCTGCATGGTCTCGGGTATTTCGCTCTGGGTGTGGCGCGAGCCGACAAAGATCGCAGCGGCATGTTTCAGGGTTTTGCTGCGGCCGGGCAGGGCTTTGTAAGCGCTGCGGATATAAGAGAGGAATTCGCGTTCCTGACGGCGCTCGGCTTCAAAGCCCTTGGGCCACGGCACCCCGCCATTGAGCGGCCCCAGCACGAAGGGCACACCGGCGCGGGCGCATTTGGCGGCAATCGGGCTGCTGATGGTGGGCGACAGCGGGGTGATGCGATGCACGATGTCATATTTGCCGGCTTTGATGTCGGCCTGAAAGGCTTGCCACACCAGATGTTCGAAATAGGGGTAAGACAGCGCCGAGACCGCCTGCAATGCGGTCCAGCCCTTGCCCTCGCCCATGCGCAGCACGCTGCCCAGTTTCCACAAGGGGCGGGCGAAGGCTTCGGAATCAATGGCGGTGAAATCGCGGCCCTCGACCAGACCGGCACGCAAAAATGCATCGCGGTTGCGGATCTGGGTGACGATATGCAGATCCACCACCCTCCCCAGCGCCTGCGCCAGAGACCACCCGACCAGAGGTACGCTGACCCATTCGGGATTGGCAGCCTCGGCGATGGCCAGAACGCGCAGTTTTGGGGGGGCGGGGGTCATGCGGTGCTCCTTGTCAGATGACCGTGCGAGGGGCGTTTTCGGGGGTAGGGCTGTGGGCCTGTGTGCCTTGGGCTTTGCGTTGTTTGCGCAGCAGTTCGGCATGGCCCAGCAAAGCGCCCGAGATCAGCCAGGTGATTGTGGTCAGCGTGGCGTTGGGGATCAGATCGACCAGATTGACCGCCAGCAACAGCGCCAGCGTTCCCAGATAGGGCGAGATTTTCTCGGCCGGCAAATCCCGGGTCTCGCGCCAGAGCAGCAGCATGGACAATCCCAGCAGCCCGAATTCGGCGATAAAGCCAAACCAGCCAAACACCCCCAGCGTGATGATCCAGCGCCCATCTGTGACGCTGGTAATGGTGCCGTCGATCGGGTCGTGCAGGTGGTTTCTGCCCCAGGACCCCCAGCCAAATAGCGGCTTGAGCGCGGCGCGTTCGCGCAGCAGGTCTTCGTTTTCGAACCGGAAGTTCAGCGAATGGGCGCGTTCGGGGCTGACTTTGGTGGCGGCGTCCAGCATCAGGCCGGTGGGCACCAGATCCACCGCTTTGAGGGCGGGATAGGCCATGGCGAGAAAGGCTAGGAGCATGGCGATTCTCAGCTGAAGCTTGATGCCGGCAAAGACCACCAGCGGCACCAGCAGCATGGCGTATAGGATCGAGCCCAGAGTTTTGCACAGGATCAGCAGCACCAGCAGATAAAGCGCGGCATAGAAGTATCGTTTGCCCAAAGCATGGTTTTCCTGACGCCACAGGGCAAAGGCCGCGACCACGCTGGTCATCACGAAAAACGCCGCCCAGATGCCGTGGAACAGAAACACCAAAGGGCGATAGCCATCGCCACGCATGCTTTGTTCGAACAGATGTTGGTAGAACCCATAGACCCACAGGTTAATTTGCGGGCTGAGGCGGATTTCGATCAGCATCGGCAGCGAATAGGCCAGCCCGGACAGCACGAGCGCAACCAAAAGATCGCGTTGGGCTTCGGGGGTGGCCAGCAGGGCGCGGGCCATGAAAAAGCCCAGCAGCAAAATCACCTGATTGATCGACAGCGCGATTGCATCCAGCGGGCGCAAGCCGGGCAGGCTGGCGCTGACGAACATGATTGGCTCGTCATTGGTCAGGACCGTGGCAACCGGAGTCAGCACGAACACCACGATCAGCAACATCGCCGTGCCCGATTGCGGCAACACGGCCCGCTTGCCCGGCAGCACGAACAGAAAGATCAGAAAGGCGGTCAGATTGGGCAGGGTCTCTTTGCTGAGCGGCGGCATCAGCGGAAAGTCGAATTGGGCCGGCAACTGGCCAGCCGAGCAGCGCAAGATATGCGATTGAATTTGGCATGGCGTGCCCAGCAGTCCCTTTGTGTTCCGATCGACCCGGCGCTTATAGCAAGCCTTGCGCTAAATGTCGCCCGGCAGTCTGCCTAGGGCGCAAACAAATTACGGCTGTGCCCTTGTCGCCGCAATTTGCGGGGAAACCGGATTCTCCGTTATGAGGATGCAGCAGGACGGGTTTTAGGGCTCGCCCCATCCGCCGGATAAGGCGTCCTTAGTGCCCGGTTGCGCGCAGCACCACCCGAACGGTGCGGGTCAGCACGGCGAAATCGGTGCCAAGCGACAGCTCTCTGTAATAATCCGCGTCAAACAGCGCACGTTCGGCAAAGCTGCACTCATTGCGGTCGGAAATCTGCCAATAGCCGGTGATGCCCGGACGCATCGCATAATAATCCAGCCCCGGATACAATTTGCGCTGGTCGCACATGATAGGGCGCGGACCAACCAGAGACATTTCTCCGATCAGAACGTTCCAAAGCTGGGGCAACTCATCAATCGAGGTCTTGCGGATAAAGCGGCCAACCCAAGTGATGCGCGGGTCTTTTTTCAGCTTTTGCAACTCATCCCATTCGCGGCGGGCTTCGGGGTTTTCATCCAGGTAACCTTCGAGCATCGTATCGGCATTGGGCACCATGCTGCGCAGTTTCAGCATTCGATAAACCCGCCCGTTTTTGCCGATGCGGTTCTGCCAGTAAAACGGAGACGCCCCGTCCAGCGCAATCAGCAGGGTAATCGGGGCCAGAATCAGCAGTGCAATCGGCATTAGCAGGGCGGCAAAGCAGAAATCCAGAACGCGTTTGAACACCCGCCGGTAAATGCCAAATTTGATATTGTGGGAAAATCTGCCCCCCGCAAGATTTTCGTCAGAATAATACGCCATGCTTACACCTTTACCTTTGCAACCCAAACGCTGGCAGGCACAATAGGAGAACGCTCTTTGCCCGGGGCAAAGAAGAACTCTAGCAAGCAGGCTAAATGCTCTTTCCAATTTAAAATATCACCTCCCCAGCAGCGGGAAGGATTTATTGGCAGCTGTAATCTATGTGGCCTCGCAAAATCCCCTGAATTGTCTCTTCTCAATCTAAAAATAGACACATTTTTAATACTTTACGAGCCTAACGAAAAGGCAGGTGTGTCTAACTCTCTGAAATAAAACGATAAAATGGTTAAAATACTTTTTGTCTTCTAAAATAAGGCTAATATACGCCATTTATTAGCGAATATATTAACATCAATTTACATTAAAGTCGATGATTGTTTCCAAAAGATTTGCGGGTTGAAAACCGATTTTCGAATCATCTGGGCTCAAGCCGGTTGAAAAAGGGCGGCCCGGCTTGGTTTGATCCAAGTTTTGCCACATTTGCTCAGGGGAGGGGATTGGCGCAAGCCGGTCGTGATTGGCGGGATCGTGCCGTTTTGTCCGTTATTGCAGCCGCGCAACCTTTTCATGGCAGGGGCAATCCAGCACATGGTCATTGACCATCCCAACCGCCTGCATAAAGGCATAAACAATGGTCGGCCCGCAAAACCGGAATCCGGCGGCTTTCAGATCTTTCGAGATTTGCTGTGAAAGCGGCGTTTGCGCCGGAATCTGGTGCACATGTTCAAATCGGTTTTGCAGCGGTTTCCCATCGACGTAATCCCACAGAAACCGATCAAAGCCTTGCTGCTGCTCGATGATCTGCCAGGCTTTGGCATTGCCAATGGTGGCTTCGATCTTGCCGCGATGGCGCACAATGCCGCTATCTTGCAGCAGGTGGCTGATCTCGGCCTCGCCCCACCCGGCGATCGCGTCAGGGTCAAACCCGGCAAAAGCCCGCCTGAAATTATCGCGCTTCTTTAATATGGTGATCCAGCTCAAACCGGCCTGAAATCCATCGAGAATCAGTTTCTCCCACAAGGCCCGGCTGTCGTGTTCCGGCACCCCCCATTCGGTGTCATGATAGGAAATATATATCGGGTCATTTCCGACCCAGCTGCATGGGTTTGTCATAAAATCTTTCTATTTCAGTTGGTTAGTAGGTTATTTTGCATTTTAATAAAATTAGAACAAAATGTGAAGGTTTACCTGTTCTTAGGCTCTGTGACGTCAATATGTCCTCGCTTGATACGGAGAACCTGATGGCCAGACGCAACAAACAACCGCCCGGCAAGATTTTCTATAAACCCGGGGTGAATCAAAACACCGATAACCCGCTGGATTTCGCGGTGCGCGAACGCGACAAAAATACCCTGCAAATGGTCAGGGATGCCTTGCAGCGCAAACAGGCGATGCTTGCTTATCAACCGGTTGTGCAGGCGGCCAACGGGCATCGGGTTGCTTTTTATGAAGGGCTGATCCGTGTGATGGACGAGACCGGGCGCATTATTCCGGCGCGTGAATTCATTGATGTGGTCGAAACCGATGAAATGGGGCGGATCATTGACTGTCTGGCGCTTGAGTTGGGTCTGGCCGCTCTGGCCGAAGAGCCGGGGTTGCGCCTGTCCATCAATATGTCGGCCCGCTCTATCGGGTATAAGCGCTGGTCGGATACGCTAGATCACGGCCTCAAGGTTGATCCCACGGTGGCAGAGCGGTTGATTTTGGAAATTACCGAATCCTCAGCCATGCAAATGCCCGAGCTGGTGACGACATTCATGGCGGATCTGCAGAAAATGGGCATCTCCTTTGCGCTGGACGATTTCGGCGCGGGGTATACGGCGTTTCGGTTTCTAAAGAACTTTTATTTCGACATTATCAAGATCGACGGCCAGTTTATCCGTAATATCCACGCTGATCCTGACAATCAGGTGCTGACCAAAGCGCTGGTGACCATCGCCGAACAGTTTGAAATGTTCGCGGTCGCCGAATGTGTTGAAACGATCGAAGATGTGAATTTCCTGCAGTCCATCGGGGTGGATTGCTTGCAGGGCTACTATTTCGGGGCTCCGACGACCCAGCCGCCTTGGCGCATCCCGTCGCGAAAACGCCGCGCGTAATGGGAGAGGCGGCCAAACGCGCTATTGCCGCAACGGGGCAATAACCCTAACATCGCAACCAGCCAAGGGGCGATGTTGGATGGCCTCTTTGCGCTTACCATCAAGAGGACAACACATGACCAATATCGTTATCGCATCCGCCGCCCGCACCGCTGTGGGCAGTTTTGGCGGGTCTTTCGCCACTACCCCGGCCCATGATCTGGGGGCAGCCGTACTTGAGGCGGTTGTCGAGCGCGCCGGAATCGACAAATCAGAAGTCTCCGAAACCATTTTGGGCCAGGTTCTGGCGGCAGGGCAGGGGCAAAACCCGGCCCGTCAGGCGCATATCAATGCCGGATTGCCGATTGAATCGGCGGCTTGGGGGATCAACCAGGTCTGTGGTTCGGGCCTGAGGTCGGTTGCGTTGGCGGCTCAGCATATCCAACTGGGGGATGCTGACATTGTTGTGGCCGGCGGGCAGGAAAACATGTCACTCTCGCCGCATGTCGCGCATTTGCGCAGCGGGCATAAAATGGGCGATGTGAAATATATCGACTCGATGATCCGGGATGGGTTGTGGGATGCGTTTAACGGCTATCACATGGGGCAAACCGCGGAAAACGTGGCGAACCAGTGGCAAATCAGCCGCGAAATGCAGGATGAATTTGCTGTGGCCAGCCAGAATAAGGCCGAAGCGGCCCAAAAGGCCGGTAAATTCGTTGATGAAATCGCTGCCGTCACCGTCAAGACCCGTCGCGGTGAAACGGTTGTGGACAGTGATGAATATATCCGCCACGGCGCGACTCTCGAAAATATGCAAAAACTGCGCCCGGCCTTTGTGCGGGACGGGGGCAGCGTGACTGCCGGGAATGCCTCTGGTATCAATGATGGCGCGGCGGCGGTGCTGCTGATGTCGGCTGAAAATGCGGAAAAACGTGGCCTGACCCCGATGGCGCGTATCGCGTCTTATGCCACGGTTGGTCTGGACCCGGCGATCATGGGCGTTGGGCCGGTTGGGGCGAGCCAAAAAGCTCTGAAAATGGCCGGCTGGAAGGTCAGCGATCTGGAACTGGTCGAGGCCAACGAAGCCTTCGCCGCCCAAGCTTGTGCCGTCAACAAAGAAATGGGCTGGGATCCGGCCATCGTGAACGTCAATGGCGGAGCGATTGCCATCGGCCACCCAATCGGCGCTTCGGGGTGCCGTATTCTGAACACGCTGCTGTTTGAAATGCAGCGCCGGGACGCCAAAAAAGGTCTGGCGGCCTTGTGCATCGGCGGCGGCATGGGTGTTGCACTTTGCGTCGAACGCGGGTAATAGAATTCCATGGCGTAATTTTATTGCGCCATGGATTGCCCTGACGTAATTTAATTGCAGCCAGAATTGGAGCCTCACATGACCCGAACTGCCCTTATCACCGGAGGCACCCGTGGCATTGGCGCGGCGATTTCCAACGCTTTGAAGGCAAAAGGATACGCCGTTGCTGCAACTTATGCCGGTAATGACGATGCTGCCGCGGCATTTACCGCACAAACGGGCATCGCCACCTATAAGTGGTCAGTTGCCGATTATGAGGCTTGTGCCGAGGGAATCGCCCGGGTCAAAGCCGATCTGGGTCCGATTGACATTCTGGTGAACAATGCAGGCATCACCCGCGATGGCATGTTCCACAAGATGACGCGGGAACAATGGCAAGAGGTTATGGATACCAACCTGTCGGGGGTGTTCAACATGACTCATCCGCTGTGGAACGATATGCGGGACCGCAAATTCGGCCGAGTGATCAACATTGCCTCAATCAACGGGCAAAAGGGGCAGATGGGTCAGGTCAACTATTCCGCCGCCAAATCCGGTGAGTTGGGGTTTACCAAGGCGCTGGCTCAGGAAGGGGCGGCCTATGGCATCACTGTGAACACCATCTGCCCGGGCTATATCGCCACGGATATGGTGATGGCGGTGCCGGAAAAGGTGCGGGAAGCCATCGTGGCGCAAATCCCGGTTGGCCGTCTGGGCGAAGCCGAAGAGATCGCCCATTGCGTGACTTTTCTGGCGTCGGACGACAGCGGGTTTATTACTGGCGCGACCCTGACGGCCAATGGCGGGCAGTATATGGTTTAAAATATGCGGGGCGGCTTGTTCCCGCTGGGGTCGAAATGACATGGCAATGTGGGGAGCGTGGTCAATGAGATGAGGGTGTCCGATCTGAGTATGGGATATGAACGCCCCGTCGTCTTTTCTGCATTTCCTGGGGGTGCGTTTGGCTTGATGTTTCGGGTCAAAGGCCGGATGCTCTAACGTAGAAATCAGGTGAGTCTGACACAAAATGCGTATTTTGACGGTCAGGTGTTGCTGAGTGGTTTGCATTGTGCCCGTCCGTTGCTGTCCGCTTTCAAGAACCGACAAAAGCACTATTCATGCATGGACGTTTCCATTTCGGGCAGTGCGCCCATGATCGTCTGGTAAAACCGGTTGGCGCTGCGCCGTTCGGTCTTTTGATCGGTAGCCGGTCGAACAGGTTGCATAAAAAGCTCACCGGGTGATCGCCCCGCATATGTGTCCCCATTGCGCTCCAAACGCGCATACCGAAAGAATGTGACCCTTCAGGAGGTAATAGTGCAAAGAAAAATGCTCCAGCCTGAAGGGTTTTGTCGAAGGTGATTGTCGGTGCTCTGCGGGTCAAAGGTGCCAGTTTTCGCGCTGGGCATGGCTATAGTGGTGTCGCTGTTTTGAAACTTTTGGTTCTGCGGATGCCTCGCCAAAGGCCGAATCTCCGCTCCCTTCAAAACACCAAAGATCGTAATGGATGGTTAAAATAGCGGTTTGTCCCCGGTCGGTTCACGCGCTCGGCCTTGCAGCATGGTGGAAAAATATCCATAAAATAAAGGATGTTAGAGGGAGCTAATGAATTTTGACTGGTGCGGTTGAGAAGACTCGAACTTCCACGGGTTTTACCCCACAGCGACCTCAACGCTGCGCGTCTACCATTCCGCCACAACCGCACGAGATCAGGCGGCGTATACCCGTTTGCTTTGGCAATGTGAAGCCGGATTATCCGAAATAACGCATTGATCACCAAAAACCCGCCCCAAAACAAAATGAGGGGCCCGAAGGCCCCCCCCGAAATAGCATTCCAAGCCCGGGCTTTAATTCCCCGATGCTCCCCCCTGCAAGAGGAAGGTCGGCATTGTTGCCGCAGGTTGTGCCTGCACCGCGGCGGGCAGGCTGGACTGGTTTTGACCGTTCAGCGCAAAAGCCGCCTGTTGGATCAGCGCACCGCGCTCGGGGTTGCCGGGGGCAAAGACTGCGCTCTGACCGTTGGCCAGCGCATCCAGACTGAGCTTATACCATTCCAAGCCCAGATCGGCGCGTTTGCCGGTGCCATAGCCCTGAGTCAGATGGTGGCCCAGCAGCTCGCCATAGGGTTGCTCGCCCAGCGCGGTCAAAATCAGCGCCGACCCCAGCGCCACATCCAGATTATCGGTGCGATACCCAACTGATAAGCAGATTTTCGACGTGCCGATCAGCTGCGCCGATGTCATGCCGGTGCCTGCGGCAAAGCTGCTGACATCCTGCATCACCTGATCACGCGATTTTAGCGACAGCGCGTTGATGTGGCTCTTCATCATCGGGCCGAACGAAGCGCATTGGCTTTCGAGCTGGCCCATGCTGATGCCTTGCAGATCACGGGCCATGTCTTCGCCGGTAGCGATGGCATAGGTGCGGGCCAGGCAGAATTGCTCGTTCAGCGCCAGATTCGGATCGCTCATCGACGCCTGAGTAACAAAGCCGCCATTGCTGTTGGTCAGCAGGCTGATCTGGTTACAATGCGACGCCAGCGAGGGCTTGCCCGCATTTTTGCCGGCTGCCATGAAATTGGGCAGGGCAGGGGGCACGGGTGCCGCAGTGGCAGGCCGCACGGAAGGTTGCGCGGTGATCACGGGCTGGGTGCCGCTGTGAACCTGAATACTCGGAGCTTGAACCGGCGGTGCGCTGGGCACCGCGGCCATGTGGGTTTTCGGAGCGTCCAGCTTGCGGCAAGTGGCCCCGTGGCACTCAAACATTGCCGGGGTCACATTGAACGCCTGAAAATCGCTGCGCTGATACCCGCTGGGCGTTGATAAGAACACCCGCACGGCGCAGTTATCGGCATTACACCAAAAGGCGCTGCCGGTGACTGAGGTATCCAGAATGTAATCGGTGCGCCCATCGGCGTTCATATCGGCCAGTTGCACGAAGCCGGCACGCTGGATCAACTGCATTGCGGTGGGATCGGCGCTTCTGGCGATTTCACGCACTGAATCGGAAACCTCTGAGGGCAAGCCTCCAAGCGATCCACTGGTTCCAGTTCCGGCGATATTCTGGCCGCCGTTTTGCTGCTCGGAACGATAGGACAGCAGCAGCCCGCGCACCCCTTGGCCGTTTTCGGCAATCAACTGCTGGGTCGCATAACCGCCGGCCTGAGCGCGGCGATAGGAATTCAGCAGGAAATCCTTTTCAAACAGGGTCAGCTGGCCGCTGACCGGATAGCCCATAAATGCCTGATAAGACGAAATCGCCGCCCGCGATTTGCGCCCCAGCGCCCCATCCGCAGCCCCGGCGGGGAAACCGAAATAATTGAGCGAGGTTTGAATTTCACGGTTTTCGGCCCGTTGCGCACTGCTGACCCCGCTTTTGCGGGTGGTGCGATGCCGGACCGTCCGGCGCTTTTGTTTCTGTTTCTGGGCGCTGTTAACGATTGCTCCGCCGATAATGCCGCCGATAATGCCGCCGACCACATCGCTGCCCCCGGCAAGGACAGGGTTGGCGGGTGTTGTTGCCAAGGCAGCCATGATAAAACCGGCTGTTAAACTCTTTGGAAACATGTGTATTCTCCTGTAATATAAATATAAACCACCACTTGCGGCCCGCAAAGGTCGCGCACAAAATAACATGGTAATACTATAGCCCGAAAAACAAACCTGTCCAGTCTGCACAGGGGGCATGAAGAGGCATAAATAATGGTTCAATGGCTGCATTCCCCCGGTCTGACCGCCTATGAATTTGCGGTTCAGGAAATGGAAAACCGCGCCGCCGGTATTGCCGCGGGCGAGATGGACGAAGCCATCTGGCTGCTGGAACATCCGCCGCTTTATACCGCTGGCACCAGCGCGAAAAAAGATGATCTGACGGACCCGAATCGCTTTGAAGTGCATGTCAGCAAGCGCGGCGGTCAATATACCTATCACGGCCCCGGCCAGCGGGTGGTGTATGTGATGCTGGATCTGAACAAACGCGGCCGCGATGTGCGCAAATTCGTGCGTCAGCTCGAAGATTGGGTGATCGCCACATTGGCCGAATTCGGCGTTCAGGGCGAAATCCGCCCCGGCCGGGTCGGGGTTTGGGTGCAACGCAAGGATAAGCCTCTGATGCCCGATGGGTCTTTGGCCGAGGACAAGATCGCCGCTATTGGCGTGCGGCTGCGCAAATGGGTCAGCTTTCATGGCATCTCGATCAATGTCGAGCCCGATCTGGAGCATTACAGCGGCATCATCCCCTGCGGGATTCGCCAATATGGGGTGACCAGCCTGGTGGATTTGGGCTTGCCCGTGACCATGGCAGACCTGGACACGGCGTTAAAGCGCACCTTTGAGAGCATTTTTATCGGAAATTCGCCGAAATCGCAGCTCATTCGGGGCTAGGACAATACCGCGCATTGAATTTTTGCGCCGAGGTGTTATGTGGTGTCTGTCTTTAAACAAGGAGAACGCAGATGACGAAAACACGTCGCGATGCTTTGAAGCTCATGGGGGCCGCCGCCGCCGCAACCACCGTATTGCCAACCGCTTTGCGCGCAGAGGGCCCTGTGACGCACGAAGTCCAGATGCTGAACAAGCACCCTGATGACAAGAAGCAGAAGAATGTGTTTCTGCCCGCGGTTCTCAAGATCAACCCCGGCGACACCGTCAAGTTTGTGGCAGTTGACAAAGGCCACAACTCGGTTTCCTACAAGGACATGATCCCCGAAGGCGCCGAAGGCTGGAAGAGCAAGCTGAACAAGGATTTCGAAGTCACTCTGGACGTTGAAGGGGCCTATGGTTACTTCTGCCAGCCTCACAAATCGCTGGGCATGGTCGGGCTGATCCTGGTGGGTGATGTCTCGGGCAACTACGAAGCGATTAAAGAAGTCAAACAGCGCGGCAAGGCCAAAAAGGTCATGAAAAAGCTTTTTGAAGAAGCTGACGCCATGCTGGCCGAATAAGCCGGGCTTACAAGGCTGAAAATGCAACCCGCAATCGGCAGTAGGCTGGTTGCGGGTTTTTTGTGGTTTCCGTTTGTGGTTTCGGGTCGTTCCGTATGCTCCCGGGCAGAGGGGATTACAGCCAGCGCCGCACCCGGCGTTCATAGGATGCCCACAGCGCCCGATACGTCCGGCGCAGATGTTTTTCCTCGTCGAGGACAAAGCGTTTTTCAATCACCCAGATAAAAATCGGGATCAGAGGCAGCGACAACACCGCATCCCAGCGCAGGATCAGCCCGGCCAAAATCATCGCATCGCCCAGATAAATCGGGTTGCGGCTGCGTTTGTAAATGCCCGATTGCACCAATTGGCTGCTTTTGCTGTGCGGCATCAGGGTGGTGTGGTGACGGCGAAACTCGGTCGCCGCCAGCAGGATCAGCAACAGCCCGCCGCCAATCAAAAGCCCGCCCAGAAAATCCGCCCAGACCGGGCCGAAGCTGAGGCGCATATCATAATAAGTCGACTGCCACCAAGCGAGTGCGGCAAAGGCGGCCAGCCATAGCGGGGGGAGTTCAATTTTGCTCATGGCCGGGCTTATAGAGCGGGATGTGCGGCGGGCCAAGCGGTCACGGCCATCATGGGCGCTGTTGCATCGCCTTACGGATTTCTCCATCCAGCGCCGATAGAAACCGGGCGCGATCAGCTTTGGAAAAGGCTTTGCCTCCACCTGCGAGAAATGGGTCCGCCGCCCGCAAATCCGCCATCAGGTCACGCATGGCCAATATGTTGCCGATATTGCCCGGGGTCAGCACCTCGCCATTATGGCGTAGCACCCGGGCACCGGCCTCAAGGCATTTGGCGGCCAGAGGGATGTCGCCGGTGATCACCACATCGCCAACCGTGGCGCGCTCGGCGATCCACATATCGGCAACATCAGGCCCCTCGGGCACAAACACCACCTGCACCAGCGGATTGGCCGAGGGCCGAAGCCCGCCATTGCAGACCATGAACACCGGCAGTTGGTAACGGCTGGCCACCCGTTCGGCCTCGGATTTGACCGGGCAGGCATCGGCGTCAATGTAAATCGCACTCATCTGGTTCCTCTGAAATGGCTTGGTGTTGCTTGTATATTGTGGCTTATATTTCCGCGCCGGGAAACCCTGAAGCATGGCTCGCTTGGGTCCTTGAACGCATTCAGGATTATCCCGTCAGTCGCTTCGCAGAGTTGCTACCATGGGCTTATCAGGACATGATCGACGCCGCTGAGCGTGATGATGGGGCCGAAAGCAACGCTTGACTTCGGGGAGAGCCTAATATTGTGTATTTTCAACCATAACCCACTGAGGCAATCGCCATGAAAAAAATCATGAAAAAAATCCCTGTTACCCTATTGGTTACCAGTTTGACAACACAAATGGCACTTGCAGCTGACCCAGCCGACCGTGTGTTAAAAAATGCTGATGTTTACACCGTTGATGCAAAAAATCCTAACGCTCAAGCTATCGCAATTGATGACGGCAAAATCGTTTTTGTTGGTAGCAATGACAAAGTTGCTGAATACATCGGCAAAGACACCAAAGTTGATGACTTGAAAGGTAAATTTGTTCTCCCCGGTTTTATTGATACTCACGCTCACTTTGCCCTTGGTGCGGCGATTGCCAGTGCTGTTAAACTGGATGAATCAGGCACACCAGAAAGTTGGGCGGCAGAAATCAAAAAATTCGCTGATGCCAACCCTGATGCCCCTGCGATTTTGGGCTTGGGTTTTGCGGCAGCCGCTTTTGGTAAAGACGGCCCTACTAAAGAGATGCTTGATAAAGTTGTACCCAATCGCCCTGCGGTCATTATTGACGAAGGCGGTCACTCGGCTTGGTTTAACTCCAAAGCCCTTGAGATGGCGGGCATTACTAAAGATACGCCAGACCCAGTCCCAGGGGTGCATATGTACAAACGCAATGCCAAAGGCGAGCCCTCAGGCTACAATATGGAGGCGATGACCATTTACCCATTGATGAGCAAATTAAAACTATTGCCACCAGAATTGATCATCAAAGGGGGCGAACAGTTGTTCCCCATGTTGCCGTCATTGGGCTTAACCGCTTACTATGATGCAGGCATGATGCAAATGGAAGATATGGTCTATCCTGCCCTTGCCAGCTTGGAAAAGGCAGGAAAATTGCCTGTAAAAGTGACCAGCTCATATATCATTCAATCGCCCAGCCAGATACCGACAGCGATTGAAAAAATCAAAGGTTATAAAGCAAAATATCAATCTGCTTTAATCCGCCCGAATACCATTAAAATTCATAATGACGGCACGATGGAGGCGAAAACGGCTGCCTTGTTGGCAGATTACACGGGCGATAAAGGTAACAAAGGTGGTATTTTACTGTCAGGCGATGTATTGAAAAACTTTGTTGCCGATATTGCTAGAGAAGACCTGAATGTCCATATTCACGCTATCGGAGATAAAACCGTTTCGGAAGGACTTGATGCTGTGGAATACGCCAGGAAACAAGTGCCAAACACCAAAAGTCGCTTTGCGATGGCACACGTTATTCTAACGCAGGATAAAGACGTGCCACGTTTTGGTGGGCTTGATGTTGTCGCTCAAACCACCCCTGCGTGGATGTCGCAAGAAGACGAAGTTAATCCGAACTTGGGCGAGGCTCGTTCAAAGCAGCGTTACCGTATTAAGTCAATGGAAGATGGCGGTGCTAAAGTGACTTTTGGTAGCGACTTCCCTGTTGGTGGCAAATATGGGCTTGTTCCATTGAACAATATCGAAGTGGGCATGACTCGCAAAGGCTTTGATGAAGGTGCCAAAAGCCTGGGAGAAGAAGGCGAAAAAATGTCGCTAGAAAGCATGATTAAAGGCTACACCATTAACGCTGCTTATCAGTTGGGAATGGAAAAAGAAATCGGTTCACTAACGGTTGGTAAAGCTGCTGATATTGTAGTTTTGGATGAAAACTTATTCAAAATTAAGCCGACAGATATTCATAATGTTAAGGTTGATATGACAATTATGAATGGTAAAACCACTTATAGTGCACAATAGCCTTCCTAAGAAACAGCCATGTTGGCCTCCGCAGGTAATTCCTGCGGAGGCCAGACGGCTTGGCGCGGCGCTTGAGATTGCTGAGCACGCGGCTGCGGTAGGCGTTGCGCAATGATTTAGAGGTCTTCCTTTCGCCAATGCCAATCACATCGCCCCCTTCTTCACGAATGCGGCTGGCCAGCCGGGTAAAATCACTATCCGATGAAACGATCACAAACCGCCTGAAGCGCCCGGTGTGCAGCACGTCCATCGCATCAATCACCAAGGCAATATCGGCAGCATTCTTGCCAGCGATATTGGTGAATTGCTGTTACGGGAGGATCGCATATCTGTTCAGGATCGCCTGTGTCCAACCCTGAGGCGGACCGCCTTGAAAATCCCCATAAATACGTCCGATACCGGCCTTGCCAAACGATGCGATCTCGTTGGAAATCGCATCCGCATATTTGGCGGGCATGTTGTCGGCGTCAATGAAAACCGCTAAGTGCCGATTGATGTTTTGCACAAATCATCCTGACTGCCCCTGACCCAGCAATCTATCCGCGTGCCAATCTATATGATCCCCGGCAAAAGTCGAGACAAAATAATAGCTGTGATCATAGCCCGCCTGCATTCGGAAGTTGTGCGGAATGCGGGCGCGGGTGAGGGCCGAGGCTAGGGCTTCGGGTTTGAGCAAATCCAGAAACTGATCCGCCGCGCCCTGATCAATCAGCACATCGCGCGGCCAGCCCTTGTCGCCGACCAGCACGCTGGCATCATGGCGCTGCCAAAGCGTGGGATCATCGCCGAGATAAGCGCTCAGCTGTCCGCGCCCCCAGTCAGACTCACTGGGGTTGGCAATCGGCGCAAAGGCGGAAACCGAGTGGAAAATATCGGGGTTGTTCAGCGCCAGAGTCAGCGCCCCATGCCCACCCATCGAATGGCCGGTGATGCCGCGCATTTCGTTGATGGGGAAATGTTGCTGAATCAGCGCCGGCAATTCGTTCAGCACATAGTCATGCATCTGAAAATGCGCCGCCCAAGGTTGTTGCGTGGCATTGACGTAAAACCCGGCACCCTGACCCAGCGCGTAATCGTCATCATCGGCCACGCCTTCGCCCCGGGGCGAGGTATCGGGGAAAATCAGCGCCACCCCGCGCCGGGCGGCGTGTTCTTGCAGGGCTGCTTTGGTCATGGCGTTTTCATGGGTGCAGGTCAGCCCTGACAGGTACCAAAGCGCCGGAACCGGGTGCTGCCGGGCCTGCGGCGGCAGGTAAACCGCAAAGGTCATTTCGCAGTCGCAGCACTGCGAGCGGTGACGATACACCCCCTGAGTGCCGGCAAAACAGGTGTTTTCGGATAGGGTTTGCATGATATCCTCCGCTATTATGGCCCCGCTTACCGGCAATCTGGCCCAATTCCCGAGCCGGGTCAAAGCCAAATGCGGGGCGGCACAGGGTTTTGCCATTGCCGTATCGGTTTTACCTTTTGCAATATCAAAGGATATCCACCCCATCGGCAGCGATGCGGGACAAAACGGCTGATCCTGTTCCGATCACCAATATCTGCGTTCATTCCGGCACATAGCGTGGATAGGTCGCCTTGCTCGCTTTGGCGAATTCTAGGTTGATGTCGGCAGTGGCAAATGGATTGTCGACATCAGTTGTCGCCAGGATGTTGCCCTCTGGGTCGATGACCCAGCCTAAACCGCCCAAATCAGGACCGTTGCCCTCGGGCGCCCATAGATTGGATGAAAGACAATAAGCGCCCGAACACACAGCCGCCGCTTGCCCACCTGCCAACCACTTGTTGACTGTGCCATGCGGCGTAGCGCGCGGAACACACAGCAGATCGACACGCGAAGCTGCATAGTGCCGTGCCCATTCAAAGAACCACATCTCCGTACAGATTTGGACACCCAGACGCATTCCAAGCAGCCTTGCGGTATCGAAGCGCCTTTCGCCACGATCATACCAACGGTGCTCGTAATATCCGGGCTCATCCGGGAGGTAACACTTGTCATGGAATGATGTTGCGATATCGGTCTGGCGTGACCAGACATAAGCTTGGTTGCGGCGACTGCCCGCCGCATTCACCACAGGTCTTGTCCCCAAAACGCCCCCCACGCCAAAGCTGGAAAGTTGTGAAATATGATGCTCATGTGCTGCAACGGCTTGATCCCAACGCTTTGCATCCGGCGTTTCATCCGCTGCCAGCCAGTCTGCAAACCCCATTTCCGGCAGCAACAGGAATTCGCTTGCGTTCGCCTTGAGGTGCTCTTTCAGACCAGACAAGAACGCTCCGAGTTCTGAGGCGCGTGGGTCGATCTGACAAACGGTAACTTTCATTTCCAACACTCCTTTTGTTTCGACCTCATTGTGAACAAACAAATTTGGCGAAACAGATCTTTTTCCTGTCTAATCGCTAAAATGTTTGCGAATATAAAGGCTCAAAGCGCTTATCGTCAGGAAATCCAATGGACGACACAGACAAAGAACTGCTGAGGCTCTTAAGCATGGATTCGCGCCGCCCTGCGGCTGAGCTTGCACGGGTTCTGGGCGTATCGCGCGCGACGGTTCAGAACCGAATTGACAGATTGAAGACCAACGGAACCATCAAGCGGTTTACATTGGAGCTGGGGGTCCACTCGGAACAGGCGTTCATCGAAGCCTTGGTCTTGGTGTCTATGAAATCCGGTGACAGCCGTAAAACGATTGACCAACTCAAGCGCATCGCCGAAGTGGAAAGCCTGAGCAGCGCCAATGGGGCGTATGACCTTATTGTGGAGCTGCGCGTATCGTCGCTTCAGCTTTTGGATCGCATTCTGCAGGAAATCAGGGGGATGCCGATGATTTCAGAAACGATCAGCAGCATTCGTCTTAACCGGTTCCGTTAAGGCCGTTGCAGATATTTGCACAATCCGCAGCATCCTTTTTGACGGGGCTTTGGGCTGTACCACCGTTGCCACATACCAAATTACCCAGACCCCCTTGCCGATTCGGCTTTCCTGCTCTATATGCAATTCCAACAGCGGCGCGTTGGTCTCCACCCCCAGCGCCCACCGGAGGATGCAACGGGCCGCGCGCCCGTTTTTTTGTGCTTTCCGCAAAGAAGGCCGAAAAGGCGGGGTGACGAAAAAACAGTTTAAAGAACGGATCATATGTCAAACCTGATCGCCAAAGCCGCCATTGATCGCAAATTGGCCGAAATCATCCAGCCCGTGATTGAGGGTATGGGGTATGAGCTGGTGCGGGTGCGCCTGCAAGGGGGCAAAAACAAAGTGCTGCAAATCATGGCCGAACGCCCCGAGGGCGGCATCGAGGTTGATGATTGCGCCGAAATCTCCACCGCGCTTTCGGCCATTCTGGATGTTGAGGATCCGGTCTCTGATCCTTATGCGCTCGAGGTCTCCAGCCCCGGGATCGACCGGCCGCTGACCCGGCTCAAGGATTTCGATCTGTGGAACGGCTATGAGGCCAAGCTGGAAACCGAAGAGCTGGTCGATGGCCGCCGCCGCTTTAAGGGCGAACTGGCCGGCACTCTGGATGACGAAGTGCTGATCACCATTCAGGAAGGCACGATCGGGTTGAAATTTGACTGGCTGTCCGACGCCAAGCTGGTTTTGACCGATGATCTGATTAGCGAAATGCTCCGCCAGCGCAAGGCCGCGGGCGATACCAATGAAACCACCGATTCAGACACCAAAGAGGGCTGACATGGCTATTACCAGTGCAAACCAACTTGAATTGCTGCAAACCGCCGAGGCGGTTGCGCGCGAAAAAATGATCGACCCGGAATTGGTGATCGCCGCGATGGAAGAAAGTTTGGCCCGCGCCGCCAAATCGCGCTACGGCATGGAGATGGACATCCGCGTTTCCATCGACCGCAAGACTGGCCGGGCGACATTCAAGCGCTACCGCACCGTGGTCGCCGATGACGAGCTGGAAAACTATCAGGCCGAATTCACTGTTGAACAGGCCAAACAATATATGGACGATCCGCAAATCGGGGACACTTTTGAAGAGGTCGTGCCGCCGGTTGAAATGGGCCGGATCGCGGCGCAATCGGCCAAGCAGGTGATCCTGCAAAAGGTCCGCGAGGCCGAGCGTGATCGTCAATACGAAGAATTCAAGGACAAGGTCGGCACCATCATCAACGGCGTGGTCAAGCGCGAGGAATACGGCAATGTCATCGTCGATATGGGCCGTGGCGAAGCCATCCTGCGACGCAATGAAAAGATCGGCCGCGAGAGCTATCGCCCCAATGAGCGCATCCGCTGCTACATCAAGGATGTTCGCCGCGAGGTGCGCGGCCCGCAGATTTTCCTCAGCCGCACCGATCCGCAATTCATGGCCGAGCTGTTCAAGATGGAAGTGCCGGAGATCTATGATGGCATCATCGAAATCAAGGCCGTGGCCCGTGATCCCGGTTCGCGCGCCAAGATCGCTGTGATCTCTTATGACAGCTCGATTGATCCGGTCGGGGCTTGTGTCGGGATGCGCGGCAGCCGGGTTCAGGCGGTGGTGAACGAGCTTCAGGGCGAAAAAATCGACATCATCCCCTGGAACGAAGACGCGCCGACATTTCTGGTCAACGCTTTGCAACCGGCTGAGGTGTCCAAAGTGGTTCTTGACGAAGAAGCCGAGCGCATCGAAGTCGTGGTGCCCGATGAGCAGCTGTCGCTGGCCATTGGCCGCCGGGGTCAGAATGTGCGTCTGGCCAGCCAGCTGACCGGTCTGGACATCGACATCCTGACCGAAGCCGAAGAATCCGAGCGCCGTCAGAAAGAATTCGCCGTGCGCACCAAAATGTTCATGCAGGCGCTGGATGTGGATGAGTTTTTCTCGCAACTGCTGGTGGCTGAGGGCTTTTCCTCGCTGGAGGAGGTTGCCTATGTCGAGTTGGACGAGTTGCTGGTGATCGACGGCGTCGACGAAGATACCGCCAAGGAATTGCAGGCCCGCGCTTGTGACTACCTTGAGGCCGCCAACAAAAAGGCGATGGAAGCCGCCCGTGAATTGGGGGTTGAGGATAGCCTGATCGCCTTTGAAGGGCTGACTCCGCAAATGCTGGAAGCGCTGGGCAAGGATGGCATCAAGACGATTGAAGATTTCGCCACCTGTGCCGATTGGGAGCTTTCCGGCGGCTGGACCACCGTCGATGGCGAGCGGGTCAAGGATGACGGGGTGCTGGAAGAATTCGATGTCTCATTGCAAGAGGCCCAAAACATGGTAATGACGGCCCGGATCCAGCTGGGTTGGGTCGATCCGGCCGAGCTGGAAGCCGAAGAGGGCAACGAGGCCGGCGAATTGAGCGAGGAGGCCGAGGCCTGAGTTCACGGGGTCGGATCAACCAATGACGCATCAGCACCACAAAAAAGATTCCGGGGCCGTTGAACGGCGCTGCATCGCCACCGGTGCCACCGCGCCCAAGGCGGGGATGATCCGTTTCGTGGTCGGCCCGGATGGCTGGCTGGTGCCGGATGTGCTGCAAAAGCTGCCCGGGCGTGGCATTTGGGTGTCGGCGGATCGGGCGGCTCTGCAAAAGGCGGTGAAAAAGGGGCTGTTTGCCCGAGCCGCCAAACAGCCGGTGACGCTGCCCGATGATCTGATCGGTCTGACCGAGGCAGCCTTGGCCAAACGGCTGATCGAGCTGATCTCGCTGGCCCGCAAGGCTGGTCTGGCGGTGACAGGTTATGAAAAGGTCAAAAGCTGGCTGATCAGCGAACGGGCGCGGGTTTTGTTGCAGGCTAGGGATGGCTCGGAACGGGGCAAGTCCCGACTGCGCGCCCCCGGTGGTCCGGATGGTTTTATCGGAATCCTGACGGGCCAAGAATTAGGTTTGGCTTTTGGCCGAGAAAATGTGATACATGGGGCGCTTGCGGCTGGTGGACTCACAAAACGTGTTGTAGAGGAAGCAGCAATGTAAAGCAGAGCTTTAGCCACGGGCGCACCAAGAGTGTCGTAGTGGAAACCAAGCGCAAACGCGTTGTGGTGCCCAAGCCTGGTGGGGCTAAACCGCAGATCGGCGGCAAGAACAAAGTTGTCCAGACTGCTCCGTCCTCGAAGCGGCCTGCGGGGATTTCCGATGCGGAGCTGGAGCGGCGCATGAAAGCGCTGAAGCTGGCCAAGGCCCGCGAGGCCGAGGATGCCGCCAAGCGCAAGGCCGAAGAAGAGGCCCGCATCGCCGAACGCGAGCGCCGCAAGGCCGAGGCCGAGGCCAAGCTTCAGGAAGAACGCGAACGCGTTGAGCGCCAAAAGGCCAAGGAAGAGGAAAAAGAGCGCACCCGTCAGGCCGCATCCGAGGCCGAAAAACGCGAGCAGGCTCTGGCGCAGGCGCGGTCGCAACCGGCTCCTGATCCGGCGGATCGTAGCGTAGGCAAGCCCTCTTCGGCTCCGCGCAAGCCTGATGCCGACAATCGCAGCCGTCAGCCCAAGGGCAACAAGGGCCGCGATGGTGGCGGTGGGCGGCGCTCGGGTAAACTGACGCTCAATCAGGCGCTGTCTGGCGATGGCAACCGGCAGCGTTCGATGGCGGCGATGAAGCGCCAGCAGGAACGCGCCCGGCAAAAGGCGATGGGTGCACCGGTTGAACGTGAAAAGATCATCCATGACGTGCAGGTTCCCGAAGCCATTGTGGTGTCCGAGCTGGCACATCGCATGGCGGAGCGGGTCGCCGATGTGGTCAAGGCGCTGATGAATATGGGCATGATGGTGACCCAGAACCAATCTATTGATGCGGACACGGCTGAATTGATTGTCGAAGAATTCGGCCACCGTGTTGTGCGGGTTTCGGACGCTGATGTTGAGGACGTGATTCATGCCGAAGAAGACAAAGAAGAAGATCTGCAACCCCGTCCACCGGTGATCACGGTGATGGGCCATGTGGATCACGGCAAAACCTCTTTGCTGGATGCCATTCGCCACACCAAGGTGGTTTCGGGCGAGGCCGGCGGCATTACCCAGCATATCGGCGCCTATCAGGTGCAAACCGATGACGGGGCGGTGTTGACCTTCCTGGATACGCCGGGCCACGCCGCGTTTACGTCGATGCGTTCCCGCGGGGCGCAGGTGACCGATATTGTAGTGCTGGTGGTGGCCGCTGATGACGCGGTGATGCCGCAAACCATAGAGGCGATCAACCACGCCAAAGCGGCGGGTGTGCCGATGATCGTGGCGATCAACAAGATCGACCGCCCCGGCGCCAACCCGGACAAGGTGCGCACCGATCTGCTGCAACATGAGGTGATTGTTGAGAAAATGTCGGGTGACGTGCTGGATGTCGAGGTTTCGGCGATCAATGGCACGGGGCTGGATGAGCTGCTGGAAAATATCGGTTTGCAGGCGGAATTGCTTGATCTCAAGGCCAACCCGAGCCGCGCCGCGACTGGTGCGGTGATCGAAGCCAAGCTAGATGTCGGCCGCGGCCCGGTGGCCACGGTGCTGGTGCAAAACGGCACCTTGCGCCAGGGCGATATTTTCGTAGTGGGCGAGCAATACGGCAAGGTCCGCGCCCTGATCAATGACCGCGGCGAGCGCATCAAAGAGGCCGGGCCTTCGGTTCCGGTCGAGGTGCTGGGCCTGAACGGCACACCCGAAGCCGGTGACGTGCTGAACGTGGTTGAAACCGATGCTCAGGCCCGCGAAATCGCACAATTCCGGGCGCGTGCAGCCAAAGAAAAACGCGCAACCCTTGGCGCGGCCACCACGCTGGAACAGCTGATGGAAAAAGCCAAGGCGGATGAAAACGTCGCCGAGATGCCCATTCTGGTCAAGGCAGATGTGCAGGGCTCTGCCGAGGCGATCGTGCAGGCCATGGCCAAGATCGGCAATGAAGAGGTGCGGGTGCGGGTGCTGCATTCGGGCGTTGGCGCGATTACCGAAAGCGATATCAGTCTGGCCGAAGCCTCGAACGCGCCGGTGTTTGGCTTTAACGTGCGGGCCAATACCTCGGCCCGTAACAGCGCCAATCAGAAGGGCATCGAGATCCGCTATTACTCGGTGATTTACGATCTGGTGGATGACGTCAAGGCGGCGGCTTCGGGGCTGCTGGGGGCTGAGATCCGCGAGAACTTCATCGGCTATGCGAAGATCCAAGAGGTGTTCAAAGTCACCGGCGTTGGCCGGGTGGCGGGCTGTCTGGTGACCGAAGGCGTGGCGCGGCGGTCTGCCGGGGTGCGTTTGCTGCGTGACAATGTGGTGATCCATGAGGGCACGTTGAAAACTCTCAAGCGCTTCAAGGACGAAGTGGCCGAGGTTCAGTCCGGTCAGGAATGCGGCATGGCGTTTGAAAGTTATGAGGACATCCGCGCCGGTGACGTGATCGAAATCTTTGAGCGTGAAGAGATCGAACGCAAGCTGGACTGATATTGTTCGGTATTTGATTGGGAAAGGGGGGCTGCGGTGCCCCCCTTTTTCGTTTGTGATGCCATTGGATTTGGGCCGTTTTCCTTCCCGCATTTTGCAACCACGACGCCAAGCAGTGGACGTTTGGGTTTTGGATGGTTACAATCAAAGGTGGAGCGCAGGGGAGAACGCCTTGCTGGTGGCTTGGAAAGAGGGATGTGCCAATGCGTGAGGACATGAGTCCAGAGGAATTACTTGCGGCGCTCGGAAGTGTGATCGGCATTCGAATCTTTCAGGTTGTGATTGTGGTTTTTGCAACATGGTCGGATGGAGTCACCGGTCTGTTTGGCGGCCTGTTTCTTGCTTGGATTATATCGTTCGGTTTGCCCCCGCGCGCTTGACAGCTCAGGCTCTTTCTTTTGCAGCGCTGGACACCAGCAACGGTTTGTGGTCGGGCTTCGGGTTTTGAGACCCTACAATCGTTGAAGATGTCTGCTCTTGCCCTCCGCAAGGGTCTTCAACCACAGCATCTCGGTTCTTGGCCACATCTTCAATCAGACCAAACCCATCGCCATAACCGGGTCTCTGCGCCCATTTCTGGCAGATAAAGAGCGAACAAACGCGCTGGACGATCGAGCCTGAAAAAGGGGGCAGGGCGTTGGGGGCCGGTTTTGGCCAGATGCTGCGCTCAGCGGTGACAATCAGAACAAGACAAAAGGGCCGGATTGTGCTACTTACCGGTTGTGCCGCATGGGGGGAAGGGCCGATATGACCAACGCTCAAACCGATGAAAACGTCAAAACAGAGAAGCCCGGTGGCACGGGCTATACGGCGGTGCTGTATGTGCATGGCATGGGCAATCAGCGCCGTTTCGAAGAGGTCAGCCGCCTGATTGATGCCGTTGATACTTATCTGTCCAATTCTTACCATCAGCGCGGCGAAAAGCCGGGGATCCTGACCAAAATCAAACCGCGGATCGAGCAATGCCGGGCGTCGAAAGGCGATGATGTCACCTATATCCGAACGCGTCATGTCACCCCCGGTGCCCCCGGAGAGCGGACGTCGTCAGAGGCCCGGTTTTACGAAATCTACTGGGCTCCTGTCATGGCCGGGGTGCGCTCGCCTGCTGCTGTGGCCAAGTGGATTTTCTTGCAGGCCAAACGCCCCCTGCAAACCTGTTTCAGCCCCTGGCGGGAACGCCATCGCCTGCGCCGCTCTGTCCTGGCGGAATTGCACGAGGACAAATCAAACTGGCCGGAAACCACCCGGGAAGCGGATTTTGGCAAGCTTCTGCGCCTTTACGCGGATTTCGAGCGCCTTGATGCCAAGCGTGATTTTCCCGAAGGGCATTTCGAGCAGTTTCTGTCTTTTATCGAAACAGAGTATTCCAAACGCCCGGAGACCACACACCGCCTGATCACGCTGGCCCGGGCTTGGCATCGCGCCTATCTGCGGATGGAGGCGCGTAATATTTTCTTTATCACAACCATCCTGCTGGCCATGATTTTGACCGGCGGTTTGTTGATTTGGTCGATCCTGTCGATCCTGCAGCTTGTTTCCGGGTCTTCATTCCTTGCGGATAGCAGGCTGCCCTTTGCCGAATATCTGCGTCAGAATTTTCACCCCTCGGTTTCCACGGCCACGGGTCTTTTGGTGAATTTGCTGATTGCTTTCGGGCTGGGCAAGTTTCTGAGCGGCCATATGGGGGATGTCGAAGCGTGGGTCACCTATGAGGAAACCGACGAAAAGCACATCCGAAGACGCCGTGTTCTCGACGAGGCAACCCGCATCGTGGCGCATGTGTTGCTGGACCCCCGCTGTGAACGTGTGGTGGTGGTCAGTCATAGCCTGGGCACCAGCGTTGCGCATGATATGTTGCTTGCTCTGGCGCGGAACAACCGTGCGCGCAATTCGGCCAATCCGATCAAGGGGCCGGTGCCGTTGGAAAAAATCAGTCATTTCGTGACGATTGCCAGCCCGATCGACAAGATCAACTATTTTTTCGAAAGCACCCGCAGCGCGTTTCATCGCTATATCCGCATTGTTGATACCTTGCGGGGGGACATCAGCGAAGCCCCCTTTGCCAAGAACCGCAAACCCCATATCCATTGGGTCAATTTCTGGGATCAGGCCGACATCATCAGTGGCGCACTGCATTCGCCTGTCGGACGCCGGGGGCTGCGCAATCGGGTTGACAATGTTCATGTTGCCAATCTGTATGCGCCGGATCCGGGTGCGTCTCATTCGGCCTATTTTGGCAATCGTGCGGTGATCTCAAAGCTGTTCGAGATGATCTATCTGAACCGTTACAATTTCAGAGAAGCCCCCCTGCGGGATGGTCAGGAGGGCCGTGACTATGACGGCATGATGCTTGGCCCCGGCGAGGAAAAAGGCCTGCATCGGCATTTCTTTCGTTTGGTTTTGGCGCTGCCGTGGCTGGGCCTTGTTTATTTCGGCTTGCTTTTCGCCGGTGCGGGCGTTTTGGCGGGTGTGACCTTTGGTGTGATCATCGCCCTTTGCGTCATGATCGGCGCGAGTATGCTGTGGCGTAAGCTGCGTGGCGCAAGGCAGGATCTGTGATCAAGAGGCCTGCTTACCCCGATGCGCCATTCATAACGACCTCTGTATCATGCCGGTTTCAGTCCGCAACGCCGTCCTTAAGCCTGCCGGGGGCAGGGGGCTTTAGCTTTGCCAGTTCTCAATCAGCTCGACCGCCTCTTGCGCGGTTTCGACGAATTTGAATAGTTCCAGATCTTCGGCGCTGATGGTGCCGGCTTCTGACAGAGCCTCCCAGTTGATGATGTCGCGCCAGAATGTTTCGCCAAACAGCAAAAACGGCACCCGCTGCATCCGCCGGGTTTGGATCAGCGTCAGGGTTTCAAACATCTCATCCAGCGTGCCAAACCCGCCGGGGAACACGGCAACCGCCTTGGCGCGCATCAGGAAATGCATCTTGCGGATCGCGAAATAGTGGAAGTTGAAACACAGATCCGGGGTGACATAGGCGTTTGGCGCTTGTTCATGCGGCAAGACGATGTTCAGGCCAATCGACACCCCGCCTGCATCCAGTGCCCCACGGTTGCCGGCCTCCATCACGCCGGGGCCGCCGCCGGTGACGATCACATTTTCCTTGCCGCCATTGCCGTTGCTTTTCAAGGTCATCAGCCGGGCAAATTCGCGGGCCTCCTGATAGTATTTTGACAGCTCCGCCAGTGTGTTGGTGCGGGCGGTGTGCTTTTGCGCGGGCTCAGGGATGCGGGCACCGCCAAACAGAACGATGGTTGAGTCAATCCCGGCCTCATCCAGCGCCAATTCCGGTTTGAGCAGTTCCAGCTGCAACCGCACCGGGCGCAGCTCATCCCGGCACAGAAACGCATCATCGGCAAAGGCCAGCCGGTAAGACGGCGCCCGGGTTTGCGGGGTATCGGGGATGTCGCGGGCGGTTTCAATATCCTGCCGTGAATGGCGCATGGGGTGCCTGCGGTGTTCTTTATTCATTTGTTTGCCTCTCCTGTCGCATTGTATCGGCCAAAGCTTGCGTTTATATGCTGGTCCTTAACAAAGTCATAGATGTCTACAAGGAAGCGCCGAATGTCAAACACCCAACTTGAAACCGTGATCGAAGCCGCATGGGATGCGCGCGACACCATCACCCCTGCCACCACAGGCGAGGTGCGCGAGGCGATTGAGGACACTCTGAACGCGCTGGATAGCGGTGCGTTGCGGGTGGCGGAAAAGCAGACTGATGGCCGCTGGCATGTCAATCAATGGGCAAAAAAGGCGGTTCTGCTGGGGTTTCGCCTGCATGATATGGAGGCCATGTCCGGTGGCCCTCAGGGCAGCGACTGGTGGGATAAGGTTGATAGCAAGTTCAAGGGCTGGGGCGATGCGCAATGGAACAAGGCCGGGTTCCGGGCGGTTCCCGGTGCGATTGTCCGCAAATCGGCCTATATTGCGCCCGGCGTGGTGCTGATGCCGTCTTTTGTCAATCTGGGGGCTTATGTGGACGAAGGCACCATGGTGGATACCTGGGCTTCGGTGGGCTCTTGTGCGCAGATCGATGCAGGCAGGGCCGACCATCATTGAGGATAACTGCTTTATCGGGGCGCGCTCTGAGGTGGTTGAGGGCTGTATCGTGCGCGAGGGTTCGGTTCTGGGGATGGGCGTTTATATTGGCCAATCCACCAAGATCGTTGATCGCGAAACCGGAGAAATCATGTATGGCGAAGTGCCCCCCTATTCGGTCGTGGTGGCCGGGAATATGCCGACCGGGAACAATATCAGCCTGTATTGCGCGGTGATTGTGAAACGGGTGGATGAAAAAACCCGCTCGAAAACCGAAATCAACGAGTTGCTGCGTGACTGATCAACCAAACAAAAAGCGTTTCCGCCATCAGGTCTATACGCTGCTGGTCGAGGTCGGGCGCAAAGAGGGCGATGGCTTGCCCAAGGGCGCCAGCGGGGCGGCGCTGATGGTGTATGCTTCGGGCGTGGATGAGGCCGAGGCGGTGCGCGAAACGGTGGCGATTCTCAAGCAGGCCGAGATGGCACCGCTGGATGTTACGGGTTATGGCACGTTGGAGGAACGCTTGCAGCAGGGCCATGACATTTCCGAGGATGAGCGCGGTTTGATGCAGCGGGCGCTGGATGAGAACAGCGTGATCGTGGTGCAGATGACTCCGTTTTTTGAGGGTCATAAGCCGGCGGGGAAAGGGCGGCCGAACTGAGCGGGTTTGGGAAGGGCAAGACTTCTGCATAAAGCTGCGCTTCCTATCAATGCTCCGCCCGGCCGTTAGGCCGGGCTGCGCCTGCCTGCCCCCCGGCAGGCGCAATCAACCTTTCGCAATTGTGCAACGTGGTGGCTTTATTCACGAACCTCGATGGCTTCGATGTTCCGCACAAGCGCCTACCCAGGCAGGCGCAACCCGGCGTTCTTGACGTTATGGGGCATTATGCAGAGGTATGGGTGATGCAGGTTGGTTCTGACAAAAGGTCCGAGCCAGCCGATAGCCGCCCACGGGTCGGGCGCGAACCTACCGTTGTGCTTTGCCGCCCCTTTACGAAATCAATCCAACATCCTGCAAATGTCCGATCGCCTTTGCCGTCGCCCCGCCATGCTGCGCCATAAAGCGTTCAATCCGCGCCCGATCCTCTTGCCCGTCGAAGGCCAGCCAATGCGCCTGCATCTGTTGCACAGTCTCCACCTTGGTCAGAACCCCGGCCTCCAACGCCTCCAGCGCCGGATATTCGATCCCCCAAATGCTGGGGCCAACCAGCACGGGTTTGCTCAGCCGCAGGGGCTCGATGATGTTGTGCGAGCCCTCATCGTTAAAGCTGTCACCAATAAACACCGCATCGGCCAAGGCAAAGTAGAAATTGATCTCGCCCAATGAATCCCCAAACAGCCCATCCAGATCATCGGGCAGCGGTCTGTTCAGAGCCAGATCATGGTCAAAATCGCGCGAGCGGTGCAGCATCTGCAATCCCGCCGCTTGCAGCTTGGCGGCGGTGGCGGCAAAATCCTTGGGGTGGCGCGGCACATAGACGAAAAACGGCTTGGGTCGGCCCGTGGCGATGGCCGCTTGCCGTAGGTCCTGCAACACCGGGATCAGCAGATCGTCCTCATCCGGTGCGGTGCTGGCCAAGCAAAACACCGGGCGGTTTGCGTCGATCATCCGGCGAAAGGTGGCCCCGGCAGATAGATGCGCGGGCGGGATCGGCAGCTCAAAACGCAGGTCTCCCATCAGGCGAATGTCGCGGGCGCCGAAATGGGCAAAGCGTTTGGCGTGGCGTTCGGATTTGGCCAGGATCAGGTCAAACCCGGTGACGATCTGGCCGCGCAGCTGCAAACCGCCCCTATCGCGGGCAAAGCTTTTGTCCGGGTATTGCGCCTGCGCCATCACCATGGGGATGCCCGTCCGGTTGGCCGAGGCCATCAGTTGCGGCCAGAGCTCGATTTCCAGAATGATGCCGAATTTTGGTTGGTGCTTTTTGAAAAACCGGCCCGTGGCCCAGAACAGCTCGATCGGGGTCCAGCAAAGATGCATTTGCCTGGCCTTGATCGCATCGGCGAACAGAGCGCGGGATTCCTTGCGTCCGGCGGCCGTCATGTTGGTCAGCAATATCCGCTCGCCGCGGGCCAGCAGAGCCTCAATCAACGGTCGCGCGGCCCGCACCTCGCCCAACGAGACCGCATGAACCCAGATCGCCCCCGCCGGCACCGCCGCCCCGCCGCCAAAGCGTTGGGTCAGGTTTTCGATATAAAGCGGCTCTTTGCGGCTGCGTTTCCATACGTAAAACAGCAAAACCGGCAGCAAAGCGTGCCAGATCAGCTGCCAGATCAGCAGGGCCAGCCGGTTGATCGCCCCCTTGGGATAGCCCATCACAGCCATCCGCGTTGCTGGCCAAACATCCGCGCCATGGCGATGGTCGGCAGGTAACTGTGCGAGGAAAGATGATCGGGCAGCACCGAAGCATCGCAAACCGAAAGCCCCTCCAGCCCATGCACGGCGAAATCGGCCGCGACCACTCCGCTTTGGGCATCGGGCGACATGCGGTTGGAGCCGATCAGGTGATAGCCGGAATAGACGCCCTGACGTATGATCGCTTCGTCGCTGCCCTCCACCGGATCGGCGGCAAAGCCCATCTGCTCAATCAGGGCGCGGGCGGTTTGCATGGCATCAAGCGTGGTTTGCACATCGGTTGGGTCGGTCAGAAAGCCGGGGTTGATCTGCACCCCATCCGGGGTCAGGCCCACCGCGCCTTCGGATTTCGGCCAGAGCGGATACATCCCCAAACTGGCCTTTTGCGAGCGTTCAAACACGATCCCTTTAGCGCCCACGACCGAGCGATCCTGAGTAAAATGCACCAGCTGGATGCGGAAATCATTGCCGTCATTTACAAAATTCACCCCCGCCGAAGCGCCGGGGCCGCGCAGGATGCTGTTTTCACGCCCCAGCAGAAATTTGACACCTTCCCACAGGGCTTTGACCCCGCGGGTTTTCTGGTTGAGCGTGTCATATTGTGGGCAGGAAAACGCCAGCCGCAGATTGGCGTGGTCTTTCAGATGTTGCCCGACCTGAGGCTGATCCAGCAGCGGATCAATCCCGGCGCACTCCAGCATCCCGGCATCACCCACCCCGCTGTGCATCAGCAGATCGGGCGAGCCAATCGCCCCGGCGGCCAACACGATTTTATCGGCCAAAATCGCGCCGCCCTCAAACTGCACCCCAATGGCGCGGTGGCCCTCAAAGGTGATTTTGCGGGCCGGGCGGCGGATGATATAGATGTTTTCGTGCTTGGCCGTTTGGCGGCAATTTTCCAGATGATTATGCCGCCAGCCCCGCCGGGTGTTGACATGCAGCACCGAGGCGCTGTGAAACGCGTCATCGGGGTCGGCAATCGGCTGTTGGCTGGCTTGCAGGAAGTGCTGCGAGAGCGCATCGCTCCAACTGGCAACGCGCGGTGCGCCGTGGTTGATTTGCGTAAGGATCGGGTCGAAATCCAGCCCCAGAGGCGCGAAGATTTGCCGGTAACGCCAGCCCGGGCCGGCATAGGCGACATTGCCATTGACCCGCGATGAGCCCCCCAGACCGCGCCCGCTGAGCATCGGCAAAGCCCGCCCCGCCGCCGCGCTTTGGGCTACGCTTTGCCGGGAATCGACGAATTTGCGGTTGCCGATGATTTTGCCCACCATCAGCGGGATGCGTTGAAACAGGTGCCGGCCATTGGAGAGCCCCTGTTCAAACAGCACCACCCGCAAATTGGCACGCGAGGCCAGCCGGGCCAGTTCGAGCCCCGCCGCTCCGGCACCGATAATGGCAATGTCAACGGGTGGGACGGACAAATTCGTATCCTTCGTTTTGCAGCCAATCATGCTGCGCTTCGGCCATGGCCCAGTCAAAGGGCGTGTCAATATCCACCCCGGCCGGGACGCCAAGGGTGTGAAAATGCGCCTCCTTGGGCAGGAATGACCCGGTGTCCCGCAGGGTCTGCACCGTGCCGGCATAATATGCGCCATCGACAAAGCGGTATTGGGTTTTGCGATCCTGCCGGCGGTTGGTTTTGTCGGCGCTGATCGCCGGGTGGCCATGCGGGCCGTCGAGGATGATCAGATCTTCGGGATGCTCATAGGGTCGGCTACAGGAAACAGCCGTGTCGTGGTGCTGGCTGGCCCGGGCCAGCGCCCTCAGATCGCTGAGCAGCCGCAGCGGAGAGGTGGGTTGCAGCAGGACATAGCGGGTTGCGTGCAGGGCGGCGCACACATCCAGCACCACTTCGGCCATGCCGGCGGTGTCATTGGCCAGATCTTCGGCGCGCTCATGCAGAGTGACGCGCCCGGCGTAGCGCTGCTGCACAAGAGATTTGATCCCCGGGTCATCGGTGCTGCACACCACGCGGGCCTTGAGCGCATCGGCCAGAAACAGCGCCGCACTCAGGCTCCATTCGATCAGGGCAAAGCCGCGAAACGGTTTGGTGTTTTTGCCGGGGATGCCTTTGGACCCCCGGCGGGCGGGCACGATAATCAGCATTTGTTACCCCAGCAGGTCGTTGAGCGCCGCCGCCAGCTGTTTGAAATCATCCACCGATTTGCCCAGCGTGATCGGAATCGCCACTTGTTTTTCCAACAGGGCGAGGGTTTCGAGCTGGGCCGGGGTGCGGGTGTCAAAACCCATATGATCCCAAAACACCGCGCAATGCCAGTTCATCGCATCAGGCAGGTTTTTGGTGCCAAAGCCCCGGTCATTGAGCAGCGCGATGGCCTGCTGGCGCAGATCGGGATCGTCGATCTGGATGATATAGGTGTCACAGGCCGGGCTGGCCTGTTCCGGGATCGCGCGTTTTTGAGCGGCAGCGGCGGTGATGCCCTGATCCAGCGCCTGATAGCGTGCGCCGGAATGTTCGATGATATAGGCCAGCTTGCCCAGCTGCACCTTGCCCACCACGGCGTTGAGTTCGCTCATCCGGTAGTTAAAGCCGGTGATCCCGGCGCGGTCTTGTCCGCGGGGGATGCCGGGCAGGTTGATATGGCCGTGGTCGTGATACTGCCGGGCTTTGATCGCCAGCTCAGGGTCGCGGGCAATCAGCAGCCCGCCTTCGCCGGTGGTGATGGTTTTGCCGTAATCAAAGCTGAACACCCCCGCCGCGCCGATGCAGCCGGCATAGATGCCGTCAAATTTGGCACCCACGGCCTCGCAGGCGTCTTCGATCACTGGGATGTTACGGGCGTTGGCAATCTCCATGATCCGATCCATTCGCGCCGGAACGCCCAGCATATGCACGGGCATGATCGCTTTGGTGTTGTCGGTGATCAGCGCTTCCAGCTGCTCGGGGTCCATGTTCAGGGTATCGTCCGAGCCGGCAATCACCGGGGTCGCGCCGCAATCCATGATCGCTTCAACCGTGGCGATGAAGGTGAAACATTGGGTGATGACTTCGTCACCGGGGCCGATGCCGAGCGCTTTCAGAGCGACTTTGATCGCGGCGGTGCCAGAGGATACGCAGAGCGCGTCAGGACAGGTTAGATAGTCTTTGAATGCAGCCTCTAACTCGCGGATATGGTAATGCTGGCGCATCGCGTCAAAGCCATGGGCAAAGAACACTCCGCCCTCATCCATCAATGCGTTCAGCGCATCGCGCTCTTCCTGTCCGATCAACTCAAAACCTGGCATGGCGTCATCCTTTTTGTGATGCTCCAGCTTTCGCATATTGGCCAAATGGCTTCAAGCAATGATATTTTAAGACCTCTGCAATAGTGCCGCATAATGTCAAAAACGCCGGGCGGGGCATTGAGAGGAAACGCAGCTTTATGCAGAGGTCTTATTTTGGCTTTGCTCTTGCCCCGTTAAGGCGGCATAATTTGGGTATAGCTTATTTCATGGGTGTTTTTGATGTTTTATCGTATTCTCTATCTGCTGGCTGTGCTGATCATCGGCACAACACAAACGCAAGCCAAGGATGTTAAGGCTTATATCTTTGGCAACAGCCTGGTGCATCACCTCAGCGACAGTGACGAAACCACCGTGCCGCATTGGCTGCATGTTCTGGCCAAAAGCGCTGGGCATGGTTTTGCGGTGGATGGGCAATGGGGGTTTTTGCGCAATTTCAGCGAGGATCTGCCGCCGAAATCGGCCTGGTCCTTCAAACAGGTGCCCCGGGTCTGGACCCCGAAACAGGGGGATTTTGCCAAGGCCGGGTTTGATCTGGTGATGATCAATTCGGCCAATTTCATTCAGGATCGTCCGGCGGATCGGGCCACGGCGTGGAAAAACCCGACCGGGCGCACGCCGTTGCAAGACAGTCTGGTGGTGCTGGATTGGGTGGCCAAGGCCGACCCCCGGCCGGTGTTCTATATCTATCAGGGCTGGCAGGATATGTCGGAGCAGTTCAAAAAGGCCCAGACAAATGCGGATTTGGCGGATTATTACGACAATGCCAAGACCGGCTATTTCAAGTGGTATCAGCACTGGGCCAAGGCGATTGCCAAAGCACGCCCGGATTACGAGGTCCGCCTGATTCCGGTGGCCAAGCATCTGGCCACTCTGTTCACCGACACGCCGCTGGCCGAAATTCCCGTGGCCGATCTTTACATTGACGATGCGCCACATGGCACGCCGACCCTCTATTTTCTGGCCGCCGCCATCACCTATACCGCGTTTTATGACGAACCGATCCCAACCGATATCCCCCTGCCTGACAGCATCCATCCGCTGGTGCGTGACAATCTGGATGTGATCAACAAGGTGGTGCTGGGGGTCAAACACAGCGCGGTGCAGCCCGCCGGTGATGGGCTGGGGCTCAGCAACCCCGCCTTGGCGATGGGGCTGAACGGCATTGCCGATTGGTCCACGGAAAACCCGTTCATCGACCTGATGAAAACCGCTCGGCCTTGGGTGGGGCACATGCCCGGCAAATGGGGGGCCAAAACGGCGCAGGAGTTGCAAGAGGGCGGGTATCTGGACGCCGCCGGCTGGCCAACCAAAATCCCCGAGGGGCTGAGCGCGATCGAGACCTTTATCCTGACCGATCAGCCCAAGGACTCGGCCAGCATCGCAGGCGTTTACCGTCTGACCTATGTGGGCGAGGGCGAAGTTTCCGTGGGTGGGCGTGCCAGCCTGTTGTCAGCCCAAAAGGGCAAGATCAGGTTTCGCTATCAGCCCGGAGAAGGGCCGGTTGGGATTGCCATTCTGAAAACCGACCCCAACGGCAATGGCAACTATATCCGCAACATTCAGATCGTGCATGAAGATCATATTGCCCTGCATCAGATGGGCGCTTTGTTCAACCCGGATTGGATAAAGCTGGTGCAGGATCTGCGGGTGCTTCGGTTCATGGACTGGATGCACACCAATGGCTCGCCCGTTATGGGTTGGGAGCAACGCCCCAAACCCGATGATTACAGCTATACCCGCCGCGGCGTTCCGGTCGAGGTGATGGTGAAGCTGGTCAATCAGATCGGCGCGGATCCGTGGTTCAACATGCCGCATATGGCGGATGATGATTACGTTCGGAACTTTGCCACATATGTAAAGGAAAATCTGGCGCCGGATTTATACGCCTATGTCGAATACTCAAACGAGCTGTGGAATTTCACCTTTGGGCAGGCGCATTGGGCGGCGCAGCAGGCCGAGCAACGCTGGGGCAAAGACGCCGCCCCGGATGCCTGGCTGCAATTTGCCGGGATGCGGGCGGCTGAGGTGGCGCAAATCTGGAGCAGCGCGTTTGATGATCAGGCCGAGCAACGTCTGGTGCGGGTCATCGCCACCCATACCGGCTGGATGGGGCTGGAAGAGGGGCTGCTGAATGCGCCGCTCTATTTGGCGGAAAACAGTAGCAATATCGAGCCGATCAGCTGGTTTGATGCCTATGCCGTCACCGGATATTTCGGGCTGGAGCTGGGCATGGATGAGATGGCTCCGACGGTGCTGGAATGGATCGAGGACAGTCACAAACAGGCCGAACAGGCCGGGAAAGAGCAGGGTTTGGCGCGGGTTTCCCTGCGGGAATATGTCAAGAAACACGGTGATGCGGCGGCGATCCCCAAGGCGATTGCGGCGCTGCGTCAGGGCTCTTTGGACGAATTGTTAACGGTGCTGCTGCCCTATCACGCCAAGATCGCCCGGCAGAACGGGCTCAAGCTGGTGATGTATGAGGGCGGCACCCATGTGACGGGGCTGGCGGATTGGAGCAACAATCAGCGCCTGACCGATTTCTTTCACAAGCTGAATTACAGCCCGGGCATGGCGGAAATTTACAGCGAGCTGTTGCAGGGCTGGCGCGCGGCGGGGGGCAGTTTGTTTAACGCTTTTGTCGATGTCTCGGCCCCCAGCCAGTATGGCAGTTGGGGCACCTGGCGGTATCTGGGGGATGAGAACCCGCGTGCGGATGTGCTGGCCCAGTTCAACCAGACCACGCCGGCCTGGTGGGGCAAACGCGCCCCGGATGCGTTTCTCCATGGCGGGTTTTATCAGGGCACGGCAGGAGGTGACGAGATGCGCGGCACCGGCAAGGCGGATATCATGCTGGGCGGGGCCGGGGATGATCGGTTCTTTGCCGCCGGTCCGGGTGACCTGATCCATGGCGGGGCCGGGGTTGATCATGTGACTTTTCCGGGCAAAGCGGCGGATTATGTGATCGAGGCGGCAGACGGGATGATTGAGGTCACAGGGCCGGGGCTGAGTGCCCGGCTGTTTGCGGTGGAAAAGATGATTTTTGCCGATGAGCCGGAGCGAGGTCGGGCGACGTCGGATTATTGAGAGGTGCGGGGGTTGAAAAGCCTTCTGCACGGCTGGATTTGTGGCGCAGCCCGACCTAACGGCCGGGCGGGACGGGTTGAGGGGGCGCAGCGTTTGGCAGAGGGCTTTCAGAGCCTGTTTTACCGGGCAATTTCTGCCAAAATCGTTTCGGCTCCCAGACGGGAATCAAACCCGGTCACAATCCGTTGCCGCCCCGCCTTGGCCAACCGACGCGCCAGATCGGGGTCGTTGACAAGCGATAAAATGGCCAGCGCCAGCGCCTCAGGGTTTTTCGGCGCAACCAACAGCCCGTCCTGCTGATCGGTGATCAGCTCGGCCACCCCTCCGGCATCGGTGCCGATGGTGGGAACTTCGCAGCTCATCGCTTCCATATAGGCCACGCCCAGCGGTTCATGCCAGCTGGCCAGCACGAAAATATGCGCCTTCAATAGATAATCGCGCACCGCATCCGAGCTGATCGCCCCCAAAAGCCGCACATTATCCTGCAAGCCCAGCTCTTGCAGCCGCGCCGCCAGAACCTGTTGATAGCCATGGCCGCCATCATCATCCTGCCCGGCAATATCCAGTTGAATATCCAGCCCCTGATCCAGCAATATTCGCACTGCGGCGAACAAATCCTGATGGCCTTTGACGATGTTCAGCCGCCCGCAGCTGAATAACCGGATCGGAGCCGTCTTTGTCGCCGGCACATAAGGATCGGGCCGCGTCAGAGCCTGCGTATCTACTCCCATCGGTTGCAGCACCAGACGCTCGGGCAAAGCGTTGCCCAGCTGGGCGGGCAGCTCATCCAGCAGTTTTTGTGTGATCACCGTGGCAAATTTCGCCCCCTGCCATTTCAGATGCTGGCCACTGCCATAATCCGATAGCGGGCCATGCAGCGTCAGGCTGTAATCCGGGCCGCCCATGCGTTTGGAAAGGGCGGCAATCAAGGCGGCGCGGCCACAGGAATGCACATGCACATGAGTGATGCCTTGTTTCCGGCAGGTACTGTGCAGCTGAGCGGCGGCGGCGGCGCTGATCAGCAAATCCTTGAAAAACGCCCGCCCGCTGCGGCGTAATTCCAGCCCCCACCAGAACGGAGGCACCGATAACAGGCAACGCAACATTGCCAGCGGCTTGACCGCGCCCAGATACTGCGTGCGGGCAATCGCCTGATCTGACCAGTTATGCGAGATCAGCCCTTTGGCCGGCATCCGGGTGGAAAACAGCGCAATCTGTGCGCCCAAAGCCTCGGCCGCGAGAATTTCGCGCCAAAAAAAGATATGAGTCTGGCCGGGAAATTGCGGGATCAGATAGCCAATGGTAGGATTATTTTCATTTTTCGTCATATTTGCGTCAGGTTTACTAAATAAGGATCATGTTTGATATTTTTCTACCATGTCCATTTGTTCTTGCCGAGGCCTACCTTGGCAATATGCCAAATTCGGAGCCATTAACGTGCTGACTGTGATCATACCAGCCCATAACGAGGCCGCGCAGATCGACGACTGCCTGCAATCGGTGCTGGGCTCGCAGGCGGATTTTGCGGTGCAGATCATCGTGGTGGCCAATGGCTGTCAGGATGACACCGCCGCTGTTGCCGCGACCTATCAGGCGGCGGCGCAGCAGCGTGGGTGGGAGTTGCAGGTGATCGATCTGGCCCAAGGTGGCAAGCTGGGGGCGCTCAATGCCGGGGATCGGGCGGCGCGATATGGTCAGAGGGTTTATCTGGATGCGGATGTGATCCTCAGCCCGGCTTTGCTGGGGCAAATTGCGCAGGCGCTCGCCAGCGAGTCCCCCCGATATGCCAGCGGCACCCTGACCATCCCACGCCCGGCCAGCTGTGTCAGCCGTGCCTATCGTGCGGTTTATCAGAAGGTGCCGTTCATGACCCATGGCGTGCCCGGGGCCGGGCTGTTTGCGATGAATGCCGCCGGGCGGGGGCGTTGGGGTGAGTGGCCGGATATTATCTCGGACGATACTTATGCCCGGCTGATGTTTGCTCCGGCTGAGCGCATCTTGCTGAGCGCCCCCTATGACTGGCCGATTGTTGAAGGCTGGGCCAATCTGGTTGCCGTGCGGCGGCGGCAAAATGCCGGTGTGGATGAGATCCGTAGGCTCTATCCCGAGCTTTTGCAAAATGACGACACTCCGAAGCTGGGGCTGGCGGGGAAACTAGGGTTGGCACTGGCGCATCCGATTGGCTTTGCGGTATATGCCGGCGTGGCGCTGGCGGTGCGGCTGAGCCGGCCCAAGGGGCGTGGCGATTGGAGGCGTGGCAGATGATCGGATTACCGCGAGGCGATGGGTTGAAGGCCCGGCTGATCCGCAGCTCTGGCCTGACGGTGATCGGCTATGGCAGCTCGCAGGTTTTGCGGCTGGCGTCGAATTTGATCCTGACCCGGCTGCTGTTCCCCGAAGCCTTTGGCATGATGGTGCTGGTGTCGGTGTTCATGATGGGGTTGGTGATGTTCTCGGATCTGGGGATCGGCCCTTCGATCATGCAGAGCAAACGCGGCGATGATCCTGATTTTCTGGATACCGCATGGACGCTTCAGGTGATCCGCGGGCCGGTGTTGTGGGTGATTGCCGTGATCCTGGCCTGGCCGATGGCCTGGTTTTACGAGGCCCCCGAGCTGCTGTTCCTGCTGCCGGTGGCGTCTTTGAATCTGGTGATCATGGCGCTAAACCCCACCCGGGCCGAAACCGCCAAACGCCATCTGATGCTGGGGCGGCTGACGGCGATTGATATTTCGATTCAGGTGATTGGCATCATTTCCGCCGTGCTGCTGGCCTGGTGGCTACAATCGGTCTGGGCGCTGGTGCTGAGCGGATTGATCAGCACAGCGGCGCAGCTGATCCTGTATAACATTTATCTACCGGGTCAGAAAAACCGCTTTCGTCTGGAAAAAGCGGCGGTGCATGAGCTGATCCATTTTGGCAAATGGATATTCCTCAGCACCATTGCCGGGTTTTCGCTGGGGCAGGGCGATAAGCTGATTTTGGGCAAATATCTGTCGCTGGATCAGCTGGGGGTTTATAATATCGGCTATTTTCTGGCCAGCTTCCCGTTATTGCTGGGCGGAGTGGTGATCAACAAGGTGCTGATCCCGATTTACCGTGAAAAGCCCCCTGCGGCCTCGCCGGAAAATTTCAGAAAGCTGCAAAAGATGCGCTTTACCCTGACCAGCTTGATTTTCACGCTGGTGCTGGTGCTGGCGCTATCCGGGGTGTGGCTGGTGGATCTGTTTTACGATCCGCGCTATATCGCGGCCGGGGCGGTTGTGGTATTGGTGGCGATTGTGCAAATGCCGCAAATCATCGTGCTGACCTATGACCAGGCGGCGCTGGCTTCGGGGGATTCAAAACGGTTTTTCATGCTGGCCGCAGCGCGGGCGGTGCTGATGATCGTCGGGCTGTTGACCGGGGTGCAACTGCTGGGCCTGCCCGGAGCGCTGATCGCTCAGGGCATCGCCATGCTTCTGGCTTATCCGGTGGTGGTGTGGCTGGCGCGCAAACAGGGCGCGTGGGATCCACTGCATGACGCGGTGTTTTTCGCGCTCGGCCTGTTGATTGCCGCACTGGCCATTTGGCTGAACGGGGCGGCGGTTGGCGATCTGGTTGCCTTCAAATTGCCCTAATTTTCCCCTTTTGTTGCGACAGTGTTGACCTAGATAAATTGCGTAAAATCGGTTAAGTTGTGTGTGGGCGTGCGATGTTTTAGGCGAATTTGTCTAAAAATCACCAACAGCCCTTGGGGTTGGATCATGAATGATGAAACAGTTCAGGCCGAAATCAATGCTGGCGATATTGCAGTCGTTGGCATGGCTGCGCATTTGCCCGGTGCAGATACGATCCAGCAGTATTGGCAGAATTTGCAGGACGGCGTCGAATCCATCCGCCGGCTGAGCGAAGACGATCTGAAAGCTGCCGGCGAAGATTTCGGTCGCACCCAGCACCGCAACTATGTGCCCGCTGCGTCTGTGCTTGAGGGGTTTGAGAATTTCGATGCCGAGTTCTTTGGCCTCAGCCCCAAAGAAGCCGCGATCATGGACCCTCAGCACCGGCAGTTTCTTGAGGTCTGCTGGCAAGCGCTGGAAAACGCCGCCCACCCGCCTGAACGTTTCGACGGCCCGGTTGGGGTCTATGCCGGCTGCGGCATGGGCAGCTATTTCTATTTCAACATCTGCTCGAACCCCGATCTGGTCGAAGATGTTGGCCTGTTTTTGCTGCGCCATACCGGCAATGACAAGGATTTCCTTTCCACCCGGGTCAGCCATATTTTCAACCTGACCGGCCCCAGCATCGGGCTGCAAACCGCGTGCTCGACCTCGCTGGTGGCGATGCATTACGCCTGTCAGGCGTTGCAGAGCGGCGAATGCGACATGGCGCTGGCCGGAGGGGTCACCATCGAGCTGCCCCATGGCCGCGGTTACATTTTCGAAGAGGGCGAGATCCTGTCCCCCGATGGCCATTGCTATGCCTTTGACGCGCGCGGTCAGGGCACGGTGTTTGGCAGCGGTGCGGCGGTGGTGGTGCTGCGCCGGCTGGAGGACGCGATTGCCGATGGAGACCACATCTGGGGGGTCATCAAAGGCACCGCGATCAACAATGACGGCGCGGCCAAGGCCGGCTATCTGGCCCCCAGCGTCGATGGTCAGGCCAACGCCATTGCCGAGGCCCACGCCATGGCCGATGTCTCCGCCGACACGATTGACTATGTCGAATGCCACGGCACCGGCACTTATCTGGGCGATCCGATCGAAATCGCCGCCCTGACCGAGGCGTTCCAGCAAACCACCAATCAGACCGGATTTTGCCGCATTGGCTCGGTCAAGACCAATATCGGCCATCTGGACACCGCCGCAGGGGCGGCCAGCCTGATCAAGACGGCGCTCTCGCTGCATCACGGCAAAATCCCTCCCAGCCTGAATTTTGAAACTCCGAACCCGACGATTGATTTTGAAAACAGCCCGTTTGTGGTCAACACCGCGCTCACCGACTGGCCCACCCATAACGGCCCGCGCCGGGCAGGGGTCAATTCGCTGGGGGTGGGGGGCACCAATGCCCATGCGGTGTTGCAGGAAGCGCCGGCGCGTCCGGCCTCTGACATCAGCGACTGGCCGTTTCAGATCCTGACGGTCTCGGGCCGCAGCAAAGCCGCGCTGGACGCCAACTGCGCCGTTCTGGCCGAGCATCTGCGCCGCCATCCCGAACAACCTCTGGCCGATATTGCCTGGACCCTGAAACAGGGCCGCCGTGCGTTTGAAAAACGCCGGGTTCTGGTGGCCGAAACCCATGACGAAGCCGCCGATTTGCTGCAAAACCCCGATCCGCGCCGGGTGTTTGACCATACGCCGGTGGGCGACGACCCCGAGCTGGTGTTCATGTTCCCCGGCGGTGGCGCTCAATATGTCGGCATGGCGCGTGATCTCTATCAGACCGAGCCGGTGTTTCAGGAATGGATGGACCGGGGTCTGGATATTCTGCACGACAAAATCGACGATGACATCCGCGCCCTGTGGCTGGCCGAAGGCGATGCGGTGGCCGGGGCAGAAGAAACGCTCAAACGTCCCTCGGCGCAGCTGCCTTTGATCATGATCGTGGAATATGCGCTGGCGCAGCTGTGGATGTCCTGGGGGGTGCGCCCTTCGGTGCTGGTCGGGCATAGCATGGGTGAAAACACCGCCGCTTGTCTGGCTGGGGTGATCAGTTTTGAAGACTGCATCCAGCTGGTGCTGCTGCGCGGTCAGCTGTTTGATACCGTGCCCGCAGGCGGGATGCTCAGCGTCAACCTGCCTTTGGCACAGCTCAAACCGATGCTGGGCGATGATCTGGACATTGCCAGCCTGAATGCGCCGGAGTTGACCGTGGTTTCCGGCCCCACCGCCGCGCTGGATCGGCTGGAACAGCAGTTGCTACAACAAGAGGTCTCTTGCCAGCGGGTCGCGATTGATATCGCCGCCCATTCGCGCATGTTAGAGCCGATTTTGGCCCAATTCCGCGCCTTCCTGAACTCGATCACCCTGTCTGCGCCCACGCTGCCGTTTTTGTCCAACCGCACGGGCGAGCTGATCACCGATGCGCAGGCCACGGATGCGGAATACTGGGTGCAGCATCTCAGAGGCACGGTGAATTTCGCCGATTGCATCAGCACTTTGGCGCAAAATCCGCAGCGGATTTATCTGGAAATGGGGCCGGGCAAGGCGCTGTCGTCCCTGACCCAGATGAACGGATCGGTGCAGAGCCAACAGGTGTTCAGCGTGCTGCGCCACCCCGAAGAAGACATCGAGGATGACAGATATTTTCTGGGCATTGTCGGGCGTCTGTGGGCGGCGGGTTACGAGGCCGACTGGCATCAGGTCTGGGGCGATGCCAAACGCCACCGGCTGCCTTTGCCGGGCTATCAGTTCCAGCGCAGCCGCTATTTCATCGAGCCCGGCAAACCGGCCGAGCAGCCCGCTTCGACCTATCTGCAACGCACGGAAAACCTGTCGGATTGGGGGACGCAAATTCATTGGCGCCCAAGGCTGGCCGAATATGAGTTTGACCCGCAGACCGAGCTGCATCTGGCGGAAAAACAAAGCTGGCTGATTTTCATGGATCAGGCCGGTCTGGGGGCCAAAATCGCCAGCCGTTTACGCGCCGCCGATCATCCGGTGATCGAGGTTCACAGCGGGGATGGCTTTGGCAAGGTCGCGCCGGATCGCTATACGCTGAGCGCCGAACAAGGGCGCAGCGGCTATGATCAGCTGGTGCAGGATCTGATGGTCAGCGGCCACGTCCCGACCCGGGTGCTGCATCTGTGGCTTTATACCGACAGCGAAAATTTCCGCCCCGGCAGCAGCTTTTTGCACCGCAATCTGGAGCAGGGATTTTACAGCCTGTTCTTTCTGGCGCAGGCGATTGCCGATGAAAACCTGCCGACTCCGCTGCACATCACAGCCGTGACCTCGGGCGCCAGTCAGGTGCATGATGAGCCCCTGCCTTACCCCGAAAAAGCCACCGTGATCGGCCCGGCCCGGGTGATCCCGCGCGAATTGCCCGGCGTGAGTTGTGCGGTGCTGGATGTTGAGGCCGGGCAGGAGGGTAAGAATTCTGATCCGGCGCTGGAACAGCTGGCCGTGCAAGTGCTGGAAGATTTGATCGCTCCGCCGCAAAACCTCGTCGCTGCTTTGCGCGGGCCCAAGCGGTTTGAGCAACAGCTGCGCCGGGTCCGGCTGGAGGAACCCTCCGACGTTCCCGAGATCAAAAAGCAGGGGGTCTATCTGATCACCGGCGGCTTTGGCGGCATCGGTCAGACGATCGCGGCGCGGTTGATCTCGGATTACGACGCCCGCATCATCCTGCTGTCGCATAGCCCGTTTCCCGAACGCGCCGACTGGGATGCTTATCTGAAAAACCACAGCAAAAGCGACAAGATCAGCCAGCGGATCGGCGCGGTGCGGCGGCTCGAGGCGCTGGGCGGCGAGATTGCGATCCTGTCGGCGGATGTCAGCAACATCAACCAGATGCAGCAGATGCGCCAACAGGCCGAGGCCCGGTTTGGTCAGATCAACGGAGTCATCCACGCCGCCGGTCTGATTGACGATGCGCCGCTGCTGGCGAAATCGGTGGCGACCATTGAGGATGTGTTCACGCCCAAGCTGCATGGCACGCAGGTGCTGGAGATGGTGTTTGCTGATGGCGATCTGGATTGGCTGGTGCTGTTTGCCTCGACCAGCACGGTCACGGCCCCGCCGGGGCAGATCGACTATGTGGCGGCCAATGAATATCTGAACGCCTATGCCAAATCGCGCAAGGGCGGCAAAACCAAGGTGGTGGCGATCAACTGGGGCATCTGGAACCAGGTCGGCATGGCGGCGGATGCGGTTGCGGCGCGCGATAGCGTGCCAGAGCCGGACGCGCCCACGCCGGTTGCGCAGCCGCTGCTGCATCACGCCAGTTTTGATGCGGCCGGCAACCGGGTGTTCATGGCCGACCTGACCACCGATCACTGGATTTTGGATGATCACCGCACCAAATCCGGCACCGCAATCCTGCCCGGGACCGGCTATATCGAGCTGGCGGCGCAGGCGCTGAGCGCCAATGGCGAAACCGCTCCGTTTGAGATCGAAGATCTGCTGTTCCTGCGCCCGCTGGTGGTGCAGGAGGGCGCGGCCACCAGCATCCGGGTGCGTCTTGCTCAATCGGATGAGGGCTATGAATTTCAGGTGCAGAGCCGCTGTCAGGTGGACGGCAAACAAGGCTATCAGACCCACGCTCAGGCAGCGATCATCATGGGCGATCTGGACGCGCCCGCGCCGGTTGACGCCTCTAAGCTGTGTGAGGATTGCGATGATGTGCGTCAGGCTGAGGGCAGCCCGCTGCGCTCGCCGCAAGAGGCGCATTTGAATTTCGGCCCTCGCTGGCGGGTGCTGCACAAAACCGCGCTGGGCCAAGGCCACGGGGTTGCCGATCTGCACCTGCCCGACATCGCAAAGGGCGATCTGGCCGAGGGGTATGTTCTGCATCCGGCGATGCTCGATCTGGCGACCGGCTGGGCGATGGAACTGATTGAGGGCTATCAGCCCGATCATCTGTGGGTGCCGGTGTCGTATGGTTCGATTCAGGTGTTCGCACCGCTGCCCGAGCGCATCCTCAGCCGGGTCAACAATGCCGCAGACAACACGCAACAGGCCGAAACCGCCGCGTTCAACGTCACGATTTGCGACCCGGATGGCAATATCTGCGCCCGGATCAGCGATTTCTCGATCCGGCGACTGGATCAGGCGCAGGATTTCGCCGCAACGCTTCAGCCCACCGTCAACGAATTGGAGCTTGACCCTGACCCCGGCGCAAAGCCGGTGCTGTCCAAGGCCGAAGAGCAGCTGCGTCACAACCTGTCACAAGGCATCCTGCCCGATGAAGGGGCGGGGCTGTTCCTGCGGGCTCTGGCACAGCCGCAGGCGCAGATTTTTGTCTCTTCGCTGGATCTGAACGGGCTGATCCAGCAAACCGAGGCGGCGGCGCTGTCGACCCAGACCGCGGCGCAGTCTTTTGAAAGACCGCAGTTAGAGACCGAATATCTGGAACCCCGCAACGATGTCGAGCGCACTCTGGCCGGGTTCTGGCAACAATTGCTGGGGGTTGACCGGGTTGGCATTCAGGACAGTTTTTTTGACCTTGGCGGCCATTCGCTGATTGCGGTGCGGCTGTTCTCGATGGTCAAAAAAGCCTATCGGGTGGATTTCCCGATCTCGATCCTGTTCGAAGCCCCGACGGTGGAAAAATGCGCCGCCCTGATTGCCGATCAGATCGGTGGTGTGGGCGAGGATGATCAGCCGCAAGCCGTGGCTCCGCGTCCGAAACGCTATCAATATCTGGTGCCGATGCATCAGAGTGGCCCGACCACCAAGACTCCGTTTTTCCTGGTGGCCGGGATGTTTGGTAATGTGCTGAACCTGCGGCATCTGGCCAATCTGATTGGCGCGGACCGGCCGTTTTACGGGCTACAGGCGCGTGGGCTGTATGGTGGCGATGCGCCGCATGAAACGCTGGCCGAGGCTGCTCGCGATTACATTGCCGAAATTCGCCAAATCCAGCCGCATGGCCCCTATTTGCTGGGTGGTTTTTCCGGTGGTGGGCTGACGGCCTATGAGATTGTGCATCAGCTCGAAGCCATGGGCGAAACCGTGCGGCTGTTGGTGATGCTCGACACGCCGCTGCCGGTGCGCAAACCGCTGAGCCGGGCGGATCGCTGGGCGATCCAATGGCAGGAGTTGCGCAAAAAGGGGCTGAGATATCCGTTGGTTTGGGCCCGCAACCGCATCGCCTGGGAGCTGAGCAAGCGCCGTGGCATCGAAACAACCGAGGCCGCCGGGCAGCACTTCCACAATGCCGAAATCGAGGCCGCCTTTTTGCGTGCCTTGGGGCGGTATGAGATGAAGCATTGGCAGGGCAATGCCGTGCTGTTGCGTCCGCCTTTGGTCGGGCATTGGCAGGTGGGCGGAGGCCGTCAGGTCGACAGCCAGCGCAGCTATGTCGAAGAGGACAATGGCTGGGGTGACTGGATCGCCGGGATCGAGGTGATCGAAGTGCCCGGAGACCACGACTCGATGGTTTTGGAGCCCAATGTGCGGGTGATGGCCACCGCGCTGAAACGCCTGATCCGAAAGGCCGAGCGCGCATGATGGACAGCCCCAAGCTTTTGACCGTGATCCTGAACTACAAAACCCCTGACATGACCTTGCAGTCGGTGGAGGCAGCCCTGCGCGAGATGGACGGGATCAAAGGGCGCCTGATTGTGGTGGATAATGATTCACAGGATAGCTCTTTTGAGAAACTGCAACAGGGTGTGGCCGCGCGTGGTTGGGATCAGGGCGGCCGGGTGCAGGTACTGCAATCGGGGCATAATGGCGGCTTTGGCGCGGGCAATAATTTCGGGATCATCGCCGGGCTGAAACAGGATCCCAGCTATGATTTCATCTATATTCTGAACTCGGATGCCTTCCCGGATCAGGGCGCGATTACGGCGCTGATCAAGGCGTTGCGGGATAACCCCGAGGTTGGCTTTGCCGGCAGTTACATCCACGGGCCCGAGGGCGATCCGCATGAAACTTCGTTTCGCTTTCCGGGGATGCTCAGCGAATTTGAAGGGGCGATGCGTTTTGGTCCGGTCAGCAAACTGCTGGCCAATTATGCGATTTCGGTGCCGATCCCGGAACGAACCCAGCGGGTGGATTGGCTGGCCGGGGCCAGCATGATGATGCGCCGTGATGTGCTGGCGGAAATCGGCCTGTTTGACGAACATTTTTTCCTCTATTTCGAAGAAACCGATTTGTGCCTGCGGGCCACCAAGGCCGGGCATCCGGTGTTGTTTGTGCGCGAAAGTTCGGTGACTCATATCGGGTCGGTCTCGACGGGGATGAAAACCTGGACGCGGATGCCGCGTTACTGGTTTGCCTCGCGCAAATATTATTTCAGCAAGAATTACGGCGCTGCCTATGCCCTGCTGGTGACGCTGGCCCACACAACGGCCGGGGTTCTGTGGCGCATCCGGCGGCGGATTCAGAAAAAACCACAGGCCGACCCGGATCATTTTTTACGGGATATGCTGGCCTATGATCTCAGCCATTTTCCAAAGCATAAAAACGCGAACATTCCAGAAATTCCTGATAGATAAACAGATAGGAACAAAGCCATGAAAAATTTTTCAAGCATTATTATGGGCGATGGCTCGCTGTTGATTCAATGTGCCGAGCGTCTGCTGGCGAGGGAAAATACGATTGCCTGTGTGGTGACCGGAAATGACAAAATCGCCGATTGGGCGCGGGTGCGGGGTATTGCGGTGCAGCCGCATGGGGCTGATCTGGCGGATCGGCTGCCAGCGGCGGATGTGGATTGGCTGTTGAGCATTGCCAACTTGTCGCTGATCCCTGATGCGGTGCTGCAAAAGGCCAAATCCGGAGCGATCAACTTTCACGATGGCCCGCTGCCCCGTTATGCCGGCCTGAACGCGCCGCTCTGGGCGTTGATGGCGCGCGAGCCGCAGCATGGCATTTCATGGCATATGATCGAAGGCGGCGTGGATGAGGGCGACATCATCGAACAACGCCTGTTTGATCTGAGCGAAAATGAAACCGCGCTCAGCCTGAATGCGGCTTGTTACGCGGCGGCGATGGAGAGTTTTGATAGCGTTCTGGATCAGCTGGAAAGCGGCGACCTGAAGCGTGTGAAACAGGATCTGTCGCAGCGCAACTATTGCGCCGGCACCGACCGGCCCGCGGCGGCGGCGCGGATTGATTTTAACCGGGAGGCCGGGGATATTCTGGCCCTGATCCGGGCGCTGAACCATGGCGATTACCGCAATCCGCTGGCTTGTCCTAAAATTGAAGTCAACGGTGAAATCCTGCTGGTCAGCATGGCGCAACCGGCCAGCGCTGTGCCGGGTGCTGCGCCGGGCACGGTTTTGGGTCTTGGCAAAAACACCGTGACCGTGGCCTGTCAAAACGGGGCGGTGACGCTTTTGGGGTTGCGCGATTTTGCCGGACATGCGGCCTCGGCCAAGGTGCAAGAGGGCGATGTTCTGCCCAGCCTGTCAGCCGAGCAAGCGCAAAAGCTGACCGCCGAGATGGCCGATTGTATGAAATATGAGCGCCACTGGCTGCGCAAACTTGCCGCGATGAACGGGCTGGAAGTGCCTCTGCTCGGGCCGAAAAAACAGACCGCCGCCTATGTCAGCCGTCAGCTGCCCGGTGAGGTGGATCTGGCGACGGTTGCCCTGTTCATCGCGCGTTTGCTTGGTCAGGAACGGGTCGATCTGGCCTATGCCAAGGCTGAGCATCCCTATCTCAGCAACTGGGTTCCCCTGCCGATTGCTGCTGGGTCCGAGCCCATTTCCGAGGCGCATCACGCCGCGCAGCAGGCGATTGAGCACGCTGGCTCTACCCCCGGCTTTGCCCGTGATCTGATCCTGCGCGACCCCGGTCTGACGGTGCAAATTCCGGCCATCGGGCTGGGCGAAACTGGCGCTGCGCTGGCTGGCACCGGGCTGACATTTGATCATTCTGACGGGCTACGCCTGTTTTACGACAGCACCCGGATCAGCGAAAAATCGGTTGATCTGCTGATCGCCCGTTTGCAGCTGTTCGCTTCGGCCATGGCCGGTGGGCAGGGCGCTTTGGCCGATCTGCCGATCCTGCCGGATGCCGAACGCGCGCTGGTGATTGAGGGTTGGAACGATACGCAAATCGCCTATGATCCGGCTTGCGTGCATCAGCAGTTTCAGGCTCAGGTGCAGCGCAGCCCCGACAAAATCGCCGTGGTGTTTGAGGGCCAGAGCCTGACCTATGCCCAGCTTAATGCCCGGGCCAATCAGGTGGCGCATGTGCTGGTGGAAATGGGGGTGAAGCCGGATATGCTGGTCGGGCTTTACATGGATCGTTCGCTCGAGCTGCTGATCGGGGCGCTGGCCATTCAAAAGGCCGGCGGGGCTTATGTGCCGCTTGATCCCGGCTATCCCAAGGACCGGATTGCGCATTACATCAGTGACAGCCGCGCCCCGGTGATCGTCACCCGCGCCAGCCTTGCGGATCAACTGCCCGCGCATCAGGCCGAAGTGCTGAAAATCGACTCTGATCCCCGCATTGACGCCGCCGCTGACGACAACCCCGAGAGCGGCGTGGGCAGCGCCAATCTGGCCTATATGATCTACACTTCCGGTTCGACCGGGGTGCCCAAAGGCGTGATGATCGAGCATCGCAATGTGGCCAATTTCTTTGCTGGCATGGATCAGCGCATCACATATGGCGAGGATGCGGTGTGGCTGGCGGTGACCAGCCTGTCTTTTGATATTTCGGTGCTCGAGCTGTTCTACACCTTGGCCCGCGGTTTCAAGCTGGTGGTCAGCGATGATGAAAGCCGCACGCTTGCGTCTTCGGGCCGGTTGCAGACCACCGACCGGGGCATGGATTTCAGCATCTTTTTCTGGGGCAATGATGATGGCCCAGGTCCGAAAAAATACCAGATGCTGCTGGATGGAGCGCGGTTTGCCGATCAAAATGGCTTCTGCGCCGTCTGGACGCCCGAACGCCATTTCCACGCCTTTGGCGGCCCCTATCCCAACCCGTCCCTGACCGGGGCTGCGGTGGCGGCGGTGACCAAAAACATCGGCGTGCGGTCTGGCAGCTGCGTTGCGCCGCTGCACCACCCGGCCCGCATCGCCGAGGAATGGGCGGTGATTGATAACCTGACCAATGGCCGCGCCGGGCTTGGCATTGCTGCGGGCTGGCAGCCGGATGATTTTGTGCTGCGCCCGGAAAACACCCCGCCCAACAACAAGCAGGCGATGTATGACGCCATCGACAAATTGCGCAAATTGTGGGTGGGCGAAGCGGTGGCGTTCCCGCGTCAGGATGGCGGGATGCATGAGGTGGTGACTCAGCCGCGTCCGGTGTCGAAAAGGCTGCCGATCTGGGTGACGATTGCCGGCAATCCGCAAACCTGGGTTGAGGCGGGCGAGATCGGGGCCAATGTGCTGACCCATTTGCTGGGTCAGAGCATTCAGGAGGTCGAGGGCAAGATCAAGCTTTACCATGATGCTCTGCGCAAGGCCGGGCACGATCCCAAAGATTTCACCGTGACGCTGATGTTGCACACCTATGTCAACGAAGATCGCGAAACCGCGCGTAAAATTGCCCGGGGGCCGATGAAGGAATATCTGCGTTCGGCCGCCGGGTTGATCAAGAAAAGCGCCTGGGATTTCCCGGCGTTCAAGCGGCCCAAAGGGGTTGAGAACTCGTTTGAGCTGAATCTGGATTTGGTCGAGCCGCAAGAGCTTGAGGCGATTCTGGATTTTGCCTTTGAGCGCTATTTCGAGGATTCCGGCCTGTTTGGCACGGTCGAGGATTGTCTGGACCGGGTTGAACAGCTCAAGCGCATCGGCGTGGATGAGGTCGCCTGTCTGATTGATTACGGCATCAATCCCGAGGTGGTTCTGGAAGGTCTGAAGCCGCTGGCCACCGTGTTGCAGCGGGCCAATCAGACCGAAGAAATCGACCCTGAGGATTTCTCAATCGCCGCTCAGATCATGCGCCACAAGGTTACGCATTTGCAAAGCACCCCCAGCATGGCGCGGATGTTTGCCATGAACGAGGATGCGGGCCATGCGCTGCGGCGTCTGGATCAGATGCTGATCGGGGGCGAGGCTCTGCCCGGCGCTTTGGTTGGTGATCTGCAGATGCTGACCAAAGCGTCGATTGAAAACATGTATGGGCCGACGGAAACGACGATCTGGTCTTCTAGCGAAACGGCTGAAACCGGCGAAGGTCTGGTGAATATCGGCCGTCCGATTGCCAATACGCAGATGTATGTGCTGGATGAGGACCGCAATCCGCTGCCGGTGGGCTCGGTCGGTGAGCTTTATATCGGCGGGGATGGTGTGGCGCGTGGCTATTGGCAACGGGCCGATCTGACGGCCGAGCGTTTTGTCGATAACCCGTTCATTGAGGGCACCAAAATCTATCGCACCGGTGATCTGGTGCGTTGGCGTCCGGATGGCAAGATTGATTTCCTTGGCCGCAATGACCATCAGATCAAATTGCGCGGTTACCGGATTGAGATCGGCGAAATCGAAGCTCGGCTCGAGGCCATTGCCGGCATTGAGCAGGCGGTTGTGATTGCCCGGGAAGATTCCCCCGGCGATGTGCGTCTGGTGGCATATCTGAAGGGCGGGGCCGGTTTGGATGACAAGGCGCTGAATGCCGCGCTGTTGGCCAATTTGCCCGATTTCATGGTGCCAGCGCATTATGTATATCTGGATCAGTTCCCGCTGACTCCGAACAAGAAAATTGACCGCAAGGCGTTGCCCGCGCCGCAGCGTAAAAAAGCGGCGTCCGGTGGTCATATTGCCCCTGCCGGCGGGCGGGAGGCGCAGATTGCTGCGATCTGGACCCATATTCTGGGGGTTGAGGCTATCGGCACCAAGGATAACTTTTTCGATCTGGGCGGTCATTCTTTGCTGGCGGTGCAGGCGCATCGGGAAATCAGCCAGGCGTTCGATCTGAAAAAGCTGAACGTCACCGATATTTTCCGCTTCCCCGTGCTGGCGGATTTGTCAAAACGCATCGCTTCGCTGATGGGTGAGGGGGCTGAAAATGCGGCGGATCAGGCCGAGAAAAATCAGGCCAAGGCGCAGGCACGTCAGGATGCGATGTCCAAACGCCGGGCTATGCGTGCGGCGCGGCGCGGAGGCAAAGGCTAGACGAAACCGGCGGCTCTGGCTTGGGCCGCCGGGTTTTATAAGACACAGGACGGCACTGCTTTTGCCTTGAGGGTGCCATAATCAATTCCTATCTGTTCAGAATAATTATCGGATAATTCGAGCAAACGGGCCGCAAACGGAGCACATTTTGGAAAAGATCCCGCCGATAGAAGAGCTGATCATGACGTTTAAACGTCATTTCGCATTGTTTGTGGCGATCATCATTTTGGGGGTGATCGCTTCGATCCTCTATGCGCTGAACCAGCCCCGCACTTATCAAACGGCGGCGATGGTGCAGATTTTGCAACCAGTTGTGCCGGATGCAACCAGCCGGGGCACCTCAAGCGGGGCCACGTTGCAGCGCTTGCAGATTGTCGAGCAGCGTCTGATGTCGCGCGATAACTTGTTGAAAATCATACAGGAATACGATCTCTATCCTGGCTTGGGGGTTTCGGATAAGGTGTTGCGCCTGCGTCTGGCCACGCATGTTGAAAAAATCCAGGATCAGGCGTTGCGCTGGCGTTCGGATGTTTCTCCAACCGCGCTGATGATCATGGTCACTGATGGCGATCCTGAAAGGGCGGCGATGATTGCCAATAGATTTGCAAGCTCGCTGATGGTTCAAAGTCGTGAAAGCAGCGAGGCCAAGGCCAGTGAAGCGTTGAAGTTTTATGAAAGTGAAAGAAGTCGGGTTGGGGCCGAAATTGCTGAGCTTGATGCGCGGATTTCTGATTTTAAACAGAAAAACTCTGAGGTTATGTCTGCTGGTTTGACCAGCTTGCGGGCCGAGCTGGTTGATCTGAATGCTGCGATTTTGCAGCTGGAGAGTAAAATTGTTGCCCTGAAAAATGAAATGGCGGGTGTCAAACACTCGGTTGTCAAAAGCAAACTGCAAGGTCTGGAAAGGCAATACGCGTTGTTGGAGCGTAAACGCAAAGACATGCAGGCCCAGTTGGCTCGTGGCCCTGAGGTTGAGCGTGAATTTACCGCGTTGACCCGTCGGTTAGAGCAACTGACGGCGCAATATAACATCATTAATACCAGCCGCGCCGAGGCCGAGATGGGGCTGATGCTAGAGGCCAGCCAGAAGTCGTCCGATTTTGAGATTCTGGAAACCGCGCTGGTGCCCGAACACCCGATTGCGCCTAATCGTAAGAAGATCACGATGGTTGGGGTGGCGCTGAGTATTGTGCTGGCTGTTGGGCTGATCGTGGTGCTTGAGATGACAAATCCGGTGATCCGAAGTGGCTCGCAATTGTCGCGGCGGCTTGGAATTACGCCAGTGATCACGGTGCCGACATTGCAAGCGCCGAAATATTCTCTGGTTGAGCGTTTCCGGCTGTTTTGGGATAATCTGAAAGCGCGTAGAAAAAAAGCATAGGGTAAAAAAGCTTTGCTTCCGGGGTTTCAAGCCGCCAAGACCCGCCCAATGGCTCAATTGTGATTGCATGCATTTGGTGGTTCGCGCGGCGCGGTATGTCTGATTGCGCCGCCACGCCGCATTTGGGTGTTTGGCTCAGAAGTAACTTCTGACCAATGCCCCCGAAATCAGGCTCCACCCGTCCGCAACCACGAAGAACGCCAGTTTGAAGGGCAGCGAGACAATCGCCGGGGGCACCATCATCATACCCATCGACATCAGAATTGCTGCCACCACCAGATCAATGATCAGAAACGGCAGGAACACGAGGAAGCCCACCTCGAAGGCGCGGCCGATTTCTGACAGCAAAAACGAGGGCACCAACAAAGACAGGGGCTGTTGCGCGGTTTCTCCGTCCAACACCGCATCCGGGCGCAGCGAGACCAGAGTTTCCAGAGCATCCGGATCAACGCGTGCTGCCATGAATTCGCGAAATGGTAGCATGGCTTGGGTAAAGGATTGTTCGACGCTAATTTGATTATTGATTAACGGCTCAACCCCTGTGGCCCAGGCTTGGGTGAAAACCGGTTCCATCACGAAATAGGTCAGGAACAAGGCCAAGCTGATGATCAGCATGTTGGGCGGGGATTGTTGCAGGCCGATGGCTTGGCGCAAGATGGCCAGAACCGTCACGATAAAGGGGAAACAGGTGATCATGATCGCGAGCCCCGGCACCACGCTCAGCACCGTGATCAGCACCAGCAGTTGTATACTTCGGGCGGCCAGAGAGCCATCATCGCCCAGCGAGATCGAGATGTCCTGCGCATGGGTCGGGCTCGAAAGCATGGTTAACAGAACGGCGGATACTCCGACCAGGGTTATGAAAAAGAAAGATTTTTTCATGTCTTATAGGCCGTCTTGCAAATTAACGACTTCAGTCAGACGCACCGCCAGCTGGCCTTGTTGATCGCCCTGTAGCTCTTGCAACTCGCCCCGGGCAATCAGCCGATTGCCAACGTAAAGCTCAACCAGATCGTCAATACGTTTGTCCAGCTCAAGCACCGAGCCCTGCTCAAGATGCATCATGTCTTTGATCTTTGGGCGGGCTTTGCCAACAGATATGGTGATTTCGATCGGGACATCACCGAACATATTGTTGCTTTCGGGGGGGATGTTTTCAGCCATTGACGACGACCTTTTCCTGTTGTGCAAAAAAACCACCAATGGAGTCCGAGCACCGGCTCAATACGCTGGCAAAATCAACCTGCTTCTCTGATTCCCCAAACCGGATTAGCGCCAGGCCCTCGGCTAAAGATGGCTCTTCGGCGATTGAGACCTCTAACCCTTGTTGATCGCTCAGCAGTTTTTCGACCGAGATCCGGTTGGCCGGGGCGATCACAATTTCGATATCGTTTTGGGTGTGCTGGCGGGCGATATTCAGCACTTCGTCGATGATGTTTTGCGCCAGATTTTCAGAAGCCAGTTTCGGTAGAACCTTTGAAACCATTTCTTTCAGCAAAGGTTCAATCGCAGTCAGGACTTCGCTTCTGGCCTCGTGATAGGTGAAAGACAGTGCTTGCAGATTGCGGGCGAAATCTGCCGAGATGCGGGTCTGATCTTTGTGTTGCGCATCGGTCGCATCGTCCCATCCGGCCTTGTAGCCTTGTTCATAGGCTTCTAACCGATTTTCTTCCAGATTTGTTTCCGGGACCAGATCGGGGTTGGCTGAGACTGGTTTTGCGCAAAAATCCTCTAATGGGAATACCGCCATCAAGATACTCCTTCCGTTTTTTCTTCCATCCAACTGCGCAAGACTTCGACTGTTTCATCCTGACGTTCTTCGATCATCTGGCGCAATCGGGCAACAGGGTCCGTGGGGGGCTCATCCATGGTTTCTGCCATTGGTAGATCGGTGAGCGGGGCGACATCGGTTCCGGGCATGTCAATGTTCGAGACCGTGGCCATTTCAGGCATATCCATTCCGCGCTCGTCAATTTCCCCGGTTAAGGCTGGCAGCATTTCCGGCCCGGAATTTTGGCCGGCGAAGCCCGGGGCTGCGCCGTTCCCGGCTGGGGCTGGTAGCCCGGCCGGGGATGTGGCCGGAGATGTGCTGGGTTTGCCCTTCAGGATTGGGCGCACGACAAATAGCCCGAGGATCAAGGCCACCACAGCCAGCACGGCAATTTGAATCAAAGTCATCAGATTTAGATCCAGCGATTGCATCATTGATGTATCGGCGGTGCTGCCCTGCTCGACAATCGGCTTAAATTCGAGAGACTTAACGGTTATAATGTCGCCTCTGGCCTCATTGAAACCAACGGCAGCCGCGACCAGTTCGCGCAATTCAGTGAGTTCCTGTTCGGTGCGCGGGTTGAATGCCTCTGCCCCCGAATCATCGACTGTTCGGGTTCCGTCAACCAGCACCGCCACCGTCAGGCGTTTGATCGCGCCGGGGGATTTGAGGATTTCGCGTTGAATTTCCGAGACCTCATAATTCACCCGTTCGCGCGTTTCGCTGTTTTTACTGGACGAGTTCGAATCCGTGGCACCATCGCCCTCCGGCAGGTTGCTCGCCACCGAGACATTACCGCCCTTGGCATCCTCAGAGGCGGTTGAGCGCTCTTCGGTATCAGTGCTGATCACCGCCCGGGATTCGGGGTCAACTTTGCGTTCGATGATTGATTCGCGGTCGGTCACGGTTTCAAGGCTGACTTCGACCACCGCATTTCCATAGCCGACCCGCGCCTCAAGCAGGCGCTCAACGCTCTTTTTCAACTCCGCAGTGCGATTCTGCCCGCCTGCATTCATCCCGGTTTCATCTGCGCCCATGATCAGCCCGCCTTGAGCGTCGATGATCGCCACATCATCAGGCGAAAGCCCCGCCACCGCCGAGGAAACCAGGAATTTCAAAGCCTTGGCATGGGCCGCTGACAGCGACCCCGCCGCCGTTGTTACTGTCACAGAGGCTGTTGTTTTGGCCTTGCGGCGAAAAGGTTGTGAGGATGGGGTAGCGATATGCACCCGCGCCCCGCGAATATGCGGACTGGAAACAATAGTGCGGGCCAGCTCGCCCTCTTTGGCGCGCCAATAGGCCGCGTCAAACATCTGCGAGGTGGTGCCGAACCCAGACAACGAATCAAGTAACTCATACCCGGCAGAATTTGCTGCCGGTAGCCCTTCGCTGGCCAGAGTCATCCGTAACTCATCGCGTTTGTTGCTGTCGACAAAAATAGCCCCGCTGCGCACCTCATAAGGTACACCGCGTTTTTCCAACGCAGCCACGACTTCGCCCGCCGCGCCGCTTTCCAGCCCGGCATAGAGCAAAGACATGGCGGGTGCTGTTGCCATGCTTGAAAGCGTCAGCACCGCAGCAAACATTGCGATGCTGGCCAGCGCGACGATGATTTGGCGGCGCGGCTCCAAATTCGACCATACAGACATCAGTTGCGGCAAAACGATAATCTCCGGTGTGGGCCCAGGCGTTCTGCCCGAGCGTTCTTCTTACGTTTCGTCGATCTGCCTTAATAAATGGTTAGCTCCTCTGCGGTTATAGAAAGGAAACGGAAAAAAATGGTGCGACCATGGCAGATGAAGAAGAAATCACAGAAGAAAGCCCAGAGAAAAAATCCAAAATCCCTTTGATAATAGGGCTTGTTTTGGCATTGGTCGGGGCGGGCGGCGGTTTTTTTGCTGTGCAATCGGGCTTGCTATTTGGCCATTCTGAAGCGGAAAAAACTGATTCGCATATGGCACATGAAGAAGCCGCGCCAATGCCGGATGTGGCCTTTGTGCCGATGGATCCTTTGGTGATCAATCTGGGGAAACGTTCGAAAAGTGATTATCTGCGCTTTCGGGCCGAGTTGGAGGTCAAGCGTGGTTCTGAAGGTATGGTTACTGCTTTGTTGCCTCGGGTTCTGGACATTTTAAATGGGTATTTACGCGCGGTTAACGTTGAGGATTTAGAAGATCCAAGCGCTTTGATCAGGCTGCGGGCGCAAATGCTCAGGCGCATTCAGCTGGTGGTTGGCCGCGAGCATGTCCGTGATCTGCTCATTATGGAATTTGTGCTGAATTAGGAGGGTATGATGACGTTGATTGCCGATATTTTGCTGGTTGCCGGCGCACTGGGAGCTGCCCTCTATTGCATGATTTTGTCCAGAAAACTGGGAAAGTTCAATGATCTTGAGCAAGGCATGGGAGGGGCGGTTGCGATGTTGTCTGTTCAGGTCGATGACATGACGAAAACTTTGAAAAACGCCCAGAATGCCGCGGGTGATTCGAGCGCGTCATTAGAAGAGTTAACAAGAAAAGCGGATGACATGGCCAAGCGGTTAGAGCTTTTGATGGCGGCGATGCACGATTTGCCGGAAGCTGTGCCGGCCAAGGAAAAACCGGCACGGCCTGAGCCTAAACCGAATGCGGCAATGATTTTCCAGCGCCACTCAGATAACCGGATGGAGGCTGCTGAATGAAGTGGAAATCACAGAAAACGCCCTCTGTCCACGGAGCCAAAGTGAAGGGGAGCCGCCGGGTATTGATACTGATTGCCGGGTTCTTTTTGGCCTCGGGCGTGTTGCGGTTGGGTTCTGGAACCGGCAGCGCCATCGCCCGTGAGTTTGAAACTTTGCGCCATCCGGTCGAAGCCGAGCAGACTGTCCCGCAATCCTGCGAAACCGGCGAGGGTATTGGCGAGTTGTTGGCTGCGCTGAAAGTTCGGGAAACCCGGGTGGCCAATCAGGAGGCCAAGCTGGCAGACCGGTTGCAGGCCTTGGCTGTGGCCGAGGCCGGCATTGAGCAGAAACTGAAAGCTTTAACCGATGCCGAACAGCAACTGAAAGCGACGATGGCGCTGGCTAATACGGCCGCTGAGGATGATTTGAGCAAGCTGACTGCGGTCTATGAAAACATGAAGCCCAAGGATGCTGCTGCCTTGTTTGAAGAAATGCAACCTCAGTTTTCGGCTGGTTTTCTCGCACGAATGCGCCCGGACGCTGCGGCTAAAGTCATGGCGGGCCTGACGCCGGCCAAGGCTTATTCCATCAGCGTGATTCTGGCGGGGAGAAATGCCGAGGTTCCGACAGAAAAATGAGAAATTTTTTAACCAATAGCTGCCAAACTGACCCCGCCCAGATGCAAATATCGGAGTGATCTAAATGGTCGGAATTATCGGAATTGTTGTGATTTTCGTCATGGTGTTTGGCGGGTATCTGGCTGCTGGCGGGAAAATGGGGATTATCCTGAAGGCCGCCCCTTTCGAGCTGACGATGATCGGCGGGGCAGGGGTCGGCGCTTTTGTGATTTCCAATGATATTCCGGCGATCAAACAGGCGCTGAAAGATCTGGGGAAGGTTTTCAAAGGCACAAAATGGAAGCACGAAGATTATCGGGATCTTTTGTGCCTTTTGTTCGAGCTGATACGCTTTGCCCGCCAAAATCCTGTCGGGTTGGAAGAACATATCGAGGCACCGCAGGATTCGGCTATATTTTCAAAATACCCAAAAATTCTGGCGGATGAGGAAACCATTGGCCTGATTTGTGACACTCTGCGTTCGGCTTCGATGAATTATGATGACCCGCATCAGGTTGAAGAGGTGTTGGAAAAACGCATTGATGCGAACCGACAACATGCCTTGCATTCCAGCCATGCACTTCAGGGTATGGCAGATGGCTTGCCCGCGCTTGGTATTGTGGCGGCGGTTTTGGGGATTATCAAAACCATGGGGTCGCTTGACCAGCCGCCTGAGATTCTGGGGAAACTGATTGGTGGCGCTCTGGTTGGGACGTTTTTGGGGGTGTTCTTGGCTTATGGTTTGGTTGGCCCTTTTGCCGCAAAAATGCGCAACGTGGCCGAAGATGATGGTCATTTCCAGCAACTGATCCGCGAGGTTTTGGTCGCCAATCTTTACAACCACGCTACCAACATTTGCATTGAAGTTGGTCGCCAAAACACTCCGGGGCATTGTCGGCCCAGCTTTGGCGAGTTGGAAGAAGCGTTGAAGCAAGTGAAACAAGAAGTAGCGTAATGAGGTTATGGCTTGTTGCAATCATGCTGATTTTTCCAGCTGCTTTGGCGGCTGAGACCGCAGTTGTGCGTTCAGGCGATCATGTTGATTTTTCGCGATTGGCGTTTGATTTCTCTACTCCGGTCTCTTGGAAAATGGGGCGGACAGATCAGGGTTATGAACTGCGGTTTGAAAAGCCTCTGGAAAGCGTGGATACGGGGCGTATTTTCCAAAAAATATCTCACGACCGGGTCGCTGATGTCAGGGTTTCTAAGGGTAAAAAAAGGATTTCAGTGCTTCTGAATTGCAAATGTCATGCAGACGCATTTGAATTTCGTCCTGGCATGTTGGTGGTGGACATCAAAGATGGGCCAGCTCCGGCGCGATCTCGTTTTGAAACCTCATTTGCTTCTGACGAGATATCAAAGAATCCAGTTGCTGAAGAGATCAAGCGAAACAGCAAACAGCCAGCGCTACACTCAGATTTAAAAGGCGGCACTTCACCTGAAAATGCGCTGCCACTCGTGATGGCCCCAATGCGTTTAGATCAGGATAAAAAACTGGAAAACTTGCCGGGTTCCAGGGAACTGAGTGCTGCCTTGAATGCGCAAAAAACCCCACGGCACTCAGAGATTGGTCGAATGCAATCCGAAATATTGCGTGAAATTGGCCGGGCGGCGTCACAGGGGCTGTTGCAAGCCGACATTCAAATACCTAAGCCGACAAGCACAAATAAACACCCGGCCAAAGGCGGGGCAGATACTGCACCATCACCAGTTGCTTCGAACGATCATATGAATTTGTATGTCGAAAGCAGTATTGACCGCGAGTTGGTATTAAAGCAGCAGTCACATCACAGCACCGGGAGTGAGAGTGTTTGCCTAACGGATGAGATATTTGATTTGGCGGCTTGGGGCGACCCCGATTCGGTTATGTCCGAAATTATTAAGCAGCGCGGCCAGGTTTTACGGGAATTTGATAAAGTCAGTGAAGAATCCGTTGAGAAGTTGGCGAAAGCGTACATTTATGCGGGCTTTGGGGCCGAAGCCAAGAGCATCCTGAGAGCCTTTGGAGTGGAGCCAAAGCACGGCGATATATTGCGCACAATGGCAGAAATTGTTGATGGGCGAAGCCACAATTTTTCCGTAAATATGGAATCGCAGATTGAGTGCAGTACCAGTGCAGCGCTGTGGGCAGTTCTGACTGTTCCAGACCTGCCAAAGCGGACAAAAATCAACGAAAAGGCGATTCTTTCCAGCTTTGCTCGTTTGCCGCACCATATACAGCATTTTATCGGGCCCAGATTGTCACAAAAATTCTTGGATTTTGGTGATGTAGAAACGGCTCGGTCATTGCGTAATATGACCGTTCGACATCCGGATGAACCGGGGGCTGAATTGCAGCTATTGGATGCGCGGCTTGATTCGGAGCGCGGCTTGCATGAGCAGGCCAAGCAGTCTTTGCAGGACATTGTCGAGCAAGACAATGATATGGCCCCACAAGCCCTTATTGCGCTTTTGGAAAAAGGGCTGGCCGACGATGGTGAGGTGGACACTTATCTTATAGAAACGGCGGAATCCCATGTTTTTGAACAGAAGAATACCGAAGTTGGGGCTGAGTTGCAGCGGCTCATTATATTGTTGCGCGCCAAAGAAGGTAATTTGCAAGCTGCATTGTCCAGACTGCGGGATCTAGAAAAATCATATAAAATAACGCGGAAAAAACAGAACATGATTTGGCAGAGTGTCTTGGATATTGCCCTGCAAAATAAAAACCGTGAAAAGTTTCTAAGATTTGTTTTTGCTGCAAGGCAGGATCTGGAGGAATGGGGTATTCCACGAAACACTCGCCGCAAGATCGCATCTCTTCTGTTAGATGAAGGGCTGGTTGATATGGCCCGTGAAATTCTATCGGTGGGCAAAGCACCATATACTGCGGATGACAAATTCTTGTTGGCCCGTGCGGAGTTGCTCGCGGGGAACCCGGAGGCGGCCCTGCAGTATCTTGAGGAAATGTCAGAGGCGAGGGCCATAAAGCTAAGGGCGCAAGCGTATTCCCAAATGGGAGATCATCAACGCGCGGCACAGGAATATGAATCCATAGATGATGAGAAAAAACGTCAGAGCGAAATTTGGCGAGCGGGAAATTGGTCAGAGCTTAGCAAGGATTCTGCAGGGTCTGTGCGCATGTTGGCCCAAACAATGCTAGCAGGTTCTTCTACAAGAAACGAGGTTGTTCCGAGTGCAGCAGAAGCCATGAAAAACTACAATTCATTATTGAATGACAGCGCGCAAACCCGCACATATTTAGAGGATTTGCTGCATAAATACCCATCTCCGGACCAATGAACCCAAAATAGTTATTTCGGTTACTTTTTATAAAGGCTTGCCATCTAACCTGTTGCTAAGATCAGCAGCAAGAATTGCATAGTATGGCCAGAACTGCCCACATTCGAACGCGTCCGCCGGTGTTATTTTACGGTGTTATCGTAATTAAAGGTCTCATCCGTTATTTTTCTTTAGTCCTTTTGGCTGTCTTTGCGATGGTGCCGGCCGTTCAGGCGTTGGCGGTGAATGATGTTCCGGGCATTTGTGATCGCGCGGCGATATATGCGGCACAGAAAACTGGTGTGCCTGTTTCAGTGCTGCAGGCCATTTCGCTCACCGAAACAGGGCGCAAGCATGGGGGAGTCATGCGTCCTTGGCCTTGGACAGTGAATATGGAAGGCAAAGGCGTTTGGTTTGAAACTGCCGATCAGGCCAAGGCATATGTCTATAAACATTTTAAACGCGGCGCACGCAGTTTTGATGTGGGGTGTTTCCAGATTAACTATAAGTGGCATGGGCACAAATTCGAATCGCTTGCGCAAATGTTTGAGCCAAAACCCAATGCGTTATATGCAGCCAAATTCATGATGCGGCTCTACCGCGAAAAGGGAGATTGGAAGCAAGCGGCGGGTGCCTATCATTCCCGCACCAAGAAATATGCCAATAAATACGAAAAGAGATTTCAGGCATATCGTGCGACTATCTTAGCCAAGAAAGGCTCTACGGGTAGTGTTGCCCAACGTGCAGCAATCCGCCATTTGCCACCTGGTCCTACAGCGGCCGAACCCCGGGTTAACCAATACCCACTGTTGCAAAGCAGCGGTCATTTGACAAATCTGGGATCGCTTTCTCCGATAATGGGTCGACAAAACACCCGCCGGTTTATCGTTCTGGGGAATGAAAATGGATAAGCTGTCGCGTCTGTTGCCCACCATTTTCCAGCCCACGGTATTGCTTGCTCTGGCGTTAATGGCCGTGATTGTGATGATGATTTTGCCCATGCCTTCATGGGTTTTGGACATTGGTCTGGCGTCCTCATTTGCCTTGGCTATTTTGATGTTTACCATCACTCTTTTCATCGACCGCCCGCTGGAGTTTTCCGCATTTCCGACAGTGCTTTTGGCCTCGTTAATGCTGCGCCTGTCGTTACGGTGTTCTGATCATCGTTAACTTTATCGTCATCACCAAGGGGGCCACACGTATGGCCGAGGTTGGTGCGCGGTTTGCGCTTGACGGAATGCCCGGCAAACAGCTGGCGATTGATAGCGACATGTCTGCCGGCGCAATCGACCACGCTCAGGCCAAAGAACGTCGCGAACTTGAACAGGCTGAAACCACATTTTTTGGCTCATTGGATGGTGCATCGAAATTCGTGAAAGGTGATGCGGTCGCGGGGCTGTTGATTACGCTCCTCAATCTGGTGGTCGGTCTGATTATGGGGGTGGCAATGCACGGAATGCCGCTGGCCAGCGCCTTTGAAACCTATGCGATCCTGACGATCGGAGATGGGTTGGTGTCGCAAATCCCGGCCGTTATTATCTCGATTGCCTCGGCCCTGTTGTTGTCGCGTGGTGGCACCAAAGGGTCTGCGGATCGTGACCTGATCGCACAGTTGGGCCGATACCCGCCGGCTTTGCTAACGGTTTCCGTCCTGATGGCGATGTTTGCTCTGGTTCCTGGTCTGCCGTTTTTGCCGTTTATGATCGGCTCACTGGTGCTGTTGGCCGCAGCTTGGGCAATGCACGAAGCCAATAAAAAAAGGCAGTTGCAGGAAAATAGAGTCGAACAGCAAAGCGATGCGCCGCCCCAGCAAACCCCGATGGGTGATTTGCTGGATCTGGATGATATTCACGTCGAATTTGCCCCGGATCTGGTGGGTATGGTGCTCGACCCCGCCACCGGCCTTGACGCGCGCATTGCCAATATGCGCAGCCATGTTGCTTCGGCTTTCGGACTGATTTTGCCCGAGATCCGGTTGACCGATGACGCTTCGCTACCAGCGGGAGGCTATGCGATTAAAATTCAGGGGATCACCCAGGCGCAGGATTATTTGCAGACGGAACACGCGCTTGCTCTGTTGCCTGAGGGACCGGACATTTTGCCCCCGGGTAAAGATGTCAGCGAGCCGGTTTACGGTGCCCCGGCCCGTTGGATTCCGGCGGATCAGCAGGAAGAGGCGGCGCTCTCAGGCGTTACGATTGTCTCCGCGACCGAGGTTCTGGCGACTCATTTGCTGGAAGTGATCAAGCAAAACCTCCCCCGATTGCTGACGCTAAAGGCGCTCAGGCGGCTGCTGGATGAATTTGTCAACCTGTCGGACCCGCACCGCGCCGAGGCAAACCGGCGGATGCTGGACGAACTGATGCCCGAAAAAGTGCCTGTGGATTTGTTGCTCTCTGTGTTGCGCCTTTTGCTGGAAGAGCGCGTTTCGGTCCGCAACTTACCGCTGATTCTGGAAGCAATCGCCGAGGCCAGAACAACCAATGCCACTGCGGAGACGATTTGCGAGCATGTGCGCCAGCGTCTGGGCTTTCAACTGATCGCCGAAATCAAGCGCGATGACGGCACTCTCCCACTTATTCAGCTGGCCCCGGAGTGGGAGCAAGCCTTTACCAGCTATCAGATCGAAGGCAATCGCGGGCAGGTGGATGTGGCTTTGCCGCCCGAGGAATTCACCAAGCTGGCCAATGGGGTGGCGGAGAAACTGGCCCGCGTTTCAGAATCTGGCATTTACCCGGCCATTGCAACCGCCAGCCACCGCCGCCGCTTTTTGCGCACGGTTCTTTCGGCCAAGGGGATCAGCAATCCGGTGCTGTCATTTGAAGAAATTGGCGTGGATGCCCGCCCCTCACTTGTGGGGTTGATTGCCGCATGACCTCTGCCCTTGCCGCCCTGCAAAACCTCGGCCAAGAGGGCCTGATCACCGCAATGATCGTGTTTTTACGGATCGGGGCGGCGATGGCGGTGTTGCCGGTTTTCGGAGAAAGAGCGATCCCGCAGCGTGTGCGGCTGGGTTTGGCGATCGCGCTGACCGCAATCGTCGCCCCGGCAGTGGCCCCTCAACTAGAGGGTTTCACCCAAAACCCCAATACCCTGCCGATCCTGCTGGCCACCGAAACCATCGCTGGTTTGGCGATTGGAATTGGGCTGCGTTTATTTGTCATAGCCTTGCAAACCGCCGGAGCGATGGCAGCGCAGGCCACGTCGTTGTCGCAGGTGTTTGGGGGCTCGGCCAATATGGATCCGCAACCGGCGATTGGTCATTTGCTGGTCTATGGCGGCCTGGCTTTGGCGGTGATTTTGGGGTTGCACGTCCGGGCAGTGGGATTGCTGGTTTTGTCTTATGACGTGTTTACCCCGGGCCAATTCCCCTCGGCGCCAGATCTGAAAATCTGGGGCGTGGCGCAGATATCTCAGGCGTTTTCCATGGGCTTTACTCTGGCGGCACCGTTTCTGATTGCCTCGCTGATTTACAATGTGGCGCTGGGGGTCATCAACCGGGCGATGCCGCAACTCATGGTGGCGTTTGTCGGTGCGCCCGCCATCACCGCCGGAGCCCTGATTTTGATGTTTCTGGTGATGCCGCTGATGCTGTCGGTGTGGTCTGATGCCATGTCCGCTTTCACCGAAAACCCATTCGGAGGTCATCCATGAGCGGCGGTGCTGAAGACAACGATAAGCAATATGAGCCGACCCAGAAAAAGCTGGATGACGCCCGGAAAAAGGGTGAAATTGCGCGTTCGACTGATCTGAATACTGCGGCGTCTTATAGTGGCATCCTGCTGGTGGCAATTGCGTTGGGGGCCAGCACCTTATCAGGGTTTGGTCAGCTGCTCTCTGGGATGATCGCAAATGCAGATAAAATGTCTGAGGTCTTTTTTTCCGACAGCGCCCATCCGATTTCCGGCGGGGTGATCAAGGGGTTGATGAACCATGTCAGCCCTTGGTTCCTGATCCCCGGGAGCGGGTTGTTTGAATTCGCCAAGAGCTTTGCCAAATTACTGATCTATTCGATCGTGCTGGCGCTGTTTTTACGCGCAAAGATGCCCGAGATTTTGAGCACCGTTCATCTGCCCCCGGCGATGGTGACCAGCGTTTTGCTGCGTCTGGTGATTGAGTTTTTGTCGATTGTGTTGCTGATCGCCCTTGCCATCGGCGCGGTGGATTTTCTGTGGCAAAGGGCCGAGCATAACCGGCGCAACATGATGTCGCGCAAAGAGATGACGGATGAGACCAAGCAGAGCGAAGGCGATCCGCATATGAAGCAAAAGCGCCGGCAAAAAGGCTATGATATTGCGATGAACCAGATGCTGGCCGATGTGCCCGAGGCGGATGTGATTATCGTGAACCCGGAACATTATGCGGTTGCCCTGAAGTGGGATCGCTCGGCGGGTAGCGCTCCGATTTGTGTGGCCAAAGGGGTTGACGAAATCGCCGCGCGGATTCGCGAGGTTGCGTCTGAAAATGGGGTTCCGATTCATCGGGATCCTCCGACCGCCCGGACGTTGTATGCAACCGTTGAAATTGGCGAAGAGATCCGGCCCGAGCAATACAGACCTGTGGCCGCCGCCATTCGGTTTGCCGAAACCATGCGCAAAAAGGCTCGCGATATAACGAGAGGGCCGAATGGATAAGCGTTTGAAAAAACTACGGTTAATTACCGAATTGGCTTTGAACAGCGAAAAATCGAAGCTGAAAGAGCTGGCGATGGTGCAGGATGAAAAAACCGCGCAGATCAAAGCACTTGACGATTCGGCAGCACAAAGGGCGGCGGCGCTGGGGCAGGCGGGGGGCGCGGATGTGGCCTTGTTGGCCGGGGCGGATGCGAAATGGGCCAGATGGCGGCAGCAACAGAAAGCAGCGCTAAACATCCAACTGGCCGGGTTGCGGGCCAAGCAGGAAGAGCAACGCCAGATCACCAAAAGAGCCTTCGGCAAGAACCAGGTGGTGGAGCGTCTGCTGGAGGAAACAGCGGCACAAAACCGGGGCAAATAGTCCAACCGCCTGCGGCTTTTCAGCCGTCGCACTTCGGGATCAAAAGCGCTGGGCGCGACTCTATGGCGTTTGACGAAATGCCTGAGACATAGGGCATCGCTTAACGCGTTGAAATCTTTTGATTTCAGCCAGTGTTAAGTGATTTAGATTTTTTTGCATAATGCTTTAGTAGAGCACAACCCCCCGGATGCTTTCGCCCCGGTGCATCAGGTCAAAACCCTTATTGATGTCTTCCAAGGGCATGGTGTGGGTGATCATCGGGTCGATCTCGATTTTCCCATCCATATACCAATCCACGATTTTCGGCACATCCGTGCGCCCACGCGCCCCGCCAAAAGCAGTGCCGCGCCAGCTGCGCCCGGTCACCAGCTGAAACGGACGGGTTGAAATCTCGGCCCCGGACGGAGCCACCCCGATGATGATGCTTTCACCCCAGCCCTTATGCGCGGCCTCCAGCGCCACCCGCATCACATCGACATTGCCGGTGGCATCAAAGCTGTAATCCGCCCCGCCGCCAGTCAGTTCGACCAGATGCGCCACCATGTCGCCCTTGACCTCGGTCGGGTTGACGAAATCGGTCATGCCGAAATACTCGGCCATGGCGCGTTTGTCGTTGTTCATATCCACCCCGACAATCTGCCGGGCTCCGACCATGCGTAGCCCCTGCACCACATTCAGCCCAATGCCGCCCAGACCAAACACAATCGCGGTGCTGTCCAGCTCGACCTTGGCGGTGTTGATCACCGCGCCAATCCCGGTCGTCACCCCGCAGCCGATATAGCAAATCTTGTCAAACGGAGCATCCTTGCGCACTTTGGCCACCGCGATTTCCGGCAGAACCGTGTGATTGGCAAAGGTCGAGCAGCCCATATAGTGCAAAATCGGCGTGCCATCGAGCATGGAAAACCGGCTGGTGCCATCGGGCATCAGACCCGCGCCCTGCGTGCTGCGGATCGACTGGCAGAGATTGGTTTTCGGGTTCAGGCAGTATTCGCAGCTGCGGCATTCCGGGGTATAGAGCGGAATGACGTGGTCGCCGGGGGCCACGCTGGTGACTCCGGGGCCGACTTCCAGCACCACCCCGGCCCCTTCATGGCCCAGAATGGCCGGGAACAGCCCCTCGGGATCGGCACCGGAGCGGGTGAATTCATCGGTGTGGCACAGCCCGGTGGCCTTGATCTCAACCAAAACTTCGCCCGCTTTTGGCCCTTCCAGATTGACTTCCATGATCTCCAGCGGTTTGCCTGCTTCCAGCGCAACGGCAGCTCTTGTTCGCATGATACTCATCCCTGTTGTTTGGTTTCATCCGCCCCGGATCGCCAATCCGGCTGGTGGCTCTTGATCAATCAATGCGCAATATGCCGCATTTTGCAAGACATCTTTGCCCCTTGAACATCGTCGCTATCGCATTACCATGGCCCCAAATTCCACGGAGGTATATCATGACATACGCAGATGTTTACAAAAGCTGGCAAGCCGACCCCGAAGCTTTTTGGATGAAAGCCGCTGAGGGGATCAGCTGGTTCAAGCCCCCCTCCAAGGCGCTGTTTGACGAAAACGCGCCGCTTTATGAGTGGTTTTCCGATGCTGAGGTCAACACCTGTTATAATGCGGTGGACCGCCATGTTGAGGCCGGCCATGGTGAGCGTCTGGCGATCATTTACGACAGCCCCATCACCCGCACCAAGCATTCGCTGACCTATGCCGAGCTGCGCAACCGCGTTGCCAATCTGGCCGGGGCGCTGCGGGCCAAGGGGGTGGAAAAGGGCGACCGGGTGTTGATCTATATGCCGATGATCCCCGAAGCGATCGAGGCGATGCTGGCCTGTAGCCGTCTGGGCGCGATTCATTCGGTGGTGTTTGGCGGCTTTGCCTCGAACGAGCTGGCGGTGCGCATTGACGACGCCAAACCCAAAGCGATCATCGCAGCCTCCTGCGGGGTCGAGCCCAACCGGGTGGTGCATTACAAACCGCTGCTGGACGGGGCTCTGGAATTGTCGCAGCATCAGCCGGATTTCTGCGTGATTTTCCAGCGTGAGCAAGAGGTTGCGCATTTGGAAGAGGGCCGCGATGTGTCCTGGCATGCGTTCCAATACGGGGTGACTCCGGCGGAATGTGTGCCGGTTGCGGGCAATCATCCCAGCTATGTTCTCTATACCTCTGGCACCACCGGTCAGCCCAAAGGGGTGATCCGCCACACCGCCGGTCAGCTGGTCGCGCTGGATTGGAGCATGGAGTCGATCTACAACGTCCATGCCGGTGATGTGTTCTGGGCGGCTTCGGATGTTGGCTGGGTGGTGGGCCACAGCTATATCGCCTATGGCCAGCTGATCCGCGGTGCCACCACGATTGTGTTCGAAGGCAAGCCGGTGGGCACTCCGGATGCCGGCACGTTCTGGCGGGTGATTTCCGAATATAACGTCAAGGCGCTGTTCACCGCCCCCACCGCATTTCGTGCGATCAAACGCGAAGACCCCGAGGGCAAGCTGATCAAGAAATACGATCTGTCGGGGTTCGAGACCCTGTTCCTGGCCGGTGAGCGTGCCGACCCGGACACCATCACCTGGGCGCAGAACAATCTGGGCGTGCCGGTGATTGACCATTGGTGGCAGACCGAAACCGGCTGGCCGATTACTGCTAACCCGGTGGGGATTGAGCTGTTGCCAACCAAGCTGGGGTCATCCTTTGTGCCGATGCCGGGCTATGATGTGCATGTGCTGGATGAGGGCGGCCACGAGGTTGAAGCCGATGAGATGGGCGCGATTGCGATCAAGCTGCCTGCTTCAAGGACAAGGATGGTTACCTTCATATCATGTCGCGCACCGATGATGTGATCAATGTTGCCGGGCATCGTTTGTCGACCGGTGCCATGGAAGAGGTGTTGGCCAGCCACCCCGATGTCGCCGAATGCGCGGTGATCGGGGTGACGGATACGCTGAAAGGGCAGTTGCCGCTGGGCCTGTTATGTCTGAATGCCGGGTGTCAGCGCAGCTCTGAGGACATCGTCAAGGATGTGGTCAAACTGGTGCGTGACAAGATCGGACCGGTGGCGGCGTTCAAAAAGGCGGTGGTGGTTGAGCGGCTGCCCAAGACGCGCTCGGGCAAGATATTGCGCGCCACCATGGTGAAAATCGCCGATGGTGAGGATTTCAAAATGCCCGCCACCATTGATGATCCGGACGTTCTGGACGAAATCAGAACCGCTCTGGCCGGTTTAGGGTATCCTCTGGGGTGAGGCTCCAAGCCGTGATGTAAAGCGGGCTGTGTAAAGTTTGTTTGACATATGGTGCGGAATGCGGCATGTCAAGGGTGCTTTACATTGCCCGTATTACATTCGAAAGGAGCCACGATGAAAACCCGCCCCTATCTGATTGAATTCAGCCTGGCCATCTTGGCCTATGCCGTTGTCACGGCGGTATCGCTGAAACTCTTGCGAGGCGGGGTGGATAGCCCGGTCTGGCAAGCCCTGCTGACCTTATCGCCGCTGCTGCCCCTGATCGCGGTTTGTATCAGTGTCTTGCGCCACATCCGCCGCATTGACGAAATGCAGCGCCTGATCACGTTCGAAGCACTGGCCATCGCCTTTGCCAGCACGGCGGTTACCACCATGGGCTATGGCTTTTTGGAAAATATCGGCTGGCTCAGACTGTCGATGTTTGTGGTGCTGCCCTTGATGGCGGCGCTGACAGGGCTCAGCCTGCTGTTGACCACATGGCGTTATAAATGAAAAACCGGCTGAAAGAATTGCGTGCCCGGTATCAGTTGTCACAAGCTGCTTTGGCCGATCAGCTGGAGGTGTCGCGTCAAACGGTGAATGCGCTGGAAAATGGCCGCTATGATCCCAGCTTGCCGCTGGCGTTTAAAATCGCCCGGCTGTTTGGGGTAGCGATTGAGGATGTGTTTCAGGATTAACTGAACTGCTCGCGGATCAGCCGTTCTTCCAGACCATGGCCGGGGTCAAACAATATCCGGTGCGACACTGAAGGTTCGCTGCGGATTTCCACCGAAACCACATCGCGCACCGGCTGGCTGTCGGCGCTGGCCATCACCGGGCGTTTTTCTGGGTTCAGCACGTCAAAACGCACCACCGAAGATTTCGGCAACAAGGCACCGCGCCAGCGCCGGGGCCGGAACGGGGCCACCGCCGTCAGCGCCAGAACCCCCGAGCCAATCGGCAAAACCGGCCCATGCGCCGAGTAATTATAAGCGGTCGAGCCCGCCGGGGTGCAGAGCAGCGCCCCATCGCAGACCAACTCATCCAGCCGGGGTTTGCCATCGACTGAAATGCGCAGCTTGGCCGCCTGCTGCCCGGCCCGCAGCAGCGAGACTTCGTTGATCGCCAGCCCCTCCTGCACGCTGCCATCACTGCATTTGGCGTGCATGATCAGCGGGTTGATCACGGCCTCTTCGGCGTCTTGCAGCCGTTCGATCAATCCCTCGAGCCGGTATTCATTCATCAAAAACCCGACCGTGCCCCGGTTCATGCCATAAATCGGCAACCCCAGATGGCGAATGGCGTGCAGGCTGTGCAGCATGAAGCCATCGCCGCCCAACGCCACCACCAGATCTGCTTCGGACAGTTTGCTGTTGCCATAGTGCGCCACCAGATCGCGTTGCGCGGTTTGGGCGCAATCGGCTTCGCTGGCCAGAAATGCAATTTTCACAGGGCGAGTCATCGGATTTCCTTTTGTTCACGCGATGATTTGCCCAGCTCTGCGCAAAACACAAGCCCGGATTAGGCGAAATATGCCGACAAATGGCCGCCCTGTGTCGTTTTACAGACTTTAGCTTGGGGGCATTCTCGGCTATGAGACACAAGAAACCATTTGCCGCGCCAAGGAGCCTTCGGAATATGAGCACCACATCGAACCCCGGATTTTTCACCGAAAACCTGACCTCCAGCGACCCGGAGGTTTTTAAAACCATCAGCGACGAGCTGGCGCGCCAGCGCAGCGACATCGAGCTGATCGCTTCGGAAAACATCGTTTCGCTGGCGGTGATGCAGGCCCAGGGCACGGTTCTGACCAACAAATATGCCGAGGGCTATCCCGGGCGGCGTTACTATGGCGGCTGTCAGCATGTTGACGTCACCGAAACCTTGGCGATTGAGCGCGCCAAGCAGCTGTTTGGCTGCGAATTTGCCAATGTGCAGCCCAATTCCGGCAGCCAGATGAACCAGGCGGTGTTTCTGGCGCTGTTGCAGCCAGGCGATACGTTTATGGGACTCGATCTGAATTCGGGCGGGCATCTGACCCATGGCTCGCCGGTGAATATGTCGGGCAAGTGGTTCAATGTGGTATCTTACGGGGTGCGCAAGCAGGATGATCTGCTGGATATGGACGCCATCCGCCAATCAGCGCTTGAGCATAAGCCCAAGCTGATCGTTGCGGGCGGCACTGCCTATTCGCGGATCTGGGATTGGCAGGCGTTTCGTGCGATTGCGGATGAGGTCGGGGCCTATCTGATGGTCGACATGGCCCATATCGCTGGTCTGGTGGCCGGGGGGGCGCACCCTTCGCCGCTGCCTCATGCGGATGTTGTGACCACGACGACTCATAAATCGCTGCGGGGGCCGCGCGGTGGGATGATCCTGACCAATAATGCCGAGATCGCCAAAAAAGTGAACTCGGCGGTGTTTCCGGGGCTGCAAGGCGGGCCGTTGATGCATGTGATCGCGGCCAAGGCGGTGGCGTTTGGTGAAGCTCTGCGCCCGGATTTCAAGGATTATGCCGCGCAAATCGTTGCCAATGCCCGCGCCATGGCCGATCAGCTGATGAAAGGTGGCATCAACATCGTGTCCGGCGGCACGGATAACCATCTGATGTTGGCCGATCTGCGCCCCAAAGGGGTGACCGGCAAGGCGGCCGAGGCTGCTCTGGGGCGTGCCAACATCACCTGCAACAAAAACGGCATTCCGTTTGACCCGGAAAAACCGTTTGTGACCTCGGGCATCCGGCTGGGCACTCCTGCCGGGACCACGCGCGGTTTCAAAGAGGCCGAGTTCCGTCAGATCGCCGATTGGATCGTTGAGGTTGTGGATGGTCTGGCGGCCAACGGCCCCGAGGGCAATGCCGAGGTTGAGGCCAAGGTCAAGGCCGAGGTTGAGGCGCTTTGTGCCTCTTTCCCGATGTATCCGGGGCTGTAAACGGGGCTTTGTGGCGGTTTCAGGCGGGCTCAGAGCCCGCCGCCGCTTAAGACTTGCGGGGGCTGTAGCTCGTGGTTCCGGCTGTGCAAGTCGGATGGCGCAAGCAAACACCCCGGCGCAAAGGCCGGGGGTGAATGTGCTTAAATGTGCTTAGCTGATGTCAGAAAGCCTGAAAGGGCAGCCGGTGCCTTAAGCGGCTTCGGCCTGCTGGCGGCGTTCGGATTCTTCACGCGACAGGGCAACCGATGTGCGCACCCCGTTCTTGACGAATTCCATCAGCCCGGCGACCACGCGCTCATTCGGGTCGATCCCGGCGCAGGACAGCACTTCGCGCCCATCGCGCGAGCGCGCCCAGCGGGCGATCTGTTCCGGGCCATTGCCGTATTTTTTGTCATCCGCAATCGCGTCATCAAGTGCAGCCAAAACCACAGCCGCAAACAGCTTACGGGAACGATTCCCTTGCTCGTGGTTGAATGCTGTGCCGTCAACGAAATCCCGCATTGTTGGTCCTTTTTACTCTTGCTTATTCTGGCGTGACGCCCCTTATGACCTATTTGTACTGATTCGGGTAGCCTGTTTTTGCATAGCTACCATGCATTCAGCGCATATCTCGGCCTTTTCGCCCCCATATCCTTGGCTTGATCCCAAAGGGCCACCCATATATAGGTGCTGCCAAATCCCTTTCAACCTTTTGCCATGGTTTTGCCTTATGCCTAAAATTAACGGAAACGAAATTCGCCCCGGCAACGTGCTGGAACATAACGACCAACTGTGGGTCGCTGTCAAAGTTGGCCATGTCAAGCCGGGCAAGGGCGGGGCGTTTGCTCAGGTCGAGATGAAGAACCTGCGCAATGGCTCGAAACTGAACGAGCGGTTCCGCGCTGCCGATAAGGTCGAGCGGGTGCGGCTTGAGCAAAAAGATCAGCAGTTTCTATATGAAAATGCCGGGATGCTGGTGTTCATGGATACCGACACCTATGAGCAAATCGAACTGCCCGCCGATATTCTGGGCGAGCGGCGTGCGTTTTTGCAGGATGGCATGACGGTGGTGATCGAGTATCACGAATCCGAAGCGCTGAACGCGACTTTACCGCAAAAAGTCACCTGCAAGGTGGTCGAGACCGAACCTGTTGTCAAAGGCCAGACCGCCACCAAATCGTTTAAGCCGGCGACCTTGGATAATGGGGTCAAGGTGATGGTGCCGCCCTTTATCGGCCCGGATGAAGAGATTGTAATTGATACGGTCTCGATGGAGTATTCCGAGCGCGCTTAGCGGTAAATAGAGGCTGGTTTTCCCGCTTGTCGCCGCGTATTGGGAGAGTCAGCAAATCCAGACAACACAGATGTGACGGGAGTTCAGAAAATGGCAGGTTCGGTAAACAAGGTAATTCTGGTGGGCAATTTGGGCGCTGACCCAGAGGTGCGCACATTTCAGAATGGCGGTAAGGTGTGCAACCTGCGGATTGCGACCTCGGAGACCTGGAAAGATAAAAACACCGGTGAGCGCCGTGAAAAGACTGAATGGCATTCGGTGGCGATTTTTCAGGAAGGTCTGGTACGGGTGGCTGAACAATATCTGCGCAAAGGGTCCAAGGTCTATATCGAAGGGGCTCTGCAAACCCGTAAATGGCAGGACCAATCTGGCAATGACCGCTATTCGACCGAGGTGGTGTTGCAAGGGTTTGGTGGCACTCTGGTGATGCTGGACAGCCGCAATAGTGGCCCGCGCGAGGGCGGCGGTGATTACGGTGGCGGTTATGGCGGTGGCTATGGCGGCGGATCGGGTGGTGCGCCATCGGGGGATTATGGCGGAGGCCAGCAGAGTAATGCCAACATTGATGATGACATCCCGTTTTAGGATGAGTCTACGGCCTTCATAGTGCCGCGTACCATGTTCAAATCAAAAACAGGCCCAAGGCAGCGCGCGCTTCGGGCCTGTCTTTGTGTCAACCCTTCGGCCTGTTGACTGGGAAAAACCTTGCAAAAACAATGCCGAAGGCGATTGTGAGATCGCCCAAATATGTGGGGGCTGGCGTTCAGGGCGTCATCGCAATGCAGAGTCTTTTTTCGATAACACCGTGTGCTGGCGTCCTGACCCGGGCAATCTGGGTAGCACAATCGCTACCTTGGGTGCGGGTCGATTTCGAGCTGGCAAAAGGGCTGGCATCTGGACGATCAAGCGGCGGCTGGCATGAGTTGCTGGCGTTTTGGGCTGGCGGGAATGCTGGCGAAAAGCTGGCGTTGTGCTGGCTTGGAAGCTCGGAGAAAGATGGCTGGAGTATTTTTGTCAGAGTTCGGTTTGTTTTCCGAGTATTTTTGATAGGAATATGCAACAAATTGATTTTTATCAATTTTTTGCCGCGCGGCGTTTTAAAGGTGGAAAAACCGGGCGGGCAAAAAAAATTAAAAATGTTTGAAATCAGTGGGTTTTGCCCCGAAAGTTGCCGGGAAAAAGGCATTTTTCAGGGGCAAAGAATGGTCTGATATGCGGTGGAATCGGAGAAATTCCCGCGCGACTCACCCCAAAGCGCGACTCACGCTGCGTCAGGCGATTTAGAGCCTGAAAATCCGGTGAAATGGGCCGGTTTGGGCCTTACAGCGCCACACCCACGCTGACCGGGCCGACATTGACACGGGCGGAGGGGGAAACGCTGACCCCGCTTGGGGTGACGCTGATCGCGGCGTTCAGGCTGGGGCGCACGGGGGGGGCGTCGGCTCCGCAGGCGGCCAGCAGCAGGGGTGCCAGCAACAGCAGCCGTGTCAAAGGGGTATGTTTCATGCGATTGCCTCTCTCCAGCGGGCGATTTGCAGACGGACTTGCTCGGGCGACGTGCCCCCGTAAGAGGTGCGGCTGGCCACGGAATTATGCACGCCCAGCACCTCGAACACACCATCGTGAATCGCGTCATGGACCTTTTGCATATCAGACAGGGTCAGATCGGGCAAATCACAGCCCTTGCTTTCGGCCAGCGCCACCAGAGTGCCGGTGACATGGTGCGCCTGACGAAACGGCATATCCAATTCGCGCACCAGCCAATCGGCCAGATCGGTGGCGGTGGAAAAGCCGCTGCTGGCGGCGGCTTCGAGTTCTTCGCGGTTGGCGGTCATATCCGCCACCATGCCCGTCATCGCCGCCAGCGCCAGCATCAGGCTGTCGGCGGCGTCGAATACGGGTTCCTTGTCTTCCTGCATATCCTTGGAATAGGTCAGCGGCAGCCCCTTCATCACCGTAAACAGCGCCACCATCGCGCCCATGATGCGGCCCACCTTGGCCCGGATCAGCTCGGCCGCGTCGGGGTTCTTTTTCTGCGGCATGATCGAGGAGCCGGTTGAAAACCGGTCCGACAGCGCGACAAAACGGAACTGAGCCGAGGACCAGATTACCAGTTCTTCGGCAAAGCGCGACAGGTGCATGGCGCAGATCGAGCTGGCGGTCAGGAATTCCAGCGCGAAATCCCGATCCGCCACCGAATCCAGCGAATTGGCGGTTGGCCCGTCAAACCCCAGCGCCTGCGCCGTCATGTGCCGGTCAATCGGAAAGGACGTCCCTGCCAGCGCTGCTGCCCCCAAGGGCGACAGGTTCATGCGGGCGCGGGCATCGCGAAAACGCCCCAGATCGCGGCTGAACATTTCGACATAGGCCATCATGTGGTGCCCCCAAGTCACCGGCTGGGCCACTTGTAGATGGGTGAAACCGGGCATCACCCAATCGGCTCCGGCTTCGGCCTGATCCAGCAGCGCTTCGATCAGCGCGGCAATGCCCTGGGTCGCGGCATCAATCTGGCCCCGCACCCACATGCGAAAATCCACCGCCACCTGATCATTGCGCGACCGCGCGGTATGTAGCCGCCCGGCGGGATCGCCGATCAGCTGTTGCAGGCGGGCCTCGACATTCATGTGGATGTCTTCCAGCGCGGTCGAAAATTCGAACTCACCGCTCTCGATTTCTGACAATACCGCGAGCAGCCCTTCCACAATCGCGCCGGCATCTTTATCAGTGATGATGTCGGTGGCCGCCAGCATGGCCGCATGGGCGCAAGAGCCCTGAATATCCTGGGCGGCCATGCGTTGATCATAGCCGATCGAGGCATTGATGGCTTCCATAATGGCGTCCGGCCCTGCGGCAAAGCGACCGCCCCACATGGTGTTGGCTTTTTGATCGTCAGCGGTTTTATTGGTCATGTCTTATCGAATCCTAAGGAGGGATGAATGAGTTTTCGTCGTTACGCAGTCCTATACTTGGCCGCAGCGCTTGGTGCAATCTATCTGCTGGTCAATGCGTTTGGACTGTTGCCTGGTACGCAGGCTTCCAAACCGGCCAGCCAGACGTCTGGTGCCGTTCTAGGGCCGCATCCGCTGGCCGAGGGCGATATGAAGAAGCTGGTATTTTACACCGCCCCCCATGTGGCCTCGCGGTCGGGTTTTGAGGATTTGGACGGCAAGGAACACAGCCTGGCCGACTATAAGGGCAAATATGTGTTGCTCAATCTGTGGGCAACATGGTGCCCGTCCTGCCGCAAAGAGATGCCTTCGATTAGTCGGTTGAAACAGGCGCTGGAGGGCGAGGATTTTGCCGTGGTGACGGTTGCGACCGGGCGCAATACGCTGGCAGGGATCAACAAGTTTTTTGACAACGCCGGGATCAGCAATCTGCCAATCCTGCTGGACCCCAGCCGGAGCATGGCGCAGGATATGGGGGTTCTGGGTTTGCCGGTGACGGTGATCATCGACCCGCAGGGGCAGGAAATTGCCCGCCTGACCGGGGATGCAGAATGGGACAGCCCCAGCGCGCAGGCTATTCTCAAGGAGCTGATCGCCCAGCAGTAATCGGAAGGGTAAAAGCCGAAATGTTTTGCCCGGTGATGTCGCCGGGCAGATCAAAGGGGGCGTTGGGCTCTGCTCCTTATAGCGTTTGACGAAATACCTGATACAAAGAGCATCACTTAACGCGTTGAAATCTTTGATTTCAGGCAGCGTTTAAGTGATTAAGGCTTTTCGCATAACGCTTTAGCGCTTGCGGTCGCGGCGCGAGGACATGGGTTGAAACGCTACGCTGCCATGGGCTTCGCAATAGGGCTTGCCGGGGTCTGAGGGCAGGCCGCAGAACCAGAACTGATCGGTCGCCGGATCGCCAATTGGCCATTTGCAGGTGCGCTCGGTCAGCTCCATCAGGCCGATCTTTCTCGCGCCCTGCTCCACCTTGCGCACATTTTCCAGCGCTTCCGGGCTGATTTCGTTGGCCGAAGGCTGCGGTGGCAGGGGTTGGCCCGCCGGAATGATGGCTTTGCGCGGTGGCATTGGCGTTTTCGGGGCCGGGGTGGCCGGGGTCGTCGTTGCCGTCGCCGCAGCCGGTTTGGGCTTGGCCGCCGCCGGCTGTTTGGCGCGGGGGGTGGCGGCCTTGGGCTTGGCCGCGGTTTTCGCCGCGCCGGTGGTGCGGTTTGACAGACCCAGACGATGCACCTTGCCGATCACCGCATTGCGAGTGACGCCGCCCAATTCCTTGGCGATCTGGCTGGCAGATTGGCCTTCGCCCCACATTTTGGTTAGCGTTGCAACGCGTTCATCGGTCCAGGCCATGTGATTTCCTCAGAATTGAAACGGGCCGCGGCGGGGCATTTGCACCCCCGGCGACCACTGGGCGGATCATTATCAGGCCCGTTTTATACAGGGGGTGGGCCAAGGTTACAAGCGCAAGCTGGCCAAATCCGGCACCGGCCCCGGGCCGGATTTTGAATTTGTGGTTTGCGGGGAATTGGCCTATCCAGATTTGAGGCAGAATAAAAGGGCAGGGCATGTCGCAGAAATCCATCCTTATCACTGGCTGTTCTTCGGGCATTGGCTATGACGCGGCCCATACGCTGCACCGGCGCGGCTGGCGGGTGTTTGCCAGTTGCCGGCAGGAAAAGGATTGCCAGCGTTTGCGGGAAGAGGGGCTGGAGAGCCTGCCTCTGGATTACAGCGACCCTGGCTCGATCGCCGCGGCGGTGTCCGAGGTGCTGGAACGCACCGGAGGCACTCTGGATGCGCTCTATAACAACGGCGCCTATGCCATCCCCGGCGCGACCGAGGATTTGCCGCGGGATGCCTTGCGCGCGATTTATGAAACCAACCTGTTTGGCTATCACGATCTGACCTGCCGGATCCTCCCGGTGATGCGCGCGCAGGGGCATGGGCGGATTGTGAATTGCTCTTCCGTGCTGGGATTTGCGGCGTTGAAATATCGTGGGGCGTATAATTCGACCAAATTCGCGCTGGAAGGGCTGACGGATACGTTGCGTCTGGAAATGCGTGATACGCCGATTGACATCATCCTGATCGCGCCGGGGCCGGTGACCAGTAAAATTCGGGAAAACTCGGCGGCGCATTTTGAGAAATGGATCGACTGGAAAAATTCCCCCCGCGCGGTGCAATACGAAACCAGCCTGATCAAGCGGCTTTATGCGGTCAAGGATAAGCCCGATCCGTTCGAATTGCCCGCCTCGGCGGTCAGCAAAAAACTGATCCACGCGCTCGAGGCCAAACGGCCCAAACCGCGCTACTATGTCACCACGCCAACCTATGCTATGGGTTTTTTGCGTCGGATCTTATCAACCCGCGCCATGGATTGGGTGCTGAACAAAGGATGAAGTTATGGTGGTTCTTAGCAAAATCTACACCAGAACCGGCGATGCCGGGCAAACCGCATTGGGCAATGGCAAGCGGGTGTCGAAAACCGCGCCGCGGGTGAATGCCTATGGCACGGTGGATGAAACCAACGCCACGGTGGGGATCGCCCGGCTGCATTCCAGCGGTGAGATGGATGAGCGTCTGGCGTTGATCCAGAATGATCTGTTTGATCTGGGGGCCGATCTGTGCCGCCCCGAGATGGACAAAGATGCCGAGGCCGAGTTCCCGCCGCTGCGTCTGGCCGATTCGCAGGTGGAGCGGCTGGAAAGTGAGATTGATCAGATGAACAAGGGGTTAGAGACCCTGCGCTCGTTCATTCTGCCCGGGGGCAGCGCCCTGGCGGCGCATCTGCATCTGTGTCGCACGGTCTCGCGCCGGGCCGAGCGGTTGGCGGTCGAGCTGGCCGATCAGCAAGACATCAACCCGGCCGCAGTCAAATATCTGAACCGTTTATCGGATTGGTTTTTCGTGGCAGCCCGGGTGGCCAATGAAAATGGGGCCAGTGATGTGCTGTGGGTGCCGGGGGCCAATCGTTAGGGTGCAGTTGGTTGCGCAATAAAATTACCGAATAATTGAGAAATACAGTCAATTACGCCATTTAAGCGCATTTTTTTCTGTTATCTCTGGCCCGGCTCGGCTAACAAGTTTGCGCAGAGCATTTAGGAATCCCCGAAGGGGGAAAATCAGGAGAGAACGCATATGAAGGTACTTGTGCCAGTCAAACGCGTGATCGACTATAACGTGAAAGTGCGCGTAAAAGCGGACGGCAGCGGAGTTGATCTCGCCAATGTGAAAATGTCGATGAACCCATTTGACGAGATTGCCGTCGAAGAGGCCATCCGCCTGCGCGAAGCAGGCAAGGTCGAGGAAGTTGTCGCAGTTTCCATCGGTGTCAAACAGGCTCAGGAAACGCTGCGCACGGCTCTGGCCATGGGCGCGGACCGGGCGATTCTGGTTGTGGCCGCGGATGACGTGCATCAGGATATCGAGCCTCTGGCGGTTGCCAAAATTCTGAAGGCGGTTGTGGACGAAGAAAAGCCCGATCTGGTTCTGGCCGGCAAACAGTCGATCGACAACGATATGAACGCCACCGGTCAGATGCTGGCGGCGCTGCTGGGCTGGTCTCAGGCGACATTCGCCTCTGAGGTCGATCTGCAAAGCGACAGCGTTGTTGTCACCCGCGAGGTTGACGGTGGTCTGCAAACCATCAAGGTCAAGCTGCCTGCGATCGTCACCGCCGATCTGCGTCTGAACGAGCCACGCTATGCCTCGTTGCCCAACATCATGAAGGCCAAGAAAAAGCCGCTGGCCGAGAAAACCGCCGCCGATTACGGCGTTGATGTTTCGCCACGTCTTGAGATCGTCTCGACCGGCGAACCGGAGGAGCGCGCTGCCGGTGTTAAAGTGGCTGATGTGGCCGAACTGGTTGCGAAACTGAAAGAAGCGGGGGCTGTATAATGGCTGTATTACTATTGGCAGAAGTATCCGGCGGTGAACTGGCCGTTGATGCAACATCCAAAACCCTGACCGCCGCCAAGGCGCTGGGCGAAGTCACCATTTTGTGCGCCAGTGCCGGTTGCGGTGGCGCTGCCGAAGCCGCCGCCAAGTTGGACGGCGTGGCCAAGGTGCTGTGCGCCGATGACGCGGCCTATGGCAATGGTCTGGCCGAGCCTCTGGCTGATCTGGTGGTGTCTCTGGCTGGTGACTATGATCACATCGTTGCCCCGGCCACCGCATCTGCGAAAAACATCATGCCGCGGGTTGCGGCGCTGTTGGATGTGATGGTGATGTCTGATGTTTCGGCGGTGATTGACGCTGACACGTTCGCGCGTCCAGTTTATGCTGGCAACGCCATTCAGACCGTCAAGTCCAGCGATGCCAAAAAGGTTCTGACCGTCCGCACCACCAGCTTTGACGCTGCTGGCGAAGGTGGCTCGGCTGCGGTTGAGAACATCGCTGCCGTGGCTGATCCCGGCCTGTCCGAGTGGGTCGAAGATAAGGTTGCCGAAAGCGACCGGCCCGAGCTGACCAGCGCCGGTGTTGTGGTCTCTGGTGGCCGTGGTGTCGGTTCCGAAGAGAACTTCCAACTGGTCGAAAAACTGGCCGATAAGCTGGGTGCCGCGGTTGGTGCCTCGCGTGCGGCGGTTGATTCGGGCTATGCGCCCAATGACTGGCAGGTTGGTCAAACCGGTAAGGTGGTTGCGCCCGAGCTGTATATCGCCGTGGGTATTTCGGGTGCTATCCAGCACCTGGCCGGTATGAAAGACAGTAAGGTGATCGTGGCGATCAACAAAGACGAAGAAGCTCCGATCTTCCAAGTGGCCGATTTTGGTCTGGTGGCTGACCTGTTCGACGCGGTTCCGGCTCTGACTGACGCGCTTTGATCCCATCGGGCCGCTGGCCCAACCGACAATGCATAAACCCCGCCGGATTCATTCGGCGAGGTTTTTCGTGGCTGGGGAGCGTGGGATGCGCCGGGCTGACCTCACGACTCACCGCGATGCCTGCCTCACCTTGCATTGAGCCCGCGCGGTTCTCTGTTGGCGAAATGCCACAGGTTTTTGCCGTCCCACCATCCTTCGTTGTTTACTGTTGTAATCGTTCGCTCTGAGATTGCTTTCCCGGCCAGCCCCCTCATCAGAGTGATGCAGATGGGTGACATATTCAACAATCTGATGGTTTTATTTCACCACCTCTTTTACCCGGCACCCTGTAGGATTACAAACCCGCCGCAAGCAAACACAGCCGTTTGATGAGCCCGCCGGAATACCGGCCATCATTGACGCGTTCCATGCCAGCATCCCAATAATTTACATCCTTTGAACAGGCACCCACAGCCAAGGCCGTGCTGTGCTTTCTCAGGGCTGTTTTTTCGTGCCCCGCGCAATCTGCTTGCCGGGGCAGAGATCAGATATGGAGAAACAAGATGAAAACCAAACAACATCTGGCGTGCAGCAGCGCCATTGCTGTTGGTCTGGCGGTGATGGGCCTGAGCGCTCATGCGCAGGCCACAGATGCGCCGACTCTGCTGGGCGAAGTCATTATCGGCTATACGCAGGATGGCACCCCCATTCTTGCCAGCCAGAGCACCACCGAGCTGGACGGCGAAGATCTGCAGGCGCAGGGCGGCACTGGCAAGATTGACGACATTCTGCGCCGCCAGCCTTCGACCTTTACCCGGGTCAATAACGGTAACCCTGGGGTTGCGGTGAACATTCGCGGCTTTGAAGGTTCGGGCCGGGTGTCGATGTCGATCGACGGGGTGCCGCAGAACTTCCGCTTTACCAACCACGAAGCGCAGGGCTTTGCCTATGTGGATGAAAACCTGCTGGCGGGCATCGACATCACCCGCGGCGCTCAGACCACCACCGGGGGCACCGGTATTGCCGGCTCGGCCAATTTCAGAACGCTGGAAGTTGGTGATCTGGTCGAAGAAGGTCAGGGCTTTGGCGGTAGGGCCGGGCTGACCTTTGGTGGGAATGGCAGCTATCAATCGGCCAACATGGCCTTTGGGCATAGCGGGAAGAGCCTGGATACGCTGTTTGCCATCAGCGGCCACAAGGCCGATGCGTTCAAGGATGGCGATGGGACCGAAGTGGCCAATTCCGAGCAGGATCGTCAATCTGCCTTGGCCAAGCTGACCTACCGCATTGATGACAATCAGGAAGTCAAGCTGAGCGCCATGCATTACCAAACCGAGTATGGTGCCAACAGCTATGCTCAGGAAGTCACCAATGATGTGCTGACCCTTGGGTATCATCTGCGGGGGAACTCGCCTTGGCTGAATCTGAATGTGAACGTGTTCAGAGGCAAGAACGAGATGGAGTATGTCGGTTCGCTGGGTGCTTTTTCCAGCGCTATCGGTCGTGTGCTGTCGACCACCACCACCGGGTTCAACGCCACCAATGTGTCCGAGCTGAAATGGGGTGCTTGGGATGTGACCAGCGTTAACGGCATTGATTTTTCTCAGGACAAACTGGGTGGGGCCAGTGGTAATGTGAACCCCACCGATGGGACAACCCGCCGCACCTCTTTGTTCAGCGAAAACATTCTGAGCAACGGCAAATTCGAAGTCACCGCCGGGTTCCGCTATAACGCGTATAAAACCGAAGGGCGCAGCTCGAACGGGACGTTCATTGACATTGATCACAGCTCACTCGATCCGAAACTGACGGTGGGCTATTGGGTCACCGACTGGATGCAGCCTTATGCCAGCGTTTCCCGCACCACGCGGATTCCGACATTGCAAGAAGCGCTGTTGGGTGGGTCGCATGGCGGAACCAGCAATGGTGTCTTCCTGCCCAACCCAAATCTGCGGCCCGAGGTTTCTGAAGGGGTTGAGCTGGGTTTCAAACTGGAGAAAAGCAATCTGTTCAGCGATGGCGATCGGCTTTCCGGTCGGGTGAACTATTATGAAATGCGTGTGGAAGATTACATCACCGGTGTGATCAGCTTCACCCCTCCACCCGGACCACCCTTTGCAGCGACTTTTGCCAATGTGGCTGGCAAATCCAAAACCAAGGGCGTCGAAGTTGATCTGAGCTATTCGAATCAGCGTTACGATATGGGCATGACCTATTCCTATGCGGATAACGATTTGCCAGATCAGATCAATGGTCTGGGGGCCACTCAGAAAACGCCCAAAGAGACCCTCTCGCTGCGTTTGGCACGGCGGTTCATGGAAGACCGGCTGACGGTTGGCGGGCAGTATCATTTTGTCTCGGTTGGTTCGATTAAACCCGGGTTCAATGATTATGGGCTGTTTGATGTGTATGCTTCTTATGACATGACAGATAATTTCAGCCTGAATGCCAAAATCACCAACCTGCTTGACAACGCCTATACCCCATGGATGTCGACCACCGGCAGCAAGGGGCGTGGCCGAAGCATCTTTATTGGCGGCAATATGAAGTTCTAAAAAATTGTTTTCCCCCGTCGGATTGGCGGGGGGAAACCCCAACCGGTTTAGGGGCGTTTTTTCAACGCTGCGATCAGCACGGCAAAGCTGACAATGGCGATGATAATCGTGGCCAGTGCGTTGATGTCGGGGCTGACTCCGAGGCGGATTTTGGAAAAGATCACGATCGGCAAGGTCGAGGCTCCGGGGCCAGAGACAAAACTGGCAATCACCAGATCATCCAGCGACAGGGTAAAGGCCAGCAGCCAGCCGGAAATCAGCGCCGGCGAAATCACTGGCAGGGTGACGTCGAAAAACAGCCGCACCGGATGCGCGCCTAGATCGAGCGCGGCTTCTTCGATGCTTGCATCCATATCCATCAGCCGGGCCTGCACCACCACCGCGACATAGGCCATGCAAAAGGTGGTGTGCGCGATAATGATCGTGGTTAGGCCGCGCCCGGCGGGCCAGCCAAAGGCCATTTCCATCGCCACAAACAGCAGCAGCAGCGACAGGCCGATGATCACATCCGGCATCACCAGCGGGGCCGAGATCATCCCCCAGAGCAGCGTCTTGCCGCGAAAGCGGGCAAACCGGACCAGCACAAACGCCCCCAGCGTGCCCAGTATCAGGGCCAGAGAGGCGCTGATCACGGCGACTTTCAGGCTGACCCAAGCGGCCCCTAAAATCTGCGGATCGTTCAGCAGTTTGCCATACCATTTGGTCGAAAACCCGCCCCAGACCGTGACCAGCTTGCTGGCGTTAAAGCTGTAGATCACCAGCGAAATGATCGGCAAATACAAAAACGCAAAGCCCAGCGTGGTGACGATGATCAAAAACCACGAACGCTGTTTCATGTTCTGGCCTCGGCCTGGGCGCTGGCGGCTTGAGCGTGGCGCAGCAGCATGATCGGCAGCAACAGCAGCACCAGCATGACGGTTGCCACCGACGAGGCCAGCGGCCAGTCGCGGCCATGGAAAAAATCATCCCACAGCACTTTGCCGATCATCAGCGTATCGGGCCCGCCCAGCCGGTCGGGGATGACGAATTCTCCGATCACCGGGATGAACACCAGCATCGAGCCGGCGATGATCCCGTTCACCGACAAAGGCAGGGTAATACGAAAGAAACTGCCGATGCGGCTGGCCCCCAGATCGGACGAGGCTTCGAGCAGTGAGTTGTCCAGCTTGACCAGATTTGAGAACAGCGGCAGGATCATAAACGGCAGATAGGTGTAAACAATGCCGATATAGACGGCAAAGTTGGTCTGGATCATCACCAGCGGTTCCGAGATAATCCCCAGCGACAACAGGATATGGTTTAAAATCCCGCTGGTTTTCAGGATCCCAATCCAGGCGTAAACCCGCAGCAGAAATGAGGTCCAGAATGGCAGCACCACAAGCAGCAGCAATATGTTGCGTTTGCGCGCTGGCGAGCGGGCCATATAATAGGCCATGGGATAGGCGATCAGCAGCGATATCAGGGTGGAAAAGAACGCCACCTTGATCGAGGACCAATAGGCGGCGAAATAGAGGCTGTCCTCGAGCATGAACATATAGTTGGAAAGGTGCAGCTTGATGTGCAGCACCCCGTCAGAGGTCCATTCGAACAGGCCGGAATAGGGTGGGCTGCCGATGATGGCTTCGGAAAAGGAAATCCGGGTTGAGCCGTTGGCGCAGATTGGGGCGCTCGGTTTCGGGGGGCGGGGTATTCATCGCGTCAACACCACGGCGGCGTCCTCGGCCCATGTCAGATAGACCACATCATCCCAGCTTATGGCGGTATCCTGATGGCGGCTGAGGTTTGAATGCGCCATGCGCAAAAAGCGCCCGCTGGGCAGGCGCACCCGGAACACGGATTGATGGCCCAGATAGGCGATCTCATCCACCACGCCCTTGACGACATTGTGATCCTGATCCGGTTTCTCCAGCGTGATCTGCATCTTTTCCGGCCGCACCGCAATCCAGAGCTTCTGATGTTCGCCGCAACTGATCCCATGCGACACCAGAATGCCGTTTTCGGTTTCGTCGCAATGGATGCGCACATGGTTTATGCTGTCCTCATCCACACGGCCTTCGAACAGATTGACCGAGCCGATGAAATCCGCGACGAAGCGGCTCTGGGGAAATTCGTAAATTTCGCGCGGCTCACCGACCTGAATCAGCCGCCCCTTATCCATCACCCCGATCCGGCTGGCCAGCGTCATCGCTTCTTCCTGATCATGGGTGACGACGATAAAAGTCACCCCCAGCCGTTCCTGAATGTTGATCAGCTCGAACTGGGTTTCCTGACGCAGCTTTTTGTCCAGTGCGCCCAGCGGTTCGTCCAGCAGCAGCAGCTTGGGCCGTTTGATCAGCGACCGCGCCAGCGCCACCCGCTGTTGCTGCCCACCCGAGAGCTGGTTGGGCTTGCGTCTGCCAAAGCCTTCGAGCTGCACCAGCTTGATCATCTCGGCCACTCGGTCTGCGGTTTCCGAGGCCGACATCCCATCCCGACGCAACCCATAGCCGATGTTTTTCTCGACACTCATATGCGGAAACAGCGCATAGGATTGAAACATCATATTGGTGGGGCGTTTGTTGGGCGGCACATCGACCATGTCCTGCCCGTCAATGCGGATATTGCCGCTGGTGGGGGCCTCGAACCCCGCCAACATCCGCAGCAATGTGGTCTTGCCACAGCCCGAGCCCCCCAGCAGGCAGAACAATTCCTCGCGGTAAATATCCAGCGACACATTATCAACCGCAACAAAGCTGCTAAATTTCTTGCTGATATTGGAAATCTGGATAAAGGGCTTCTGGCTCTGGTCGATCCAGGGTTTGGCCCCTTCGGATATGCGTTGCGGCTGGTTCAACGATGCCTCCCTCTTTGTCGTCGCGTCTGCCCGCCTCTTTTCCGGGGGCGGGCAGGGGGCAGCCTAGTGGCCGGTTTTCAGCGATGTCCACAGCCGGGTGATTACCCGATCCATTTTCTTGCCATAGGCCACGGCCGTCCACAGCTTGTCCTTGACCTCTTGTGGCGGGAAAATACCCGGATCGCTGGTGATTTCGGGATCGACCAGCGGCAGCGAGGCCAGATTGGCGTTGGCATACCAGACAAAGTTGGTGTTGTTGGCTGTGATCCGTGGGTCCATCATGAAATTGAGGAATTTATGCGCGGCCTCTTTATGGGGTGCATCTGCGGGAATGCCCAGCATGTCCATCCACTGCATCGCGCCCTCTTTGGGGATGGAATAGCCCACCTTGATGCCATTCCCGGCCTCTTCGGCGCGGTCACGCGATTGCAGCACATCACCAGACCAGCCCAGCACCAGACAAATATCGCCATTGGCCAGATCGCTGATATATTGCGAAGAATGGAAATAGCGCACAAAGGGGCGGATTTTCTTGACCGCTTCGGCGGCCTTTTCGAAATCGGCTTTATCCTTGGATTCGGGGTTCAGTCCCAGATATTTCATTGCGGCGGGAAAGACCTCGGTCGGGGCATCGGGCAGCACCACGCCGCAATCCTGCAGCTTTTCGGCGTTTTTCGGGTCAAACAGCAAAGCCAAACTGTCGGTCGGGGCGTCTTCGCCCAGCCGTTCCCTGACCATATCAACGTTGTAGCCCAGCCCAGTTGTACCCCACATATAGATCACGCCATAGGCGTTGCCGGGGTCGTATTGCGCCGCCGCTTTGGTCAGGGTTGGGTCCATATGTTTCAGATTGGGCAGCTGGGATTTGTCCAGTTCGGCATAAATCCCGGCACCGATCTGGCGCTGCATGAATTCGCCCGATGGGGTGACCACGTCATAGCCGGTATTGCCCGCCATCAGCTTGGCTTCGAGTACTTCGTTGCTGTCGTAAACGTCATAGACCACCTTGATGCCGGTCTGTTTTTCAAACAGCGCGATGGTATCCTCGGCAATGTAATCGGACCAGTTATAGACATGCAGAACTTCCTCTGCGGCGGCAGGAGCGGAAATGAGCGCAGCATAAGCCACGGCTGACATTAGTTTTTTCATCAATTTCTCCCCAGGATTTTCGTTGGTTTGTTATTTTTGAGATTAGCATTTCTGAAATTAAATAAATGTGCAACGGTTTTGTGTTGTCCGGAAAGCGCAAGGGGATGAGCGCGAGATGGCCGTTTGGAATCAAAATGATTGAAAATAACACAATATTTATGCATATTCGCCACAATTAAAGCTCGAACAGGATGCTATTGGTAACGATGGCAGGACCAAGGTAAGACGAGGCAAATTTATGAGACATGTAATTCTGACCCTATTCATCGCTGCGATCGCAGTTCCCGCAACGGCTCCGATGGCTGAGGCGGGGGGGAAAATCCGCCGCGCCTGTATGAAATCGGATCGGCAGGCGTCTTCGCACAGCTTGTGCAGCTGCATTCAGCAGGCCGCGGATCAGACCCTGAGCCGCAGTGATCAGCGCAAAGCGGCCAAGTTTTTCAAAGACCCGCAGATGGCGCAGGATGTGAAGATGTCCAAAAACGCGGGCAATGACGCGTTTTGGGATCGTTACAAGAAGTTTGGGGCGACGGCGCGCAATTATTGCGGCTGATCCTTCGGCGGTTTGCCGTATCGTATTGTGAATTGTGGCCGGGGCGGCGGATGGTTGCCTCGGCCATGATGCGTTTGGTGGGGTGAGTCATAAAGGCAGTGGGTGCCGGGGAAGGCCTCTGCATAATGTTGCGCCACCCTGAACTGTCTCGCCCGGCCGACAGGCCGGGCTGCGCCTGCCTGCCCCCCGGCAGGCGCAACCAGCCCTCTAACACTTTGCAATGTGGTGGAGTCTTCACAAACGGCGTTTTCCGCAACGCCCTGCATAAGCGCCTACCCAGGCAGGCGCGGCCCGACGTTCTTGGCGATATATGGGGTTATGCAGAGGCCTTTGAAGGGGATGGAACCCCAGATGAAGGCGGATATTTCCCCCTAAGCCATAAACCCATGCTGGCGAAACAACTCTTTCAGGTCGGCTTCGCAGCGGGCACCGATATGGCTGATCACCTCAGAGGCCGCGATGCAGCCCATATTGCCACAGGTTTCCAGATCATGCCCGTTGGTCAGCCCCCACAGAAAGGCTCCGGCAAACAAATCTCCGGCCCCGGTGGCATCAACGATCTTGGTCGGAATGGCCGGAGCGTGCCAGCGTTGACCTCCGCTCAAAATATGCGCCCCGTTTTCAGAATCGGTGCAGGCCACGATCTCGACCTCAGAGGCGGCTTTGGTCAGGGCGGCGTCGAAATCATCGGTCTGATACATCGCCAGCAGCTCATCACGGTTGCAAAACAGCAGCGCCACATCCGAACGGATCATGTCGCGGAACGCATCGCGGTGGCGCTCAGCGCCCGGTTTCCTGTTCGATCCCGGCATCGGCAAATTCGGTCTGATAGCTCACCCCCTGCGCCCGCAGATCATGGGCAAAAATCGCCCCCAGCTGATCATCCTTGACCTTGCTGATATAGGCCGTGCGCCCGCCCAGATGCGCCGCCCCGGCAATGGTATTGGCGGCCGAACCGCCGGAAACCTCGGTGGCCGGGCCGATCTTGCTGTAAAGCTCGACCGCGCGGTCCATGTCAATCAGCTGCATGATGCCTTTTTCAATGCCTTGCTCGGCCAAAAAACTGTCTTCGGCATGGGCCAGCACATCCACCAGCGCATTGCCAATTCCGACGATCTGATAGGTTTTGGTCATAGGGTCTTTTCCTCATAGGGGCAGAGATCATTTATAATGCAGTTCGGGCAAACCGGCTTGCGCGCCTTGCAGACATAGCGCCCATGCAGGATCAGCCAGTGATGGGCGTGTTGCTGATACTGTGCGGGGATGTTGTCTTCAATAGCGCGTTCCACCGCATCGACGTTTTTACCCGGCGCAATGCCGGTGCGGTTGCCCAGCCGGAAAATATGCGTATCCACCGCCTGAGCGGGCTGGCCGAACCACAGGTTTAATACCACATTGGCGGTTTTGCGCCCGACACCGGGCAGAGTCACAAGCGCCGCGCGCGAACTGGGGATCTCGCCGTCAAATTCATCGACCAGAATCTGGCTCATTTTGATGACGTTTTTCGCCTTTTGACGATAAAGGCCGATGGTCTTGATATGCTCGATCAGCCCGGCCTCGCCCAGAGCCAGCATCTTTTCCGGGGTGTCGGCGATTTTGAACAGCGCCTCGGTGGCTTTGTTCACGCCGGTATCGGTGGCCTGCGCCGACAGGGCAACGGCCACGGTCAGGGTGTAGGCGTTGGTGTAATTCAACTCGCCTTTGGGCTCGGGATCAAGATCGTGAAACCGGCGAAAGACCTCGGTGATTTTCTGATAGCTCATTTGATGTTGCATCGGGGTTTAATATGGCAAAATGCGGGCTTTGCAACAAGCAAACAATATGCGCAAGAAACGGATCGACGCAAAACCGGCTTTGCGTCATGCTGGGCGGATGGAGCAGCATTACCATTTCGGCGTGATTCAGCGCGCCATTCAGATTATCGACAGCGATGGCGGGCGCGATCTGTCGCTGGCGCAGCTGGCCGCGCGGCTGAATATGAGCCCGGCGCATTTCCAGCGGGTGTTCAGCCGTTGGGTGGGCACATCGCCCAAGCGCTATCAGCAATATCTGACCTTGGGTTTTGCCAAGACCCTGTTGCATGAGCGTTTTACCACCCTCGAAACCGCCGATCAGCTGGGCTTGTCCGGTGGCGGGCGGCTGCATGATCTGTTTTTGCGTTGGGAGGCGATGAGCCCCGGTGAATTTGCCCAAAAGGGCCGGGGTTTGAGCATCCGTTATGGGTGGTTTGACAGCCCGTTTGGCGAGGCTTTGGCGATGGGCACGGATAAGGGGCTGTGCGGTTTGGCCTTTGCCGCCGAGACCGGACGCGAGGACGCGATGCGGGATCTGTGCCGCCGTTGGCCGATGGCTGCGTTTCATGAAGATCCCGCCGCGCTTGCGCCTTGGGTGACGGCGGCGTTTGCGCAATCGGGGCATTCGCGGCTGCACCTGATCGGGGCGCCGTTTCAGATCAAGGTCTGGGAGGCTCTGCTGCGCATCCGCTCGGGCCATGTTACCACCTATTCCGAGGTTGCTCAGGCCATTGGTGCGCCCAAAGCGGTGCGGGCCGTGGGCACGGCGGTGGGGCGCAATCCGGTTGGGTGGCTGATCCCGTGTCACCGGGTGTTGCGCAAATCCGGCGGGTTGGGGGGGTATCACTGGGGTTTGCCGGTGAAACGCGCCATGCTGGCCCGGGAAACGGCGCAGGCTGAGCGGGATTAAGCCCATTGCCGGGTTTGATATTCGATAACAACGCCCGATATAGTATCTGTAAGCCGACGAAAATTCGGCAAACTGAAAATGAGGCAAAAAATGTTTAAGAAGAGTACTCCTGTCATTCTGTTGACCGCCGGTGCGTTTGCGCTGTCGGGCTGTCTGGAAAGTGGTCCGGGGCAGCAGGGCAACCGCACTCAGAATGGTGCGATCATCGGTGCGCTGGTGGGTGGAGCCATTGGCGCTACGCGCAAAGGCAGCCACAAGCTGGACAAGGCCGCTGCCGGGGCTGCGGTTGGCGGGCTGCTCGGTGGTGCCATTGGGGCCGGTCTGGACAAGCAGGCGGCCGAATTGCAACGCGAGATCGGCGGCGGGGATGTGAAGATCGTCAATACCGGTTCCGAGCTGGTGGTGACCATGCCGCAGGATATTCTGTTTGCCACCGACAGCGCTGTGGTGCGGGCTGGTCTGCGGGCCGATTTGCGCAAACTGGCGGCGAATTTGCAGAGATATCCTGACACGACCGTGGATATCATCGGCCACACCGACAACACTGGGGCGGCGTCTTATAATCAGAGACTGTCCTCCAGACGGGCCGATTCCGTGGCCAATGTGCTGATGAATTCGGGGGTGGCTCCGGCGCGGTTGCGGGCTCTGGGCCGGGGCGAAGATGATCCGGTGGCCTCCAATCTGACGGTTGAAGGACGCCAGCAAAACCGCCGGGTTGAGATTGTTATTCGGCCAATGGCTTAAGATCGCCTGATATGATGTCAAAAGGGCCGCGCGGTTGCGTGGCCCTTTTTTGTTGCTCGACGCTTTTTGTGAGGGGGCAGGGGCTTATTTCTTGGCCTCGGATTGCAGCAAATAAAGCGAAGCGGCAAAAATCAGGCAGGCGCCCAGCCACATGATGCCTTCGGGCAAATAGCTGTAAACCAACCAGCCCAAAAAGATATTCACCGGCTGTTTGACATAGTCAAAGGGCTGCAAATAGGCCGCATCGGCGACATTATAGGCTTTGACCAGAAAATACTGCGCCGCAGCCACCAAAATGCCCACCCCAACAACAATGCCGATGGCGATGAGCGGGTTGATCACGGTGGGGTCGGTCTGAATGGCAAAGCCTCCACTATAGGCCAGCGCGGCGTTGATCGGGGTCAGCAGCAGCAGCAGATATAAGGTCAGTGTATCGGGGTTTTCGCTCTGGGTCATGTGCTTGGTCAGCAGCGAATACATTGCCCACAAAAAGGATGCCCCCAGCGGGTAGAGCAGGGCGATGCTGAACGCGTCCGAGAGCGGGTTCAGGATGATCATGGTGCCGACAAAGCCAATCACCAGCGATGTCCAGCGCTGGCGGCTGACGGATTCGCCCAGCAGAAGTAGCGAGCCGATGGTGACGAAAAAAGGCGAGGTCATGATCAGCGCGATCATCTGCCAGATCGGCACTCCGGTGGCAAAGCCCATCACCCACAGCTGCACGCCGCCCGCCGCCAGCGCCACCCGCAGGATATGCAGGGGCATTCGTGCGGTGGTCAGAGAGCTGCGCAAATGGCGCAACACCCATGGCAGGCTGAACAGCAGGGCGATGAAGTATTCCCAGAATGCGACTGTTGTTGATTTCAGCCCATAGACCCAGGTCAGCTGGGTGTTGGCGACATTGATCACCGCAAAAAATAATCCGGCACCGACCATATAGGCCGCGCCGATATAGGCGGCGTTTTTGGTGTGGGGTGTTTGAGTCATGGCGTTTATCTCCTTACCTTTGCGCACAAGACCCAAGGCAAAACAGGACATAAACAAAACGCACCGGAACCGGCGCATTTTTCAAAATCCCGCTCTCTTTCATCCGGACTGTGACCGTCGGCTCTGGAGTTGCACCAGATCTGCTGACCCTTTCATCGGAAAGGCGCTCGCGGGCTTTCACATGCAAGAGGGGGGATGGCAGAATCTACGGCCTTTGCGTGGCTTGGTGCGAGGCGAGAAATAAGGGTTGTGTCCTTGCAACAAAAAACCCGACCAAAGGGCCGGGTTTTCGGAGTGTTCTGATTTTGCTTCGGCTGTTAATGCAGCTTGGCGGCGACATCCTTGATGGCGTCTTCGATCAGCGCATTGCCGTCGGCGGCGCTCAGCTTGGAGGCAATCACATTCTTGGAGGCGTCGATCGCCACCGCAATCGCAGTATCGCGCACCTCTTTCACAGCCGCATCCTGAGCCGAAACGATCTGATCATCCGCAGCCGCCAGACGGCGCTTGATCGATTCTTTCAGCTCTTCCTTGGCCTCGGCCGCAGCATTTTCAGCCTCGGTCTTGGCGGCAGCAACGATGCGTTCGGCTTGCTCCTGCACCTCTTTTTGCTTGCGCTCATAAGAGGCCAGCAGGGTCTGAGCCTCTTCCCGCAGCGCCTTGGCTTCGTTCAACTCGGCCCGGATGGCTTCGGCGCGCTTGTCCAGCATTCCGCCGACCAGACCGGGCACCTTCAGGTAAACCAGCAGAGCGACGAACAGGATAAAGCCGACCACAACCATGAATTCCGGGTTCTTGATCGAAAAGAAGGGGCCATCCCCCGAGGCCAGTGCCGGGGTGGCCGCAACGATCAGCAGAGCGGTAAGTTTTTTCATGGCTTTACCCTTTCAGACGTGCGTTGACAGCGGCATTGACCGATTTGGCGTCAGCCTTGATGCCCATGGATGCAACGATGTCTTTCGTTACAGTTCCGGCAACCTTTTTGACGCTCTCCATCGCCCCTTTGCGGATTTCGGCGATCTCTTTTTCCGCCTCGGCCGCTTTGGCTGCGATTTCGGCGTCTGCCTTGCTGATGGCAACGTCCAGTTTGGTTTTGATTTCGGCCTTGGCTTCGGCGGCAATCTTCTGAGCTTCGGCCCGGGCGTCGATCAGCGCCTTGTTATAGGCGGCTTCGGCCTCTTGTGCTTTGATCTTCAGCTCTTCGGCAACCGAAATGTCATTCGTAATCGTCCCTTGGCGTTCGGACAGAACCGAACTGACGCGTGGCAGAACCACCCGCGACAGGACAAAGTAGATCACCACCAGCGTGATCAGCAGCCAGAATATCTGGTTTGGAAATGTCGCAAAATCCAGTTGCGGCATACCCGCAGCCTCGGCCCCGTGATGTGCGGCCTGGCTTGCAGCTTCGTGTGTCTCTGATGCCATGTTGCCCTCCCAGGGAACTTTCAGTTTACATCGGTGCGCCCAAATTTTCGGGCGCACCATGCGTAAGGATCAAGTTCTGTTAGGTCTTAAACAGCAAACATCAGCAGCAGAGCAACGAGGAACGAGAAGATCCCGAAGGCCTCGGCAAATGCGATACCAATGAAAAGCATAGCTGTTTGGCCACCAGCGGCCGAAGGGTTGCGAAGGGCACCGGACAAGAAGTTGCCCACGATCGAGCCCACCCCGATCGCAGCGCCGCCCATGCCGATTGTGGCCAGGCCTGCGCCGATAAATTTACCCATTTCTACGATATCGCCTTCCATGATGTGTATCTCCTTACGTTGGAATTTGGCTTGAATTAGTGAAGTGTCGGGTCTGATCTAGTGTGACGGATGCAGCGCATCTTTCAGATACACACAGGTCAGAATAGTGAAAACATAGGCTTGGATGAACGCCACCAGCATATCCATGCCGAACATGGCGACGATGCCGACCAGCGCCAGCGGCGTAATCAGGATGGCTCCGGCAAAGGTTGCGAAAACTTCGATTACTGCGTGACCGGCCATGACGTTACCAGCCAAACGAATGGAGTGGCTGACCGGGCGCACGAAATACGAGATCAGCTCAATCACCGCCAGCACCGGGCGCAGTGCCAAAGGTGCCGAGGACACCCAGAACAGCCCCAGAAATTTCAGCCCATGCAGGTAGAACCCCAGCAGGGTGACGAACACAAACACCAGCAAGGCCAGCACCACAGTGACTGCGATATGCGAAGTGGTCGAGAAGCTCATCGGGATCAGCCCGAGGAAGTTCGAAAACACGATGAAGATGAACAATGTCATAATATAGGGGAAGTATTTCAGCCCGTCTTTGCCGGCCACATCTTCGACCATAGAGTAAACAAAGCCATAGGCCAGCTCGGCGATGGATTGGGTGCGGCTGGGCACGATCGCACGGCGCCGGGTGCCCAGCACCATCAGCCCGATGATTGCCAGCACGGCCAGCCCCATCCACAGGGTGGCATTGGTGATGGTATACCAGTGGATCGGCCCGCCGAACAAAGACTCAAGCGTGAATTGCGCCATTGGGTGAAATTGCATGGCTCCGGCTTCGGCTTGTGCAGACACGATTTATTCCCCTTCATCCGTTGCGGCGCTCTGGTCCGCGTTGTCTTGCTGTAGTTCTTTGGCCGTCTTGAGCATCACATTCACGCCGGCCGCAAACCCTAATAATGTAAACGGCACCAGAAACCATGGGCTCGTGTCAAAGAACACATCCAGCCAGTAACCAATGCCAACGCCGAACAAAATGCCGACAGTCAACTCAACGATCATACGCCAGGCATGTTGGGCCTGGCTAACCTTCGATTCTTCCTTGGGTTTTGGCTCTTGCGCCTTTTTGACCTCCGCGATCCGCTTTTCAAGCTGCTCTAAGCGCTTGGGATCGTGTTCATCGGACATGGCAAAAGCCCCCTTGGACAGTTGGGCAGACCCTAGAAACAACCCTGCTCTGAGTCAAGCGGGAAGATTGCCCGGTGCGCATGGTCTAACCTGTTGATTTTACGGTGTTTTGTGAAATGTAGGATGTGCTGGTGGCTGCGGGTGTGGAATCTGTCATTTAACCAGATGGTTGACGATTTGCCGATCCGGGACTACCCATTGCCCATGGAACAGTCTCTGGATAGCATCTTTGCCGCGCTGAGCGACCCGACCCGGCGGGCGATCTTGGCGATGTTGCTGGAAGACGATATGGCGGTGACCGATGTGGCCGAGCCCTTTGCGATGTCTCTGGCGGCGATTTCCAAGCATCTGACGATCCTCACCCGCGCCGGTCTGATCCAACAGGAAAAGCGCGGGCGGGTGAAATGGTGCAAGTTGCAGCCGGATGCGATGCGCGAGGCGACGATCTGGATGCAGGGCGACGCAGTTACTGGATTCTTCGGGCGCAATCTATTGAGTCAAATCAGAGCAGCGTGTCATTCCATTCTGACTTATAGTGTTTGACGAAATACCTGATACAAAGAGCATCACTTAACGCTCTCTAATCATCAAGTATTTCTATCCCAATGACCGCTGTGCGGGACAAAGCGGTTGTTCACCATCACCGTGCGCAGGTCTGAATCAGGTAGTCCCGTAATCAAAGCCGGAATCCACCAGCAATTGCCACCTTCGTTGGCGATGCGCATAGAAAGACTTCGCAAACCTTGTAACGGGTCGTGTGAGAATTCCTGCTTCTATTTCGACCTGATCTGTGTAGCGGGTGGCGAGGCCGTCTGGCTCCAAAGTGATCAGATGATCCCAACGTTTGATTATCGTACCGCGCCCGTTGTCGCGAATTTGTTTGGTGCCACTTGGTGCCTCTGGATGGGAAATGCTGATTGTTTGCCTGCCCAATGGCACAATGCCGCGCCAGGTCACACTCACGATGTAGTCGCCCACCTCCCACACATCTGGAAAAGAACCGGGGGTCACTGGGCGAAACTCGATCATCGGACGGGCTACAAAAACCAACAGCTCTGGCCTTTGGAGCTCGGCCCAGATCCGATCGAGAGGCGCGTTTAGATAAGTAGAAAGAATGACCTTCCGCATTTTCGGATGCTCGCAAATATTCCCTTCTCAGTCAACTCACCGACAATATCGCTGTAATCCCGGCCACGCCGCAAAGCTGAATTTAGTCCACAGCGCAGCATCATGCGCTGTGGGCCGCATGGGCAAAACAGGGGATTGGGTCAGGTTCGTATGACATTCAACAAGCGGTGAATCCGCAAAAGGCGAGCAAGCGGGCGCATGGCTTTATACGGAGGGCTTTGGCAATCAAGTGCAACAGTAGGTGTGCGCCCGCTCTGGGGGGCGGGTCGGGCACGAACCGGATCGCAGGCGATCCGGGGGTGCCTTTGGCTTGCCGTTATCCCAGCAAACGCCGCGCAATCACCTGTGCCTGAATTTCCGCCGCCCCTTCAAAGATCGACAGAATCCGGGCATCGCACAAAATGCGGCTGATTTCATATTCCAGCGCAAACCCGTTGCCGCCATGGATTTGCAGCGCATTATCCGCCGCCGCCCAGGCCACCCGCGCCCCCAGCAGCTTGGCCATGCCGGCCTCAAGGTCGCAACGCTGGTCGTGGTCTTTTTCCCACGCTGCGAAATACGCCATCTGCCGGGCGATCATGATCTCAACCGCCATCATCGCCAGCTTGCCCGAGACCCGCGGGAAGTGGATCAGCGCCTTGCCAAACTGCTTGCGGTCCTGCGCATATTGCATCCCGACCTCCAGCGCGTTCTGCGCCACCCCGATTGCACGGGCGGCAGTCTGGATGCGGGCGCTTTCAAAGGTCTGCATCAACTGCTTGAACCCCTGGCCTTCGACCCCGCCCAGCAGGTTCTCGCCCTTGACCTTGAAGCCATCAAAACCCAGCTCGTATTCCTTCATGCCGCGATACCCCAGCACTTCGATTTCGCCGCCGGTCATGCCTTCGGTGGGGAAGGGTTCTTCGACGCTACCCGGCATCTTTTCGGCCAGAAACATCGACAGCCCTTTATAATCGTCGGTGTCGGCATCGGTGCGGGCCAGCAGAGTCATCATATGCGTGCGGGCGGCATGGGTGATCCAGGTCTTGTTGCCGGTGATGCGGTAATCCTCGCCCTCTTTCACCGCCCGGCTGCGCAGTGCGCCAAGGTCCGAACCGGTGTTGGGTTCGGTGAACACCGCGGTGGGCAGGATCTCGGCTGCGGCGATTTTGGGCAGCCAGTGCTGTTTCTGCGCCTCGGTGCCGCCGCATAAAATCAGCTCGGCCGCGATTTCCGAGCGTGTGCCCAAAGAGCCCACCCCGATATAGCCGCGCGACAATTCTTCGCTGACCACGCACATCGAGGCCTTGGACAGGCCAAAGCCGCCATATTGTTCCGGGATGGTCAGGCCAAATACGCCTAGCTCGGCCATTTCGGTGATGATCTCCATCGGGATCAGCTGATCCTGTAGGTGCCATTCATGGGCGTTGGGGGCCACGCGGTCTTCGGCGAAGCGGTGGAACTGGGCGCGGATCATCTCCAGCTCTTCATCCAGCCCGGTGGCGCCAAAGGTGATATGGCCGGCATTGTCCTGCATCAGCGCTACCAGCCGGCTGCGGGCGGCGGTGCTGTTGCCGTTTGCGATCAGCTCGGAAATGTCCGGCGTATCGGCCATGGTCAGGCCGAAATCCTGCAAACGGGCGATTTCCCCCTGAGACATCGGGATGCCGCCGCTGATCTGGGCCAGATACTCGCCGAAAGCGATTTGCAGGATCAGCTGTTCGATCTCGCCGAATTTGCCTTCGTTGTGCAGGCACTCGGCCCAGCTGTGCATTTGCGTCAGGGCTTGAACATAGGTGGCCAGCCAGGACAGGGCATGGGCGCGGTCCTGATGTGCCTCAAGCCGAGGGGCCGAGATTCGGCCATTCTCCACCACATCGGCCCGCAGAACCTGGGTGGCTTGTGTCAGCAGCTCTTGCACCGGGGGCAGGGCGTTTTCGGTTTTGGTCAGCAGGTTGGGAAGGATGCAATCGTTGGCCATGGTCTGAGTCCTTGTGGTTGTCAGGCCCGGCATAAGGGGATTGCGGTGGTGGCGCAACAAAAATACTTAAAGGGGGTGGTTTTTGAACGAAAATAACTCATCTATTGTGGCGAGGTGGGGCGCAACGCTTGGTAGAGGCCTTTGTAAGGCCACCGCTCCAAGTTGCCCCAAGGGCGCGGAATATGCAGCGATCACGGGAGCCCCGCAATCGCTGCATCAATGTGTTAACGGATGGCAACGGCCTTGACGTCGTCATCAATATAGTCGTGGTATTGCTCGAAGTTCTCAGCAAACATCTGAACCAGCTTTTGCGCTTGCGCATCATACGCCTCGGCATCTGCCCATGTGCCGCGCGGATCCAACAGCGTATCTTCCACCCCGGGGGCCGAAACCGGCACTTCAAAGCCGAAATTCGGATCCTTGCGGAAGGTCACATTGCTCAGCGACCCATCCAGCGCTGCCGTCAGCAAGGCGCGGGTGGCCTTGATCGGCATCCGCTTGCCTTCGCCATAGGCGCCGCCGGTCCAGCCGGTGTTGACCAGCCAGCAGGTCGAGCCATGGGTGGCGATTTTTTCGCGCAACAGATTGCCATAGGCTTCGGGACGGCGGGGCATGAAGGGCGCGCCAAAGCAGGTCGAGAATGTTGGCTCGGGGGTGGTCACGCCGCGCTCGGTGCCGGCCACCTTGGAGGTGAAGCCCGACAGGAAGTGATACATCGCCTGTGCCGGAGTCAGCCGCGCAATCGGAGGCAGCACCCCAAAGGTATCGCAGGTGAGCATGATGATGTTTTTCGGATGCCCCCCTTGCGCAGTTTCCGAAGCATTCGAGATATAATGCAGCGGATAAGCACAGCGCATATTGGCGGTCAGGCTGTCATCTTCGAAATCCAGCTCGCGGGTGTCCTGATCATACACCATGTTTTCGATAATGGTGCCGAATTTGCTGGTGGTGGCATAGATTTCGGGCTCGGCCTCTTCCGAGAGGTTGATGGTTTTGGCATAGCAGCCGCCTTCGAAATTGAAGGTGCCGTTATCCGACCAACCATGCTCGTCATCGCCGATCAGAATGCGCGATGGGTCTGCCGAAAGCGTGGTTTTGCCGGTGCCCGATAGCCCGAAAAAGATCGCCGTATCCACCGGGTTGCCGATGGCGTGGTTGGCCGAGCAATGCATCGCCATGATGCCGCGCCCGGGCAGGATGTAGTTGAGGGTCGAGAACACCGATTTCTTGATCTCGCCGGCATATTCGGTATTGCCGATCAGGATCAGCTTTTTGTCGAAATTCAGCGCGATGATGGTCTCGGAATTGCAGCCATGGCGCTCAGGGTCGGCCTGAAAGCTGGGGCAGTTGATCACGGTGAATTCGGGGGTAAAGCTGTCCAGCATCTCGCGCTCGGGGCGGCGGAACATGGTGCGGGCAAACAGGCTGTGCCATGCAAATTCGGTGATGATGCGCACATCCAGACGGTTGGCCTCATCAGCGCCGCCGACCAGATCCTGCACGAAATAATCCCGGCCTTTCATGTGCTCGAGCATATCGGCGTGCAGCTGATCAAACGCCTGGGGCGTCATCGGTTGGTTGTTTTCCCACCAGATGCTGTCCTCGACCGATGGGGTGCGGACGACGAATTTGTCGTTGGGCGAGCGCCCGGTATATTGCCCGGTGCTGACCAAAAACGCCCCTCCCTTGCCGATGCACCCTTCCGAGCGCAGAACGGCCTGCTCCATCAGGGCGGGTTCGAGATAGTTGTAATATACGTTGCCCAGACCAGTGATGCCCTGGTCTTCCAGTCGTTTCGCGGGGTTCACCCGTCCGTTCGTCATGTGCAAGCTCCTGTTACCGTCACAGTGCGGTCATTCGCGTTTTCAGTTCAGGGCAAAGGGCAAACTTTGCGCCGATTGACCAAGGCCAATAGGCCGCTCTTAGCACGGGCGCGCAACCAAAAAACAGGGCGGGGGGGGACAGTTAGCGCAACCAGTCGGCAATTATTCTGCCAAAAGCCGCAACAGGTGAGACATATTAGTCATTGCTTAGATGTTTTCTGGTGAAAATCGGCTCAGGCGGTCGGATGATTCGAAAATTTGTGTTGATTCGGGGGGCTGGAAACAGGATTATGGCGAAAAAACAATAATGATGAGCAGTATAAGGAATTGGCAATGTCAAAAATTGCATTGGTCGATGATGACAGAAATATTCTGACATCGGTGGCGATGACGCTGGAATCCGAGGGCTTTGAGGTCCAAACTTACAATGACGGGCAGGCGGCGCTGGATGCGTTCAATCATGCGCTGCCCGATATGGCGGTGCTTGACATCAAGATGCCGCGCATGGATGGGATGGAGCTGTTGCAGCGCCTGCGGATGAGAACTCAGATGCCGGTGATTTTCCTGACCTCGAAGGATGACGAAATTGACGAGGTTCTGGGCCTGCGCATGGGCGCCGATGATTATGTGAAAAAGCCGTTTTCGCAGCGTTTGCTGGTGGAACGCATCCGGGCGCTGCTGCGCCGTCAGGAGGCCATGGAAAGCGGCGAAGTGGGCGACACCGAAGAAACCAAAGTGATTGAGCGCGGTGACCTGTGCATGGACCCGTTGCGTCATTCGGTCACCTGGAAGGGCAAGGAAGTGTCGCTGACGGTCACCGAATTTCTGTTGTTGCAGGCACTGGCGCAGCGCCCCGGGTTTGTCAAAAGCCGCGATCAGCTGATGGATGTGGCCTATGACGATCAGATTTATGTGGATGACCGCACCATTGACAGCCATATCAAGCGGCTGCGCAAAAAGATGCGCACGGCTGATGAAAATTTTTCCGCGATTGAGACCCTCTATGGAATTGGTTACAGGTATAACGAGGAATAGCACGCTGATCGGGGGCGAATTTGCACAAGGCTGAGACTGTAAAGGGCGCAGATGTCGTATTGGGGGAGGATTGGGATGGGCCCAACGCCACCAAATCCGGCGGCGTGTCTGAGCATCGGCGCAAACGCTATGAGTTCTTTTCGCTGAACCGCTCTCCGCTGGCGCGTAAAATCATTACTTTCAACCTGCTGGCGCTGGTCATTCTGGTGGCGGGGGTTTTGTATCTGAACCCGTTTCGTGACAGCTTGGTCGGCCAGCGTCAACGCGATCTGGTGATCGAGGCCGAGCTGGTCGCCGATGTGTTCGAAGCTTTGATGACCGTGTCCGACGAAACCAGCCTGCCGGCTGCGGGCGGGGTTACGAAGATTTTGCAGAATATGGACCTGCCTCAGGGGGTTGAGGTGTTCATTTATGATGCAGATCAGGTCCTTATTGGCAAAACCCGGGGGATGAACCGCAACCATCAGATTCTGGTCGCCGTGCCTGAGGAAAACGACCACAGCACCCTGATCACCGATTTCCTGAATTTTGTCTGGGAGGGGGTCTCGGGCCTGTTGGCCTCAACCGGCGGGGAGCAGCCGGATCTGGATGTGCAGCAGGTCGCCAAATCGCTGGTGGCGGCGACTTTGACGGATGGGCCGCAGATCAAGATCGGCCATGATGCGCAGGGGGATACGATTTTCTGGGTGGCCACCAGCATTTCCCATAACGGTGTGCCGGCCGGGGTGATCGCCCTGACCAGCGCCGCCGGCGAGATCGACCGTCTGGTGCATAGCGAACGCGAGCAGGTTTTGCAGTTGTTTGTGATCGCGATTCTGGTTTCCATCGGGCTCAGCCTGGTGCTGGCTTCGACCATCGCCAACCCACTTTCTGATCTGGCCGCGGCGGCCGAGTTGGGGCGCGAGAAAAACAAAAACGCCAACAAATCCGGCCGGGGGCGCATTCGCATCCCCGATCTGGCGGGGCGTCCGGATGAAATCGGTCGCTTGTCGGTGGCGTTGCGAGGCATGGTTGCGGCGCTTTATGATCGGATTGATGCCAATGAACAATTCGCCGCCGATGTGGCGCATGAGCTGAAAAATCCGCTGGCGTCCTTGCGCTCGGCCGCCAGCACGTTGCGGATCGTCAAGAAAGAAGAACAGCGCAATACCTTGCTGGATGTGGTCGAACATGACGTGCGTCGTCTGGACCGTCTGGTCAGTGATATTTCCAATGCATCGCGGCTGGATAGTGAGCTGGTTAAGGAGGAACAGTCGCGCTTTGACTTGTTGCAGACGATCAGCAAGATTGGCGATTACCTGTCTCAGGACGCTGCGGCCAAGGGTATTGATTTTATCAAAGACCTGCCGGCCCAACCGATTTACATCAACGGGTTGGAACAGCGGCTGGCGCAGGTTTTTGTCAATCTGATCACCAACGCGATTTCTTTTTGTGAAGAAGGCGATGCGATCCGGGTTTGGGCGCGTCAGCGGGAAAACCGGGTGCTGGTGGTGGTCGAGGATACCGGCTCGGGCATTCCCGAACAGGCATTGCACAAGATTTTCGACCGGTTCTATTCCCAACGCCCGGCCGAACATTACGGCAATAATTCTGGTCTGGGTCTGGCGATTTCCAAGCAGATCGTCGAGGCTCATGATGGGGTGATCTGGGCCGAAAACATCCGCCCGACTGATGCCGATATTACGTCCGAGCCTTTGGGCGCCCGGTTCGTGGTCGGGTTGCCGATTTAGCCCTTGTCTGATGTGTGCGGAGTCTCCTTCTGAGATACGCCCGCTCCGGGATGGGGCACAAATCATCCATGCGTCTTGCGTTGCCACCGGGGGCAAAGCGGTTGTGATCCTTGGCCCTTCGGGGGCAGGGAAATCGGCGCTGGCGTTGCAACTGATGGCGCTGGGGGCGCAGCTGGTGGCCGATGATCGCACGGTTTTGCACCAGGACGGCCCGGACATCTGGGCCAGCAGCCCCGACAGCATCAGGGGCATGATCGAAGCCCGTGGCATCGGCATATTGACGGCGCAGCCTTGCACCCGGGCGCGGGTTCATTTGGTGGTGGATCTGGCGCGCTCGGAAACCGACAGATTACCGCCCTTGCGGCATTATTCCCTTTTCGATCAGCAGCGGCCTTTGCTTTACCGAGTCGCTGCCGCGCATTTCCCCGCCGCGATCATCCAGTTTCTGAAAGGGGGTCGGCAGGCGTGAGCCAGCTACTGCCCGGTGGGGTGATTTGCAGGCCAGCGGGCAGAAACGCTCAATTTCCCGCTCAGCCGTGGAAAAATGGGGAAATGCCCTTGCACATGCGGGGTTGCAGGTGTCTATTCGGCACATCGGAATGAAGGGGAGCGCACCTTTTGGGGCTGTGCGGAGTCGGGGTAAGGCAAGTTGATCGGGATTGTGATTGTCGCACATGGCAGCCTGGCCAGGGAATACCTGGCGGCCATGGAGCATGTCGTCGGCCCTCAGGCGGCGGCGCTGAGCGTCGAGATCGCCAGCGAATGCGACCGACCGGCCAAAGAGGCCGAAATTCTGGCCGCGGTTGAGGCGGTCGATACGGGCGATGGGGTGGTTGTGGTGACGGATTTGTTCGGGGGTTCCCCTTGCAACCTGTCACTGAGAAGCTGTTGCGGCAGGGATCGAAAAATGCTTTATGGTGCCAATTTGCCGATGCTGGTGCAACTGGCCAAATCCCGTGATAAACCGCTGGACGAGGCCGTGGGGGACTCGGTTAAGGCGGCGCGACAATACATAAATTCCTTCAACGGACCCAACAGGTAGAGCAGATGAGTCACAAAATTCTGTTAGATATTATCAATGAAAAGGGCTTGCACGCCCGGGCGTCGGCCAAGCTGGTTGAGGTGGTCGAGGCCTATGATGCCGAGGCCGAGGTTTCCAAAGACGGGATGAGTGCATCGGGCGATTCCATCATGGGACTATTGATGTTGGCGGCGTCCAAGGGGAGTTCGATCGAGGTCGAAACCAGCGGCCCACAGGCCGAAGAGCTGGCCACCGCGTTGAAAGAGCTGGTGGCCAATCGTTTTGGCGAAGAGTATTGAGCCACGCCGGCACAACGATCAAAAGGTAGGTATTCCTTGGCGGATCATAATGACGATAACCGTGCGGTGACGGACCCGGATTATGTGCCTTATCAGCGTCAGCGGCTGTCCTATGCCAACACATTCACCAACCCGTTCAAGGTGTTGGTGATCCGGGTGCTGGAGTGGCTGACCGGCAAGTATATTTTGCTGCGTCTGATCCGCAAATTTGAACGTCAGGGTGTGGTCAGCGGTCAGGAATTCTTTACCCGCGCGTTGCAGGTGATGCGCATTGATGTGACCACTCCGACAGAGCAGACCGACAGGATTCCGGCCACAGGCCCGGTGGTGGTGGTGGCCAATCATCCGCATGGGTTGGTTGATGGTCTGATTCTGGCCGATCTGATTGGCCGGGTGCGCGATGACTACAAAATCCTGACTCGCAGCTTGTTGACCGGCATTCCCGAGATCGAAAAATACATGCTGCCGGTGGCGTTCCCGCATGAGGAAAATTCACAACGTCTGAATATCGCGATGCGCAAGCAGGCGATGGCGCATCTGAGCGAGGGAGGCGTGATCGTGCTGTTTCCGGCTGGGGCGGTGGCCGCGAGCGAGACCCTGTTCGGCCCGGCGGTTGAGGCCGACTGGAATCCGTTTACCGCCAAGATGATCCAGCGCTCGGGGGCCAAAGTGGTGCCGATTTATTTTCCTGGCCATAATACGCGGCTCTATCAGATGGCCAACCGGGTTTCGGCCACGCTGCGGCAGGGTTTGCTGCTGCATGAGGTGGTGAAATCGTTGAAGAAGCCTCAGAAACCGGTGGTGGGCGAGGCGATTGATCTGGACGAGATCAAAAGTTGGGCCGACAATCCGCGGGGTTTTACCGCATGGCTGCGCAAAATCACTCTGGATTTACGCAAAAACCGGTGAGGCCTGCCGGGCTTAGGGCGGCACCGCCCTAACATGCTTTACGAGAGATAAAAGAAACCAAAACAATTCCGTCTAAAGGGCATCATTTTGCCCCATTCGGGTAATGTCCAGGCCCTGTTTTTCCCTGACTCTGCTGCATGTGGTGAGTGTAGTGAGGTGGAAAAATGACTTATTTGGGCTTCAGATCAACTATCAATACCGGGCAGGATGCGTTGGATAATGGCATCACCGGGTTGGAATTTCACCAAACCGGGCAGGGGGTGTTTCTGTTAACCAGTTCCGGCGTGAATGGTGGGGTAAGCAGCTATCAACTGACGGGTAGCAGCACGGCTCAGCTGGTGGATAGCGCGTTGTTTTCCCCTGGCATGTCCAGCACGGCCAGTGGCGGTCTTTCGTTGTTGGATGTGGGCAGCGACACCTATGCGCTGACGGGGGGGAGCAACTCGAACCAGATGGATGGCTACCAGATCAGCGATACCGGCGGCATTGGCGCAACGGCGTCGCTGGTCGGGGTCGGCACGTCGCAGCAAGGCGGGGTTTCGGTGATGACGGCGATGACCCTTGCCGCGCATGATATGCTCTATATGGCCGAACTGGGCGGCAGCGGCATTTCGGCCTATCGTCTGGGGCAACAGGCCCAATATGACGCGACGGCTTCGGTGTCTGACACCGATGACAGCTATCTGAGCAATGTGGTCGCGCTGTGCCACTGCGATGTGGGCGGGCAATCCTATCTGGTGGCGGCGTCTGGCACGGAAAACGGTGTATCGTGCTATTCGGTGAATTCCACCACCGGGGCGCTGAGCTTGAGCGGCACCATGGGGGCGGCCAATGGTTTGGGGATCAACAATCCGACCGATATGGAGGTGGTCTCGGCCTATGGCAACAGCTATGTGATTTTGGCTTCGGCCGGCAGCAATTCGCTGAGTGTGATGCAGATCATGCCGGGCGGCCAGCTGGTGGCGGTGGATCATCTGATTGATACCCTGAATACTCGGTTTGGGGATGTGGTTTCGGTCGAAACCTTTACCGTTAATGGCCGGGTCTATGTGATGGCCGGTGGCGGAGATGATGGGGTCAGCCTGTTTACGCTGCTGCCCGATGGCCATTTGCTGCATCTTGAGACCACCGAGGACACCAATGCCCTGGGTCTGAACAATGTGGCGGGGATTGCCGCCCGGCAGGTGGGGCAGGAGGTGCAGGTTTTTGTCTCTTCGCAAAACGAAGCCGGGCTGACGCAGTTTTCGTTCGATATCGCCCCGTTGGGCAATCAATATCTGGGGCAGGGGCAGAATGACACGCTGACTGGTTCGGATCAGGACGATATGATGTCCGGCGGCGATGGCGATGATGTGCTGCGCGGCGGGGCCGGGGCCGATATTTTGCTGGATGGTGCCGGGGTTGATCAGCTGTATGGCGGGGCCGGGGCCGATATTTTCGCACTCAGCGCCGATAATCAGCTGGACCGGATCATGGATTTTCAGATCGGGGTGGATCTCTTGGATTTGTCCTCTTTTCAGATGCTGTATTCGCTGAGCCAGCTGAGTGCGACCGCCACCTCATATGGCATACGGATCGAATTCCGGGGCGAAGTGATCGAGGTTCACAATCAGGCCGGTGGCCCGATGAGTTTGCAGGATGTGTTTGGCAATGGCTTTACCGGGCCGGATCGCCCGCCGCTGGTGATTACGCAGGGTCTTTCGGGGGATGATGCCGATAATACAATCGAAGGCACCGCCGGGGCCGACATCCTCAATGGATTGGGCGGCGATGATATTTTGCGTGGCTTTGGCGCGGATGATACGCTGACCGGCGGTGCGGGCAATGATACTCTGGAAGGCGGTGATGGTCTGGACCGGCTGGAAGGGGATGATGGCGACGACACCCTTGATGGAGGGGCGGGCAATGATACGCTCAGCGGTGGGGTTGGTGCTGATCTGCTGCTGGGCGGTTTGGGCAATGACCGGATTTATGGTGGGGATGACAATGACCAGCTCTATGGGGGGCGCGGCCATGACTGGATGCATGGCCAAGGCGGCGATGACCGGCTGAGCGGTAGCAGCGGCCATGATCTGTTGCGCGGCGGCGATGGCAATGACCGGCTGTATGGCGGTAATGGCAATGATCGGCTCAGCGGCAATGCCGGCGATGATCTGGTGCGTGGCCAGTCCGGGGATGACCGGCTGTATGGTGGGGATGGCCAAGACCTGCTGCTGGGGGATGATGGCGCAGATGTGCTGTATGGCGCCAACGATTCTGATCGCCTTTACGGTGGCACCGGTGATGATACGCTTTTTGGCAATGCCGGCGATGACCGGCTGCATGGTGAGGGCGGTCATGACACGCTCAGCGGCGGCGCTGGCCGTGACTTTTTGCTGGGTGGTGCCGGGGATGACCGGCTCTATGGCGGGGCTGACAATGACCGGCTCTATGGCAGCGATGGCAATGATTCAATGCGTGGCCAGTCCGGGGATGACCGGCTCAGCGGCGGCGCTGGCCATGATCTGCTGCGTGGAAACGAGGGCGATGACCGGCTCTATGGCGGCAGCGGCAATGATCGGCTCAGCGGCAATGTCGGCAATGATTTATTGCGTGGTCAGTCAGGCGACGACATTCTGTATGGCGGGCAGGGCGAAGACCTTATGATCGGAGATGAAGGCGCAGATATGCTGTATGGGGCGCTGCACGCCGACCGTCTTTACGGGGGGGCGGGCAATGATACGCTGGATGGTGGTCGGGGCGATGATCATCTTAGCGGTGAAGCCGGCCAGGATGTGTTTGTCTTTCATCACCATGACGGTCAGGATGTCATCACCGATTTCGATCGCGCCGAAGATCTGATCCAGCTGGATATCAACGGTTTGTCCTTTGCGGATCTGAATATCAGCTATGCCAATGGCAATGCGGTGGTGGATTACGGCAGTGGCGCGATTACGTTTGAGGGGATCTCGGGCGGTCTGGATGCCAGTGATTTCGTTTTTGTTTAGGGCTGGTTCAGCTCTTGCAACACCTCCGCCAGACTGCGCCGCCAATCGGGTCGGTCTATGCCGAACGCCGCCTTTAGCCCGCTGCAATCCAGCCGCGAATTGGCCGGGCGCTGCGCTGGGGTGGGGAAATCGCGGCTGGGGATGTCATGGACGGTGATGTTTTTGCCGGCTTGGGCAAAGATCTCGCGGGCAAACCCGGCCCAGCTGGTCTCGGGCTGGCCGCTATAGTGGTAAATTCCGGCCTTGTCCGGGTGCTGGCGTAGGCTGTCGGCCAGTGTCAGGCAGGTTCGGGCAATATCCATGGCTGCGGTGGGGCCGCCGATCTGATCGCAGACCACGCTCAGCTGATCCCGGGTGTCGGCCAAGGCCAGCATGGTTTTGACAAAATTCTTTCCCCAGGCGGAAAACACCCAGGAGGTGCGCAGGATCACATAGGCTCCGCCCGCCGCTGCGATGCCTTGTTCCCCCAGCGCTTTGCTGCGGCCATAGGCGTTGATCGGGTGGATCGGGGCATCGGCCGCAAAAGGGGTGGTGCCAGAGCCATCAAATACATAATCGGTCGACACATGCACAAAAGGCAGCCCCCGCGCCGCCGCCGCGCGGGCCATGGCGGCGGGGCTGTGGCCGTTGATCTGATCGGCCAGCACCTGTTCCTGCTCGGCCGCATCCACGGCGGTATAGGCGGCGGCGTTGATGATGGCATCGGCATCGGTTTCGGCAATCAGGGCGGCGCAGGCGTCGGGGTTGCTCAGATCGGCGGTTTCGCGGGGCAGGCAGGTGACGCCGGGAAACAGGCCAAGCGCGTGCCCCAGCTGCCCGGTTTGGCCAAAGACCAGAACTTTCATGCCCTAGCCCTCATACTGAAATGGTGATTTGAAATCGCACCAGCGCTGGGCGGACTGATCCTTGTCCGACAGCACCGCATCGCTCAGATCAAGGGGCCAGTCAATGCCCAGATCGGGATCATTGAACAGCACAGCGCCTTCGTGATCCGGGGCGTAGTAGTCTGAGCATTTATAGATGATTTCCGTGTCGGGCTCGAGCGTGCAGAACCCGTGCAGGAACCCCTTTGGCACCAGCAGTTGCTTGCCATTTTCAAAGCTCAGCTCGACCCCATACCATTGCCCATAGCTGGGCGAGCCCCGCCGGATGTCAACCGCCACATCGAATAACCGGCCCCGACCGCAGCGCACAAGCTTGTCTTGGGCATGGGGCAGCGCCTGAAAATGCAGCCCGCGCACGGTGCCGGATTGGGCCGAGAAGGAGTGGTTATCCTGCACGAAATCCATGTTGATGCCGCGATCTTGCAACTGCTTGCGGTTCCAGACCTCGCTGAAGAACCCGCGATGATCGCCAAAGCGGCGCGGGGTGATCAGCAGCAGGTCGGTCAGTGGGGTTTGGGTGATCTCAATCATTAAAACGGCCTGATGATAGGGGTGTTTACGCCTTCTGATGGTTGCCACAGCTTTGGCCAAATGTCGAGCATTGTGGTTGTTGTGATCCTGCCAAAGCAAATGCCACGCGCTTTATCTATCCGGGTAGCCATTGGGGTTCTTGCTCTGCCAGTTCCAAGCGCTTAGGCACATGTCCTCCAGCCCCAATTTCGCCGACCAGCCCAACGCCGCAAGCGCTTTGGCCGGGTTGGCGGCCATCTCGGCGATGTCTCCGGCGCGGCGGGGCTGGATTTCGTAGGGGATCTCGCGCCCGCTGACCTTGGCAAAGGCTGCAATCATCTCCAGCACCGAATACCCCGTGCCGGTTCCGATGTTGAACGCCGCCGCCCCCGGGGTTTTCGCCGCATACTCTACCGCCGCAATATGGGCCTGCGCCAAATCGACCACATGGATATAATCCCGCACCCCGGTGCCATCGGGCGTGTCATAATCATTGCCGAACACCCCGATTTTATCGCGCCGCCCAATCGCCACCTGCGCCACAAACGGCATCAGATTGTTGGGAATATCCTTGGGGTCTTCGCCGATTTCGCCCGAGGCATGTGCCCCCACCGGATTGAAATACCGCAGCAGCACCGCCGCACAACCCGGATTGGCGCGGGCCCAATCGGTGAAAATCATCTCGGCCATATGCTTGGTGCGGCCATAGACGCTGGTGGGGTTGCGGGGGTGGGACTCGTCATAGGGCAGGTATTCGGGCTCGCCATAAACCGTGGCAGAGGAGGAAAAAATCACGTTCTTGCAACCGCTGCGCTGCATGGATTTCAGCAGTGACAAAGTGCCGTTGATGTTGACATCGTAATAATGCAGCGGCTTTTCCTCGGATTCTCCGACCGCTTTGAGCCCGGCAAAATGGATCACCGCCTGAGGCCGGAACTGCATGAACACATCATCCAGCCGCCCTTGATCGCGAATATCGGTTTCGTGAAACTCGAACTGCCCGTTCGACAGCGCCCGCACCCGGTTCAGCACTTCCGGCGAGCTGTTGTCGAAATTATCCACCACACAAACCTCGTGGTTCAGGCTCAGCAGTTCCAGCAAGGTGTGGCTGCCGATATATCCGGCACCTCCGGTGACCAAAACCCTCATGCTCGACCTCTCAATTCTGCCACGGCTTATGATTTTTGTTCTGCCGAGGCACGCTAACCGATCTGCAAAGCCGGCACAATATAAACCACCCAGAACCCAGCCGCCGCGTCAATTTTGCCAAAATGGGAACTAGCGGTTGTTCTTATGCATTTCAGGTCATAAATCTAAGGGCAAGCCCTGAAAGGAATGACCATGACCACCCCCAAATCTCCCCCCAAACCCGTTGTATTATGCATTCTGGACGGCTGGGGCATTCGTCAGGCGGATGACGCCAACGCGCCGGCGCTGGCCAACACGCCGAATTTTGACCGCATCATGGCCGAATGTGCCTCTTCGCAGTTGATCACTCATGGCCGCGATGTGGGGCTGCCCAGCGGGCAAATGGGTAATTCCGAGGTTGGCCACACCAACATCGGCGCAGGCCGGGTGGTGCCGATGGATCTGGGCATGATTGATCTGGCGATTGAGGATGGCAGCTTTGTGCGAAACCCGGCCCTGCTGGATTTCGTCGCGAAACTGAAGGCCAGCGGCGGGGCGGCGCATCTGTTGGCGCTGGTTTCGGATGGTGGCGTGCATGGGCATCTGAACCACCTGATCGCCACCGCTGATTTCCTAGCGCAATCTGGGCTGAGCGTCTGGATACATGCCATGACCGATGGTCGCGATGTCGCCCCGAAATCCGCCTCCGGGTTCATCGCTGATCTGCAAGCCAAACTGCCCGAAACCGCCCGGATCGCCACCGTCAGCGGCCGCTATTACGCGATGGACCGCGACAATCGGTGGGAGCGCGTGCAGCTGGCTTATGAGGCCATCATCAACGGCGAGGGGCTGGCGGTGGACAATGCCTTGGCGGCGGTCGCGCAATCCTATGCCCGCGATGAGATCGACGAATTCATCAAGCCCAGCGTGATTGCCGGATATGAGGGCATCAAGGACGGCGATGGGCTGTTCTGCCTGAATTTCCGTGCCGACCGCGCTCGGGAAATTCTGGCGGCGATTGGCCAGCCCGATTTTGACGGCTTCACATCCCGCCAACCTGATCTGGCGGCTCTGCTGGGGATGGTCCCCTATTCCAGCCGCCATGACACCTATATGACCACGGTTTTCCCCAAGAAAGAGCTGGTCAACACGCTGGGCGAATGGGTGGCCAAGCAAGGCTTGCGCCAGTTCCGGCTGGCCGAGACTGAAAAATACCCGCATGTGACGTTTTTCCTCAATGGCGGCAAAGAGACCCCGGAAACCGGCGAAGACCGCTACATGGCCGCCAGTCCCAAAGTGGCCACCTATGATTTGCAACCGGAAATGTCCGCCCCCGAGGTGACGGATCATTTCGTGCAGGCCATCGAAGACGGTTATGATTTGATCGTCACCAATTACGCCAACCCGGATATGGTGGGCCATACCGGCAACATCCCGGCGGCGATCAAGGCGTGCGAAGCCGTGGATCAGGGGCTGGGCCGGGTGTTGCAGGCGCTGGAACGTGCCGGTGGGGCGATGATTATCACCGCCGATCACGGCAACTGCGAAACCATGATCGACCCCGAGACCGGCGGCCCCCATACCGCGCACACCACCAACCCGGTGCCGGTGGTGCTGGTGGGCGGGCCAAAGGGGGCGACATTGCATCAGGGGCGCTTGTCCGATCTGGCGCCGACCCTGCTGGATCTGATGCAACTGCCCAAACCCGATGAAATGACCGGCCAGAGCCTGATTGACTAGGCAATGAAGGGCTGGCGCAGCATATCGGTGATACTGGCGCTGCTGGCGATGCCGGCGGCGGCGGAAACGGATTCGGCGCATCTGGCCAAACGCGCTGCGGCGCAGCTCAATGCCGCCAGCCTGTCGCTGCAACGCGCCGATCAGGCCAGCGACCGGGTCGCGGCCCTGACCGAAACCGTGCAAGCCTATGAACAAGGTCTGGTGGCCATGCGTCAGGGGATGCGTCAGGCGGCAATCCGGGAACAATCGCTGCGGCTGGAATTTGAAGCCAAAAGCGAAGACCTCTCGCAACTGCTGGGGGTGTTGCAGAGTATGCAGGCGACCTCGTCACCGCTGCTGTTGTTGCACCCCTCCGGCCCGGTGGGAACGGCGCGTTCGGGCATGATCCTGTCCGAAGTCACCCCGGCCCTGCAAGCCCGCGCCGATCATCTGCGCACCCAGTTGGAAGAAGTCGCGCTGCTGCGCTCTTTGCAGCAAAACTCGGCCGATGTGCTGCGCAACGGGCTCAGCGGCGTGCAAAAGGCGCGCACCGAATTGTCTCTGGCCATTTCCGAGCGCACCAAACTGCCGATGCGCTTTACCGAAGACCCGGTGAAAACCGCGATCCTGCTGGACAGCAGCGAAACCCTGCAGGGCTTTGCCGATGGCCTGAGCCAGATCAGCGAAGACACCCCGCAGCCCATCGACATGCCCGATTTCGACACCGCAAAGGGGGCGCTGGCGCTGCCGGTCAATGGCACGGTGCTGCGCGGCTATAATCAGGCCGATGCCGCCGATGTGCGCCGCCCCGGCCTGCTGATTGCCACCCGCCCCCGCGCCATTGTCACCACCCCCTGGCCCGCCACCATCCGTTACCGCGGCCCGCTGCTGGACTACGGAAATGTGATCATTTTAGAGCCTTCCGAGGGGTATTTATTGGTGCTTGCCGGGCTGAACCATGTATATGGTGAGATCGGCGAGATCCTGTCCAAGGGCGCTCCGGTCGGGCTGATGGGCGGAAACGCACCCCAAGGGCAGGAATTGCTGCTGGAAAATAACGCTGGGGTTGCCAACAGCCAGACGCTTTATATAGAGCTGAGAAAAGGCAAAACGCCTGTGAACCCGGAAAACTGGTTTGCACTGCAATCGAACTGATAAGGAACCGAATGTTATGAAAAAATTTGTCATGGCTGCGATGGGCGGTGTTTTTGCCGGGGTGGTGGCCAGCGCTTATGTCGCCGGGCCGCTGATTGCGCAGGAAAAGGCCAGCAATGAATCGGTTTACCATCAGCTGGACCTGTTCGGCGATGTGTTTGAACGCATCCGCGCCGAATATGTCACCGAAGTCAGCGAGGCCGACCTGATCGAAGCCGCCATCAAGGGCATGATGTCGTCGCTTGATCCGCATTCCAGCTATCTGCCGCCCAAGGATTTCGACGATATGCAGATCCAGACCCGCGGCGAGTTTGGCGGGCTGGGGATCGAGGTCACGCAGGAAGAGGGCTTTGTCAAGGTGGTCTCACCCATTGACGGCACCCCGGCGGATGAGGCCGGTATGCGGGCCGGTGACTTCATCACCCATGTTGACGGCACCAGCCTGCTGGGTCTGACCCTGAACGAGGCGGTGGAAAAGATGCGCGGGCCGGTGGGTTCGGAAATCATCATCACCGTGGTGCGCGAAGGCGAGGAAGAGCCGATGGAAGTCTCGATCATCCGCGACACCATCAAACTGACCGCCGTGCGGGTGCGCACCGAAGGGCAAACCGTGGTGGCACGCATCACCACCTTTAACGAGCACACTTATAACAATCTGGAATCCGGGCTAGAGAAAGCGGTGAAAGAGCTGGGCGGCATGGACAAGGTCAATGGCTTTGTCATTGATCTGCGCAACAATCCGGGTGGGTTGCTGACGCAGGCGGTCAAGGTCTCGGATGCTTTTCTGGAAAGCGGCGAGATCGTTTCGACCCGTGGCCGCAACCCCAAGGATGGCGACCGTTTTAACGCCACCCCCGGCGACCTGACCCAAGGCAAACCGATCGTGGTTCTGATCAATGGCGGCTCGGCCTCGGCGTCTGAAATCGTGGCCGGTGCGCTAAAAGACCACCGCCGCGGCGTTGTGGTGGGCACCAAGAGCTTTGGTAAAGGCTCGGTCCAGACCATCATGCCGGTCAAGGGCGATGGCGCGATGCGCCTGACCACGGCGCGTTATTACACGCCGTCGGGGCGCTCGATTCAGGGGCTGACAGCTATTCCAGCGATGAGCGCCGCCAGCTGGAAGAAGACCGCGCCGCCGCCCAAGAGGCCGCCAAACTGCGCGATCAGGATTCGCAGCTGGCTTATGCGATTGATTTGCTTAAGGGGCTGTCGGCCCTGTCAACCAACCCGTAAAAAAGGAGCAGGCCAACCCGCCGGTTGGCCGTTTTCAGGATGATGACCCCGGAAAAAATTGCTTTGCTGCCCTATCGTGCCAATGCCGGTATCGTGCTGTTCAACCCGCGCGGACAGGTGTTTGCCGGGCAGCGCTTTGACAGCTTGAATGGTGCCTGGCAGATGCCTCAGGGCGGCATTGATGAGGGCGAAAGCCCCCGCGATGCCGCCTTGCGCGAACTGACCGAAGAAACCGGGGTTTCGCCCGATCTGGTCACAATCGAGGCCGAAACCCATGATTGGGTCACCTATGATCTGCCGGTCGAGCTGGTCGGCAAGATCTGGAAAGGGCGCTATCGCGGGCAGAAACAGAAATGGTTTCTGATGCGGTTTTTAGGCGAGGATGCGCAGATCAACATCGCGCTGGAGCATCCCGAGTTTTCAGAATGGAAATGGATGGAGGTGGACGAGCTGCTGGGCAAAATTGTGCCGTTCAAACGCGATGTCTATGCCGAAGTGTTTGGCCAGTTCCGGGCGCTTTTGACGTAACGCCGGGAACGGGCGAAGCCGTTTGAAAAGGCGTCACCGCCCTATTCAGACACCCGCTCAGCGGCTTTTCAACAGCTTCAACAGCTTCTGCGATGGGTAACCATCCGGCGTTACCCCGATCGAAATCTGAAACTGCCGGATCGCATTGATCGTATTGGGGCCGATAATCCCATCAATTTTTTCCAGTTCAAACCCTTTGCGCCGCATCAGCCGCTGCATCTGCTTTTTCTGTTTGAACGACAGCGGCGCATAGCCGCGCGGCCAGCTGGCCTTGATCTCGCCGCCACCAGCCAGACGATCCGACAAATGCCCGACCCCGATCACATAGGCATCGGCCTTGTTATAGCGCTCCAGCACCGCGAAATTGTCAAAGATCATAAAGGCCGCCCCGGCAGATCCCGCCGGCAGCAGGATCGAAGCGCGCCCATGGTTGGGCACTTTGCCCCCGGTCGCCGCCCGCACCCCCATCGCCGCCCATTCAGACGGGTTGCGCATGTTGTTGCGCTTGGCCAGCCCATAGTTAAAGCCTTTGGGCAACACCACTTCAACGCCCCAGGGCTGGCCTTTGCGCCAACCATGTTTCGCCAGGTACCAAGCCGTTGACGCCAGCGCATCGGTGGGGTCATCCGACCAGATGTCACGCTTGCCATCGCGGTCAAAATCCTGCGCAAATGCCTGATAGCTGGTTGGGATAAACTGGGTATGCCCCATCGCCCCGGCCCAGGAGCCCTTCATCTTGCCCGGAACCACATCGCCGGATTGCAAAATTCTGAGCGCCGCCATCAGCTGTTGTTCAAAAAACTTGCTGCGCCGCCCGTCAAAGGCCAGCGTGGCCAGAGCCTCAATGATGTTGATATCGCCGCGCCGCTCGCCATAGGCGCTCTCCAGCCCCCAAATCGCCGTGACCACCTCTTTTTCCACGCCGTAACGGGCTTCGATTTTGGCCAGAGTGCGCTTGTGCTTGCGCAGCGCCGCTTTGCCGTTTTTCACCCGCACCGGCGAGGCGGCGCTGTCCAGATAATCCCAGATCTGTTTGGTAAATTCCGATTGATTGCGATCCTTGGCAACCACATCAGCATTATATCTCACCCGGCGAAACGCCCGATCCAGAGTTCTGCTAGTGATGCCCCGGGCCAGAGCGCGTTTGCGAAAGGCCTTGATCCAGAGCGCGAAACGCGGGTTTGAAGTCGATAGCTGCACCTTGGCCCGATCCGCCCCCTTGGGGCGGGCCACGGGAGATGGCGAGCGCGCCAGTCGGACGTCCACATCCGGGCGCGGGGCCATCTGGCGCATGGGCGGGCGAATGGATTGTGACACCGCCAGCCCGGATGCCATGGCTGGGGGCGTGAACGACATGGCGATTGCACTGACAATCACCCCGATAACCGGAAATTTTCTACCCGACATAATATACCTTCTGGATTATTCTGGGCGTAATTGTAACGCCGGAATGGCATTTGTCAAAGCAGGGAATGGGCGCGTCAGCGTATCATGGCCGGTCGGGGATGTGGTGGCGGCTGTGCCGGTCTGGGGAAGCGCAAATACAGAGCATTTAAAAGCAAGCTGTGCCCCTCCGAACTGTCCCGCCCGGCCGTTAGGCCGGGCTGCGCCTGCCTGCCCCCCGGCAGGCGCAATCAGCTTTTTCACATTTTGCAACGTAGTGGCTCCTTTACGAACCGCGATTGTTTCAACGCCCCGCATAAGCGCCTACCCAAGCAGGCGCAGCCCGGCGTGTTCCACATTATACGCTATATTTTGGCAAAGCCACCGGCACAGCTACCCATTTTCGCGCAACACTGCACCCGCCAGATAAAGCGAGCCGCAAATCAGAATTCGGGCATTGGGCTGATCCCGCACAATCTGGCGAATCGCTGTTTCGGCGTCCTCGGCAATGACCGCGTGCAGCCCCAGACCATCCGCCACTTTGGCCGTGTCGCGGGCGGGCAATGTGTTAGGCTCGCCGGGGATGTCAACCGCGTGTAACGACTCGGCAATCGCGGCCAGAGGGCGCAGATAGCCGGCAATGTCTTTGGTGTTGAGCATCCCGCAAACCAGATGCAGAGGGCGGGCGGGCAGACGGTGCAGAGCCTCGGCCAAAGCCTCCCCCGCGGCCGGGTTGTGGCCGCCATCCAGCCATAGCTCGGCCTGCGCGGCGGCGTCCACCAGCGGGCCGGTTTGCAAACGCTGCATCCGGGCGGGCCAGCGGGCTTGCGTAACGGCGGCCTCACAGGCGGCCTCGTCAAACCCCAACTGACGCAGCGCTGCTAGGGCAATCCCTGCATTTTGCACCTGATGCGCTCCGATCAGACCCGGCAGCGGCAAATCCAGCAGCCCGGTTTCGTCCTGAAAAATCAGCCGCCCGCGTTCTTCGAACACATGCCAATGCTGGCCATGGGCGATCAGATCGGCACCGACGCGGCGGGCGGTGTCTTCGATCACCTCGAGCGCTTCATCTGTAATCCGCCGGCGTTTCGGCAAAGGCCAGCAGGCCGGCGACGGTGGTGATCTCGAAATAGGTGATCTGCGCCTGGTTATTGGCGCGATAGCAACGCTCCAGCAGCCGGGTCAGAGCCGGTTCGCTGATATGCTGCCCCGCCAGCAGGATGCGTTCGTGAAACCGCGCCAGATGCGGCGAGGTATAGGCGTGGACCGCTTTGCCCGCGGCCTCGAGCCCGGCGCGGATCATCGCCTGGGTCGAGCCCTTGCCATTGGTGCCTGCGATATGGATCACCGGCGGCAATCTGGTTTCGGGATGATCAAGTGCGGCCAGCAGGTGATGCACCCGGTCCAGCGTCAAATCAATGACCTTGGGGTGCAATTCCATCATCCGTTGCAGGATGACGTCCGAATTGGGGGCGCTCATTCTTTGGCGGCAGCTTCGGGGGCAGCGGCTTTGGCGGCGTCCGGTTTGGCATCCTTTGCCGTTTCATCAGCCTTTTTCGCCTTGCGCGTTTCCTTGGGTGCGGGCAGATCGCCCATCACCGGGGGGCTCATCCCCATCAGCATCCGCACGATTTTCACCAGCTCACCGCGCAAATCCTTGCGGTGGGTGACGCGATCCAACATCCCGTGATCCAGCAGATATTCCGAACGCTGGAAACCTTCGGGCAGTTTTTCGCCAATGGTCTGTTCGATCACCCGACCGCCGGCAAAGCCGATCAGCGCGTTGGGTTCGGCGATCTGCACATCGCCCAGCATGGCGTAGGAGGCCGTCACCCCCCCCGTTGTCGGATGGGTCAGCACCACGATATAGGGCAGGCCGGCCTCTTTGACCATTTGCACCGCCACCGTGGTGCGGGGCATTTGCATCAGCGACAAAATCCCCTCTTGCATCCGTGCGCCGCCGGCAGCGGAAAACAGGATGAAGGGGCGTTTCAGCTTGACCGCCCGCCGGGCCGCAGCGACAATCGCATTGCCCACATACATGCCCATCGAGCCGCCCATAAAGGAAAAATCCTGCGCCGCCGCAATCACCGGAGTGCGCCCAATTTCGCCCTCAACCACCAAAATCGCGTCTTGCTCGCCGGTTTTCTTTTGCGCGGCTTTCATGCGCTCGGGGTAGCGCTTCTGGTCTTTGAACATCAGCGGGTCTTGCAGCACTTCGGGCACTTTGACCTCGGTAAAAATACCGCCGTCAAACAGATGCGAAAACCGCTCGCGCGGGGAAATATGCATGTGGTGGTTGCATTCGTTACAGACATTCATGTGCTCCGCCAGCTCGCGGTGAAACAGCATGGTGTTGCATTCAGGGCATTTGGTCCACAGGTTATCCGGCGTTTCGCGGCGCGAAAACAGCGAGTTAATCTTTGGGCGGACGTAATTGTTGATCCAGTTCATAGGGTCATGCACCTTCAAGCGTTTGGGTTATCTTTTCAAATAGTCGGGCTTTGGGCAAATTGCAATCAGCGGTCCAGAAGATTGCGCAAAATCCACCATACGATCAGCAGAGTAATCAGGTTCAGCGCCAGCTCGCCGGGCATCTGGGTCATGTCGGTTTTGTCGAATTCGGTGATAAACAGTGACAGCCCGTCGATGTTATCCTTGACCGAGACCACCAGAATGGCAAACACATTATTGGCAAAATGCAGGCCAATCGCCGCGCCCAGCGCGCCGGTCTTTTCGGTCAGGTCAGCCGCCATCATGGCCACGGCAAAGGTCATGCCGATCACCAGCCATGCCTGATGCCCCATGCCGGGATCCCAATGCATCGCCGCAAACACCGCCGAGGGCAGCACCATCCAGACAAACCGCGCCCGAAACCGCGCCGCCAGTTGCTGTTGCAAATAGCCGCGGAACACCAGCTCTTCGCCGGAGGTCTGGATCAGGATCAGCGGCAGGGCATAGGGCAGATAGCCCAGCCATTGGGTAACCGGCAGATTGTCCAGCGGCGGTCTGAGCGCAAATGAAACCGCCCCCACCGCCAGATAGAATGCCGAGACCACCGCCAAGGCGATGAAAAACCCGCGCAACGTTACCGACAGCGGCCCAAACAGCGTACCGGGGCTGCGCATATGGCAGGCCGGGGCGGCGATGATCGGGCCCAGCGCCATGCCGACAAAAGTAAACAGCAACACCAGCGTGGGCCACGCCCCTTGCCCAGTCATCACCGCATGGGCCCATCTGAGGAAATGGAACGGCGTGACATAACCAAACCCGGCCCAGAAGACCAAACCGATAAAACCGAAATAGATGAAGGCAATTAGCCCGATGCCCAACAACAGCCGCCAGATTTGCGGGTAAAGGCGGGCGGGGGCAACATAGGCTTGGAATTCAGGTGTTCGCATGGGAGGCGAAATTAGGGATCGGGGGCGAATTTGCAAGCCTGAAATCACCCGGCCCCGCCCTGCAACCAGTCCAGCCCGTCCTGAGTGCTGCCGGCCGGGTGGTATTCGGCACTGACCACCCCCTCATAGCCCGCCTGATCCAGCGTCCTGAAAAACGCCGGATAATCAATCTCGCCCCGGATCGGCTCATGCCGGCCCGGCGCTCCGGCAATCTGGATATGGCCAACCAATTTGCCGTGCCTTTTCCACAGCGCCGGCACATCCCCGATGATCATATGCGCATGATAGGCGTCAAACTGAAGCGACAGGTTTTGCGCCCCGACCTCGTCGATGATCTCGGCCGCCTGATCGAAATCATGCAGGAAATAGCCGGGCATATCGGTCTGGTTGATCGGCTCGATGGTCAGGCTTTGTTTCGGGGCTTGGGCACAGGCCCATTTCAGGTTCCTGACAAAAGTCGCCCGCGCCACCGCCCCTTTGGCCCGCCCGGCCATGATGTGAATATGCCGCGCCTTCAGCAGTGTGGCATAGCGCAGAGTGCGCCTGAAATCATACTGAAAGCGTTTTTCCCGGTTCGGGATCGCGCCATAGCCGCGCTCGCCCCCGGCCCAGTTGGGCGGCGGGGTGTTGATCAGCGCCATCTTCAGATCATGTTGGATCAGGGCCGAGCGCATCTCTTGCCCCGGATAGTCATAGGGAAAAAGCACCTCGACCCAATCAAACCCGGCCTCTTTGGCGGCGGCAAAGCGCTCAAGGAACGGCAGTTCGGTGAAAAGCAGGCTCAGATTAGCGCAGAACCGGGGCATGTCAGTCCAGCTCGTGCGAGGGGATGACCCGGAAGAATTCTCCACCAGACCACAGGCCAAACCAGCCCTCATGATGGGTGCCAATCTCGATCAGGCGGTAAAAGCTTTTGCGGTCAATCAGCGCCTCAAGATTACGCCGCACCAGCACATAGGGCGAAGGCTCGCCGGTTTCAGCATCGCGGCTGACGCGAATGGGATGCTCGGGCCCGGCAGTAGCAAAATCACCAAGGCTGGTTTCAAAGGTCAGGCTTTGCTCCTGCCCCTCGCCGCTGACGGTAAAATCCACCGCCACAAAGGGTGCATCATCAACGGTGATGCCGACCTTCTCCACCGGAGTCACCAGAAAATAATCATCCCCATCCCGGCGCAAAATCGTTGAAAACAGCCGCACCATTTCCGGGCGGCCAATCGGGGTGCCCAGATAAAACCAGGTGCCATCGCGGGCAATACGGATATCCAGATCGCCGCAAAAGGGCGGATTCCACAGATGCACCGGCGGCAATCCGCCCTTTGCCGCCTTTTTCGCCGCCTGCATCAGGTTTTCGGCGCTTGGTTTTTCAGACTTTTCATCCTCTGTCGCGTTTGTCATTTGTAACCCGTATGAAATAACAGTTAAATACCACCATAACCGCGTTCAGGGAGAATTGTCATGGAGAAAGCTGAAGATCTGGTGGCCGATATCGAAGCGCTGGGCGGAAAACTGGCCAAGGCCCGGGACTCGATCCGCCAGCGTTTCATCGGTCAGGACCGGGTGGTGGATCTGACGCTGGGCACCTTGCTGTGCGCGGGCCACGGGCTGTTGATCGGGGTGCCGGGGCTGGGCAAAACTCGGCTGGTGCAGGCGCTGTCAACCGTGATGGGGTTGCAAGGTTCGCGCATTCAGTTCACGCCTGATCTGATGCCGGCGGATATTCTGGGTTCCGAGGTGCTGGAACAAAACCCCGATGGCAGCCGCGCCTTTCGCTTTATTCCGGGGCCGGTGTTTTGCCAGTTGCTGCTGGCCGACGAAATCAACCGCGCCAGCCCGCGCACCCAGTCGGCGCTGTTGCAGGCGATGCAGGAAAAGCAGGTTTCGATTGCGGGTAAAGAACGCCCGCTGGGGCAACCTTTTCACGTTCTGGCCACGCAAAACCCGATTGAACAAGAGGGCACATATCCGTTGCCCGAGGCTCAGCTAGACCGGTTTTTGGTGCAGATCAATGTCGGCTACCCGGATCGGCAAACCGAAAAGCAGATCATTCTGGCCACCACCGGCGCGGAAGAAACCGACGTGCATCAGGTGTTTGATGCCGCAGATATGCTCAAGGCCCAGACCCTGCTGCGCCGGATGCCGGTTGGCGAAGCGGTGCTGGAACGGATCCTTGATCTGGTGCGCAGCTGTCGCCCTGAGGATGCCAACGCCCCGGAACTGGTGCGCGAAAATGTCGCCTGGGGTCCGGGGCCACGGGCGGCGCAGGCGTTGATGCTGATGGTGCGGGCGGCGGCCTTGCTGGATGGGCGGCTGGCTCCGAATCTGGATGATGTGGCCGATATGGCGCATCCGGTGTTAACGCACCGCATGGCGCTGTCCTTTGCGGCCCGGGCGCGGGGTGAAAATCTGGACGATCTGATCAGCGCCGTGCTGGCCGGCTGCAACACCGCCGAGGCCGCCGCGTGACCACCCCCACCGCTCTGAAACGCCAATCCGCCGAGCTGGCCGGAGTCCTGCCGCCGCTGCTGGCCGAGGCCGAGCGTCTGGCCGCCATGGTTTTGCCCGGCGAACATGGGCGGCGGCATTCGGGAAATGGCGATGAGTTCTGGCAATACCGCATGGCGGTGCCCGGTGACGCGGCCCGGCGGATCGACTGGCGCCGCTCAGCGCGGTCGGATCAGCATTTCGTGCGGCAAAAGGAATGGCAGGCGGCGCAATCGGTGCTGCTGTGGGTGGATGGGGCGGCCTCGATGGAGTTCGCCTCGGTCAAAGAGCTGCCGACCAAGGCTGCCCGCGCCCGGGTTCTGGCGCTGGCGCTGGCGATTGTGCTGTTGCGCGGCGGCGAAAAGGTTGGGCTGAGCAACAGCCCGCATCCGCCCCGCGCCGGGCAGTCTCAGTTGTTGCGGCTGGCGCAGGAACTGACCAGCCAGAGCGAACAGAGCGATTTCGGCCAGCCCGACAGCCACGGGATGCGCCCCAACACCCGGGCGGTGTTTTTATCCGATTTCATGGGCGATTTTGCCGCCGTGCAAACCGCGCTGACCAAGGCGGCGGAGCGCGGCATCAAGGGGGCTCTGCTGCACATCCTTGACCCTCAGGAAGAGGCTTTCCCCTTCAAAGGCCGCACCATTTTTCAGAGCATGGCCGGAACGCTGCACCACGAAACCCTGAAAGCCGGTGATTTGCGCACAGCGTATCAACAGCGTCTGGCCGAGCGCAAAGCCCAGCTGGCTGATCTGGCCCGGCAAACCGGCTGGCATTATCACTGCCACCACAGCGCCGATGCCCCGCGCGAGGCGCTGATCTGGCTCTACCACGCGCTGGAGCGCAAACGCTGATGTTGACTCTGGGCCCGATAGGATTTGCCACGCCATGGCTGCTGGCGGCTCTGCTGGGCCTGCCGGCGCTGTGGTGGCTGTTGCGCGCGGTGCCGCCCGCGCCAATCCGGCGGCGGTTTCCCGGGGTCATCCTGTTGCTGGGGCTGAAAGATGACCAAATCCACACCGACAAAACCCCATGGTGGTTGCTGTTGCTGCGCATGTTGGCGCTGGCGGCGATGATCCTCGGCTTTGCCGGGCCGGTGCTGCATCCGAAACCACAGGACAGCGCGGATGTGCCATTGCTGATCCTGCTGGATGGCAGCTGGGCCGATGCGTCGGGCTGGGCCAAACGCCAAGAGCGGGTGGCGCAGGTTTTGACGCAGGCCGAACGCTCGGGCCGGTTGGTTTCGGTCGCGGTATTGAGCGCCCCACCCACCGCGATTGACCATTTCATGGCCGCCGATCTGTGGCAAACTCAGCTGGCGGGGGTGCAACCGAACCCTTGGGGGCCGGATATCGACGCGGTGCAAGGTTGGCTCGCGGGCTTGGCCGAACCGCAATTCGACACCCTCTGGCTGTCGGATGGGCTGGCCGGGGAGTGGCGAGCGGAGGTTTTGAAAACGCTGCAAGACAATGGCCGGGTCACGGTGTTGCAAAGCGCCGCCCCGGTGGTGGGGCTAATACCGGCGCAGATCAAAGACGGCGCCTTGCAGATCAGCGCCCTGCGCAGCGCCACCGGGCAGCAAGCCAGCGTAACCGTGCTGGCCATCGGGCTGGACCCGGGCGGGGCCGAGCGCGTTCTGGCGCAAACCACGCTGCGATTTGAGCCCGATCAGCAACAGGCCAGCACCACGCTGGATTTGCCGCCCGAGCTGCGCAACCGCATCTCACGCCTGACGCTACAGGGGGTGGCCTCGGCCGGGGCGGTCAGCCTGAGCGATGACAGCCTGCGCCGCCCCGAAGTCGCCCTGATCGCGCCGCATAACGCGCAGGAAGAGCTGCAACTGCTATCGCCGCTGCACTATCTGCGAAAAGCGCTCGAACCCACCGCCGATCTGATCAATGGCGGGCTCGAGGACGTGCTGCCGGCCAATCCCGATGTGATCGTGCTGGCCGATATTGCCAAGCTGACCGAAGATCAAAGCGCCGGGCTGCGTGAATGGGTTGAAAAAGGCGGCCTGCTGCTGCGCTTTGCCGGGCCGCGCATGGCTGGGAGTGACCTCAGCCGCCGGGTCGAAGATGCGCTGATGCCGGTGCGGCTGCGCAGTGGCGGGCGCATGGTGGGCGGCACGCTGAGTTGGGGAGAACCCAAAGCGCTGCGCCCCTTCCCCCCGGATTCGCCGTTTTTCGGCCTGAAAATTCCCGATGATGTCAAGGTGAACGCGCAAGTGATGGCTCAGCCCGACCCCAAGCTGGCCCAGCGCATGATCGCCGCCCTGACCGATGGCACGCCGCTGGTCACGCGCAAGCAGATGGGGGCCGGGCAAGTGGTGCTGTTTCACGTCACCGCCAGCGCCGATTGGTCTAGCCTGCCCTTGTCGGGGCTGTTCGTGCAGATGCTGGAACGGCTCGCGGTGTCGGCTCGGCAAACGCCGCTGAGCGAGGCCGAATTATCCGCTGGCAAATGGATGCCGATCCGCCTGCTGGATGCGTTTGGCCAGCTGGATGAGGCCGGCGAAAGGGCCGGGGTTGAGGGCTCGGCCTTGGCGGCGGGTGTGGTCAGCGCCGGGACCCCACCGGGCGTCTATCAGAGCCACGAACAGGGCATGGCGCTGAATGTGTTGGGCTCAGACAGCACGCTAGAGGCCGCCAACTGGCCCGCAGGCGTCGCGGTGCAGGGGCTGAGCGCCCCGCCTGAAATCGCGTTAAAGGCGGCGTTTTTGCTGGCGGCTTTTGCCCTGCTGATGCTGGATATCATCGCTTCGCTATGGCTGTCCGGGCGGTTGATCAGGCCAAAGGCTGTGGTGCCGGTGCTGCTGATCGCGGCCCTGACGGGTTTGCCCGAAACCGGGCGCGCTCAGGAGCCCGAGCCGCAACACATCGCCGAGCACAGCGATGATTTTGCCATCAACGCCACCGCCGAGCTGGTTCTGGGCCATATCACCACCGGAGATGCCCGGGTCGATGACATGGCCCATGCCGGTCTGCGCGGGCTTTCGGATGTGCTGTTTCAGCGCACCACGATCGAGCCCGCCGACCCGATCGCCATTGATCTGGAACGTGATGATCTGACGTTTTTCCCGTTTCTTTACTGGCCCGTCACCGCTTCGATGCCGGTGCCCTCAAAACAGGCTTATGCCAAGCTGAACCGCTATTTGCGCGGCGGCGGCATGATCCTGTTTGACACCCGCGACGGCGATATTGCCAGCTATGGCACCGGCAGCACCCCGGCGGGGCTGAAACTGCAGAAACTGGCGCTGGGGCTGGACATCCCACCGCTCGAGCCTCTGCCCCAGGACCACGTCCTGACCCGCAGCTTTTACCTACTGCAAGACTTCCCCGGCCGTCACCGGGGCCGCGCCGTCTGGGTCGAGGCCGCGCCCGCTGATGCCAAACGGGCCGAAGGGATGCCGTTTCGCAATCTCAATGACGGGGTGACCCCGGTGATTATCGGCGGCAATGACTGGGCCGCGGCATGGGCGGTTGGCCCCAAAGGCGATTTTCTGGCCCCCGTGGGCCGTGGATTTACCGGAAAACGCCAGCGCGAAATGGCCTATCGTTTCGGGGTCAACCTGATCATGCATGTGCTGACCGGCAATTATAAATCGGATCAGGTGCATGTGCCTGCTCTGCTGGAACGGCTGGGGGAATAGATGACCGGATCGCTGATCTTTTCGCCGATATTGCCTTGGCCGGTGCTGGGCGTGCTGGCAGCTGTGGGGCTGGGCTTTACCGTCTTTGCCGCATGGCGCAGGCTGGCGGGCTGGTATTTGCGCGGTGCGGCGGTGCTGGTTTTGCTGGCGGCGCTGGCAAACCCGGCATGGCAGCAGGAACAACGCCAGAGCCTGAGCGACATCGTTCTGCTCGTGGTCGATGAAAGCGCCAGCCAGCGGATCAGCGACCGCCCGGCCCAGACTGAAGCCGCCATTGCCGCGCTCCAGCGCCAGATCGACGCCCGCGCCAATACTGAGCTGCGCATTGTCACCATGCAGGATGCTAATCGGGATGGGGGCAGCCTGTTGATGGGCGCGGTCAGTGAAGCGTTGGCTGACATCCCGCAATCCCGGCTGGCGGGGGTGCTGCTGCTCAGCGATGGGCAGCTGCATGACGCCGAGCTGGCCCCACACATTCCCGCCCCGCTCCACGCCCTTCTGACTGGGCACAACGCTGATTGGGACCGCCGCCTGACCATCAAAAACGCCCCCGGCTTTGCGATTCTGGGCGAAGAGATCACCCTGACCGTGCGCATCGACAATCAGGGGCAGGTTCCGGCCGGGGAATCCGGGCGCACCACGTTGCAAATCGCCATAGATGGCGAAGCGCCCCGCAGCTATGAGGTGCCGATTGGCCGTGATCTGGAACTGCCGCTCACCCTGTCCCATGGCGGCATGAATGTGATCCAGTTCACTCTGCCCACGCATCCCACGGAACTGACCGATCGCAACAACATGGCCGTGATCCGCATCAACGGCGTGCGGGATCGGCTGCGCGTGCTGCTGGTCTCGGGCGAGCCCCACCCCGGCGAGCGCACTTGGCGCAACCTGCTGAAATCCGACAGCGCGGTGGATCTGGTGCATTTCACCATTCTGCGCCCGCCGGAAAAACGCGATGGCGTGCCGGTTTCGGAACTGTCTCTGATCGCGTTCCCGGTGCGGGAATTGTTCATTGAAAAGATCAACAGCTTTGATCTGATCGTGTTTGATCGCTATAAACGGCGCGGGATTTTACCCGGCATTTATATGGAAAGCGTGCGCGATTATGTGGAAAATGGCGGGGCGCTGATGGTGGCGGCGGGGCCGGATTTTGCCTCGGCGGACAGCATTTATCACTCCAGCCTTGCCGAAATCCTGCCCGCCAGCCCCACCGCGCGGGTGTTTGAACAGGGCTATAAACCGCTGATCTCTGAGATTGGCCAGCGCCATCCGGTGACCGAAGGGTTAGAGAAATTTGCCCCTCTCAGCGATGATCAGATCAGCCCGGGTTGGGGCCGTTGGCTGCGTCAGGTCGAGCTGAAGGAAAAATCCGGCCACACCGTTATGACCGGGATCGACGGACACCCGCTGCTGGTGCTGGATCGGGTCGGCGAGGGGCGGGTGGCGTTGCTGGCATCAGATCAGGCGTGGCTGTGGGATCGCGGTTTTGAAGGCGGCGGGCCGCAGCTGGAATTGCTGCGCCGTCTAGCGCATTGGATGATGAAAGAACCCGATCTGGAGGAAGAGGCGCTCTGGGCCGAACCCGAAGGCGATGCCAACAGCCCCAGCATTCGCATCATCCGCCGCACTCTGGCCGATCAGGCCGCGGATGTCACCGTCACCACCCCGGATGGGCGCAGCGAAACCGTGCCGCTGCGCCGGGTGTCTCCCAGCCGTTTCGAGGCCGAATTTCCCGGCCCGCAGGTTGGGCTTTACCGGCTGCAGGACGCTGAGAAAAACGTGGTGATTGCCCTTGGCCCCCCGGCCCCGCGCGAGTTTGAACAGACGATTGCAACGGGTGAAAAACTGCTGCCGGCCATTGAGAAAACCGGCGGCGGGGTGTTCGCACTGGAGGATGGAGTGCCCGTGCTGCGCGATGTGCGCCCGGGGCGGGCGGCGGCGGGGCGCGGCTGGTTGGGCCTCACCCCGCGGGCGGCGTATCTGACAACCGATATGCACCTTGTGGCGCTGCTGCCAGCTTGGCTAACCTTGCTGCTGGCCGGGGCGGCGATGATCGGAGCCTGGCTCTATGAGGGGCGTAAATAGCGCCTTAGTCCATGCCGGGAAAAGAGGGCTGCGCCTGTCTGGAGGCTGGCAGATTCAGGGACGGTCGATAAAGACCTCTGCATGATGCCGTATAACGTCAAACACGCCGGGATGCGCCTGCCTGGGTAGGCGCATCTGCGGGGCGTTGAAGCTAACGCGGTCGGTGACAGATCCACTACGTCGCAAAATGTTGAGAGGTTGATTGCGCCTGCCGGGGGGCAGGCAGGCGCAGCCCGGCCCAGAGGCCGGGCGGGGCATTGAGAGGGAGTGCAGCTTTGTGCAGAGGTCTTTATCCGCCGGGCGGGACAGTTTAGAAAAGGCGAGACCCTTCAATCACCACACCCGCAAGCCTAAGCCGGATTGGGCGACACCCGCGCAACAATCACCCGGAACGGGATCAGCGCCAGCAAAGCGAGGCTCAGCTTGACCATCCAATCGGCAAAAGCCAGCGATACCCATAGCGGCGCAACCGGACCCATACCCAACAAAGGCAGGGCTTCGTTCGCCCAGCTGACATCATTGCCCGGCTCGATAAAGGCCAGCTGACTGGCAAAAGCGATGCTGAAAAACAGGATCGTATCCACGCTCGAGCCCACCAGAGTCGACACCAGCGGCGCCCGCCACCACGCCAAGCGCCGCAGCCGGTCGAAAATCGCCACATCCAGCATTTGCGCCGTCAAAAACGCCACACCTGAGCCAAGCGCGATCCGCAGCGTCACCAGCGGGCCAAACTCGCCCATGATCTGAGTGCCGACAAACGAACACACCACCCCAACGGCGAACCCGGCCGCCACCACTTTGCGCGCCGCCGCCGCGCCATAGATGCGGTTCATCAGATCGGTGACCAGAAAGGCAACGGGATAGGTGAACGCGCCCCAGGTCAGCCATTGGCCGAGCAAATGTTGCACAAGAATATTCGAGGCCACAACAACAGCGGCCATGGCGAGGATGCCAGGAAGGATGGTTTTCATGGATTTCATTTCCGGTTTTGACAAGGTTTACGGTAACTCGGCCCCGGATCATCCGGGACGCCGCCGTTTACCGGCCCTGCCAACCAGTTGCAAGGTTTATTTCTGGCAAACCCGCCGCCCGGCTCAGCCAATCACCTTTTTCCATGGCCGAATGCTGACGGTTTCAAACAGCCCCGCCTTGGCATAGGGATCATTTTCGGCCCAGCTTTCGGCCTGCTGCACATCCTGCACCGATAAAATCAGCAGCGAGCCACACATCTGCCCCCGCGCATCCAGAAACGGCCCCGCCATTTCGACCACTCCGGTCTGGGCGACGTAATCCAGATGCGCCTGACGATTGTCCAGCCGCAGCTGTTGCGCCCCGGCTTTGTCGATGGCGGTGATGACCACGCGCATCTCATTCCTCCTTTAACGGACGCGCCAGCAGAGCCTGCATGGCCGCCTGAACGCTGATCTTTTCACCCAGAACCGCAGTGATGGCGCGGGTGATCGGCATCTCGATACCGTGCTGTTTGGCAAGGTTCGAGACCGCAAAAGCGGTTTTGATCCCCTCAACGGTGATGTTTTTGTCAAACCCATCGCCCCGGCCCAAGGCCATGCCGAAGGTGTAGTTGCGCGACTGGGCTGAGGTGCAGGTCAGGGTCAGGTCTCCGAATCCCGACAGGCCCGACAGGGTCTGAGGCTGCGCCCCCAACACCCCGGCAAGGCGCTGTATTTCGGCATAGCCACGGGTCATCACCGCGGCCCGGGCGCTTTCGCCCAGCCCGGCGCCAATCGTTGCGCCGCAGGCAATCGCAATCACGTTTTTCAACGCCCCGCCCAGCTCGGCCCCGATGGTGTCGCTGCTGCGATAGAGCCGCAGGCTGTCGGTTGAAAGCTGCGCTTGCAGCCGTCCGGCCATGTCGTTATCGGCACAGGCCAGAGTCAGCGCGGTTGGCAGACCCTTGGCAATATCGGCGGCAAAGCTGGGGCCGGTCAGAATGGCGGTGACTGCGTTCGGGCAGCTTTGATCCAGAGTCTCGACCGGCCCCAACCCGGTCGCCAGATCAATGCCTTTGCAACAGGCCACCAGCGCTTTGCCATCCAACAGCGCGGCGTGTTGGTGGCTGAACCCGCCCAGCTTTTGCGCCGGAATCGCCAGCAACAGGGTCTGATTTTGCACCGCAACCGACAAATCTGCGGTGGCGGTGATGCTGTCGGGAAATGGGTGCCCCGCCAGCCGGTTGCCGTTTTCACGCTTGCGCTGCATCTGATCGGCAGAGGCCGCATCACGCGCCCACAGCGTCACCGCCTGCCCGTTCCGCGCCAGCGAAATTGCCAGAGCCGTGCCGAATGCGCCGGCGCCCAGAACCGAGATACTCATGCTTTTGCCCCCTTTTTACCCGATCCCAACATGGCCGGGCTGGTTTGGTCAAGCGGCCATCTGGGCCGGGCCGACAGGCCAAGATCGTCGCGATGGCCCAGGCGGAAACGCTCCAGCCCCGCCCAGGCGATCATCGCTGCGTTATCGGTGCAAAGCGCCAGCGGCGGGGCGGTGAATGCGGTCTCATGTTCGGCGCAAACCGTCTCTAACGCGGCGCGGATGTGCTGATTGGCGGCGACCCCTCCGGCCACGGCAAAGCTGGGCCGGGGCGGGTTCAGTTGCAGATAGTGCGCCAGCGCCCGGCCGGTTTTGGTGGCCAGAACATCCGACACCGCCGCCTGAAACGAGGCACATAAATCGGCGCGATCGGATTGGCGCAAGCCCCCATGTTCGGCCAGAAGAGCATCTCGATTACGCAGCAGCGCGGTTTTCAGGCCGGAAAAAGACATATCACAGCCGGGCCGGTTCAACAGCGGGCGCGGCAGGGCAAAGCGCGTGGCATCGCCCAGCTGCGCCTGTTGCTCGACCGAGGGGCCTCCAGGCTGGGGCAGGGCCAGCAGCTTGGCGGTTTTGTCAAAGGCTTCGCCGGGCGCATCATCAATGGTGCCGCCCAGACGGGTGAAATCCTCTGGCCCCTTGACGATCAGAAACTGACAATGCCCGCCCGAGATCAGCAGCAGCAGATAAGGAAAATCCAGCCCATCGGTCAGCCGTGGCGTCAGGGCATGGCCGGCCAGATGATTGACCCCGATCAGCGGCACGCCCGAACCGGCCGCAAGCCCCTTGGCACACATCACCCCCGACAGCACGCCCCCAATCAGCCCCGGACCGGCGGTCACCGCAATCGCGTCCATATCCGTCAGGGTCAGGGCCGCTTTGTGCAAGGCCTCTTCCACGCAATGATCCATCTTTTCGGCATGGGCGCGGGCGGCAATTTCCGGCACCACCCCACCGAAATCCGCGTGCAGATCGGTTTGCCCAACCACGACGGAAGCCAAAATCTCGGGCGCTTGACCGGGCGTGTGGCGCAGCACGGCGGCGGCGGTGTCGTCGCAGCTGCTCTCCAACCCCAGAATTGTCAGTGTTTGTGTCATCGGCCTACCGGTTGCGAAAAATCCTGAGCGCAGCTAACACTGATCGGGCCCAACAGACAATCCCGATAGGTGAAACTTGCCGCGCCCGATCCTTTTACTGACCCGCCCGCAAAAGCAGGCCGAGCGATTTGCCGGGATGTGCCGGGCGCAGCTGGGGGCGGAGGTGACGATCCTGATCTCTCCGGTTCTGAAAATCCGCATCTTGGAGCTGGATCAGCCGTTGGACGGGTATGAGGGGCTGATCTTTACCTCGGAAAACGGCGTGCGGGCCTTTGACCAGAATTGGGGCGGCTGCGATCTGCCTGCCTATTGCGTTGGCACCGCCACGGCCGAGGCGGCGCGGCGGTTGGGGATGCGGGCGGTTTCGGCCGATGGGGCGGCGGAACAGCTGCTGGAGCTGATCAAACGCCACCCGCCCAAAGGTAAGCTTTTGCATGTGCATGGCCAACACACCCGCGGCAAGGTCGTTGCTCGCCTGCAAGACAGCGGCGTGCCGGCAGACGGGGTGGTGGCCTATCAGCAAATCGCCGCCCCACTGACGGCAGAGGCACAAGCCGCGCTGGCCGGTGAAAAACCGCTTCTTCTTCCCCTTTTCTCGCCCCGCTCGGCCCGGATAATGATTGAGCAAGCCGGGCAAATCACCGCGCCGCTTTGCGTAATTGCGATCAGCCCGGCGGTGCGTGAGGTGGCCACGGGGCTGGGGGCCGCGCACAACCTGACCGCGCCGCGCCCGGATGCGGCGGCGATGCTGGCGGTGATCAAGCGATGGCTTGAGAAACCCGCACTCTAAGGCTAGGTTAGCTATGGCGCCGTCTGTTGCGTCGTTTGCAATGTATGATTCGAAGGGGATGTTTCCACGTGGTTGATGCAAAGAAAGCTGCCAGCAGCAACAAATCCAAGGCCGAGAAAAAGGCCAAAGAGCCCCCCAAGGAAGAAACACCCGAAAACAAGCCGGACACCGCCAAAGAGGCAAAGCCCGGCAACGAAACCGGGGCTGAGGCCAAGCCCTCCAAGGGCGCCGACAAGCCCGCGCTGGATGATAAACAGCCCAAAGCCAAGGCTGAAAAACCCAAAGCTGAACCGGATACATCGCCGGCGGCTTCGTCCATTCCGGCGGTCTCGTTTGCGAAAAAACCGCAAAAACGCAGATCGGTATTCTTGCCGATGCTGCTTGGCGGGGTGATTGCCGCCGGGATCGGCTTTGGCGCGGCCAGCTATTATTTCATGACTCAGCCCACGAAATATGCCGCGACGCTGGATCAGCTTCAGGCCGGCCTCACCGCGCAAAAGGCGCAGTTGAAGACCGCGAATGGCAAGATCGCCAGCCTGTCCGAGGCCATCGCCCAGATAAAAGCCGATAACACAGCGATGCAGGCGATTGAGGCGCTCAAGGGCTCGGGGAGCCAAACGCATTCTCAGATCGAGGCCCATATCGCCGGTCTGTCGGATCAGATCACGGCGCTGAATGGCCGCCTGAGCACGCTGGAAAAACGCCCGATTGCCGATGCCGGTGCCATGACCCAGCAGGCTGCCGAGGCCTATGAGCGCGAGTTGCAGCAGCTGCGCCAACAGATCACGACCCAGCGCCGCGACATCGAAAATTTTGCCGCTGCGACCACCCAGAAGATCAATAAAGCCGCGCAACAGGCGCAAAAGCTGGAACAAAGCGCCGATGCCAAAGCCCGCGCGGCGGCCCGGCAGGCGGCGGTGGCGCAGTTGCAATCGGCGCTGGACAGCGGCGCGGCATTTCAGGCGCAGCTGAGCCATCTGGCAGCCCATTCCGATGCCGGCATTCCGCCGGTTTTAAGCGAAGTCGCCCAGAGCGGCGTGCCCACATTGAGCGCTCTGCAAGCCAAATTCCCGGCCGCCGCCCGCGCTGCCTTTGCTGCTTCGGCCAAGGCCACAGCGGGGGATGGGGTGATGGATCGGGTCGGCTCGTTCTTTCAGTCTCAGGTCGGCGGGCGTTCATTAAAGCCGCGGGAGGGCGATGACCCGGATGCAGTGCTGTCCCGGGCCGAAGCCGCCTTGGGGGCTGGCGATGTCGATGCTGCCATCGCGTTGATCCATGCTTTGCCCGAGGCCGGGCAGGCGGCGATGTCGGGCTGGCTGAAACTGGCGCAACAGCGCAGTGCCAGCGTAAAAGCCATCACAGAATTGGCAAATGGCCTGAACGGGAATTAAGGAAACTCTGATGCTTTGGACTTTGATTAAAATACTGCTCTTTATTGCCATCATTGCCGGTGTGACCGTTGGCGCCGAATATCTGATGAATGAAGGGCAGAGCATTCAGCTGATCATTGCTGGCCGCGAAGAATATGTGATCGGCCCGCTGATGATGGTGATCCTCGCAGCCGTGCTGGTCGGCGTGATGTGGGTGATTTTCAAACTGGTCGGCCTGCTGATCGCCACATTGCGGTTTCTCAACGGTCATGAAACCGCCATTTCGCGCTTTTTCGACAAGAAACGTCAGCAACGCGGTTATGAGGCCATGTCTGATGCGCTGCTGGCGCTGGCCTCGGGCGAGGGGCAGACGGCGCTGAGCAAAGCCAGCAAGGCCGAGCGGTTCCTGAACAAGCCGCAGCTGACCAATCTGCTGTCGGCACAGGCGGCTGAGCTGTCGGGCGACAAGAAAAAGGCCGAAGAGATTTACAAATGCCTGTTGCAGGATGACAAAACCCGTTTCGTCGGGATTCGCGGCATTCTGAAACAAAAGCTCGAGGCTGGCGACACCGAAACCGCCATGCGGCTGGCCGAACGCGCCTTTGCGTTAAAGCCCAAGCATATCGAAACTCAGGATACGCTTTTGAAATTGCAGGCCAGTTGCGAAAACTGGAGCGGGGCGCGCAAAACGCTGAGTGCCAAACTGCGCCATGGCGGGTTGCCGCGTGATGTGCATCGGCGCCGGGATGCGGTGTTGGCGCTGTCTCAGGCGCGTGATGACATGGCGCATCAGGACGACAAGGCCAGCGCCCGAGAGGCCGCGATCGAAGCCAACCGGCTGTCGCCCGATCTGGTGCCTGCGGCGGTTCTGGCTGCTCAGGTTTATGTCGAAATGGGCAAGCCCCGCAGTGCGACGCGGGTGATCAAAAAGGCGTGGGAAAGCAACCCGCATCCCGATCTGGCCGCTGCTTTTGCCGCGATCAAACCGGATGAGAGCGCGGCGGAACGGTTGAAACGCTTTGCGGTGCTGACCAAAACCAAGCCCAACCACCCCGAAACCAAAATGCTGCTGGCCGAGTTGAACATCGCGGTTCAGGATTTCCCGGCGGCGCGTCAGGCGCTGGGCGATCTGGTGGAAACCGAGCCAACCGCGCGGGCGTTAACCATCATGGCGGCGATTGAGCGCGGCCAAGGCTCCGAGGACAGCGCCGTGCGGGGCTGGCTGACCAAAGCGCTGACCGCATCGCGCGGAGCGCAGTGGGTGTGTGAGAGCTGCAAGACGGTGCATAGCGAATGGCAGCCAGTGTGCAGTGACTGCGATACCTTCGATTCCTTAAGCTGGAGCATCCCCAAAGAGGGTGAAGTCGCCATGCCGGAGTCGACCAAAAACCTGCCATTGGTGGTGGGCGAGATCGCTCAGGCACCCGAGCCCGCAGCGGATGAAGCCGAGATCCTGCCTGAAGAGCCCAGCTCAGAGCCAGAAGTGGTCGCGGATGGTGAGGTGGTGGCGTTGGGCGGCAAAGAGAAAGGCTAAGGCCCGGCGGCGCGGGACAGTGTCACTCTGATCGGGCCGCGCCGCTCTATCTGTTTGAATCCACTCTGGGGTTTTGTGAATGTGATTTCGTGAATATGCGGGCCAGAATCCGCCCCGCTGTCAGAGAACGGACAGCAGGCTGTCAGATGCTGTAAGCGCACTCAGATCGACATCGCGCAAGACCAGACGGCTTCCATCCGTGGCGCGAAGCTCTGCATCGCTGCTGCCATAAGCCATGACAGAGATTTGGTCAGCGGCAAGCCCGGACAGGTCAATTCTGTCCACACCCACTTCAAAATCGTAGATGATGTTCAGATTGCTTTGGCTGCTGAAAACAAAGGTGTCCGCCCCGGCATAGCCATAAAGCCTGTCTTGCCCGGCAGACGTTTCAAGCCGATCATCCAGAAATGCCCCGCGTAAATTGTCGTTGCCCACCCCGCCGGTCAGGGTGCCGTTCGTATCCAGCGCGTGAACGAAGAAATCAAAACTGTCCAGTTCTTCGGGCAGGATATCGCGCAGCACAATCCGATCACCTGTCTGCGTCCGAATGTCGGCATCCCGCCCATTATAGGTGAGAAAGGTCAGCTCGGCGATATCAACCCCAACCAGTGAGATATGATCAACGCCCAGCTCGAAATCATATACGATGTTCAGCCCGCTGCCTTCTTCGAAGATAAACGCATCGGCCCCGGCACCGCCCCACATGCGGTCGGATCCGGCCCCGGATGTTATGCGATCATCGCCGCTTTCGCCATATAGCCAGTCATTCCCGTCGCGGCCAAAGAGCAGGTCATCATTCTGGCCCGCTCTCAAGGTTTCGCCAGAGGAGCTGCCGACCATTTTGTCTTTGTTGTTCGTTCCGCTGACATCCAGATCAACACCATCTGCCAGCACGCAATGATAGGTCTGGGCCACGATGATGTCAGCTGATGTCATGCCGCTTAAATCGAGTGCCGTGCCGCTAAATTCTACGATCAGCTGGTCGCCTTGGCCAAAGTCCAACACACCCGGGCCGGATTGCAAGGCCGGAAAATCCCAAACCGGGTTCAGGTTGCCAAAGCCGTTGAGCCTGATCTGATCAACCCCGGCTTCGAAATCCTGAATTCGGACGATCCCGTCCCCCGGCCGGAATTCAACCAGATCATGGCCCGCCCCGGTGACGACAGTGCTGGCACCGCTTGCCAGCAACCATTCGGATTGGCTGTCGCCTTGCAGGGTTTCCGAGCTGTCCCGGTGGCGAATGACCTCCCGAAACAGGTTGGTCATAAAGTCGCCACTGTAAGAACCATTTTCAACATTCCCGACCTCAAAATGCAGGTCTTCGGGGCCGCGCCCGCCCCGCAAAAGCGCCAGATTGTTTTCAAAGATGGTGCTGAAAGGAGAGTCATGGTTTGACTGTAATTTGAGCGGCCAGACGCGCAACAAATCCGGCGAGGAATGATCCATCAGGTTGTCATGCACATAAACATCGCTGATCCCGACCGGGTGAAGAAAGCCGTTTTTGATCTGAATCTCGTAAGAGGCCGCGTTGGCCAATGTGTTGTAGGCGATCTCAATATCTGTGGCGGCATCAACATTGCTGTCAATGTTCACGAAAAAGTAGGTGCGGCCATTTTCGCCCAGATTGCCGGACCCTCCCAACAGAATGTTATCGGTGATGGTAATGCCAGAGAGGCTGGGCCCGGTTCGACCCAGGGCCGTTTCGTCGGTATCCATCCGGATCCACGATCCGTTGGCGGGCAGGTTGCCCGGAACGCCGCCGCCATTTCCGCCATGGGCATAGATATCCCGAAAAACCGAGCCCTTGGCACCAAACGCATTCACACCGTTTTCCGTGCCGACATCCCGCACAATGATTCCCAGAGTGCCATGCCAGAAATCATGCATGTGGATTTTTTCAACGACCACATTGTCAGCCCCATCCAAAGTCACGGCGGCCCGGACATTGGTGAATTCCAATGCGCCATCCTGTTGGGACGGGTCGGGTTTTTCATCGCCATGCATCCAGAACCCATCGGCGGTGTCGCGCACAAAAAAGACATCCCGAAAGATGGTGTTGCCGGTGGTCGACCCGCCATCGAACGAGCCGCTGCCGCGGACCTCAACATTGGGGGCTTTGATGTCAAACATGCACGCCAGACCCGGGGTCGGGGTCATGTGGGCTCCGTCCTGAAAATCCAGAACCAGCCCGGGTTTTTCCACCTTTAGCGTTGCCGCAAGAGAATGAACGCCGCTTTGAAATTCAATGCGGGCATAGGGGCTGTCTATGGAACATGCTTCCTGCAACGCAGCAATTGAGGTTGCGGTGGTTACGGTGAAAATATTGCTCATCATCAGTCTTTCTGCAGTTTAGGCGCGACAACGTTTCGGGCGCAAAAATTTGAGCACAACACAACCGCCGATGGACACGGGCTGTCGGGTGTCGCGCGTTAGTTTTATTACATCGCGGGCGTTATGTTGCATCATATCGTGTTTTACAAGCCTGCTTTTATGCGGCGGGGCGTTGTGCTCTGTCAGAACCGGCCCGGGATGATGCTGTCGGGGTGGGGTGGGGCCATCGCCTATGTGCTGTGGCCAAGATCCGCAGACTGGCCGTAGCCGGGCGTGGCAACGGGTTGGGTTTAATCCAAAAGCCTGAAATATCATTATAAATTCAAAGTGTTATAGCCGTCTGGGTGCCCGGGAGCGGCGCAGCAATTTGTCTTTCAGCCGGCCTTTCAGCGACCGGGGCGGCAGGATTTCGTAATCCTGTTCAAACACCACCCCATTGAGCGCCGCATCCTGCCACAGCGCCAGACGCACACCCCAGCGGGCGGCCTGTTCGGGGGGCAGCCCTTGGGCTGGACCCATTTCGGTGGCCAGCATTCCCGGCATCCAGGTGTTGACAACGATGCCGGGAAACCGATCCCCCAGATCCGCCACCAGCGCCCGGGTCAGAATCTGCCCGGCCCCTTTGGACACGCTATAGGCCGCCGCAGTGGGCATCGGTGCGATATCGGCAAAGCTTGAGACATTGACAATGTGGCCGATTCCGGTTTTGGTCATGCTCTGCAAGGCGCTGCGGCTACAGGCAAAGGTGCCGCCCAGATTGATCGCCACGGTGTGCATGAAGCTTTCGCTGGTTTCCTCCAGACAATCGCGGTGGGGAAACACGGCGGCGTTGTTGATCAGGATCGTCACCTCGCCCAGCTGTGCGATTTTCTCAAACGCAGCGCGCACCGCTGCGCCATCGGCCACATCAACGACCATCGGGGTAAAGCGGCCCTGACCAATTAGATCAGCGGTTTCCTGCAACGCCGCTTCTCTCCGGCTAAAGCCAACCACAGACAGCCCGTTTGCCGCCAGTTCCATCGCCAGCGCCCGCCCCAGCCCCGAGCCCGCCCCCGTCACCACGGCGATGCCATCCTTGAGTGTTGTCACGGCTTGGGTCATGGGGTTGCGTCCTTATCGGTTAATTCCGCGGCGATGTGGTCGGCTACCCGCAGCGCATTGGCGGCGATCATCAGGCTGGGGTTCACGCCCATTGAGGTCGGCATAAAAGATGCATCCACCACATAGAGATTGCCAATATCATGGCTGCGGCAGTTTTCATCCAGCACGCTGTTATCCGGGTCTGCGCCAAATCGGATGGTGCCGCAGGCATGGCCGAAATTGGGTTCAGCCTGCACGCTCAGAAAGGCTTTGCGCTGCCCGCGCAGGGCTTTTTTGATGCGTTTTCGAAACGCTTTGCGCCGTTGCAGAAGTTCGGGCGCAAAGCTGTAGGTCAGCTTGATGCGCTCGGGCGCTTGGGGGTCGAACAGCACGCGGTTTTCAGGATAGGGCAGGTCTTCGAGCAGTCCGACAAACAGCTTGGCACGGCCAAATATCTTGACCGCCAGCAGCGCCGGAATCCGGGTGAAATGGCGCAGGAATTTCAGGCGGCGCAGCGGCGAGCGTTCCAGCATCCTGTTCAGATAATAGACGATCTCGCCATAGGCCACATCCACCCCCATTGCCTGCACCATGCCGTGCCGCTGACCAGCGTCATTATAGAGGTCGCGCAGGGCGATGGCCTTTGAGGGCTCGGGGCTGCTGGATTTGGGAAAAATGGCAAAGATTTCATTGAGGTGGAACATCAGATGTCGGCCTATCAGCCCGCTGCTATTGGCGCAGCCCTTGGGCCAGTCCTCGCAAGCCGAGGCCAGCAGCAGCCGCGCCGAACTCAGCGCCCCCGCCGCCAGCACATATCTGCGGGCGCGAAAGGTCAGTTTCTGGTCGCCACGCATGGCTTCGATATGGCTGATTTCGCCGGGCTGGCCGCGCAGGGCGGTGACGTTGCACAGATCAATCAGCTGGGCATTGCCGGTTTCCAGCGCGGGTAACACTCCGGCGGTGCGACCATCCATCTTGCCGCCATGTGGGCATTTCTGGCCCAGACAGTGCAGGCAATCGGGCATGTTACGGATCGCCATATGCGCGTGATAAGGGTGCAGTCCTGATGCGGTAAAAGCATCCATCAAGGCCTGATCCGCCGGGGCCATTTGGGGCGGAGGGATCAGGGCAGAGGGGCCATCAGCCGCAAGCGGATCCTCTTGCCCATGTATGCAAAACATCTGCTCGGTTTTGGCGAAATAGGGCAGATAAGCATCATAAGACACTGGCCAGCCGCCAGTGGGGTGGTCCATGCTGGCGGTGGGCTCAAGATCGCGGCGCTCCGGGCGTTCCAGCGTGGCGGCGTAAAACACCGAAGAGCCTCCGACTGCCGCGCCGAGCGGAGCGAAAAATTCTGAGGTGTGGCCGTTTAGCGTGGCCTGGATCGGGTCGGGCCAGAAGCCGCGCACCAGACGGGCATGGGGGTCAAACACCTGACTGTCCAGCGATTGCTGCTCGGCCGGGGCGCCCATCGGGCCTTTTTCCAGATAGAGAACCGACAGCCCCCGTTCGGCCAGCACCCGCCCCAGCGGCCCGCCGCCCATGCCGGTGCCGATCACGATCACATCCCAGAGCTTTTGCGTGGCGGCTTCAGTCATTTGTGCCTCGGGGCAGAGGGGCAAACACCGGGGCGAAGATGTGGCGCAGCTGGCGGGCTCCGGTGTTTGTCAGGTGGTTGTTGTCAAAATAATAGCCCAGGCCGTTTTGCACCGCATGGCAAAAACGTGCATCGCAGAGCAACGGCCATGGGTCAATCAGGGTCACGTCCAACCCGACGAGGGCTTGGTTGGCGGGCTGGGTGCGGGCGTCCAGATCGGCTCTGGCGATGCTTTGGAGCGCTTCCAGATCGGCCCCGGGGGCCAGTTTGCCATGGGCCAGCTGGCGGGCGATGATGCGGGAATCATAGCCGGTGATCTCGGGCGCTTGCCGCAGAACATAGATCTGATCAAAGCTGGTCGACAGCTCGGCAATGGTGTGTTGCAGCGCGGTGGCGAAATCGGTGGACAGGGTGATTTTGTTCTGCGCATCCAGCCCGATGCCTGCGCCTTGTGCGTAATAATTCCAGCGCCCGACCAGCAGCAGCCGGTCGATGCCCAGCCGGGGCAAAGCGGTGCGGATTTTCTGGTTGGCGGCGGTGCAGGCGGCATCCTGTTGCGGAGTGGCGGCGCTTTCCTGTTTGCTGACGTCAAACAGCGGCGGGCAGCCGGCGTGCCAGATGATCAACCCGGCCACGCCTTGTTTGCGGGCGATCTGGGCGATGCCTTCCTTGAATGCCCGCAAATGCGAATCCCCCCAGATCACCACTTGCGGTTTCTGGTTTTCAGGGCCGATAGGGCAGATCTCGATCCCGGCGAAATCGCCCTGCTGCGGCACATGGCAGCGCCGCCAATCCTGCAGGAAATCCGCCGAAGCCTGAATGTGAATCGCGGCCTCGGGGCCGAACCTTTGCGGCAGGCCGTCCTTTTTATATAGCACCGCGCCAAGGCCGATCAGCAACAGCGAAGCAACGGCCGCCCCGGCAAAAACCCCAGCGGCTGAGCTTTGGGATTGGCGAAAGGGCCGCTCCACAAACCGCCATGACAGCCAAGCCAGCCCGAAGCTGCCCCCCACCCAGAGCAATGCTTCCAACGGGCCGCTATAGGTGTCGCGGTAATAGGTCGACAGCACGAAAACCGGCCAGTGCCACAGATAGAGCGAATAGGAAATCAGCCCGATCCCCACCGGCAGCCTGGTGGATAGGGTGCGGTTGATCAGGTTGTCGTCGTTGCCATTGAGCAGCAGTAAAGCCGTGCCAAGAACCGGGAAAATCACCTGATAGCCGGGGAATTGCGCCCCTTTCTCAATCCAGATGATGCCCCCCAGAACCAGTGCCATTCCCAGCCACGAGATCCATGGCGCAACCGCCCATTTGCACGCGGTTTGCCGGCCATAAATCGCCAATAGCACGCCGCTCAGCAGCTCCCAGGCGCGGAACGGGAACAGGTAAAAGGCGGCGCTGTGGTTGCTGAAAGTGGTATAGATGCTGGTCAGAAGCGAGGCCCAGAACAGCGCGATCAGCGTTACAAACAGCCCGGTTTTGCGGCGGCCCAGCAGTAGCAAGAGCAGCGGCAAAAAGATGTAGAATTGCTCTTCGACCGACAGCGACCAAGTGTGCAACAACAGCTTTTCATCGGCCCCGCTGTCAAAATATCCCGATTGGCGGAAAAACAGAATGTTTGACAAATAAACTGTGGCCGCGATCAGCGATTTGCCAAATTCGCGGAATTCAAAGGGCAGCAGGATCAGCCAGGCAAAGGCCAACGACACCAGCGCCATTGCCACATAGGCCGGGGCCAGACGTTTGATGCGGCGCATATAAAAGCGGGAAAACGAGATGCGCCCTTGGCTGGCCAGCTCTCCCCACAAAATGCCGCCGATCAAAAAGCCGGAAATCACAAAGAACACATCCACCCCGATAAAGCCGCCCGACACCCCCGGCATCCCGAAATGAAACAGCACCACGGACAGAACCGCGATGCTTCTCAGGCCGTCTATTTCTTTGCGATAGGTCATGGCGCCACACCTAAAGCATGTCGGGGAAAATCGGAAACAAAAACCAGGTGGGTGGGCCGGATGCGGGGTGCGTTTTTTGCCGGATTGTTGCGGGATCGGATAAAATGCAAAACCAGCGAAATGATTGATCCCCGGGGTCTGTCGGGTGGAGGGACTTTGCGCCCCATGCCCCCTTGCGTGGGGGGACAAAACCAGACAGGATGGGGCCGACTTTGTCAAATGGAGGCCGGAGTGACCACGGTTCACCCCTCGGATCAGAATGTGAGCGCCGACATCCCGGATTGGAGCCGCGAGCAGGTGCGCCGTTTTGACGATGCCGGGCCCAAGCTGCTGCGCGCCATTCGCCGCTATCAACATGCCCGTGCGCGTGGAGGGCTGCTGGGTAAGCTGGCCGCGCGGTATTGGGTGATTGTGCATCGGTTCTGGTCGCTGGTGACTCAGAGCGAAATTCATCTGCATATGCAGATTGACGGAGGGCTGCGCCTGCCGCATCCGACCGGGATTATTCTGCATCCTGACTCCAAAATCGGCCCCAACTGCATGATTTTTCATCAGGTGACGCTGGCGGGGCCGGTGGTTTTGGGCGGGCATGTGGATGTGGGGGCGGGGGCGAAGATTCTGGGCCCGCTGACCATAGGGAACCACGCCCGCATCGGTGCCAACGCGGTTGTGACCAGCGATGTGCCCGCCGGGGCAACCGTGGTCGGGATTCCGGCGCGGCCGCTGGGCACAAAGGCCGAACCATCGCCATAGGTTCTGTCGGCTTAAAACGTTTAGGGTTTTGTGCGTCTCCGTATACATCAATCAGCCGCACGCATCGAAAATTTACAGGTGAAACAGAAAAGGGATAGGCTGATGAGGTGCGAAGATGAGACAGGGGCACTCCGTGGGAAATAATACCGTTTTGATCCTTGGGGGCTCGGGCCGGTTTGGCCGCCATGCCCGTGCGGCGTTTCAGCAAGCCGGTTGGCAGCTGCGTCTGTTTGACCGCAAAGCGGATCGGCTGGAGCAGGCGGCTGAGGGGGCGGGGGTGATCGTCAATGGCTGGAACCCGCCCTATCCCGATTGGCAAAGGCAGATCCCGGCCTATACCGCCCGGCTGATCGAGGTGGCGCGGGCCAGTAAGGCCACGGTGATCTTTCCCGGCAATGTCTATAATTTCGGCCCCCATGCGCCCGACATCATCACAGCCGACACGCCGCAGCTGGCGCAAAACCGGCTGGGGCGGGTCAGGATTGAGATGGAGGCCGCCTATCGCGACAGCGGCGTGCGCACGATCATTCTGCGGGCTGGGGATTTTCTGGAGGATCAGCATTCGGGGAATTGGTTTGACAGGGTGCTGATCTCCAAACTGTCTGCGGGGCGCTTCATCTATCCCGGAGCACCCGATATTCCCCATGCCTGGGCCTGGCTGCCCGATCTGGCCCGGACGGCGGTGGCTCTGGCCAACCGCCGGGCCGATCTGCCCGATTTTGCCGAAATTCCCTTTCCCGGATACAGCCCGACCGGGCAGCAGCTGTGTGATGCGGTGTCGGCCTGTCTTGGGCGGCCTTTGGTGTTGAAGCGGATGAACTGGCTGCCGGTGCAACTGGCCCGGCCTTTCTGGCCCATGGCCGGGTATCTGCTGGAGCTGCGGTATTTGTGGAACAAACCCCACCGGCTTGACGGGGCCGCGTTTGCCCGGCTGCTGCCGGAGTTCCAGATGACTCCGCTGCAACAGGCGCTGCCTTTAGCGCTGAAGCCGTAGCTGAACCCAGACCATGTGATGATGGCTGGCCAGCGCCTCGCCCTGGCCCAGCAGAGCAGATTCGGCCTGATCCGGCCCCGGCCAGAACACGCCCGCCGCCGTCACCATCAGATCGGCCGAGGGCAGCACATAATCCACCCGCAAATTGCCCGGCCCCGGATCGTCGCGCCAATCGGCGGTGTCCAGCGCCGGGTCTCCCTGATGGCTCAGATTGGCACCACCCTGCAAGCGGCTGGCATGGCGGGCACCTTGGCTGGCCGGGCGGGGGTCTTGCAATTTGGGATGCGCCAGCAGATCGCGGAGGACGGCATTGCGGCCTTCGGAATCATGCGGGTCCAGATTGGCTTTGCCCAAAATCACAAACGGCCCCGGCAGCGGGGCGGGGGCAAGCTGGCCGTTCAGATAGCGGTTCCAAAAGGCGATTTCGCCGTGGTTGCGCTTGCCGTTTTTGTCCTCGGGACCGTCGAAAACCGGCGGGGTAGCGGCGAAGGCCATCAGGTTCAGCACGCTGCCGGGTAGGCGCACCGGCACCACCCAATGGCCGGTGGTCGAGAGCCGCTGAAGGCTCAGCGCCTCTGGGCTGGGAAAGGGTTGTCCGTTGCGGTGGGGCAGCAATGCGCCGGGGAAATCAACCCATCGCAGGGCCGAGAAATCCTGAACCCGGTCTGTGTCGATCGGATAGCGCGACAGGATCGCCATACCGCCTTGGCCGGCGAACTCTCCGTAACCCTGCGCATCCGCCGCCGTGCCGGTGCGGCCATCGCGGTTCATGTCCAGCCCGGTTTCCATGCCGGTATTGGGGCGCAGGGCAAACAGATGTGGGTAAGACGTGCCGCGCGCGGCCAGCAGATCGGCAAAGGCGTGCAGCGCGTGGTTGCCATTGTCATAGTCAAAGCCGGTCAGCAGCAGGATGTCGGGGGCGACATGGGTGATGATGTCTGCCACCGAATTGATCTGCGCATCATCGCCGCTGAGAATATCACGCAACAACAGGCCGGGGCCGCGGCGCTCAAGGCTGGCGTCATAGGTGGCAATTTTAAGGGTTTGGCCCATGGCAATGCTGGCCGCGACAATCCACAGCAGCGCGCCCAGTAGGCCGGGCCGGATCAGGCCATGGCCATGCCTTTGCTTTCGGCCAGCTCGTGTGCGCGGTCGCGTTTTGCCTTGATCATCGAGGCGATCCGCCCCATCGCGATGCCGCGCATGAACAGGCTGACCGGAAGAAATGCCCATAAGGTTATTGTCCATACCATGGTCTGAGGAGAATCCAGCGCAATCGGAGCAAAGACATTCGAGGCTGCGCTAACAAGCGCGGGCGATAGAAACGGCAGGGCAAAGCCAATGGCAATGTTTACCCTCCCATCGCGTTTCAGCCGTTTAACAACATCGCTGCCGGTGCTGGGGTCAAAGGTTGGCAGATTGATCCAGACATTGAAGGGTTTATCATGGGTTGGCCAGCCTTGCAGCCGCAGCAGCGCCAAAAACGCCATCAAAATCAGGAACGACGTCAGATAGCTGATTCCAACGGCCGCCCGCACCAGTATGACATTCTGGGCGCTGGCGTCAGCAGGCAGCATCATATTAGCCAGATTGATCGGGCTGAACGGGAAATCAACCAAATGGCTGACCAAAAGTCCCACCGCGCTGATGAATCGGGTTAGGGTTGTGGGCTGCATCTGGCCCTGAAAGATGATGCAGAGCAAGAATACCGTCGAAAACAGCGCCGCATAGCGCACCCGGTTAAACGGTGGGGCATCGCGAAATTCGATCAGACTGGGATAGGTGGAATAATATTCGATCAGAGTAAAGATCGCGGCCGAGATCGCCAGCAGCACCACAATCGGTTTAGTGTCGGTGTGGGCCGAAGGCAGCAGGATTGAGGGCATTGCAATAACCAGCAATACCAAAAAGGCGCGCAGCGATGCTCCTACAATCCGTGAAAACACTTTCACTTTACCCTCAAATTGGCCGGAAACGGTACGATGCCGCATCCTTGTTCCTAATTTGTGCCGCAAATTAAGGCGGCTTGCCTCATTCTTGCCCAATTTTTGCCTTCTTTCGCTTACTTCTGCAAGGTCTTGTTAACTATAGCTAAAACTTTGCGGCGATTTCGTGGAAAAACTGGTGCGACTTTGCATCAAATTTTTAACAAAAAAGAGCCCGGCCAAGGCCGGACCCCAGATATTGTGTTGATGGGGCAATGTTGCTCTAAAAGCCTTGGGTTTGCTCCTAAACCCAGGGCCGTTCTTTGGCCATATTGCCCTCAAAGTTGGCGATGCTGTCGGATTTTTGCTGGGTCAGGCCAATATCGTCCAACCCTTCCAGCAGGCAGTGCTTTTTGAAGCTATCCACCTCAAATTCAATCACCTGCCCATCCGACGTGGTGATCTGCTGGTTTTCCAGATCCACCGTCATCCGCGCATTGGCGCCTTTTTCAGCGTCTTTCATCAGAATGTCCACCTGCTCTTGCGGCAATATGATCGGCAGGATGCCATTCTTGAAACAGTTGTTGAAAAAGATATCGGCAAAGCTGGTCGAGATCACGCATTTGATGCCGAAATCCCTGATTGCCCAAGGCGCATGTTCGCGGGACGAACCACAGCCGAAATTATCCCCGGCCACCAGAATTTCTGCATCGCGATAGGCGGGCTTGTTCAGCACGAAATCGGGTTTTTCGCTGCCATCGTTGTTATAGCGCATCTCGTCAAACAGGTTCACCCCAAGGCCGGAGCGCTTGATGGTTTTCAGAAACAGCTTGGGAATGATCATATCGGTGTCGATATTGATCAAAGGCATCGGGGCGGCAATGCCGGTGATTTTCTTGAATTTTTCCATAACGGCTCTCCCCTATATCAAATCGCGCACATCGGTCAGATGTCCGGTGATGGCGGCGGCGGCGGCCATGGCTGGCGAGACCAGATGGGTGCGGCTATCGCGGCCCTGCCGGCCTTCGAAATTGCGGTTGCTGGTTGAAGCGCTGCGCTCACCCGGCTCCATCCGGTCCGGGTTCATCGCCAGACACATCGAACACCCGGCCAGACGCCATTCAAACCCGGCGTCCAGAAAAATCTGATGCAGCCCCTCGGCTTCGGCCTGCGCCCGCACCAGCCCCGAGCCCGGCACAATCATCGCCCGAATCCCCTCTTTGATCTTGCGGCCGCGCAAAATTTCGGCGGCGGCTCTGAGGTCTTCGATCCGCCCATTGGTGCAAGAGCCGATGAACACCGTATCAATCTCAATATCGGTCAGCTTCATGCCCGCCGTCAGCCCCATATAATCCAGAGCGCGCTGGGCGGCTTCGACCTTGCCGCCTTCGAAATCGCTGGGGTAAGGCACGGTAGCTGTGATGGGCAGCGCATCTTCCGGTGAGGTGCCCCAGGTGACGGTGGGGGCGATGTCTTCGCCCTTGAGCACCACGACCTTGTCGAAATGCGCCCCTTCATCGGAATAGAGCGTTTTCCACCAGGCCAGAGCCTGTTGCCATTCTTCGCCCTTTGGCGCGTGCGGGCGGCCTTTGACATAGTCATAGGTGGTCTGATCCGGGGCGATCAGCCCGGCGCGGGCGCCGCCTTCGATCGCCATGTTGCAGACGGTCATGCGCCCTTCCATCGACATATCCCGGATCACCTGACCGCAATACTCGATCACATAGCCAGTGCCGCCGCTGGTGCCGGTTTTACCGATAATCGCCATGGTCACGTCTTTGGGGGTGACGCCGGGCATCAGCTTGCCGGTGACCTCGACCTTCAAATTCTTCGATTTCTTCTGAATCAGGGTCTGAGTGGCCAGAACATGTTCCACCTCAGAGGTGCCGATCCCATGCGCCAGAGCGCCAAACGCGCCATGGGTGGCGGTGTGGCTATCGCCGCAGACCACGGTCATGCCGGGCAGGGTCCAGCCTTGCTCGGGGCCGACAATATGCACGATGCCCTGACGGACGTCATTGACGGGGTAGTAATGCACGCCGAATTCGCGGGCGTTCTGATCCAGTGCCGCCAGTTGAATGCGGCTGTCTTCGTCTTTGACCTCGCCCTTGATGCGGTCCAGCGTGGTGGGCACGTTGTGATCGGGCACCGCGATGGTTTTATCCGGCGCGTGAACCTTGCGCCCGGCCATGCGCAGACCCTCAAAAGCCTGCGGGCTGGTGACTTCGTGGACCAGATGGCGGTCAATATATAACAGGCAGGTGCCGTCCTGATCCTGATGGGCGATGTGGGAATCCCAGATCTTATCGTAGAGCGTTTTGGGGGCGGTCATGGGCTATCTTCTTTCCGCTAACGGTGAACTTGGCTTGGAGAGTGGCTGTGTCAAACGGGCCGGCGCTAAAGGCCGGCGGCGACCGTCAGGCCCTGACCATGGAACCTCCAGGGTAGGAAAGAATGGTCATCTATGTCGTAGATACGAGTCATTGGGTAAGGATACAGCCCGATTCTGCCCTCGGCAAGAGAACATGGCGTTGTAATGGCGTAAAATTCGTGCAAATCTGCGGCCATGCCACAACAAGATCCCACAATCGCAGACCAAATTCAGGCTCTGATTGACAAAGCACTGGTCTTTGCCGGCACATTGCTGTTGCCGTCACGGCTGACTCAGTTGGCCATTCTGGTGGGGCTGCTGCTGGCGGCCTATCTGGTGCGCCTCTATGTCGGGCCGAAATATCACGCCTGGATCAGAACCTTGGCCGGGCGGCCGAAATGGCAGTTGCGGCTGCTGGTTTTGCTGCATCGGCGCATCCAGCTGATTGCTTTTGTGCTGCTGATCTGGGCGGTGATCCTGTTCATGCGTCACGGGCTGGGCCTGTTTCCATCGCGCACCTATTTGCTGGGGATTTTCGGCACCATCGCCTTTGCCTGGATGGTGATTGCGCTGGTGGCGCGTTTCATCCACAACCGGTTTTTGCGCCGTATCGTCACCTGGTCGGCCTGGATCTATACGGCGATGTATTTCTTTGGCCTGACCAAAGCCGCCACCGATCTGTTGAACGATATCGCCATTGATTTGGGGGATTTCCGCCTGTCGGCCTTGCTGGTGATCAAGGTGGTTGTGGTCATGGCGGTGCTGTTTACGCTGGTGCGGCTGGTGACCACCGATGGGGCCAAGCGCATTCAGAAAAACCGCGAGATTTCGCCCTCTATGCAGGTGCTGATGGTGAAATTCATGCAGGTCACCCTGTATGGAGCCGCATTTTTCATCGGCCTGAAAGCGGTCGGGTTCGATTTGAGCGGGCTGGCCGTGCTGTCGGGGGCGATCGGGATCGGCCTTGGCTTTGGTCTGCAAAAAGTGGTCTCGAATCTGGTTTCCGGCATCATCATTCTGATGGACAAATCCATCAAGCCGGGGGATGTGATTTCGCTGGGGGATACCTTTGGCTGGATCAGCACTCTGGGGGCCCGATACGCGTCGGTCGTTACCCGCAACGGCAAGGAATATCTGATCCCCAACGAAGACCTGATCACCAATCAGGTGGTGAACTGGTCGCATACCAATAATTTCGTGCGCCTCGATATCCATTTTGGCACCGCCTATGGCGATGATCCGCATCGGGTGCGGGCGCTGGCGTGCGCGGCTGCGGCTTCGGTGGATCGGGTGCTGTCCTCTCATCCGCCGGTCTGTCATATCGTCGGCTTTGGCGACAGCTCGGTTGATTATGTGCTGCGCTTCTGGATCAGTGATCCCACCGCCGGGCTGACCAATATCCGCGGCAATGTCTATCTGGCGCTGTGGGATGTTTTCAAGGAAAACCACATCTCGATCCCATTCCCGCAGCGCGAGGTGAAAGTGCTCAACGAGCAGGTCCATTTCGTCAGTGAAAAAGCCGCCCCATGATTTTGCCCCATATGACATTGAGATTGCCACGCCCGGGTGCTAGATGTGAAGCCCTGCTAAACTTTGAAAAGGAAAACACCTTTGTCCAGCTCCGATAACGCGTCCAAAAGCCAACCCTTGCTTGAGCGCATCATCAGCACATTAGAAGAAAACAAAGCCGAGGATCTGGTTTCCATTCCCCTCAAGGGCAAATCGGAAATTGCCGATTATATGGTGATTGCCTCGGGCCGGTCGGCACGTCAGGTCACGGCCATGGCGGAAAAGCTGTCGGATGAGCTTAAACATTCATTCGCCATCATGCCCAAACTCGAAGGCCGCAGTCAGGGCGACTGGGTGCTGGTGGATGCGGGTGATGTGGTGGTGCATCTGTTCCGCCCCGAAGTGCGCGAATTTTACCAGCTGGAAAAACTCTGGCAGGGGGCAAGCCCCGCTGACGCCGGCTGATGCGGGTTCACCTGTGCGTTGTCGGCCGTCTGCGCAACGGGGCCGAGCGCGATTTGATCAACGATTACCTGACCCGGTTCGACCGCTCTGGCCGGGCGCTGGGGCTGGGGCCGGTGCAGCTGCACGAGGTTGAAGATAAAAAAGGCGGCGGTCAGGCGGCTGAAGCGCAGCTGCTGGCCCGTGCCATTCCCAAAGGTGCGTGGGTCTGTGTGCTGGATGAGCGCGGCCGGGTGATGACCTCGCCTGCCTTTGCCCAAAAGCTGGCGGGGTGGCGGGATCAAGGTATTTCGGATGTGGCCTTTGTGATTGGCGGGGCGGATGGGATCAGCCCATCCTTGCGCGATCAGGCCGATTTCAAACTGTCTTTTGGCGCGATGGTCTGGCCGCATATGCTGGCCCGGGTGATGCTGAGCGAACAGCTTTACCGCGCTGCCACCATCCTTGCCGGCGGGCCGTATCACCGGGCCTGAGGGGGCGCGGGGCTGGTTTGTAGAAGGTCTCTGCCACAACAGTATACAACCTTTTGCGGGAGGGCTGCGCCTGCCGGAGCCGTGCGAGGAGTGGCACCAAAAGACCTCTGCATAACACCGCATAATTTCAAGAACGCCGGGCTGCGCCTGCCTGGGTAGGCGCTTATATCGGGCATGGATGCACGCGCAATTTGTGAATAAATCGTTTTGTTTTCGTGTGTTGAGAGGTTGATTGCGCCTGCCGGGGAGCAGGCAGGCTTAAGGACGGCCTTGAGGCCGGGCGGGGCATTGAGAGGAAACGCAGCATTATGCAGAGGTCTTATCAAACGCCCCCCCAACCAAAAGACCCCGCCGAGGGCACGGCGGGGCAAGGTTGTGCGCTGTCGTCAAACCACAGGCACAGGCGGTATTCTTGTGACCTTAGTGAGCGCGCTCGGACATTTCGGCGCGGATCTGCTGGCGCAGCAGGTCAATCGGCACCCGTTGCCCATCGCGTTTGAAACACCAATAGGTCCAACCATTGCAGCTGGGGGCGCCCTCCAGATGGGCCCCGACCTGATGGATCGAGCCTTTGACATCATCGCCAATCAAGGTGCCATCCGCCCGCACCCGGACCTTGTGGCGCTTGTTCATCGAATAAAGCTCATCGCCGGGGTTGAGCATCCCGCGTTCAACCAGCTGCCCAAACGGCACCCGGGGCTGAGCGCGTTTGGCCTGAGTGACTTGCAGGCTTTCCTTGTCGAATTTGCGGATATTGGCGAGGCGCTTGGCCGCGACCTTGCGATAGGCGGCCTCGCGCTCGATGCCGATAAAATCGCGACCCAGCTTTTTGGCCACTGCCCCGGTGGTGCCGGTACCAAAGAACGGGTCTAAAATCACATCGCCCGGATTGGTGCTGCCGACGATCACACGATGCAGCAGGCTTTCGGGTTTTTGCGTGGGGTGGGCTTTGTCGCCCTCTTCGTTCTTCAGGCGCTCATGCCCGGTGCAAATCGGCAGCACCCAGTCCGAGCGCATCTGAATCCCTTCATTCAACGCTTTCAGCGCGTCATAGTTAAAGGTGTATTTGCTGGCCTGTTCTTTCGAAGCCCAGATCATGGTTTCATGGGCATTGGTCAGACGTTTGCCGCGGAAATTGGGCATCGGGTTGGTTTTGCGCCAGACCACATCATTGAGAATCCAAAAGCCCTGATTTTGCATCTCGGCCCCGACCCGGAAAATGTTGTGGTAAGAGCCAATCACCCAGATGCCGCCATGGGGTTTGAGCAAGCGCCGTGCGGCCTTCAGCCAGTCGCGGGTGAAGCGGTCATAGGCGGCAAAAGACGAAAACTGATCCCAGGCATCATCCACCGCGTCCACCTTGGAATTATCCGGCCGGTGCAGATCGCCGCGCAGTTGCAGATTATAGGGCGGGTCGGCGAAGATCATATCTACCGAACCGGCGGGCAAGCTGTTCATTACCTCAATACAATCCCCGGCGAGGATTTCATTCAGAGGGAGTTTTCCAGCCGCTTTTGTCTTGGTTTTTGTCGTCATTTGTCTGCCTCTTGGTCGGCGCTTATGCGCACTGTTTTGTTACGACCAAAATGAATCATTGCTGATTCGCAGTCAAATTCTTTTTTGAATCAAGGGGTTATAAAAAATGCTTGCTACAACATCTTGTATACGGGTTTGAATGAACGCCTATGATGTGGGGTCACACCCAATTGTTGCAGGGCTTTCAAATGCGCCGCTGTGGGGTATCCGGCATTTTTTTCCCAGCCATAGCCGGGGTAGTGTTGCGCCAAATCCACCATCAGCCGATCACGACATATTTTTGCCATAATTGAGGCCGCCGCAATCGACACCGATTTGGCATCGCCCTTGACCACCGCCTGAGCCGAGCAGGTCAACCCCTGGGGGATTTGATTGCCGTCAATCAGCAGATGGTCGGGGGGGCAGGGCAGCCCGGCCACGGCGCGTTCCATCGCCAGATGCGAGGCTCGCAGGATGTTCAGCTGATCTATTTCCTCGACGCTGGCATGGGCGATGGACACCTCGGCCACGTCCAGCAGTATTTCATACAGCGCCTCACGCCGTTTGGCGGTCAGCTTTTTGGAGTCATTCAGCCCCTCGGGGATATTCTCCGGGTTCAGAATAACCGCCGCCGCCGTCACCGGGCCGCAGAGCGGGCCGCGGCCAACCTCGTCAACGCCGGCAATGCAGTGAAACCCACGCGCAAACGCGGCTTGTTCGAGGCTGAAATCGGGGGCGGGGTTGTTCATGGGGTCTCGCCGTCAAAAAAAGGTTGCCCTGTCATAAAACGCTCAGAGGCCCGCACGGCGCGGTTGGCATAGCGGATCAGCGCCGGATCGTCGGGGCTGTAGCGTGGGATGGTCCAGCCGCAGGAGGCCAGCGCGCGCATTACGGTAAAGGCGGGGATCAGCGCCGCCAGTTTTGGGTCGAGCCCATAGCCCCGATACAGCGCCGCCGCCAGTTGCGCGGAATTGGGCCGGTCCCAGACCTGAGACATCGCCACGCCCAGCTCATAGAGGCGAAAGCCAAAGACACCATCGTCAAAGTCGATCAGGGTCACCTGATCCCCCCGCGCCAGCACGTTTTCGCTGAGCGCATCGGCATGGATCAGTCCGAAATCCGCGCCTTGGGCCTGATAGTCCTCAAAAATCCGCCGCAATTTCTGCCGCATCTGCTGCAACAGATCACGCTCGGCTGGGTTTAGCGCCGGGTTCTCCCAAAAGCGCCCCCAATGCGGCTGTTCGCCCAACAGCCCGTCCATATCCAGCCGCGCCCGCTCAAAGCTGTCAGGCAGGGCGAGCCCATCGCTCAGCCGGTGCAGCTGTGCCAGTTCGGTGCCCAGGGCCGAGAACAAATGCAGCTGCATCGGTTCCCCCCATTCCGGCGCGATGCCGTTATCGCCCAGCGGCACCCCTTCGACCCAGCTGACGATTGAGGCCATACGCCCGGCCGGGGCCACCCATGAAATCAGGTCTCCATCCCGGGCCGGGAGCGGGCGGGGCAGGCGCATCCCGGCTTGCTCTAACCCCTGCGACCACAGCAGTTCCGAGCGGATTGCCGCATCGGTCTGATAGCCGGGCCGGTGCAGGCGCAGCGCCGCCCGCTCGCCATCGGGGGCCATGACCTCAAACACCGCGTTTTCGCGATTTTTGATCAGACGGGGCGTGCAATCGGGCACATCCCAAGCGGTGAGGGCCGCTTTGGCAAAGGCAACGGCCTGAGCATTATCCATCGGGGTTATGCACCTGCTAGAACTTCGGTAAATGCGCTGTCCATCACCTCGACCAGATGATCGACATTTTCCCGCGAGAATACACAGGGCGGGCGGATTTTCAACGTGTTATCATAGCGCCCAACCGTGCTGGTCAGCACCCGGCGGTTGCGCATGGCATTGACCATTTCATCGGCCAGAGCCGTGGCCGGCTGACCATCGCGCATCAGCTCGACCCCGAAAAACAGCCCCGCCCCGCGCAGATCGGCGATCACGTCATGACGATTGGCCAGCTGTTGCAGTTGCTCCAGCGCGTAATTGCCGACATCGTAAGCGTTTTGCGGCAGATTGTCGGCTTCGATCACTTCCAGCGTGGCCAGCGCGGCGGCGGCGCTGACCGGGTTGCCGCCAAAGGTGTTGAAGTATTTGAAAGCGTCCTGAAAGCACTCTAGCACCTCAAGCCGGGTCACGGCGGCGGCCACCGGATGCCCATTGGCCATCGGCTTGCCCAGAGTGACGATATCCGGGGCAAAACCCAGCCGCTCATGCCCCCACCAATGGCTGCCGAGGCGGCCAAAGCCGGGCTGGACTTCGTCCGAGATGATCAGCCCCCCGGCGCGGCGCACTGCGGCGATGGCCTGATCCAGAAAACCGCTGGGCAGGGTGGGGAAGCCCTCATTGGCGAAATAAGGGCAGATGATCAGGGCGCTGACCCCGTGGCCGGACTGCTGAAGTTCGGCAATCGCAGCCTCAACCCCGGCGGTAAATGCTTCGGCCTGCGCCGCCCGGCTGCCCCCGATCGGGTGCATGTTATCGGGCGCGGGCACCTGGCGGACATGGTCCTGATAGCCTCCGACGGGCAGCTTGGTGGCATTGAGCTGACTGACCGCCGCCGTGTTGCCGTGATAGGTGTTGTCGGTGCCGATGATGCCGGTATGGCCGCTCATCGCCTGCGCCATGCGCAGGGCGACGTCATTGGCCTCGGAGCCGGAATTCATCATGATCATGCTGCTCAGATCATGGTTGAACTTGCTGGTCAGCCGCTCGCCATATTGCAAAATTCCCTCATGGACGTAGCGGGTATGGGTGTTGAGCGTGGCGGCCTGACGGGCAATGGCGTCGACCACATGCGCATGGCAATGGCCGACATGCGGGACGTTGTTATAGCAATCCAGATAGGCGTTTCCTTGGGCATCATAGAGCCACACGCCCTTCGCCTGCACCGGGGCGACCGGATCTCGATAAAATGTGGTGACATGACGGCCCAAGAGCCGCTGACGCCGTTCAATCAAATTCATTCTTCGCCCCTGACCTTGCTGCGTAAAACCTTAACCTGCCCGCGTTTTTGTTTGCCTTCAAGGCGTCTTTTTTTCGAGGCCAGAGTGGGCCGGGTCTTGATCCGGCGTTTGGGTTTGCAGAGCGCCTTTTGCACCAGCTCAACCAGCCTTTCGCGGGCGATCTCGCGGTTGCGGGCCTGAGAACGCGTATCCTGCACCCGGATGATGATTGCCCCCTCCAGCGTCCAGCGCCGCCCGGCCAGCCGTTTCAGGCGGGCTTTGATGGCGGGGGTCAGCTGGGGGCTGCGCTGGGCCTCAAAGCGCAATTCAACGGCGGTCGAGACCTTGTTAACATTTTGCCCCCCGGGTCCGGAGGCGCGGTTGAAGCTTTCGCTCAGCTCCCAATCGGCCAGTGTGATGTCGTCATTAATGCGCAGCATGGGGGGGATCATAGGTCAGGGTGGGGCAAACGAAAAGGGCCGGGCTGTGATTAAGGGCCACGCGCGGGCCGGTTGACGCGGTATTGCCGGCCAATCGCCTGAGCGTCAGCCCGGATGGTGCAGCCAGCCGGTTGTCGGGGGCTTCGTTTCTTGACCGGGCCCGATCAAAAGGTTACGCCAGAACCGACGAAAATCAACAAGGATAGTTACACATGGGCACCCCTTCGCTTTTAATTCTGGCCGGTGACGGCATTGGTCCTGAGGTCATGGTCGAGGTTGACAAGGTGATCGCCCCCTTGGCCGATGAAACCATGGCGCTGGCGCAGAGCGTCGATGCGGTGTTGCTGGGCGCGGTCGGCGGGCCGGCCTATGATGATCTGGATTTCTCGGTCAAACCCGAACGCGGCCTGCTGCGTCTGCGCAAGGAAATGGATTTGTTCGCCAATCTGCGCCCGGCGCAGTGCTTTGACGCGCTGGCGGATTTTTCATCGCTGAAAAAGGACGTGGTTGCCGGTCTGGACATCATGATCGTGCGCGAGCTGACCTCGGGCATCTATTTCGGCGAGCCGCGCGGCATCATCGAAGAGGGTGGCGAGCGCGTCGGCATCGCGCGACGTGGTGACCGAGGTGCATCAGGCTGAATATCCCGATGTCGAGCTGTCGCACATGTATGCCGATGCGGGTGCCATGCAACTGTGCCGTGCGCCCAAGCAGTTCGACGTGATCGTCACCGACAACCTGTTCGGCGACCTGCTATCCGATGCGGCGGCGATGCTGACGGGGTCTCTGGGGATGCTGCCTTCGGCCAGTCTGGGGGCTCCCATGGCCAATGGCCGGCCAAAGGCGCTTTATGAGCCGGTGCACGGTTCGGCCCCGGATATTGCTGGTCAGGGCAAGGCGAACCCTTGTGCCTGTATCCTCAGCTTTGCCATGGCGCTGCGCTACTCCTTCGATCAGGGTGCCGAGGCCGACCGTCTGGAAGCCGCCGTTGAACAAGTGCTGGCCGATGGGGTGCGCACGGCCGATCTGATGCAGGCCGGTGATGCCCAGCCCGTCAGCACCAGCGAGATGGGCGATGCGGTGATCGCGGCGCTGGAGGCCAGCCTGTAAGGGATGACCAGCCGCTGTTTCCAAGGCCGGGGCCGTGCGCCCGGGCCTTGGGGTAAGTGGATATGCAACCTGCCTGTGCTTTTCATTTAGGAGAACGATGTGATGTGGCAATTCTGGGTGGATCGTGGCGGCACCTTTACCGATATCGTAGCACGCACCCCAGAGGGGCAGCTGCGCTCGCATAAATTGCTGTCGGAAAACCCCGAGCAATATCAGGACGCCGCCGTGCAGGGCATCCGCGATCTGCTGGGGCTTGCCCCGCCGTGGCCACAAATGCCCTGCTGGAACGCAAAGGCGACCGCACCCTGTTGCTGATCACCAAAGGCATGGCCGATCTGTTGCGCATAGGCTATCAGAACCGGCCCCGGCTATTTGATCTGAACATCGTCCTGCCCGAGCAGCTCTATGAGCGGGTCGCCGAGATTGACGAACGTCTGGATGCCGAAGGGCGGGTGATCACGCCGCTGGACACTGACAAAACCCGCGAAATTTTGCAGCAGGCTTATCAGCAAGGGATCCGCTCGGTCGCCATTGCGCTGATGCATGGCTACCGGTTTCACGATCACGAGCTGCAAATCGGCGAGATCGCAAAACAGATCGGCTATCAGCAGATTTCGCTCAGCCATCAGGTCAGCCCGCTGATCAAGCTGGTGTCGCGCGGCGATACCACGGTGGTGGATGCCTATCTGTCGCCGATCTTGCGCCGTTATGTGGCGCAGGTGTCCGATGCTTTGGGCGCGGATCAGGGCGGCTGCAAATCGCTGATGTTCATGCAGTCCAATGGCGGGCTGACCGATGCGGCGCTGTTTCACGGCAAAGATGCCATCCTGTCCGGCCCCGCCGGAGGGGTGGTGGGCATGGCCCGCACCGCCGCCGCGATTGGCGCGGATAAGCTGATCGGATTTGACATGGGCGGCACCTCGACCGATGTCTGCCACTATGCCGGCGCGTTCGAGCGCAGTTTTGAGACCGAAGTTGCCGGGGTTCGGATGCGCGCCCCGATGATGGATATTCATACGGTGGCCGCGGGTGGGGGCTCGATCTTGTCTTATGCAAATGGCCGTCTGCAGGTCGGCCCGCACAGCGCCGGGGCCAATCCCGGCCCGGCCAGCTATCGCCGCGGCGGCCCGCTGGCGGTGACCGATTGCAACGTGCTGCTGGGCAAAGTGCAGCCGGATCATTTCCCGCATGTGTTTGGCGAAAACGGGGATGCTCCGCTGGATCGTGGAGCCGTGCAGACCAAATTCGCCGACCTTGCCCGCCAGATTGCCGATGAAACCGGCACCGCGCCGCGCCCGGTCGAGGAACTGGCCGAGGGCTTTTTGCGCATCGCGGTTGAAAACATGGCCAATGCGATCAAAAAGATCAGCGTGCAGCGTGGCTATGATGTGACGCAATACACGATGAATTGCTTTGGCGGCGCGGGCGGGCAGCACGCCTGTCAGGTCGCCGATGTGCTGGGGATCGAGCGGATTTTCATCCACCCCTTTGCCGGAGTCCTGTCGGCCTTTGGCATGGGTCTGGCCGATGTGCGGGCGATCCGCGAACATCAGTTCTTGACCCCGTTGGAAGATGCCGATGCCGCGCTTGCAGTTTTGGACAGGCTGGCCGAACAGGCGCGTTCACAGGTTCAGAAACAGGGGATCGACCCCGACGCGATCCGTCTGGTGCAGAGCGCACATATCCGCACCAGCGGCGCGCACCAGACGCTTGAAGTGCCCTTTGGCAGCATCGCCGAAATGCGCAGCGCCTTTCACGCGATCCACCAGCAGCGCTTTGGCTTTGTGCCGGAATATGACCAGTTGATCATTGATCTGCTGTCCTGCGAAGCCATCGGCAGCACCGGCGAACCCGACAGCCTGCCCGATCATGGGGCGCCCGAACCGGCGGATCGCCAGAGCGTTCGGATGTATTGCGCCGGCCAATGGTGTGACGTGGCGCTGGTTGAGCGCCAGAGCATGTGCGCCGGGCAAAAAATCACCGGCCCGGCGATTATCACCGAACCCACCGGCACCAATGTGGTCGAACCCGGCTGGCAGGCCGAAGCCGTGACCGGGGGCAATCTGGTGTTGCGGCGGATCACCGCCCTGAAACGGGATGAAGCGATCGGCACTTCGGTTGATCCGGTGATGCTTGAGGTGTTTAACAACCTGTTCATGTCGATTGCCGAGCAGATGGGCGCAACCCTGGCCAACACCGCTTATTCGGTAAATATCAAGGAACGGCTGGATTTTTCCTGCGCCATTTTCGACGCCACCGGAAATCTGGTGGCCAATGCGCCGCATGTGCCGGTGCATCTGGGCTCGATGAGCGAAAGCGTGCGTAAAATTCTGGCGCTCAATGCCGGCAACATCCAGCCCGGCGATGTGTTCATGATGAACAACCCGTTTAACGGCGGCACCCATTTGCCGGATGTCACCGTGATCACCCCCGTTTTTGTCGAGGGGGACATCGCCTTTGTCGTCGCCTCGCGCGGGCATCACGCCGATATTGGCGGCAAAACCCCGGGCTCGGCCCCGCCGGACAGCCGCCATATTGAAGAAGAAGGCGTGGTGATCGACAACTTCCGGCTGGTGCAGGCGGGCACGCTGCGCGCACAGGACACCCGGGCGCTGCTGGCCTCGGGCAAATATCCGTGCCGCAACGTTGATCAGAACATGGCCGATCTGGCGGCTCAGATCGCGGCCAATGCCACGGGGGTGAGCGAGCTGCAACGCATCACCGCTCAGTTCGGGCTGCCGGTTGTTCATGCCTATATGGGGCATGTGCAGGATAATGCCGAAGAAAGCGTGCGCCGGGTGCTGGATGTGCTGAGCGATAGCAGCTTTTGCTACCCTCTGGATTCCGGGGCGCAGATCAAGGTGCAGATCACGGTTGATAAAGTCGCACGCAAAGCGGTGATTGATTTCGCCGGAACCTCGGATCAGGACGCGCTGAATTACAACGCGCCGCTGTCGATCTGCCGGGCGGTGGTGCTGTATGTGTTCCGCACGCTGGTGGGCTCGGACATCCCGATGAACGAAGGCTGCCTGAAACCGCTGGACATTCGCGTGCCCGCGGGCTCGATGATCAATCCGAGCTACCCGGCGGCGGTGATTTCCGGCAATACCGAGGTGTCGCAGGCCATTACCGATGCGCTTTATGGGGCGCTGGGGGTGATTGCGGGCTCGCAGGGGACGATGAACAATTTTGTTTATGGCAATCAGAGCTATCAGAATTACGAAACCATTTGCGGTGGCACCGGCGCGGGGGATGGCTTTGACGGTGCCGATGCGGTGCATAGCCACATGACCAACACCCGGATGACCGACCCGGAGGTGCTGGAAACGCGCTTTCCGGTGCGGGTTGAGGAATTTTCGATCCGGCGTGGCTCGGGCGGGGCCGGGCGCTATCGCGGCGGCGATGGGATTGTGCGCCGGCTGACTTTTCTGGATGAAATGACGGTGACGGTGCTGTCCTCGCACCGGATTGTGCCCCCACACGGGGCCGCGGGCGGGCAGCCCGGCAAGGTCGGAGAAAACGCGGTGCAACGCCGGGATGGGACGATTGAAACGCTGCAAGGCAATGACCGGGCGCAGATGCACCCCGGTGACAGCTTTATCATGCGCACTCCGGGCGGTGGCGGATATGGGGCGTTGGAGGGCGACTAAAAGCCTTCTGCATGCCCTCCCTGAAAGAGAAGAGCTGTGGGCTGCCTTTGCCGGGGGCTGGCAGGCTCAGGATGTCCTGAAGGCTGGGTGGGGCGGGTCGACAGGACGTGCCATCCCGCCCTTCAGCGTTACGGGATAGGTGGCTGTTGCCTCTAAAACTCGACCCCGATCTGCGCCTTGATGCCCGAGCGGAACGGGTGTTTGATCAGCTCCATTTCCGTCACCAGATCGGCGATTTCGATCAGCTCTTCCTTGGCATTGCGCCCGGTCAACACCACATGGGTCATGGCCGGTTTTTCGGTTTTCAGAAACGCAATTACCTCTTGCAAATCCAGATAATCATAGCGCAGCGCGATGTTGATCTCATCCAGCAGCACCATCTTGTTATCAGGATTGCGGATCAGTTCCTTGGCCTTTTCCCAGGCCGCCGCCGCCATCTCGATATCGCGGGATTTGTCCTGCGTTTCCCAGGTGAAGCCCTCGCCCATCGCGTAAAATTCGCAAATATCCGAAAACTTGCCCTCGATCAGCTCGCGCTCGCCCGAGGACATACCGCCCTTGATAAACTGCACCACCGCGCATTTCATGTCATGGGCGATGCAGCGGAAAATCATGCCAAAAGCGGCCGAGGATTTGCCCTTGCCCTTGCCGGTATGGACGATGATCAGGCCTTTTTCATCGGTCTTGGTGGCCATGATCTTATCGCGCGAAGCCTTCTTTTTGGCCATTTTCATCGCGTGGCGGTCGTTTTCTGCGGACATGATCCATCCTCCTGTTTTGCTGAGGCTATCTTTGCGCATATCCGCCCTCGGTTGCAAGCGCGGCGTTTTACCCCCGCCCGGAAAGGACACCGGGCGGGGGATTAGTGTGTGCAAAACGCGGTTAAGCGATGTTGAACTCAAGCGGCTGCACCGATTGGAAAAGGCCAGTTGCGTTCAGCTCTTCCACCACAGCTTCGGGGATCGGACCGTCCAGATAGAGCAGGGCAATCGCATCGCCGCCGACTTCTTTGCGGCCCAGAGTAAAGTTGGCGATGTTCACGTCGTTTTCCCCCATCACCCGGCCCAGAGTGCCAATCACGCGCGGCACATCTTCGTTGGTGGTATAAAGCATATGCGACCCGATCTCGGCATCAATCTGGATGCCTTTGATCTGGATAAAGCGCGGTTTGCCATCACCAAATACGGTGCCGGCGATCGAACGCTCGCGGCTGTCGGTGACCACGGTCAGCTTGATATAGGCATCAAATGTGCCGGATTTTTCCTGTGTGGTTTTGGAAATCTTCATGCCGCGATCTTTGGCGATCACCGGGGCTGAAACCATGTTCACATCCGGGTTGGTGGCCTGCATGATCCCGGCGATGGCTCCGCAATCCAGCGCCGCCAGATTCATGTCACAAACCGCGCCGTCATAAAGAATGTTGATGGCTTTGATTGGCTCATCCGTCATCTGCCCGACAAAGGCCCCCAGATGCCCGGCCAGTTTCAGCCACGGGCCCATGATCTTGGCTTCTTCGGCCGTGACAGAAGGCATGTTCAGCGCGTTGCTGACGGCCCCGGTCAGCAGGTAATCGGACATTTGTTCAGCCACCTGCACGGCCACATTTTCCTGCGCCTCGGTGGTCGAGGCCCCCAGATGCGGGGTGCAGACCACATTGGGGATGCCAAAGAGCGGGCTGTCGGTGGCGGGTTCGGTTTCGAACACGTCAAACGCCGCCCCGGCGACATGGCCGGATTTCAGCGCTTCGGCCAGGGCCGCTTCGTCGACCAGACCGCCACGGGCGCAGTTGATGATGCGCACGCCGGGTTTGGTTTTGGCGATGGCGTCGGCATCCATCAGCCCACGGGTTTTATCAGTCAGCGGCACATGCAGAGTGATGAAATCGGCCCGCGCCAGCAGATCGTCCAGCTCGACCTTCTCCACGCCCAGCTTGTCGGCGCGTTCTTCTGACAGAAACGGATCATAAGCCAGCACCTTCATGTTCAGCCCCAGCGCCCGGTTGGCCACGATCGAGCCGATATTGCCCGCGCCGATCAGGCCCAGCGTTTTGGCGGTGATTTCGGTGCCCATGAATTTGGATTTTTCCCATTTGCCGGCTTGTGTCGACGCGTTGGCCTCAGGGATCTGACGCGCCACGGCAAACATCATGGCAATGGCGTGTTCGGCGGTGGTGATCGAGTTGCCAAACGGTGTGTTCATCACGATCACACCTTTTTTCGAGGCTGCGGGGATGTCGACATTATCCACCCCGATCCCGGCGCGGGCGATCACCTTGAGATTGTCGGCGGCCTCCAGCAATTTGGGCGTGACTTTGGTGGCCGAGCGGATCGCCAGCCCGTCATATTTGCCAATCGCGGCCAGCAGCGCGTCCTTGTCCTTGCCAAGATTGGGCATGAAATCCACATCAATGCCGCGATCCCGGAAAATCTGCACAGCGCTTTCAGACAGCTTGTCGGATACTAAAACTTTGGGTGCCATGGGTCAGGCTCCTTTTTTCATCTATGTCATGTATGTCATGGGGGGGGAGGGCCGTTTGGCCCTCCGATCAGCTTCAAGGGTTGATTTCGGCGTCAAAGGCCCAATCTAGCCAAGGCATTAGCGCCTCAAGGTCGGCGGTTTCCACCGTGGCGCCGCACCAGATACGCAAACCGGCCGGCGCGTCACGATAAGCGCCGATGTCATAGGCCACGCCGGCCTCATCCAGCCGTTTGGCCACGGCTTTGGCAAAGCTGGCCCCGTCCTGGATGCGGGCATCGTTGAATTTCAGGCACACCGAGGTGTTGGAGCGCAGGGCCGGATTCTCGGCCAGAAAGTCGATCCAGTCATGGCTTTGCACGAAACGCTCGATTACCGCCGTGTTGGCGTCGGCGCGGGCGATCATGCCTTTGAGCCCACCCACCGATTTGGCCCATTCCAGCGCCAGCAGGTAGTCTTCGACCGCCAGCATCGAGGGGGTGTTGATGGTGGCGCCGGTGAAGATGCCTTCAATCAGCTTGCCAGCCTTGGTCAAGCGGAAAATTTTGGGCAGCGGCCAAGGGGGCGTGTAGTTTTCCAGCCGCTCAACCGCGCGGGGCGACAGGATCAGCATCCCATGCGCCGCCTCGCCCCCCAGCACTTTTTGCCAGCTGAAGGTGGTGGCATCCAGCTTGTCCCAAGGCAGCTCCATGGCAAAGGCCGCCGAGGTCGCATCGCAAATCGTCAGCCCCTGACGATCCGCCGGGATGAAATCGCCATTTGGCACCCGCACGCCCGAGGTGGTGCCGTTCCAAGTGAAAACCACATCTGAATCAAAATCAACTGCGCTCAGATCGACGATCTCGCCATAATCGGCGGTTCTGACTGTGGCATCCAGTTTCAACTGCTTGACCACATCGGTCACCCAGCCGGAACCGAAGCTTTCCCAGGCCAGCATCTCGACCGGGCGTGCGCCCAGAAGCGACCACATGGCCATCTCCACCGCCCCGGTGTCCGAGGCCGGAACGATGCCGATCTTGTAATCTGCCGGAATGCCCAGCACGTCGCGGGTGGTTTCGATGGCTTGTTTCAGCTTGGCCTTGCCAATCGCAGCCCGGTGCGAGCGGCCAAGGGGCGCGTCGGACAGGGCTTGCAGGGTAAAGCTGGGGTTTTTGGCACAAGGGCCGGATGAAAAACGCGGATTTGCCGGCCGCGTGGCCGGTTGAGCGAGTTTGGTCATGGTATCCTTCCAGATATAATGCCCCTCGTTGGGGAGGGGTGTCCCATCTGTGGTGGTAGCCTTGTCGTTTTGCTGGTGCAAGTCCAAAATTTGCGCTAATGCGGCGATGTATTGGGAAAAAACGACATGAAGGTTATGAAGATGCCTGTGGTAACGATGCTGTGCAACCCTGCCAAACCGATTCTAGAGGCCGCCACGGTTGCGGTCGTGCAACGCGCTTGGGGCGGGGGCGAGATTCGGTGGCTGTCCGAGGGTGTGGCGGCGGAGTTTGGCATTTCGCAGATGCCGGAAAACCGTTGGGGGATCTGGCAGCAGATGCAGGATATCGGCGTTGATCTGATCCTTCAGACCGATCAGGGGCGCAAAAAGCGGGTGTTGCTGGCGGATATGGACAGCACCATGATCCAGCAGGAATGCATTGACGAGCTGGCCGCCGAGGCCGGGGTGGGGGATCATGTGGCCTCGATCACCGCACGGGCGATGAATGGAGAGCTGGATTTCGAAGCCGCCCTGACAGAGCGTGTGGGCCTGTTGAAAGGGTTGGACAGCGCGGTGATCGAGACTGTTTTGCATGAACGCATTACCCTGATGCCCGGCGCCGGGCCGCTTGTGGCGACGATGAGGGCCAATGGAGCCTATGCGGCGCTGGTTTCAGGTGGGTTCACCGCGTTTACGCGTATGATTGCCGGGCGGCTGGGGTTTGACGAAAACCGCGCCAATACGCTGCTGGCGGCGGATGGCAAGCTGACCGGGAAGGTGGCGTTGCCGATTTTGGGGCGTGATGCCAAGGTTGAGGCGCTGAATGATATTGTCGCCCGGCTGGCCCTGTCTGCGGCCGAGGTCATGGCGGTCGGGGATGGTGCCAATGATCTGGGGATGCTGGAACTGGCCGGGGCAGGGGTGGCGCTGCACGCCAAGCCTTCGGTGGCGGCGCAGTGTGATATTCGGATCAATCACGGGGATTTGACGGCACTGCTGTATATTCAGGGCTATGGGCAGGCGGAGTTTGTGGAGTAGGGTTGGACCCGTTTTCGTGAATGTGAATTCTGCTATGGAAATCAGCCACAACGGTAGGTTCGCGTCCGACCCGCCCCCCAGGGCGGGCGCGAACCGGATCGCAAGCGATCCGGGGGATAATCTAAAACACCCCTTCAACCGCTCGGATATACCCCGTTGTCACCCCATTCCAGTTCTTGATCGGAGCATTCAGACGCTTGCGGGTTGCTGGATGGTCGGCCTCCAACACGCCCAGCTTGACCAAGATCGCGGCAATCGCGGCCTCTGCGGCCCGGGTGCCTCCGTCACTGATTTTCACCGCAACCCCCAGCTTGAGTTCGGGAATAATCGCCGCGAAAACCGCTTCGGCCCCGGTTTTCACCGCAACGCGCCCGCCCATCGCCCGCACCAGCTCGGTGCAGGCACGTTTTTCCCCGGCTACCAGCTCTGGATGGCGGCACATGGCCTGCACCAGCTGCGCCGCGGCGCGTTTGCGGGGATCGGTGCTCTCAGCATCCGCTCCGGCGAAATAGCCCATGGCGCGGGCAAAACCATGCACCGTTGTGGCGAAATTCGGGGCCGAGCAGCCATCAATGCCAAACCCCGGCGAAGGCTGGCCGGTCACATCCTCAAAGGCCTCACGCACTGCGATCTGCACCGGATGATCGGCTTCGTTATACTCCGGCCCGCCGCCCAGATGCTGGCTCAGAGTCAGAAACCCTGCATGTTTGCCCGAGCAATTATTATGCAGCTGACAAGGGGCGTCATGGGCGCGGATCAGACGGTAATGGGCCTGTTTGTCTTTGGGATTATGCGCTCCGCAGCGCAGATCCTGTTCCGACAGCCCCAGAGACTGCAACCATTCTGCCACCGCCTGCGTATGAATATCCGCCCCGTTATGCGAGGCACAGGCCAGCGCCAAATGCTGCGATGTCAGACCGGCGCGCTTGGCGGCTCCGCTTTCAATCAGGGGCAGCGCCTGAATCATCTTGGCCGAAGAGCGCGGCAGGATCACCTGATCCGGGTTGCCCCAGCTTTGCACGATCTGCCCGGCCGCATCGCACACCACCGCATGGCCGCAATGAAAGGATTCCAGAAAATCACCGCGCCAGACCTCGATCATCGGAATTGGGCCGTTCATTTGGGGCTCCTTACAAATTTGCGCAAAAAATTGCCAACAGGGCTTTAATTATTGGGCGATAATACGTTAATGTGCAAGTATCGAGTATGATAGGTGCTGTCGTTTGAACAAAGGCCAACCTAAAAGGGGCTGCGGGCGTCAGGTGAATTGAGGCAATAACAGCTGGAGGCTGTGTAAATATGAAATCATTTTTGGCAACGAGTATTGGCGGCGCTTTGATCGCTGTTCTGGCAACCGGGGCAATGGCCGAGCAATCAACCAACCGGGTGGCCGCCAAAACCGATTGGAGCGTCTTTGTCGAGGATGACCCGACAGAATGCTGGGCCGTATCCAGCCCGAAAGAGACCGTAAACACCAAGGATGGCCGCGTTGTGGCCGTGCGGCGCAGCGAGATTTTGCTGTTCGTGTCGTTCCGTCCGGGCTCTAACGTCAAGGCCGAGCTGTCGTTTACCGGCGGCTATCCCTTTGCCAAGGGTTCGACCGTGACGGCGCAAATCGGCAATAACAGTTACGAGCTGTTCACTTCGGGCGAAAATGCCTGGCCGGCGGATGCATCTGAGGATGCCAAGATCATCACCGCCATGAAGCGCGGTGCCGATATGGTGGTGACGGGGCGCTCCAGCCGGGGCACAATCACCAAGGACAAGTTCTCGCTGCTGGGCTTTACCGCTGCGGTGGAAGAGGCCAGCAAACGCTGCACCAAGTAAAGGCTGCCTATAACAGATCAGGCACCCTGCCCGGGCGGTGGGGTGTTTTTGTTTGCTATTGTGGGGGCGAATCCTGTATGGATCGCCCTTTGATGCTTTTTTGAAGGAAACCTGCCGATGTCAGCCCCGGCTCCGATCGTAAATGATGTTGTCACCCTGCCGCGCAAAATTGATCGCGAAGGGCTGGTCAATCTGGTCGGGCTGGACCGGGCGGCGCTGCGCGAGGTGTTGCTGACGGTCGGTATCCCGGAAAAGCAGGTGAAAATGCGCTGCAAGCAGATCTGGCAGTGGATCTATCAAAGAGGCGTGCGCGATTTTGCCGATATGACCAATTTGTCAAAGGACATCCGCGCCAAGCTGGCCGATCATTGCGTGATCGCCGTGCCCGAGGTGGTGACCCGGCAGGTCTCGACCGATGGCACCCGCAAATATCTGGTGCGCATTGAGGGCGGTCATGAGGTCGAGATTGTCTACATCCCCGAAACTGATCGCGGCACGCTGTGCGTATCCTCGCAGGTGGGCTGCACGCTGACTTGTTCGTTTTGCCACACCGGCACCCAGCGGCTGGTGCGCAATCTGACCGCGGCCGAGATCATCGGGCAGGTGATGGTGGCGCGTGATGATCTGGGTGAATGGCCCGAGGCCGGGGTGAGCAATCCGCCCGAGGCCCGGTTGCTGTCAAACATCGTGCTGATGGGCATGGGCGAGCCGCTCTATAATTTTGAGGCGGTGCGCGATGCGATGAAAATCGCCATGGACCCGGAGGGCATTTCCCTGTCGCGGCGCCGGATTACGCTGTCGACCAGCGGCGTGGTACCGGGGATTGTGCGCACGGCTGAGGAGATCGGCTGCATGTTGGCGATCTCGTTTCACGCCACCACGGATGAGGTGCGCGATCAGCTGGTGCCGATCAACAAGAAATGGAATATCGAAGCGCTGTTGCAGGCGCTGCGCGATTACCCGCGTGCCAGCAATGCCGAGCGGATCACCTTTGAATATGTCATGCTTAAGGGCATCAATGACAGCGACGAGGACGCCCGGCGGCTGGTGAAACTGATCGACGGCATTCCGGCCAAGATCAACCTGATCCCGTTCAATGAGTGGCCCGGTGCGCCCTATCAGCGCTCCAGCAACAACCGCATTCGCGCTTTTGCCGATATTGTGTTCAATGCCGGTTATTCTTCGCCGGTGCGCAAAACCCGAGGCGAAGACATCATGGCCGCCTGTGGTCAGCTGAAATCTGCCAGCGAGCGGGTGCGAAAGTCGCGCAAACCGGCGCGGGCCTGATCGGTGCGCCTGAGGGATGGTGTCGACATGCTTCGTGGATTTTGCCCCCAGAAACCACGAAGCATCAGCGTAACATCAAAGACTGATCGCCGAAAAGCACAGTCAGAATTGTGTCACTTGGCTGTAGCTGGGGAAGGCGCGCAAGCAGGCGCTCCGTGATGTTTCCACTTTTATAGAGATCCGCTATAGTCCGAAAAACACGAAGGTAGTGGGGCTAATGGGACAGTTTATTCTGATCTTGCCGCTCGGCGCCGTTTGCTTTTTGAGGCCCGGCGCAACAGCCGACAAGATCAGCGCCGACGCGCCCGCATTTGGCGTGCCGGTTTCACAGCTGAAACCTGAAATGGACCCGCTTAATTTCCGTGGCCAGCCGTTTGGCGCAGACAATCGAAGTCTGAAATATCGGATGGTCAGGAAGCCGGAGCCATGGCAACGGCCGAAAAGTTTCCAGACGCGCTGCAGTGCCTGTCATTTGAACCGGGCGATGAGATCATATCGCTTGCACACCTGAACACCGCGCGGTTTAAGACGGTGATGGATCTTGAGATTTGCCTGCAGCGGGTGGGAAATCAGCTGGGGGATCTTTCGAAAGTTGAGCCTTTGTTACATGCGATTGGGTTTGCGAGGGCCGGGGAACGGCCCATCTCATACTGGCTGTCGGCGGGCAGGCTGGGCGCCAATGCTGAGGAGGTGGCTGTCTATTATGCACGATGGAGAAATTGGGATTCGTTTATTGGGCGGAGCTTCCCCGTCGGGATCAGGAACAGCTGGTCTCAGGGGTTTCTGGCCAAAAACATGGATGTGATACTTGTCATTCGTCGACGGGATTTGCGCGTGCTCAGCGTATATGTCGTGATGATATTTTTGTGAAGCAGGAGGGGGATACATCTCCATATAGCGGGGGGCAGCCCGGACGGATCGCCTGTAGCGTTTGACGAAATAGCTGGGACATAGAGCAGCTTAACGCTCCAAGCGGTTTGGCCCATTTTTCATTCAGTTACGCAAGGCATCCGGGGGCAGGGCACTGCCCGCCGCCCCTTTTTGGTGGCACACCGTGTGGCCTGAAAGCACACAAACCATTTGCTCAAAACAAAACCGCCCCCAGCCCCAAGCGGGGCCGGAGGCGGTGTGATTTGGTGGCAAAGCTCGTTAAAGCAGCGATTTCACCTTCTCGGCCACGGCCTCGGCGGTGATGCCGAATTTCTCATAGAGAAGCTCCGCCGGGGCCGAAGCGCCGAAGCTGTCCATTCCGACAAACCCGGCCTTATTTTCCTTGCCGCGCTCGCCCAGCAGCCAGCGATCCCAGCCCATCTGCACGCCGGCCTCAACGCCAACCCGCACCGGGCCACCGGGCAGCACCCGTTTGCGATAGCTTTCATCGGCCTGGGCAAACAGCTCCATGCACGGCATCGAAACCACCCTTGTGCCGATCCCGGCCTCTTCCAGAATGTCACGCGCGGCCAAAGCAATCGACACCTCGGACCCGGTGGCGATAATGATGGCTTTGCGCTTGTTTTCAGCGTCTTTCAGCACATAAGCGCCCTGCTGGGTGAGGTTGTTGTTTTTATGCTCAACCCGCACCGTCGGCAGCCCCTGACGGGATAGCGCCAGCACGGAAGGGGTCTCTTTGCTTTTCAGCGCGATCTCCCAGCTTTCGGCGGTTTCCACGGTATCGGCGGGGCGGAACACATAGGTGTTGGGCGTGGCGCGGCACATGGCCAGATGTTCAACCGGCTGATGGGTCGGGCCGTCTTCGCCCAGCCCGATCGAGTCATGCGTCATCACATAAACCGTAGGCACCCGCATCAGTGCCGACAGCCGCATCGCCCCACGGGCGTAATCGGTAAAGCACAGGAAGGTGCCGGCATAAGGGCGGATGCCGCCATGCAGCACCATGCCATTCATCGCCGCCGCCATGCCATGTTCACGAATGCCGTAATACACATAGCGCCCGCCGCGGTTTTTGGGATCAAACGCGGTCATATCGCCGGATTTGGTGTTGTTCGAGCCCGTCAGATCGGCCGAGCCCCCCACCGTTTCGATGGTAAACGGATTGACCACCTCCAGCACCATTTCGCTGGATTTGCGGGTGGCAAACTCCCGCTGCTTGTTGGCGGGGATGGTAGTGAAGCGTTGCTCCCACTGGGCGCGTTCCTCGGCCCCGCGGGCGCCGATCTCTTCCCATTGCTGCTTGATCTCAGCGGGGATGGTGAAGGGCGGCGAGGTCCAGCCATAAGCCGCCTTGGTATCGGCAATCAGTTGCTCATCGGTTAGTGCGCCATGGCCTTTGGAAGTGTCCTGCGCCGACGATCCCAGCGCGATATGGGTTTTGCAGGCGATCATCGACGGTTTTTTGGTTTTCTTGGCGGCGGTGATGGCGGCATCAATCGCTTGTGGGTCATGGCCATCGCATTCAAACACTGACCAGCCCGAAGCCTTGAACCGCGCCACCTGATCGGTGCGGTCCGACAGCGACACCTTGCCGTCAATGGTGATGTCATTGTTATCCCACAGCACGATCAGCTTGCTCAGTTCGTGACGACCGGCCAGAGCAATTGCCTCTTGGCTGATCCCCTCCATCAGGCAGCCATCGCCGGCGATCACATAGGTGTGGTGATCGACCACTTTCTTGCCATACCGGGCGCGCTGGATTTCCTCGGCCATGGCAAAGCCCACCGCATTGGCGATGCCTTGACCCAGCGGGCCGGTGGTGGTTTCAACCCCATCGACATGGCCATATTCCGGGTGGCCGGCGGTGCGGGCACCCCATTGGCGGAAATTCTTGATCTCGTCCAGTGTCACCTGCTGATAGCCGGTCAGGTGAAGCAGCGCGTAAATAAGCATCGAGCCATGGCCCGCCGACAAAATGAACCGGTCACGATCCGGCCAATGCGGGGCGCTGGCGTCAAATTTCAGGTGCTTTTCAAACAGCACGGTGGCCACATCGGCCATACCCATCGGCATACCGGAATGGCCGGAATTGGCGGCGGCAATCGCATCCAGCGTCAGGGTGCGGATCGCGGCGGCGCGCATCCAGTGATCGGGGTGGTTTTGGCGTAAAAGTTTGATGTCCACGGCGGGCTGGTCCTTTTATAGCGGCTGAAACGGGTGCCATTGTGATAGCAGCGCCACCGCGAAGATCAAGTGAAGATCAAGCGAAGATCAAGCGCGGCTTAGGCGGTTTGCCGGAAAAAAGGGGGGTATTTAGGTGAACCATTGGTTAAACTTGCCCCAGATGCACCCTGAGGCCCGATTCGCATCGGGTGGTTTTTGCGGGCCCGCCGGTGGGGCGGCGCTGTGAAGTCGGTGGCAGGATCGGTAAGTGAGGGAGACAGGCAAAGTGAGCGAAATAGCAGATTTTGAACGGCGGATCATGGCGGCTCTGGAGCGGATCGGCGCCGGGGTCGATCAGTTCGCCGAGGCACAAGAGGCCGGGCCGGGCACCGATTTTGCCGCTCAGATGGAGCAGCTGAACAAGGCGCTGGAGGCCGAACGCCAGATCAATTCGCAGTTGCAGGAAACGGTCGATACCGTGCAGGGCAAGCAGCAATCCGAAACCGACGAGATGCAGGAAAAGATCAGCCAGCTGGAGGCCGAGCTGGCGGAAAAGACCCGCCAGAGCGAAGAGCTGGAACAGCGCAATCAGCAGTTGCAAGACAGCCAGCAGGCCGGGCAAGAGGCCGAGGGCAAGTTGGAAGAGGCCGAAAAAGCAGCCGCTCAGAGACTGGAACAGGTGCAGCAAGAGGCAGCACAGAAGCTTGAGCAGGCTGAACAAGAGGCCCGGGAAAAGCTTGAGCAGGCCGAAAAAGAGGCGGCGCAGAAGATTGAGCAGGTCCAAAACGAGGCCAAAGAACAACTCGCGCAGGCTCAGCAAGAGGCCGGGCAGCAGCTAGAGCAGGCCCGGCGCGACAATCAGGCGCTGCAAGCCGAACTGGACAGCCTGCGCACCACCCGCAAGGCGGATCTGCAAGAGCTGGAAACCATCATGGCCGATCTGAAACCAATGCTAACGGGGGGCGCATAATGCCGGAAACTCAAATTGAAATCGGTGGCCGCACATTTTCGGTATCCTGTCAGGATGGCGAAGAACATTACCTGCAAACCGCCGCCCGCCTGCTGGGCAGCGAGGCCGCGGCGCTGACATCGCAAATCGGTCGGATGCCGGAATCGCGTATGTTGCTGATGGCGGGGCTGATGCTGGCGGATAAAACCGCGGGGCTCGAGGAAAAGCTGCGTGCGGCGGAAAGCCAGCTGGGCAGCCAGCAGGCGCTGATCGAAGAGCTGCGCGAAGCCCCCCCGCCCGAACCCGAGCGGGTCGAGGTTGCGGTGATCCCGCCGGTTGTGACCGACACTTTCGCCGAATTGGCTGCCCGCACCGAAGCGCTGGCCGACAAGGTGGATGCGCATCTGAAGGCGGACTCCTGACCACCGGGGAATGACCCGGAACGCTGATAATGGGCAAGTCGGGGCGTTGTGGATGCGGGGCGCGGGAAAGCCAGATGGGCTTCCCTCGGGCCATGCAACTTGCCCCAGAGCCTTTCAAAACGTTGTGGCCTCTTGATCGGCATCCTGCTGATTTCGAACGCGCATTTTCAGGCGTGGTGTTGCAGGTGAAATCGACGTCGCTTTAGCTGCGTTCCAGCGCGGTGATGATTTGGCTGAAATCTTCAGCTTTCAGCGAAGCACCGCCCACCAGCGCCCCATCCACATTGGACACGGCAAAAATCTCGGCGGCATTGTCTGGCTTGACCGAGCCGCCATAAAGCAATCGCACCGAGCGCCCAACCCCCGCGCCAAAGCGCCGTTCCAGTTTGGTTCGGATGAAATCATGCACCTCGCCGATCTGATTCAGGCTGGGAACTTTACCGGTGCCGATCGCCCAAACGGGCTCATAGGCCACCACCAGATTTTCACCGGTTGCGTTATCGGGGATCGAGCTCGCCAGCTGGCCCGAGATGATCTCCAACGTGTTCTGCGCCTCGCGTTCGGCATCGGTTTCACCGCAGCACACAATGGCCACCAGCCCGGCCTGCATCGCGGCGCGGGCCTTGTTGCGCACATCTTCGTTGCTTTCGCCATGGTCCTGACGGCGTTCGGAATGGCCGACAATCACATGGCTGGCCCCGGCATCGGCCAGCATTTGTGCCGAGATGTCGCCGGTATGGGCACCGCTGGTTGCGCTGTGGCAATCCTGCCCGCCGGTCAGGATCGGACCCTGATCAATGCTGGCGGCCATGGCGGCGATCATCGTCGCCGGAGGGCAGATCAGCACTTCGCATCCCGGGGCAGGGTGTTTGTGCAGCAGGGCGTCGATTTCGACCATCGAGCCCAGCAGCCCATTCATTTTCCAGTTCCCGGCGGCCAGTTTTGTGCGCATGATATGCTCCTGAATGACTTATAGCGTTTGACGAAATACCTGAGACAAAAAGAGCATCACCTAACGCGTTGAAATCTATGATTTCAGGCAGCGTTAGGTGATTCAGGTTTTTCGCATAACGCTCTAGGGGAACATGCCGAAAAACGGCATTTGCTGCAAGGGGGCAGGGGAGAAAACAACGCCGGGCTTGGGGCCGCTGCCCCTCAGGGCCTGTGTTGGGCCGGTTCCGAGGGCTGTCTTTTCAGGGTGTTGCTGTCTAAGCGTAGCCGCGCCCTGTATCCGCACTGGTTTGGGGTTTCCCGGCTGTGTTGGCGATCAGACCGGACGGGATGTGAGCGGGTGTGTTTGCGGGGGAGCGGTGTTTGAGGGCTTGAATCACGCAATGATGCAAGCCCCCGGCACTCGAGGGGCGTTCCGTGTCACGAAGACCGGCAGACAAGCACATCGCAAGCGGCATGGCGCACCACGCGCGCGGCGGTCGAGCCCAGCAGAAAATCGCTGAAGCCGGGCCGGTGCGAGCCCAGAACGATACAGTCGATATCATGCTTTTCGGCATATTCGATGATCGCCCGATACCCCTGACCCAGCACCATAGCACAGGTCACCCCCGGCAAATCGCGGGTTTTTTCCGTCAGCTTGGCGCGGGCGCGGCGGCGGCCTTCGTCGATGGTGTTTTGATCCACATAGGCGGCAACGGTGCCACGCGGCGGTTCATAGACGTGAAGCGCGATAACCTGCCCGTCTTCGCCTGCCAGTGACTGCCCCATGGTCAGGGTGCGTGGCGAAACATCATGATCCAGCGCCATTGGCACGAGGACTTTCTTATACATTTGCATGTCCTTTCCTTGCGATCCCGAGCGTCTGATCCAAAATTCAGGATCAACGCAGCTGCCCGACCATTCGGTTAACCGATTCGCCCGGTTCCTGTGCAGCAGGGAGTCCCACAACAACAGGAGAAGTGCAATGTCAAAAGGGCATCCACACCGGGAAAACTGCTGGCAATTTTGGCGTATCTTATTGATATTTCGTAAATATCGCAAAATTTTCTGCAATGTTTCGTGGATTCTGAAATGGAAATCCACTCCCGTCAGTTATATATGGGGATCGCCCCGAAAACACCCGGGCAAACAGTTGCCAGCATTGGTCTGAGCTGCCCCGTCATTCCAGCACTTCCATGAGTTCGATCCGGTTGCCGAAAGGATCGGTGGTGTAGGTCCGCCTGAAACCCTCAAGCGGTTCATCGTCCTTGCAGGCAAAACCCGCCGCGTCGAGCCTATCCCGCAGCGTGTCCAGCTCATCAACCACAAAGGCCGGGTGTGCTTTGGTCGCGGGGTGGAAATCGGCCTGCACGCCCAGATGCAGCCGTGCGTTGCCACTTTTAAACCAGCACCCGCCCCGATTTGCCAAGTTTGCGGGTTTGGGAACCTCGGTGAAGCCCAGCAGATCGCCAAAGAAATTGCGGGCCAGACCCTCTTGGCCCGCTGGCATCGCCAATTGCACATGTTCGATATATTTGACTGCCATTTAACCCCGCCCCCTTTGCCATGATCGCCCGGATACGTTTATCCGGTCGTCGCGCCATCATATCATAACTGGGGTCGGTGCGCTGAATAAAATGTTGCGTGGCAGGGGGCTTTGCAATTAGGTTGCTCGGCAAGGGCAGGGGGCCAGTATACTGACGGGATGCTGCATCACCTTTGCCTGACAAAAATATAAAGACCCGCAGAGGAGAACAATAATGACTTTCACCACAACACGCCGCACGCTGATCGGCGCCATGATTGCTGCAACGGCATGGGCCGGCTGTGCCAGCGCCGATACGACACGGCTGCGTTTCCACACCTATTACGGCACCGAAATGGACCCTATCACCAAGAAGCTGCGCAAAACGGTCAAGGAAATGTCCGGCGGCGAGCTGCGCTTGCAAGTGTTCCGCGGCGGCGAGCTGGTGGCGTCGGATCAGTTTGCGGATGCGGTTTCCAAGGGCACGATTGATCTGGTGCAGGGCACCGGCGGTTATTGGTCGGGTCAGATCGACATCGGCAATATCGAAGCCGGCCTGCCGGGTGCATGGGCCAGCGTCGAAGAAGCAAAGGCGCTGTTTGAACAGCCCGCCGTCGAAGCCCTGCTGACACAAGCCTATGCCGATGCCGGCACGGTGTTTCTGGGCAAGGGTTACGGCCACAGCTATGATTTGCTGACCACCGAGCCTGTCAAGGCGTTGTCCGATCTGAAAACACGCAAGATCCGCGCCACTTCGGCAGTGGCCAAGGTGCTGCAATCCTTTGATATTCCCACCGTTTACCTGCCTGCGCAGGAGCTGTATATCGGCCTGTCCACAGGTGTGATCGACGGTGCGATCTATGGCGGCCCGGTCGAGTATGAGCAGCTCAAGCTGAACGAAGCGGCCAAGAACTATACCTATATGAACATGCTGATGCCGGGCTGGACCGACACCTATCTGGCCAATCCCGACAGCTGGAATGCCCTTTCGGATGAGCATAAGAAAATCCTGCGCACCGCGCTGGCCCAATATGCCGAGGACATCCACCAATGGCTGGCCGAAGGCAACGCCAATGTCCCCGAAGGCACCTTTGACTATGCCACCCTTCCCGAAGAGGATTCGCGGGCGCTGACCAAAGCTTCGCAGAAAGTCTGGGAAGAAGAGGCCGCACGGTCCGAGCGCAACCGGGCGCTGGTTGATGCGCTGATTGCCAACGCCAAGGCGCATGGACGCCTGTAATGGCATCGCTTGTAACGCGGTATCTGACGTTGCAAGATGGTCTGTCCGACTTTGTCGGGCGGGCCATCTCGTGGCTGACGCTGGCGATGATTGCGGTGCTGGCGCTGGAAATCGTGGCCCGGTATTTCCTGAATTCGCCCACGATCTGGGCGCATGAAACCAGCACGATGCTTTATGGCGCGTTCTGTATGCTGGCCGGGTCCTATACGCTGCGCCATCGCGGGCATGTGCGCTCTGAGGTGATTTATGGCAATCTCAGCACGCGGGCGCAGGCCTGCTGCGATGTGGCCATCTTTGCGATGGGGCTGGTCGTGCTGGCGGTGTTTTTCTGGCTGTCGGTGGGCTTTGCCGCAGATAGCTGGGCGGTGCGCGAGTATTCCAACAAAAGCATCTGGCAGCCCGCAATCTATCCGATCAAAACGGTGATCCCGGTCGCGGTTGGGCTGGTTCTGTTGCAGAACATTGCCGAATTGCTGCGTGCGACGCTGACCGCGCTGGATATTCCCTTTGAGGATCCGCGCGAGCCCACGCCAGAAATCGATATTGATCCCGAACTGCTGAAATCCGCCCAGAAATAATGGGCCACAACGGCGTGGGGCACCCATGCCGGGAGGAAACTTATGGCTGAACTGGACCCGTTAACGATTACGGCGATTATGTTCTTGTCGATGCTTTTGCTGATGGCGCTTGGGGCGCCGCTGGCTTGGGCGTTAACCATTGTGGGCGTGGGCAGCGCCTATATGTTATGGGGCCCCGGCGGGCTGGAGCTGCTGGTCAGCTCAACCTACAGCGCCATGGACAATTTCCTGCTTGTTGCACTGCCGATGTTTATCTTTATGGGGCTTGTCCTGCAACGATCGGGCATCACCGATGACCTGTTTGAAATGATCCACAAGCTGATGGGCGGCGTTCCCGGTGGCCTGGGTGTTGGCACCGTCATCATCTGCGCCCTGATTGCCGCCATGGCCGGGGTTTCGGGCGCGGCGACCGTGTCGCTGGGGATCATTGCCCTGCCGGCGATGCTCAAACGCGGCTATGACGCCAAGCTGGTGACCGGCACCATCATGGCGGGCGGAGCGCTTGGCTTTCTGATCCCGCCTTCGGTGCTGATGATCATCTATGCGTTTCTCAGCCGCGATTCGGTGGGCAAGCTGTTTGCCGCCGGGCTGATGCCCGGGCTGATGCTGGCCGGGATTTACATCGCCTATGTGTTGATCCGCTGCCGCATCAACCCCAATCTGGGCCCACCCGCCCCGCTTGAGGACCGTTACAGCGGTCTGGAAAAGCTGAAATCGCTGCGCCATCTGATCGCGCCGGGGCTGCTGATTGCAACCGTTCTGGGCTGTATCATCGGCGGCGTGACCTCTCCGTCCGAGGCTTCGGCCATTGGCGCGCTTGGCTCGCTGATCATTGCCGGGCTTTATGGCCGGGTGAACCGGAAAATGATGGCCTATGTCATGACAACAACGGCCAAGCTGATGGGGATGCTGATGTGGATCACCATCGCGGCGGTGTTCTTTTCCAAGATTTATGTCGGGCTGGGGGCCGGAATGATCGTGGGCGAGCTGATCGAGGATTTCGAGTTATCACCGATGTTCGTCATCATCGCCATGCTGGCGACCTATTTCGTGCTGGGGATGTTTCTGGATGATTTTGCCATCGTGTTCATCACTGTGCCGCTGTTTGTGCCGATCGTGCGCGATCTGGGGTTTGATACGACATGGTTTGCGGTTCTGTTCATCCTGTCGATGCAATCGGCCTATCTGACGCCGCCCTTTGGCTATAATCTGTTCTATATGCGCTCTGTCGCGCCGCCGGAGATTCGCATCGGCGACATTTACAAGGCGGCCCTGCCGTTTGTCGCGCTACAGATTCTGGGTCTGGCGCTGGTGGTGGCTTTTCCTCAGATTGCGCTGTGGTTGCCCAGCGTGCTGTTCTGAGGCGATTTATAACACGAATAAACGGCCGCCGGTTCGCTGGCGGCCGTTTTGCGTTTAAGGGGGACGGGGTGGTGGCGTTTTAGATTGACTTTGAAGACCGTAAAGAGGCCCGCATCCGCGTCTGGAGCCGGATCACCACCCCGGCCACCGGCAACTCCGGCAAGGGTCCGGCGTTGGAATATCTGGACGATCAGGGCATTCCGCTCAGGGGTATCAACCTGTCTTGTGCCCGCATGGGCGGCGGTTGGGATGCGGAGAAGCTGACCTGTGAAGCACCCACCTATTTGCGAAAGGTGAAGTTGCAAGGGGCCAGCCTTTGGGGCGCGCAATTTGGTGGAGCGCGTTTAAGCTGGGCGGATTTCACGGGAGCGAAGTCTCTCAACAAGGCCCGGTTCCATGGCCCGGAGACCGGCTATTCGGCTTGGGCGTGGGCGGACGAGCAGCCCATCGGGTTGCCGGAGTGGACCAAGATCGGCCTTTGCGTCTACGATCCTGAATTCAAAAGCCTCTTCAAGCGCCCCGACCCCTGCATTCCCCCGACCCGGCGCAGTAAAAAGGGCGGCCCCGGAGGGCCGCCCATGTCTTGCTACAACATTTGCGCGGATTACTTGGGCGCATCCGCCGCGTTAGCCATCAGATATTCCATCACCAAGGCGCGTTCGTCGTCCTCCAGACCGGCGCGTTCGAACATCGACGGCACGATGCCTTTCCACTGTTGCTGCGTGTAGTGGGTCACTTCACGCGGGGCGTGGCAGACGGTGCAGCGTTCAAAGAACATCTTTTCGCCCGGGGTCATGTCGGCATAGAGCTTCTCGGTCAGCGCCTCCAGACGGTCTAGGCCCAGCGCGTCTTCGTCGATGGCGGCAACCTCCATATCGTCGATGATCGCCGGTTTTTCATAGGCCATGTTCGGGCCTTCCGGGTCGGTGCATTTGCGCATCTCGACCAGTGCCGAGTTCGCCGTGGTGGCTTCGGACAGGGCCGAAGAGCGTTGGGTGGAGGTGATGAAATTCACCAGACCCGAATTGTCACGACCCTTGCTGTCAAGCTGCGGCCACGCGCCCTCATAGAGCGAGACCACGCCGGGCATGATCTCGTCGCTGACCACCGCGCCGACAATGACCGTGCCGCGGTCGTTGTAAAGCTCGACGATGTCGCCGTCTTCGATGCCTCGCTCGGCGGCGTCCTGCGCGTTGATGCGCACCGGCTCGCGGCCCTGCACCGTGTAAAGCGCGCGCAGCCGTTCCGAGTTGGCCATCTGGCTGTGCAGACGGAACCATGGGTGCGGCGAGACAACATGTAGCTGACCGGGTTTGCCCTTGCCGAGATATTCTTCTTTTTCCATCCACATGGCGGTGCCGGGGCAATCGGGCAGGTCCATATCGGCGATGTCCTGACAGAACATCTCGATCTTGCCGGAGGAGGTGTGCAGGGGGTTGGCTTCCGGGTCTTCGTAGAAGGCGCCGTGGCGGGTCCATTTGCGGGCCTCGGCGGGAACCGGCATCCGGGCGTAGCCCTTTTCCCAGAACTCCTCGAAGGGCACTTCTTCAGCCGCGCCCGAAGCCTCATAGGCGAGCTTGATGTGATACATCTTCTCTTCGCTGTCGGTGAACTGGGCCCAGAGGCCGAGCTTGTCGGCCAGACCTTCGAAGATTTCGTAGTCGGGCAGGCTGTCACCGATGGGCTCGATCACCTTCTTCATCGCGTAGACGCGGTCGTTCGAGTAGGTGCCGCCGGAGGTGATGTCGTCCTGCTCCAGCGTCGAAGCCGCAGGGAACACGATGTCGGCCCAGCGGGTTGCCGCCGTCCACCAGACATCGACGGAAACGATGGTCTCGACCTTGTTCAGGGCGCGGATCAACCGGTTGGTGTCCTGTTGGTGTGACATGAAGTTGTTGCCGGCGTTGAAGATCATCTTGATGTCGGGATAGCTGTTGTGCTGCCCGTTATAGAAGAATTTCTTGCCGGGGTTTTCCAACGCTTCAGTGATGCGCGAGGCGGGGACGACCTTCTTCACGAAGTTGCGGCCCTGGCTCATCCCCACCGGCGTGCCGTTGCCGCCCTGCGGCATCCCGCCATTGCCGTAATGCCAGCTGAAGCCAATGCCCTGACCCGGCTTGCCGATCTTGCCCAGAAGGGCGGCGTAGTTGACGATCGCCCAATAGATCATCTCGCCGTGTTGCGCCCGCTGGATCGCCCAAGAGCCGGCGATGCAGGTGTTGTGGGTGGCGATCAGTTTGCTCAGCTCTTTGATCTTGGCCTCTTCGATGCCGGTGATCTTCGCAGCCCAAGCCGGCGTTTTCGGGGTGCCATCGGTTTCGCCTTTCACATAGGCGATCCATTTGTCAGCGCCAACGGTGTATTTGTCCATATAGGCGCGGTCTTCCCAGCCGTTTTCCAGCGCGTCATAAGCCATGGCGAGGAACAGCGCGGTGTCGGTGTTGGGGATGATCGCGGTGCGCTCGGCGTTCAGCACTTCGTCGGTGGCGGTGCGCTGCGGATTGATCGAGATGAACTTGACGCCGGCATCGCGGATGTCTTCCCAGTGGGCATACATGCCGTGGTCGGCCACGCGGTATTCGATGCGGTTGTTCTTGATCGGATCACAGCCGACCAGCACGAAAACTTCGCCATGGTCGCGGATGGTTTCCCATGCGGACTGGGCCGAGTAGACCTCCATATCGCCGATGATGCGCGGCAGCACGACCTGACCGGCCCCGGCCGACCAGTCGCCAGCGGTGTTGGTGCAGCCGCCCATGAGGTTCAACAAACGGCCCTGAAGCACGTTCGGACGGAACGCACCGGCATTGGACCAGCCACCATAAGAAGAACTGAAGATCGCCTCATTGCCGTGGTTGGTGGCGGTGTCCAGCAGCGCCTTGGCGGCCAGAGACCAGGCGGTATCCCAATCGACCTGCACCCACTCTTCCTTGCCGCGTAGCTCGGGCTTGGTATCGCCGGTTTTCCAACCTTCCAGATAGGATTTGCGCACCATCGGATAGTTGATGCGGGTCTCGTCATAGGTGCGGTCCATGACGCCATAGGTCAGCATCTCGGTGGGGCGGGCGTCCAGCTCCATCATGGTGTTGATGCCGACCAGCTTGCCATCGCGCACCACGCCTTCAAACGGGCCGTAATGGGTGGCGTGGAAAATGCGGCCGGGGAAGCTGTTAGGGTCAATCGCGGCCAGCGCGGTCGAACCCATCAGGCCGGCGGAACCAACAGCAGCGGCCCCCCCTGTGAGAAAAGCGCGGCGGGTTGGGTTTGCAAATGTCATGGAGTCCTCCTCAGGATCGTTCAATTCTTTGACATCAGCGTAAAGGGCGGCTGTAAACCGGTCTTTGGCAAGCCATGAACAGGGTGTTTTAGTTTGTAAAAAGATGTAAACGAAGCTAGGCTCGCCGGAAATCATTGCGGAGCAAGCCATGAGCCAGCATATCGTCATCGTCGAGGATGACAGCATCACCCGCCGCCGTTTGGCCGCGGCGCTGAAAAAGCAGATGTATCGCATCAGCGAGGCTGAGGATGCCGCGCAGATGGAGGCGATTATTGCCCGTGATCCGGCGGATCTGTTGTTGGTAGACATCAATCTTGAGGGCAAGGACGGGCTGACCATCACCCGCGAGCAACGGGCGGTGTCGCGGGCGGGGATCATTTTGCTGACCAGCCGCGATGATCAGGTGGACCGGATCGTGGGGCTTGAGATGGGGGCGGATGATTACGTCACCAAACCTTTTGACAAGCGCGAGCTGTTTGCCAGGGTGAAAAACCTGTTGGCGCGGATTGAGCAGATCAAATCGGCGGCTCCGGCGGCAGTGGCGGACACGCGGGTGGGGGCGTGGCAGCTGGACCGGGCGCGGCGGCGGTTAGAGGGCGCAGATGGGCGCATCGTGCCGTTGACCCGGGCGGAATTTGAGCTGCTGGATGCGTTGATGCAGAACCCGGGGGTGGTACTGTCGCGCGAGCGTCTGATCACCATGGTGCAGCACCGGCAGGCCACGCCCGAGGACCGCACCATTGACGTTCTGATCGGCCGTTTGCGCCGCAAGATCGAAACCGACCCCAGCCATCCCGACTGGATCATCACCGTGCATGGCGAAGGGTATCTGTTTGCGTCACCGGAGAGGTAACAGTCCATTTCCGAGCGTGCGGTTCGTGCGGTGGGCCATGTGCAATCCGGGGGCGACAGGAAAGCCCGGCGGTTCCTGGATTGCCGCCCACTCACGCCTTTGGCTTGTCGGCCGCGTCTGTCTTTTTATCTGCCTTGGGGGAAATCAGCACCGTTGCGAATTGTGTGACCAGAGCAATGAAAACGCCGATGCTGGTTACAGCATAGAGCATGGTGAACACCTTTGCGGTGGGGGTGGTCGGGGTGAGGTCTCCCAGCCCGATGGTCGTGGCCACCATCATGCTGAAATAGGCGGCATCCACCCAGCCCCACCCTTCGACAGCACGATAGAACAGCGTGCCCGAGATCAGGATCAGCAGCGCCAGAATCTGGGTCGAGCGAAAAGCCGGTTCCTGCCAGGATCGGTATATGGCCTTCAACAGGCGGCTCAGGGTCAGGAAAAAAGACAGCATGGCGGATCTCCGATCGTTGAGGTGTGCTGGGGGCGCGTTTTGCGTTTGATCCGTGGATCATTACCCGGTTGCGCCCTTGATTTCAAGCAATCGCGCGGCGTCATTCAACATCTGCATGGCGGTCTCAAACGCTGTTTTGAGTGTCGCGCTCCGGGCGCTTTGATCGCGGCCGGCCCGGGCTGAGTCTTCGATGTCTCCCAACATCCTGCAAAACGCCTCCAGTCCGAAATTCGACGCCGCCCCTTTCAGCCGATGCGCGGTTTTGCGTGCCTGTTCGTGGTCGCCCTTGGCGATGGCCTCTTGCAGAACCGGCAGGGCGGTTTCGGTCTGGCTGCGGAATTCC